>Ga0190274_10002630_pt1 | contig 10604 bp, 10 predicted proteins | sample Popmic531T_FD_133002 | JGI IMG/M metagenome (GOLD analysis project Ga0190274, IMG submission 133002) | Populus adjacent soil microbial communities from riparian zone of Yellowstone River, Montana, USA - 531 T | ecosystem: Environmental > Terrestrial > Soil > Riparian zone | place: USA: Montana...
ACCCAATACATCGTACCAATCGAAATCTTTCCGTACAGAAAGCGTAAGAGAAAAATCTCTGACGGACTCCACATTCTTTATCGTGATATAATAGTCCTGCACCCGTTGCAATTGTCTCGACCATATCCTGTACTTCTGTTTTTCGTATTCTGTGTTCGATCCCCATCCATAACTTACACTAATGGTCGGGCGCACCCACCACTTTTTATAAGAGAAATAAGTAAAAATTTCATCGTGGATCGGGGTGGTATAAAAATCCAGCGAATCTTTATTGAAATAATGCGCATAAGCAATACCAGTAGAAATTGCTTTGCTAAGATGATCGAATGACGGGCTTACCGCATATTGGTAAAATGAGAACTTGCCATCATTGGACATTCCATAGGCGCTGGCTGAAATACCGAACCCGGTTTTATGATAATATCCTAATGAAGGAGAAACGATCAACTTCCTTTCATTACTGATATAAACGGAGTTCTTATTCTCGAAACTGAAAAAACCGGTTCCCGCACCGATACGAATAAAAAACATACTTCTTCTTTTGCTGATAGAATCAAGATAGTCATCAAAATCTTCCATCAGTGAATCCAGTACCGCCGTTGTATCCGCGTTCATGAATAAAGAATCGAGTAAGCTTTTCTGGGCCCGGACCTGCGAAAGTGCGGATAGGGTAAACAGGCAAACCAGTAAAAAACTAATCCAATTCTTCTTCATGTAGGTAGCTTAGCGTTTCTTCAGGGGCACGGAAGTGCCTTTAAAACGACCTTTAGAAGGGCAAAATTGTGGAAAGTTTAATAGGGTTTGTAGTTTATCGTTTGACGTTTATCGTTTCCAGACACAATTTCCCCGCATTAATGGTAACAGCATTTCACTCAAGCTGTTAGAACCCGCGAGAACGAGAAACCATAAACGAAAAACGAAAAACATTTCAGGTTAATTCAAGTACAGTAATCTCAGGTAAAATCCCCACCCTGCCAGGATAGCCAATAAATCCGAAACCTCGGTTAACGTACAGTTTCTGGGCGTCCGATTCATAAAGTCCTGCCCATTGTTTATAAACATACTGTACCGGGCTCCATTTAAAGCCGGGCAATTCTAATCCAAACTGCATACCATGGGTATGCCCAGCAAGCATCAGATCGATGTCTTTGTAGATAGATAGTATTTCACCCTCCCAATGGCTGGGGTCGTGGCTCATCAAAATTTTAAAAGGGATTTTTTCAGTACCCGGGTAAGCTTCAGTCATTTTACCATATTTGGGAAACCGACCTTTAGAACTCCAGTTTTCTATCCCCAGTATCGCGATCTGCTCCCCTTCTCTTTCTAATACCACATGTTCATTCATCAGTAATCGCCAGCCCAATTCCCCATGTATCTGCTTTAATCTTTCCAGATTCGCGGATTTAGCCTCGCGGTTATCCCATCTCACATAATCACCATAATCATGATTACCGAGGATTGAATAAACGCCAAGCGGTGCTTTCAGTTGATTGAAAACATCCATATAATCTTTCATTTCGGTAGAGCGGTCATTCACCAGGTCGCCGGTAAAAAGGATTAGATCGGGTTTTTCCTTCATTATCTTATCAATTCCTTTCTGTACGGCCTGCTTATCCATAAAACTGCCGCAATGAATGTCGGAGATTTGTACGATTTTAAGTCCCTTAAAGGCTTTAGGCAGGTTATCGTAATCAAGTTTTATACGATTTACATGGTAGCGGTATTTATTATTAAACCCATACATCAACGTTCCGAATAAACCTCCTCCTGCTGCTAATCCCAACCAGCTCAAAAAAGTGGAACGGGTTATTCCTTCGGCAGACTCGGTAATTGGAACGGATGGATTGCTGAATAATTTACCGAGAATCCACATACAACCACGTCGGATATCATCAACCAGCAGAAATAAAGAAGCTACCAGTTGCGAAAAAAATAAGCCTACTACAATCGCAAAAATATAAGTGCGGACCGACCTGGGCCAGTTTTCATAATTGATATAAGGAAGCAGGATGAGAACAGTAAGAGATAATCCTGCCAGTACCCAATAAATTATAAAAATAGTGAGTCTGATTTTCGGTGAAGAAGACGCTACTACTTTAATAGCCTGGAAAATATAGAGGTCCAAAACTGCCATAATTCCAATCATTACCCATAAAAAACCCGGATTGCGCATAAAATAATTATTGTATTGTCAAATATCTAAGGAAGACTTTAATACTTTATTAAAAATGATGTAACCGGTAAATTTAACCTGAAACCGTACATTTGCCGCTTGGTGAAACAGCTGTTGGCTTTTAGCTATTAGCCGTTAGCGTGTTGCTGAAATTCTATAGTGCTAAACTAATTTCAGTCAATTATGTTTACGGAGAGCTGCTAACAGCTAATAGCTAACAGTTAAAAGCTCCCAACATGCAACTCACATACTACGGCCATTCTTGTTTTTCAGTCGTTGTCGAAGGTAAAACAATCCTCTTTGATCCTTTCATTACTAATAATGAACTCACAAAGGGTATTGTTTCGGCCGATAAAATACCTGCCGATTACATATTGTTAAGTCATGGACATGCCGACCATATTGAGGATTGTGTAGAAATAGCGCTACGCACGGGCGCTAAAGTGGTTTGCAATTGGGAAATTCACGAATGGCTGAATAAACAGGGCGTTTCCAATACTCACCCGATGAACACAGGGGGTAAGTGGAACTTCGTTGGATTTTCAGTAAAATGTACAGTGGCGCAGCATTCGTCGGGTTTGCCGGATGGATCCTATGGTGGTAACCCGATGGGCTTCATAATCAGCAGCGAGTCAGGGAATTTTTATTATAGTGGAGATACGGGGCTCACATTAGATATGCAATTGGTACCCCGATGGGCAAAACTAAATTTTGCGGTTTTGCCTTTAGGCGACAACTTTACCATGGACGCTGCGGATGCTGTAGAATGTGCAGAACTGATAGCCTGCAAAACGATCGTAGGCGTGCATTACGATACGTTCGGATATATCAAGATCGATCACAAAAAAGCTGAAAAACTATTTGCAGATGCGGGTAAAACCCTGCACCTTGTAAAGATTGGCGACTCAGTTTCGCTCTAATTCAAAATGCAATCAATATTTAATAGTTCACTAAAATAAATCGCTGAATAGCGGAGCAAATGCTATGGCAAGAGTAATTGGAATAGCTAATCAGAAAGGGGGAGTGGGAAAAACAACCACCGCTATTAACCTGGCCGCCAGCCTGGCAGTTCTGGAATTCCGCACCCTGCTGGTGGATGCAGATCCGCAGGCAAACAGTACGACTGGAGTTGGGTTCGATCTTCATAATATACAGCAAAGTCTATATGACTGCATGGTAAATTCCATTTCCGCAAAGGATGTGGTGCTAAAATCCGAGATCCCTTTCCTCGATGTGGTTCCTTCTCATATTGATCTTGTGGGCGCCGAAATTGAAATGATCAATTATCCCAATCGCGAAACAGTGCTCAAAAACATATTGGCACCTATCAAGGATGAATATGAATTCGTGATCATTGATTGTTCACCTTCGCTGGGATTAATTACTGTGAACGCGTTGGTTGCTTCCGATTCTGTGATCGTTCCGGTACAAACCGAATTTTTCGCATTGGAAGGATTGGGAAAATTGCTGAACACAATCAAAATAGTTCAAAGTCGCTTAAATACGGAATTGCAGATTGAAGGAATATTGATGACAATGTATGATGGCCGCCTCCGACTTTGTAACCAGGTTGTGAGTGAGGTCCGCAAGCATTTCGATGAAATGGTATTCAGTACGATTATACATCGTAATACACGAATCAGCGAAGCACCCAGTGTTGGCAAGCCGGTAATTTTGTATGATGCTCAAAGCAAAGGATCCATGAATTACCTGAATTTGGCGAAAGAGGTTTTGCAGAAGAATGATATGACTAAAATAAAACAGGAAGAGAGAATACTTGAAATTTCTGATGCTGATGATGAAGAATAGGTTTAAAAGTTTCATAGTTTAAATGTTTCATGGTTCTTATATTCTAAACGTGTGACAGAACTTCAAGGACCCTTAAACTTTTAAACTATTAAACCCCTAAACTTTCCTACAGACAGGTTTATTAAACTTTTAACACCCATGACCAATCCCAAACAAAATAAAGATGCGCTTGGCAAAGGCATCCGCTCTCTTTTACAAAGTATTGACTCGGATCTCAAGACCAATACCGGAACATTGAAAACATCCGTTGTGGAAGCGGTAACTTCCATGCAACGTATTTCAGTAGATGAAATTGAAACCAATCCCAAACAACCTCGTCGTGATTTTGACCAGCAATCGCTGAATGAACTAGCTACCTCTATAAAAGTGCATGATATCGTTCAACCAGTAACTGTATCTCAATTACCCAATGGAAAATTCCGGCTTATTTCTGGTGAACGTCGCTGGCGTGCAGCTAAGTTGGCTGGATTGGTGGATATCCCCGCGTATATACGTCAGGCAAACGATCAGCAGTTGCTGGAGCTTGCTTTATTGGAGAACCTGCAACGTGAAGACCTTAACGCAATGGAAATAGCGCTGAGCTATAAACGAATGATGGATGAGCTGAACCATACCCAGGAACAGGTAGCAGAACGGATGGGTAAGGAACGCAGTACTGTTGCTAACTATGTTCGTTTGCTGAAACTACCACCGGATATACAAGTAGCGGTTCGTAAAGGAGAGATCAGCATGGGGCATGCCCGTGCTTTGATCAATGTAGATACGATCGATAAACAATTATATATCTTTCAAGAAACTGTAGAGCGTAAACTATCGGTTCGTCAAACGGAAGAGTTGGTACGAAAACTCTATAAAGTAGCCAATCCTGTTAAAAGTTCGGTAAAAGCCCAGTTGCCGCCAGCCTACAAAAAAATTGAAGATAACTTAGCATCCCATTTCACCACCAAAGTAAAACTCAATCATAATAAAAAAGGAAACGGAACAATTACGATTGAGTATTACTCCATCAGTGATCTGAATAAAATTTTGGATCAGGTAGGTGTTTCGGCTAATTAAGATGCAGGTATGATGAGAGCTTTACTCACCATTTTATTTTTTCAGCTGCTAACAGTTGCTGTTTGTGCACAAACAAAAGATACACTTATCGTAGACAGCATCGCGATTGATAAAGTCTCAGCAAAAAAAGCATTTTCAGATTCATTAAAATCAAAACACAGTCCCCGCAAAGCCACGATACGCTCGTTAATTATTCCCGGATGGGGACAGGCCTACAATGGAAAATACTGGAAAATCCCGATCGTTTATACAGCTATCGGCATACCCATAGGAACCTTTATCTACAATAAAAAATGGTATAAAGAAACCAGCATGGCTGCCAAGATGCTGGGCTCAACTCCTCCGGATACCGCTAATTATAAAGGCCGTGTAGATGAAAAACTCTATTACTTTTTTGAAACTCCGGGCTCCTTACCTTCTTTGTTAAATTACCGCAACGAGTTCCGTAAGAATATGGATTACTCGATCTTATTTGTCTTAGTCTTCTGGGGATTAAATGTGGTAGACGCTACCGTAGATGGTCATTTAAAAGATTTTGACGTAAGCGACAACCTTAGCATGCGTGTAAAACCCGTCATTCTTTCCGGCAGTACCACTGCGGGGCTCAGTGTTGTTTTTACAATTGGAAGTAAACCGGCAAAAAACAATTCAAGATAGTTTTTTTGTTTGTCGTTTTTCCCCGCCCGGATGACCGGTCGGACGGGGTTTATCGCCTGCCTGCATCTACTTGCGCCACCGCTGAAGCTTAGGCGGCACGCGGTTGCGAAGCCGCTACGGCAGAGCAAGGCCGGGAGGCAGGTTGCTGCAAATCCAAGGTTCATCAAAGAACTGATCAGCTTAGTAGAGCATCTTCGAATAAAGAAACCATAAAACACAAACTTTCCGTAGAATGTAAACTCTCGGTTCGTCAAACGGAAGAGTTGGTACGAAAGCTCCATAAAGTAGCTAACCCTGTTAAAAATTCGGTAATTGCCCAGCTACCAGCAGCCTACATAAAAATTGAAGATAATTTAGCATCACATTTCACTACAAAGTAAAACTCAATCATAATAAAAAAGGACATGGAACTATTACGATCGAGTATTACTCCATCGGCGATCTGAATACAATACTTGACAGGTAGATCTTTCGGCCAATTAAGACGCAGGCATGATGAAAGCTTTACTCACCATTTTATTTTTTCGACTGCTAACAGTTACTGTTTGTGCACAAACAAAAGATACAACTATCGTTGACAACAGTTCCATTGAGAGAGCCTCAGCAAAAAAAGAGTTGTCCGATTCATTAAAATCAAAACACAGTCCCCGCAAGGCCGCTATACGGTCGCTAATCATTCCCGGATGGGGACAAGCCTACAATAAAAAATACTGGAAAATTCCGATTGTTTATACGGCTATCGGCATACCCATTGGAACCTTTATCTACAATAAGAAATGGTATAAAGAAACCAGCAAAGCCGCTGAGATGCTGGGCTCAACACCTCCGGATACCGCTAATTATAAAGGCCGGGTAGATAAAAAACTCCATGGCTTTTTTAAAACGTCCGGATCCTTACCTTCTTTGTTAAATTTGCGCAACGAGTACCGCAAAAATATGGATTACTCGGTCCTATTCATCTTAGTTTTCTGGGGATTGAATGTGGTTGATGCTACGGTGGATGGCCATTTAAGAGACTTTGATGTAACCGACAACCTTAGCATGCGAGTAAAACCCGTCATTCTTTCCGGCAGTACCACCGCGGGTCTCAGTGTTGTTTTTACTATTGGAAGTAAACCGGCAAAAAACATATCTTCACGATAGGGATTTTTTTTCGTTTATCGTTTTTCGTTTATCGTTGCTGCGATCCTAAGTTTCCTCATAATAGCAATCTACCCTTAGGAATGTATCTTTGAAGTTCAAGAACGATAAACCAAAAACGATAAACTATAAACTCAAATGAACATCGCTCTCATTGGATACGGCAAAATGGGCAAAACAATTGAAGAAATAGCCCTTGCGCATGGACATGCTATTGTACTTATAATTGATATCACCAATCAGTCCGATCTTACTAAAGAAAATCTTTCCAAAGCCGATGTTGCCATCGAATTCACAGGTCCGGAAAGCGCCTATCACAATGTCCTTACCTGCATGAATGCGGGTGTTCCGATGGTAGTGGGATCAACAGGTTGGCTAGATCATCTGGAAGACGCAAAAAATGCCTGTATCGAAAATAAAACCGCGTTATTGGTGTCAAGTAATTTCAGCGTTGGAGTTAATATCTTCTTTGAGATAAATAAACGTCTTGCCGAATTGATGAATTCGCATACTAATTATAATGTGAGTATGGAAGAGATTCATCATACCGCGAAAAAAGATGCCCCCAGCGGAACAGCTATAACTCTTGCCGAACAGATTCTGGAAAAGATCAGCGGCAAAACAAAATGGGTGAACGAAGTAGAATCCAAACCAGAAGAACTTTCCATTATCAGTAAAAGAATTGATCCCGCACCTGGCATTCACAGCATTGTTTACAGCAGCGACATCGACGATATTGAAATAAAACATACTGCTCATAACCGTAAAGGATTTGCCACAGGGGCCGTATTGGCCGCAGAGTTCCTGGCAGGAAAAAAAGGCATTTACGGAATGAGTGATGTGCTCGGACTTTAACCCCCACTCACATGGTACAAACATTCCGCAGTTATATAACGGCTGTACTTCTCAGCCTGCCCCTGATTTCATGGGCGCAGGTCGATAGCGTTCAGCAAATAGCCGATTCTGAAAGTAGCAACCCCAGGCAGAAACTATCTGCATATGTATGGCTGGTAGAATATTACAGTATTAAAGATTTTGATAGATCCATTTTACTGAATGAAAAAGCAAAACTGCTTATAAAAGAAACCGGGGATTCTGTTGCCTATGCCAAACTGCTTCGAATCACCGGTGTCGCTTATTATTTCAAAGGTCAATATGAAAAAGCCGCTTCCTTATACTACGAAGCCATCACGCTGTTTGAAAAATTCGGGGAGAAAAAACATTTGGCTTTTGCGTTGAATGATATTGCTAAACTCTATCGCAAAACCCGCGATCTCGACAAAGCCCTTCTGTATTACGACCGGGCGCAACAATTATTTACCGATCTCCGCGATTCATCCGGCGTACAAATGATACTCAATGAATCGGGTGTAGTGTTTGAATACAAAAAAGATTACGATGAAGCCATCCGCCGATATGAAGCTTCATTAAAAATTGCCCGTGCCCTGAACGATGAAATAGGCATTGGATATGCATTGAGTTTTATCGCCGGTGTATATGTAATACAGGAAAATTATACAGAGGCCGAAAAATACCTTCAACAAGTTCTGGCGATCCGGGAAAAACTGAAAGATACTTTTACCATCGCGCTCACGCATACCGATCTGGGTGTGTTGTATTCCGCGAAAGGAGATTATCAGAAAGCCATTCAAAGCTTAACGATCAGCAACCAGGTAGCGGAGCAATTGAAATATCCCGAATTACAATCCAGTAATTACAAGGAACTGTCTGGTATTGCTAGTAACAGTGGTAATTACCAGGCGGCGCTGGACTATTATAAAAAATATGCAGCCATTCATGATTCTTTATTTAGCGTAGAGAAAACAAAACAAGTTTCTGAGCTAAACACCAAATACGAAACGGCGAAAAAAGAACAACAGATACTGTTACAACGATCAGAACTGAGTCGTAAAAATCTCGCGATTGCAGCTATCAGTATATTGGTTGTATTAGCGGCCCTACTCTCCTATTCTTTCTATCGACGCTATCGTCTCAAACAAAAAGCTGCCATGCAAGCCGAAATAATGAGACAACAGGAACTATCCACGCGGGCGGTGCTGGAAGCGGAAGAAAGAGAACGCCAGCGCATTGCCAAGGACCTGCACGACGGCGTTGGTCAGATTATGAGCGCCGCCAAAATGAACCTTTCCGCTTTTGAAAATGAACTTACATTCACTGATCCCGAACAGAGACGAAAATTCGAACGGATTATTACACTCGTAGATGAATCCTGCAAAGAAGTTCGTACTGTTTCCCACAATATGATGCCTAATGCGCTCTTAAAAGCCGGTCTTGCTTCAGCCATCCGGGAATTCACCGATAAGATCGATGATAAAATAATCAAGATAGATTTGTATAGCGAAGGATTGAATGAGCGGATGGACACCAACCTGGAAACTGTTCTTTACCGAGTAATACAGGAATGCGTAAACAACGTGATAAAACATGCGAGGGCCAACCACCTTGATATTTCTCTTATTAAAGATTCCGATGGTATCAGCGCCACTGTTGAAGACAATGGTAAGGGATTCGATATGGAAGATAGCAGTAAGTTTGATGGACTGGGTTTAAAGAATATTCGCACAAGGGTTGAATACCTGAAAGGAACCGTTGAGTATAATTCAAAACCGGGAAAGGGAACGTTGGTGGCGATACATGTTCCAGCGTGAGACGTGAGGCGTGAATCGTGAGTAAGTCCCCGATTATCGGGAGGTTTACTATTACTTAGGGTGCCCTCGCTACTCACGACTCACCACTCACGACTCATGATTCATATCTCACCACTCACTATTTTTCTGTATTTTAACAGTAGTCTTTCGCCAAGTATTACGAAATACCCGTCTGAAACACAACACTAACAGATGACAAAAATCAAATTAGCTATTGTAGACGATCATCAGATCGTAATTGATGGGTTATTATCATTGCTGGGTGGTCATTCCGCTTTTGAAATTCTTTGTACCACTACCGAGCCTTTAAAAGTAATTGAACTTTTAAACCGCCAATCCGTTGATATTTTGCTGACCGATGTAATGATGCCGGGGTTGAATGGCGCTGAATTGGCCAAATCGGTAAAGCAAAAATTTCCCTCTATAAAAATACTGGCCCTTTCAATGAGCGGAGAAGGAGATATTGTGAACGCGATGATAGAAGATGCCGATATTTCCGGTTATGTACTAAAAAATATTGGTAAGAAGGAATTGTTGAAAGCGCTGGAAAAGATTGCAGCAGGTGGTATTTATTTCAGCGAAGAAGTATTGCAGGAAATGACCCGATCCAGTCAACGTAAAAAAGTGAATGCCGAAGCGCATCTCACAGAACGAGAGTTGGAGATCATCAATCTAATCGAAAAGGAATACAGTAATAAGCAAATCGCCGAAACACTTTTTATCAGCGAGCGTACCGTAGAAACACACCGCAAAAATATTTTTCGCAAAACAGCGACTAATGGAGTGATTGGCTTGATTAAATATGCGTATGAACATCGGCTGATCTGATAACGTGAATCGTGAGGCGTGAATCGTGAGTGAGCTCCCCGATTTTTGGTAAGCCACTATTGCTTAGAGTGGGCCCTTCGCTACTCACGACTCACCACTCACGTCTCACGATTCACCACTGACTATCTAAACTCTTTCTAAATGAAAATCCTCTGCGTTGGAGAAGCTTTGATCGACATGATCTGCACCGATAAGGGTATGTCGCTTTCGGAAGGTGATCATTTTTTAAAGAAGGCAGGAGGAGCTCCTACCAATGTGGCGGCTGCTATTGC
>Ga0190274_10002631_pt1 | contig 10604 bp, 9 predicted proteins | sample Popmic531T_FD_133002 | JGI IMG/M metagenome (GOLD analysis project Ga0190274, IMG submission 133002) | Populus adjacent soil microbial communities from riparian zone of Yellowstone River, Montana, USA - 531 T | ecosystem: Environmental > Terrestrial > Soil > Riparian zone | place: USA: Montana...
GGCGACGGTGACTCCTTCGGTCGCAGCGTCAACTTCCTCGGGCTCGCGCAGCCCAATGGCGTGGCAGTCTCGACAGATTGCACGGATACCGAACCGGGTAGCTGCGTCGTCGTCACCGACCCGGCGCAGACGACGTCGATTCAGTTCATAGGCAACGATGCGGTCGTCCAACTCCCGGCTCGCTCGGCGCGCTCACTGCTGTGCTTTACGCTCTCACCGCTCGGCGATTTCAATTTCATCAACGAAAGCGCGAGCCGCCAGCAGGCGTTCGGATCGTTCTCGGCACGCTGGCGCATCGAGAGCGATGTGCTCAACGATCCGGCGCTCATCAATCCCGACACCGGCCTGCCGTACGGCGGCTTTCTGCAGTTCACGCAGCAGCTGGCATTCGAATGGCATACGCTCGACGCGGGTGAGCAGAAGATCGTCGTGCCCTCCGGCTCGCGAAGCTGCATCTCGGGCCACCTGAGCCGCCGATCGCTCATTGGCATGGGCCTCACCGAAGCCCAGGCCCGCGAAGTGTTTCGCAAGCCCATCACCATCCGCTTCGGCGCCAGCGCGTCGATCCAATACGGCACGGCTTTCGGATCCTACGGCGTGCGCATCTACGGTGACTGAGTTGTCCGCGCAGGTCTTTCAGCGGGAATAAGTCACAACTTTCGACTCTGACGTGCGCCGGCGTTCTCCGGCGCACGTTCCTCCGATTAAGTTTCGGCGGCGGCGTTCCCGCCGCCGAAACGTTCAGGAGGAACCATGAAATGGATAGCACTGGTTGCCGCATCGGCAATCTCCCTTGTTTCGCAGTCGGCCGGAGCTGCTCCGCCCAAATCACCCACCATCGAGAAATCACCCGATATCCTGCCGCAGCGGCAGCTCAGGAAAGCTGCTTCGCGCGCCAGCACGCCGCTGTTGCTCGCCCCCAACGCAAGCGCTGCCGCGGCGCCCACGGTGGAAGATGTCGGCGATCCGGACTCCTTCGGCCGCAACGTGACCTACCTGGGGATGACGCAGTCGCTGCCCATCGTCGTCCTGGACGACTGCAGCACCAGCGATCCCGAATTCGAGCGCTGCATCCTGGCGAACCCCGCGCCCGCGCCCACTTCATTCAATGAAGCCGGCCTCGCTGCCATCAACCTGCCCGCCAGGGCCTCGAAGTCGCTGCTGTGCTTCTCGCTCACGCCGTTCGTCAATGTTCAGTGGCAGAACGGTCTCGCCACGCCCGCGCAGGCGCAATTCTTCGCCACCGTTCAGATCATCATCGACAACGATGTGCTCGACGACCCGGCACTCATCGACCCGACGACGGGACTGCCCTTCGGTGGCGTGTTGTCGCTCGGCTTGGGCACCTTCGCTGACTCCCACACGTTGCAGGCCGGCGAAAGCGACTTCAAATCCCTGCAGATGTCGCGCTCGTGCATCGGCGGCTTCGTCAGCAAGCGCTCGCTCATCGAGGCATTTGGCCTTTCGGAATCGCAGGCCACGCAGTTCTTCAAGAAACCGATGACCCTCACATTCGGCGCGCGCGGCACGCTCGCGCTGACCACGTTCGCCGACTATTTCTACGGTCTCCGCCTGTACGGCGATTGATCACAGCTCAAAGATTGGGCGCCGGACTCTTCCCGAAACTGCATCCGGCGCCGCGGGCTTCGCATGACTCAACCCCATGCGAAGCCCTTTTTTGACTAACCAGTTTTCAGCCCGAGCGTTTTTCATAACGTGTTTCTCCGGTGGGGCAAAAGACGAACTCTTTGGATAACCCTGAGCTATGCTAGCCCGCAGTTTCGGGGCGGACGGACTCAATGGAATCTCCAGAACTGCTGCGTTTGCGTGCCGCCATCCTGCGCGACCCCGGTAACGCCGAGTTGCGCTACCTGCTCGGCGCCGAACTCGCGCAGAGACGCGAATACCCGGAAGCCGTCGCGGCCATGCTCGCCGCGCTCGAGATCAACCCCAAGCTTCACTTCGCGCGCCTGCAACTCGGGCTGCTCTACCTCACCATGTCGCAGCCCAACGATTCCCTGGCAGTCTGGGCGCCACTCGAAGATCTGGACGAGGCAGCGGCGCTGAAGGCCTTCAAGCGTGGTCTCGAAGCGCTGATCCGCGACGACTTCCCCACCTGCATCGGCTACCTGCAGCAGGGCATCGATCTCAACAAGCACAACGCCACGCTGAACGACGACATGACGCAGCTCATCGAGCGTGTGCGTGTTGGCAGCGTGATCGCGCCGCCGACGGTTCCCGCGTCCGAAGGCGACTTCGCTCGCTTCGGATCGCCCTCCACCACGCGTCACTGAGTTCCGGCAGCCCAATTCACCAGACACCTTCTGGGTGTTCAGTTCCCGCACGCGCTGATGCAGACTCCGTCGATGCCGAACGTCGACGACTTCAGCCTGCCCTCCTGGGCCTACACCGACCCGGAATTCCTCGCGCTCGAACGCGAGCGCGTCTTTCGCCCTTCCTGGCAGGTGGTGTGTCACGTCTCCGAGATCCCCAAGCCTGGCGATTACCAGGTGTTCGATTTCATCGGTGAGATGTTGTTTGCCATGCGCGGCAATGACGGCCAGGTGCGTGTGTTTCACAACGTCTGCCGGCACCGCGCTTCGCGTCTTCTCGATGGACCGCGCGGCCATTGCAATCGCCGCATCATCTGCCCCTATCACGCCTGGTCCTATGACCTCGAAGGAAAATTGGCAGCGCTCGGCGACCGTAGCGCCTTTCCACACCTGGATGTTTCACGAGAATCCCTCGTCGCGGCCGAGATGGAAATCTATGCGGGATTCGTGTTCGCGCGCCTCCAGGGCGGCGGCCCGAGCGTGGCGGAAATGTTGCAACCCTACGCCGACGAAATCGCCACCCATGACTTCGAAAAGCTCGAGCCCATCGGCCGCGTGACGCTGCGGCCACGCAAGGTCAACTGGAAAAACATCGGCGACAACTACTCGGATGCCCTGCACATCCCGGTGGCGCACCCTGGCCTCACCAGGTTGTTTGGCGCCAGTTATCGCGTCGAATCCAGGGAGTGGGTGGACCGCATGTCGGGAGACATCACCGACAAACCCTCGCGCAACTGGGCGGAGCGCATGTACCAGGACTACCTGCCCGACTCCCCGACGCTGGCCGCCGACAAGCGCCGCTCCTGGGTTTATTTCAAGCTCTGGCCCAACTTTGCGTTCGACGTGTATCCCGACCAGGTGGACATCATGCAGTGGCTGCCCATTTCGCCCACCGAATGCCTGATCCGCGAGATCGGCTACGCGCGGCCCGATGATCGGCGCGAGATGCGCGTGGCACGCTACTGCAACTGGCGCATCAACCGCCAGGTCAATGCCGAGGATACGGTGCTCATCCAGCGCGTGCAGGACGGCATGGCCTCGGGCAGCTACCGCGTCGGCCCGCTCGCTGCCGGCGAAGTGGCCTTGCGCAGCTTCGGCAAGCGAATGCGCGCGTTGATCCCGGAGTGCGCTGAAGCCCAGCCTCCCTCCGCGGCCTGGTCGCGCAGCTCCACGGCGCGGGTCCGGTAGTTAGTGGCCGGCCGTCGCAAATTGGGCCCGGTCCTCGCCACGGTCGTCGTCGCGGGGAACATGATCGGTTCGGGCATCTTCATGCTGCCAGCCACGCTCGCGAAGGTGGGCAGTGTCACGATCATCGGCTGGCTCATCGCCACGCTGGGCGCGATCGCATTGGCCCTGCTCTTCGGCAAACTCGCGCGACGCCAACCGTTGGCGGGCGGACCCCTGGCCTACGTCTTCGACGCATTCGGCCCGTTTGCCGGCATGCAGGTGAGCCTCTGGTACTGGGCGTCGTGCCTCATCGGCAACGTGGCGATCGCCGCCGCGGCGTCTGGCTATCTTGCGGCGTTCTTCGGCATTGCCGCTGGACCTGCGCTGATGGCAACCATCACCATCTCGCTGCTGTGGCTGGCGACGGCGGTCAATCTCGTGAGCCCCCGTTTCGCGGGCCTCTTCAACGGACCGTTGTTGCTCGCTGGCCTGGTGCCACTACTCCTGATCGGCACGTTCGGGTGGTTCATGTTCGACGCCGCACAATTCCACGCGAACTGGAACGTGACCGGCTCATCGGACCAGGAAGCCGTGAAGCAATCTCTCGTGCTGGTTTTCTGGGCCTATCTTGGGCTCGAGAGCGCGTCGGTCGCCGCGGCCGTGGTCGAGAACCCCGAACGCAACGTTGCGCGGGCCACGATCGCCGGCGTGGCGCTGGCCGCACTCATATATATGGCGGTGAGCGCGGCCATGATGGGCCTCGCGTCGGCCAACGATCTCGCGAATTCGTCGGCGCCCTTCGCGCTGGTGGCCGGAAGGATGTTCGGCCCGGTGGCGGGTCCGCTGGTCGCTGGTGCCGGCATGCTCAAGGCGCTGGGCACACTGGCGGGATGGGTGCTGCTGACCGCGCAGACCAGTCGCGCCGCCGCTGATCACGGCCTGATGCCGCGTTTCCTTGCGCGCACGCGCTCCGGCGACACACCCGTCGCGGGGCTCGTCATCGCCGGCCTGTTAGGAACGGCTGGAGTGCTGATCACCATTTCCCCGACGCTCGGCGAGCAGTTCGGCCTGCTCAGTGAAGCGGCAACGTTGTTCTGCCTGCTCATATACCTGGGTGCCTGCGCGGCCGCGATCAGGTATCGACTTCAGGGTGCGTACGCGCTGGCGGCCATCGGCGCTGCGTTCTGCGTCTGCGTCATCGCCTGGTCGAGTTGGCCAACGCTCAAGGCGACGGGTCTGTGCCTGGTCGTGTTCGCACTGTTTTATCTGCCGGCGATGCGCCGCAAGTACCTGCTGCCCGACAACCCGGGCTGACTACTCCGGACGATGGGCGTCGCGCCACACCATCATGAAATACGCCAGCGCGCCGAACATGAACCCCAGGAGCAGGATCCATCCCCAAACTACGGCGCGCCGTGCGGGACGCTCACGTACACAAGCCGCCATCATTCGAATCCAGAACCAGAACATCGCGATCGTGCCGAGCAGGGCTAAAAGTGCAACGAGTACGGGAATCTGCGGCTCCGTCGCTGTCAGGTCGAAATTCGCCTGCAGCCAGAAGTACATCACGGTGGTAGCGGCGGTCAGAACCGCGAGGATGTGGACGAAGAGCCATTGCCCACGATGACGTGGCGCTTCGGCAGGCGTCATGCGCTCGCCTGGAGCAACTTCGCGTGCCAGGCCAGGTGCTCCGAGATGAACGTCTGGATGAAGAAATAGCCGTGATCGTAGCCCTGGCGCATGCGCAGGGCGACGTCCTGCCCCGCGTCCTTGCACGCAGACACCAACAACTCCGGCTTGAGCTGATCGGCGAGGAATTTGTCGGCAGTGCCCTGGTCGATGAGGATGCCACCCGGGAATCTGTGACCGGCCTTCACCAGTTCCGTGGCGTCGTATTGCGACCAGGCCGCGCGGTACGCGCCGAGATAGCCGGTGAACGCCTTCAGTCCCCAGGGACTTTGGATCGGCGCGACGATCGGCGCAAATGCCGAGAGGGATCGGTACTTCTGCGGGTTTTTCAACGCGATGGTCAGCGCACCGTGACCGCCCATGGAATGACCCATGATGCCGCTGCGGGCGATGTCAGCTTTGAAGTTCGCGGCGATGAGTTTCGGCAGCTCGTCCACCACGTAGCTGTACATGCGGTAGTGAGATGCCCACGGCACCTGCGTGGCATCCAGATAGAAACCCGCGGCGATGCCAAAGTCCCACGACTCGCGATCGCCGGGTAGTTGGACGCGCGGACTCGTGTCCGGAGCGACCAGCATGATTCCATGGCGCGCCGCGTGTTCGAGCGCGCCGGCCTTGGTCACGAAGGTTTCTTCGGTGCAGGTCAGCCCCGCGAGGTAGTAGAGCACGGGCACGGGACCCGCCGCGGCCTGCGGCGGCGTGTACACCGCAAATCGCATGTCGCCGCTGATGGACAGCGATGGGTGCTGGTAATAGCCCAGCACGCCGCCATGGCAGGCGTGCTGGGATATTGTCGCCAGGAGTGCCAATTTCTACTGTCTGATTTCTGGGTTCAAACCTTGAGCGTGCCTTTCTGCTTCGCGACGTGCGTGGCGATCGCGTCCATGAGCGGCGGCGACAGGGCGTCGTACGGCGGCAGGCGCAGTTTCTTCAGGCGGTCGCGGATCTTCGTCATTTCCTTTGGCTTGGCAGCACCCGCTTCGATGATGGACGACACGAACGCCGCGAACTCCGGCTTCGCCCAGCCCTTCTCCTTCGACAACTCCACGTGCACGAAGTCGAGCCCGAAGAACGGGTGGTTCGTGTTCTCGATGCGCCCGTACATGTGCACGCCGCAAGCACTGCAGGCGTGGCGTTGAATCGCCGCGCTGGCATCGACCGTCGCCAATTTCTGTTCGTTCGCGGTGACCGCCAGCTTGTCGCGGCCGACCACTGCAACCACCGAAAACTTCGCGCCCGCCGGTTTCCAGCACTTGGTGCAGCCGCAGGCGTGATTGTGGGCGACATTGCCCTTGATGGTGACGGTGACCGGATCGGCGGCGCACAGACAGGTGAGCGTGCCGCCCTTGAATTTCTTGGCGCCGGCCTTGAGGCCCTTGTCGATCGATGGATGGAGCTTGACAGCCATGAGCATTCCCTCGTCGTTGTTAGTTGTTAGAACGTGACCACGGAGCGAATGGATTCGCCCCGGTGCATGAGATCGAAAGCGTCGTTGATCTTGTCGAGCGGCATGACATGGGTGATGAGATCGTCGATGTTGATCTTCTTGTCCATGTACCAGTCGACGATCTTCGGCACGTCGGTGCGGCCGCGCGCGCCGCCGAAGGCCGTGCCTTTCCACACACGCCCGGTCACGAGCTGGAACGGCCGCGTCTTGATTTCCTGCCCGGCGCCGGCGACCCCGATGATCACCGATACGCCCCAGCCGCGATGCGTGCACTCGAGCGCCTGGCGCATGAGATCGACGTGACCCACGCATTCAAAGGAATAGTCCGCACCACCGTCGGTGAGCGAGACGAGGTAGGGAACGAGATCTCCCTGCACTTCCTTCGGATTCACAAAGTGCGTCATGCCGAACTTCTCGGCCATGGCCTTGCGCTTGGGGTTCACATCGACCCCGATGATCTTGTTGGCGCCCGCCATCCTCGCGCCCTGGATGACGTTGAGGCCGATGCCGCCGAGGCCGAAGACCACGACATTCGCGCCCGGCTCGACTTTCGCAGTGTTGATGACGGCGCCGATGCCGGTGGTGACGCCGCAGCCGATGTAACACACCTTTTCGAACGGCGCGTCCTCGCGGATCTTCGCCAGCGCGATCTCCGGCAACACGGTGTAGTTAGAGAATGTGCTGCAACCCATGTAGTGGTGCACCTTCTCATTGCCGATGGAGAAGCGGCTGGTGCCATCCGGCATCACGCCCTGGCCCTGCGTCGCGCGGATCGCGGTGCACAAATTGGTCTTGTGAGAGGTGCAGGATTTGCATTGCCGGCATTCCGGCGTGTAGAGCGGGATGACGTGGTCGCCCTTCTTGAGGGTGGTGACGCCTGGACCTGTGTCCACGACCACACCCGCGCCCTCGTGGCCAAACACGACGGGGAACAACCCTTCCGGATCGCCGCCCGAGCGCGTGAATTCATCGGTGTGACAGACGCCGGATGCCTTGATTTCGACCAGCACTTCGCCGGTCTTGGGGCCGGCCAGATCCAGCGTCACGACTTCGAGTGGTTGGCCGGCTTTCCAGCCAATGGCTGCGCGCGTTTTCATAGTTCCGCCCCTTCGTCCTGAGCGGCAGATGGTACACGGGAGTGGTGCCCGGTAGGGAATCCCGTCCCGGGCAGCAGATTCTCACGTCGGCGAACCCACCGGCCGGGCGTGGCGACGAGTTACAGCACGCCTCCCGGCGAATCAGAGAATCGAAGCGCCCTCGTCCGCCGCGCTGGCGCCTTCGCGCAGCCGCGTGAACAGCTCGCGTCCCACGCCGAAGGTGGTGTCGAACACCTCGGGTTTGACTGTTTCGCGGCTCTGCAATGTGGCGGCATCCACCTGCGCTTCGAGCACGCCCGCGCGAGCGTCGAGGCGGATGATGTCACCATCGCGCAGCCGCGAGATCGGGCCCTGTGCCGCACCTTCGGGCGTGAGGTGAATCGCCGCGGGCACCTTGCCCGAAGCGCCGGACATGCGTCCGTCGGTGACGATGGCCACGCGCCGGCCCTTGGCTAACAAGCCGGACATCGCCGGGATCAGTTTGTGCAGTTCGGGCATGCCATTGGCGCGGGGGCCCTGCCCGCGGATCACCGCGATGAAATCTTCATTGAGACCGGCCTTGAGCGCTGCAGCCATGGCTTCCTGGCTCTCGAACACACGCGCTGGCGCAGTGATGTCCCAGTATTTCGGATCGACGGCCGAGGTCTTGATGACCGAACGGCCGAGGTTGCCGCGCAGCAGTTTGAGCCCGCCGTCCGCGGAAAATGGATTCGACACGGGGCGCAGGATCTTTTCGTCGTGCGAACTGGGCGCAGCTTCTTTCCACACCAGCTTGTTGTCGATGAGGAACGGATCTTTCGCGTACGACGACAGGCCCGGGCCCCAGATGGTCATGGCCGACTCATGCGCGAGGCCCGCATCGATGAGCTCGCGAACCACGAATGCCATGCCGCCCGCGGCATGGAACTGGTTCACGTCCGCCTCGCCGTTCGGATATACGCGCGCGATCAGCGGCGTGACACGCGAGATGTCCGCCATGTCGTCCCACGTCACCATCAGGCCAACTGCGCGAGCCATGGCCACGAGATGAATGACATGGTTGGTCGAGCCGCCCGTGGCCATCAAACCCACGATGGCATTGACGAAAGAACGTTCGTCGATGACCTCGACGAACGGCAGGTAGCTGGCGCCAAGTGCGGTGGTCTGCGCGACGCGCTGCGTCGCTGCGACCGTGAGCGCATGGCGCAACGGCGTGTTCGGCGCGACGAAAGCCGCGCCGGGCACGTGCAGCCCCATCATCTCCATGAGCATCTGGTTGGAATTGGCGGTGCCGTAGAACGTGCAGGTGCCAGCGTCATGGTATGAGCCCATCTCCGCGGCCAGCAGCTCGTCACGCGTGGCGAGACCTTCGGCGTAGCGCTGGCGAACTTCGGCCTTGGCCTTGTTGGCCATGCCGCTCGGCATCGGCCCACCGGGCACGAAGATGATGGGCATCTGGCCAAACGAAGCAGCGCCGATGAACAGGCCCGGCACGATCTTGTCGCAGATGCCTAACAACAATGCGCTGTCGAACGCTTCGTGCGACAGCGCGACGGCCGTAGCCAGCGCAATCACATCGCGGCTGAAGAGCGACAGCTCCATGCCCGCGCGGCCCTGCGTGACGCCATCGCACATGGCGGGCACGCCGCCCGCGACCTGCGCCGTGGCGCCCGCCACGCGCGCCGCGGCACGGATGACTTCGGGATATGGCTCGTAAGGCCGATGCGCCGACAGCATGTCGTTGTATGAAGTGACGATGCCGATGTTCGGAATGACCGACTGCTGTAACTGCGCCTTGTCGACGCCCGAGGCGGCCATGACGTGCGCAAGGTTCGCGCAGGCGAGCTTGCCGCGTGCCGGCTCGACGAGTTTTCTCTTGCGGGTGCGTTCCAGGTATTCACCGCGCGCTGCGGCCGAGCGGCCACCAATACGCTCGGTGACTTCGAGGATTACGTCGTTGAGCTTCTGGGAGGCCATTCTTGGTTCAATCCTGGGCTATTCATACCAGCTATGGCCGTGTCGCTCGGTGAGTGCGATCGCAGCCGTGGGCCCCCAGGTGCCCGCAGGATACGGCTTCACCAGTTGGCGCGTCGAGCGCCAGCTCGTCTGGATGCCGTCGATCCAGTGCCACGCCGCCTCGACCTCGTCGCGCCGCACGAACAGCGTGGTGTTTCCTTTCAGGACATCGAGAAGCAGGCGCTCGTACGCGATGCGCGTCCGGCCGCCGCTCTCGTCCTTGGGCAGCGAGAGCTCGAGCGGCATTTCGCGAAGGCGCACGCCCTCCAGGCCCGGGTGTTTGCTGAGGATCTCGAGCGTCACAACCTCCCGCGGTTGCAGGTGGATGACGAGCCGGTTGGCCTGCAGGGTCGGTTCGTCCGCGGCGAAGATGTTGTGCGGCACCGATTTGAATTGGATGGCGATATCGGTGCGGCGCGATTGCATGCGCTTGCCCGTGCGCAGGTAGAAGGGCACGCCGGCCCAGCGCCAGTTGTCGATCTCCGCGCGCAGCGCAACGAAGGTCTCGGTGTCGCTTTTGCCCTTCTTGGGACTTTCCTGGGCGCCCGTCTCCTGGTTGTATCCCGGCACGGCGATGCCACCGGCGCTGCCCGCGCCGTACTGGCCGCGCACGGTGTTCGCGCCCACGGTAGCCGCGGTGATCGGGCGCAGGCTGCGAAGCACCTTCGTCTTTTCGTTGCGCACCTCGTTGGGTTCGAACATGTGCGGCGGTTCCATGGCGACCAGCGCGACGAGCTGCAGCATGTGGTTCTGCACCATGTCGCACAGCGCGCCGGAATCGTCGTAGTAGCCCCAGCGTCCTTCGAGTCCGACGGTTTCCGCGACGGTGATCTGCACATTGTCGATGGCCGATGAGTTCCACAGCGGCTCGAACAA
>Ga0190274_10002632_pt1 | contig 10600 bp, 7 predicted proteins | sample Popmic531T_FD_133002 | JGI IMG/M metagenome (GOLD analysis project Ga0190274, IMG submission 133002) | Populus adjacent soil microbial communities from riparian zone of Yellowstone River, Montana, USA - 531 T | ecosystem: Environmental > Terrestrial > Soil > Riparian zone | place: USA: Montana...
AAGGGCTCGTTCGGCCAGTCGCTGTAAAACGTCTTATTCAGATTTCTGGAATAGCTGGGATAAAGATCTTTCAGCTCTTTCTGCATTTCCAGCTCATTGGGTGGGCGGGGCGCGCCTTTTCCTGAGCGCGGCAGCGTGGGCCCGGCAAAGATATTAAGCACGGCGCCCTGGCGGCCGGTCTGCATCTGGTTGTCTGTGCCCTCCCAAATCTGACCCAGCTTCAACGTCCCCCCGCTGGGGGCGGATGGGATCTTTTCGGTGATCCAGAACCGTCTCTTAAAGCTGCTGAAGAACTTTACGGCTGGGCCATGCCCCATTACGCCAATCTCCGCCTTGAGATCGACTGCGTTGCCGTTGTCCTGGATGGTCACATCGCCCCAGACGCTAGGCGGAACCGCCAGCACCACGTATTGAAAACGCGCCGTTTTGCCTGCGCTGCTCAATTTCCCACTCGGCCAACCCACCGCTCGCGTCGTTAGCTGCACATCCTGCGGCTGAATTTCGATCCGCGTTACCGCTGTTTTCAGCATCAAAGCGCCTCCTTTTTTTCGGAGCTCACTGGCCATCTCATCCGCCAGGCGCTGGCACCCGTCGGCGCAGCGAAAAATCTCCAGCTCGTCCCAGTATCCCATCCGTCCGGGATCATCGATTTCAAACCGCTCGCTCTGCCCCCCCTTCACTTTTAACAACAGACCCAGGTAGTTCATTTCGTCCAGCTGCGAGACTTCATCGTTAACAAGTCTTAACTCCAACATTTTCCACAGGCGCTGCTGTTTTGGATTATTCGGGTTGACCTTATGCAGATTAATCAGCGCGTCTTTTACCGTCATATTGTCATAATTCTTCAGGATTTTCAGCACGCCCGCGTTGGTTTCGTTCCAGGGGCAGGTCTCTTGCGCGATCCATTTTGCCGCGTCGTCGGCAATCGACTTTAGTACCTGATCGACATCTTTATTCAGTTGATGGATTTCCGCCCAGGTCAGGTCCTTCGTATTATCCAGCCGTAGTTTCAAATTCAAGCGTTCTCGCTCGTACTCAAGGTCCCCCATCCGGTTGATCATCGCGATGCCATATCTTTGGGCCAGTTGTAGCCACGCGGTGTGAAACGAGCCGATCAATTCCGCGCCCTCTTCGATAATGCGCCCGTTGGCAAACCGCGCATTGCTGCGAACCCGACCGCCCACCTGAGGATGTGCCTCATATAACGTCACTTTTACGCCATGCTGGCTGAGCCGCAACGCCGCCATAAGTCCGCCCAGCCCAGCCCCAACTACCGCGACACGCGTGTTTTTCAGCCGGTTCCTGCAGTCCTGTGAGATGGTCATCAGTGGCGTAATTGGATCGTTATCCGAGGTGCCATCTAATTTTTGGGATACATGACTTTTGACCATCCGTTTCCTCCGTGATTTTCCCGGCGAGCAAGAGACAGGGGCGTGTTCTAGTTTGGGGACCGCGCCCCGCGCCTGATTGGCTTTGAGTTGAGCAGACTGCTTATAAATATAATATGTGGTTAATGATGGCTGCGCGGCCTTATCTTAAGCAAGCGTTGATAATAAAACTTTTGAATCGCCCCCTGCGTCACTCAACGCATTGCCTGAACCGACTTGGCAAAACTGATCAAATGATTCTCTCCGCCGGCCAATTAGTCAATCTAGCCCTTTCAACAGCGTCCTGCGGCGCCTCTCCCTCGTTCCTCATTACCACCTACCTCCACCCTGACGCCGCATTGTGTCCTCAAGTATTTCCAATCTTCGTCAGGCTCATTTCAGTAGTTTCATTTCCATTTGTGAAAGCCGCTTTTCGATAACCGTCGCCTCTATCAGTCTTGCGATATTGGCTCAGTTCTGGAAATACTATCGGGCCCATTCCCAAAGGCTTTCTGATGTAATAGTCCGAGGCGGCGCGTGCCTTCCACCCCGCCCCCAGCCATCAAGCAGTAAACGCCCCTGATCCCCCGCTTCAAAAATTTTCAGATTTGGTTTTTACTGACCAAACGCCAAGTTCATCGCTAGCTCGGATGGTCACGCAGCGAACAAAATACTTATGACCTAAGATAGAGACAGGTAATAAATCGCAAGTACGTACATCAATAAGGGAAGGTTGGATGTTAAACGCAGCTAACGTATTGGTCAGATGCTTGGAGAACGCAGGTGTCGAGTTGATTTTCGGTATCCCTGGCGGGCCGCTGACGCCTTTCTACGAGGCGCTTTCCGAAAGTACAAAGATTCGTACGATACTTGCCAAGCACGAAGAAGGCGCTGCATTCATGGCAAACGGATATGCAAGGGTTAGCGGAAAACTAGGCGTTTGTTGCGTGACCAGTGGTCCGGGTGGAACTAACGCACTCACTGCTATCGCGGCATCGGCCGCCGATTCTGTTCCTGTCTTGATCATTTCGGCTCAAGTTTCAACGGGGGCTTTCGGCAGCGGCGCGGCTCAGGATGGCAGCCCTCTTGGGATCGACATTGTGCAGATTTTCAAACCAGCGACGAAGTTCTCATCAATGCTGGTCAACGCATCCCGCATACAGGATCTGGTGCAGCGAGCTATTCGTATTGCTCAAACGGGACGCCCTGGCCCCGTTCATATCAGTTTGCCGGCGGATTTGGCGAAGCAATCATCTATTTTTGACTCAAAAAAAGGGAGCGAATATTGGATTGAGAATAAAGCAGTTGATTTAGAAGCAATAAGAAAAGGTATAACGCTTTTAATGGAAGCGAAACATCCTTGTATTCTAGCTGGCAGCGGGGCGCTCTCTTCGAACGCGCCCCAAGTCCTTGAGAAGTTTGCGGCTCGAATTGGGATTCCGGTGGCGACTACTCCCAAGGCAAAGGGCGTTTTTCCGGAAAATCACGAGCTTTCTCTCGGCGTGCTTGGACTTTCCGGGCACGCGCACGCGGACTCTTATTTTAATTCTGCAGAGCTTGATGCCCTATTGGCAATAGGAAGCAGTCTGGGCGAAACCGTAAGGTATAACTGGCGGAAAGGTTGGTCTGCCCCGATCATCCAAGTGGACATTGATCCTGAGGAAATCGGAAAGAATTTTCCTGTTGCGGTAGGGATTGTTGGAGCGGCCTCTTTATTTTTAACCCACGCACTCCGAGAACTTGAGGATTGCTACTCTCATGCCTTTCTGTCTGAACGAAGTTCATCACGTAAAATTCAATTACAGGAATTTAAGTCATCCATTCCACGCCACAACTTGGAATCCTTTTCGACAAGCGACACCGATACAAAACCGCTCAAACCTCAGCAAATGGTACGCCTATTGCAGAGCTGCCTGCCAAAAGACGCCCTTTTCTTCGTGGATATCGGCAACTGCATGATGTGGGCCGGGCACATTTTCGAAGTAAGCGTTGCGGGAAGCTATTTTGTCAATTTGGGGTTCGGCTCGATGGGACATTCGGTTGCGGCAGCCATTGGTGCGCAATTGGCTTCAAAGCAACGACGGGTATTCGTTCTGGCTGGAGATGCCGCGTTCGTGATGAATGGCATGGAAGCACATACGGCGGTGGAGTATCAGTTACCTGTCACTTGGATCATCATGAATAATTCGGGACACGCGATGGTCCATCAGGGCGAGAAAGTCCTACGCGGGAACATCGTCAGTCCTTCGACTTTTGCACATCGAATCGATTTCGCTCTACTAGCGCAAGCACTTGGGGCAGCAGGACATAGAGCTGAAACTGAGGACGGTCTGAGGTTCGCGATTAATTCAAGCATAGACGAGAATTGCCCCACGATAATTGACGTGTGGATTGATCAGGATGAAGTTCCCGCCGCGCTTGCCCAGCGAGCAGAAGCACTTAAGAAAGCGTTCACAAGCGGAGAAAAACCTTCCATTCCCGGTTTAATCTAATAGAATTACTCGGTTCTCACATTATTATCCCGACTACGACATCGAGCATTCCAGGATGGTTAGCGCTTACGTTCCCACCTGAAACTGATCTCTGCCGTTGCCTTCACTTACATCTGGTTTTTCTCCTGGCATTAGCGCGACGCCCCGGCAAGTTGTCTTGCTTATCTCGTCTTGCAATAGCCGTAGTGCAGCTCGTGCTTTCTTCACAGCCTTCCGTGCGTCGTAACAGACTCATCCGAGACAGGGGGTGGACTGACCTCCCTCCAGCGCTCCGGCGATTGCTTGCAGTAGCACCTTGCGTGCAGGATTAGGCTGACGTATTGCCCGGTATGGTGGTTTCCACAACGGCCCTCATCGTTTCTGACCGTGCGTATAGCGTTGCTTGGCGGCAGTCAACGCTGCTTCGGCCTCGTTCGGGCCACCGCGCTTGAGGGGCTTGTATTGACGGCCCTTAGCCTGGTTGTAAGAAACAAAGAAATGCTCTATTTCTTTTAGCCAGGCGTCGGGAAGATCATCAATGTGCGCAAAGAGGGCTGGATTTACAGGGGTTATCGGCACAGCGAGGAGCCGATCATTGCGGATCGTCTTTTCTTTCTCGGTCTGTTCACCGGATATCGTGCCGATCAGTTTGCCTGTTATAAGACATCCCGCAAAGCTTGGTACTTCGCTGATTACCAGCACATCGAGCGCATCGCCATCTTCGGCGTATGTCATTGGAATGGAGCCGAAGTCATAAGGGAAGAAAGCGCCAGCTGGTAGGATCAGGCTTAAGCGGAAGCACCGAGTTTTCTCGTCATACTTGAATTTGTTGCGGCTGCCTTTAGGCGTATCGATAATGATATTGATAAGGCCGGGCTCAGCTCGCGAGTCCAAGTTATCAAGAGGTTCACTCATGCAATGCTCCTGTCGAAAACCGAAGATCGATCGAGTGATGTGGCAAAGCTTCTTGAATGGAAGCTGCAGACATTTATCAAGCAGCTTGCTGAGGACGCATCACTTCAAGCGCGGCGGTGGTGTCCGCCTTTCCAGATCCATCTGGATTGGTCCGAAATGCTCAATTTACAACTTGCCGTTTGACGGATTTCTTATTTCTAACCACCTATAACCGGGTGGTTTTTCTGTGAGCGGCTGTCGAAAGAAGGTTGTATTTTGCTACTACTTCTGATGAATCTGAGGGAGAAGCGCAAATCGGGGCCAAGCCGGTGCTGTGTCCTTTTTCGTATACCCAAAAAACTGTCGATTCACACCAACCTTTAAGCGGCGCTTTATGCACATATGGACCTAATGATCCGTTCCACTCGAACATGGAGTGGTCGCGCTGAATGGTGCCTTTTGCCGTTCGGGTATAGATCGCATAAATAGTCATTTTTTTTCTCCCCGGGTTGGGTTATGAAATCAGCTCAGGCTCGTAAGAGGTATGCGTTGATTTTGCCGACAACGTTTTCAGGACCGTTAATTCCATGTTCGATACAAGGGTATTTTAAGTATACGCGGTGTAATGTTCGGTGCGGTAACACTCTTAATGTTGTGGTTTGGATGTCGCTCGCTAACAAAGGAATGGAAGATGAGGGAGCACATATTTGATCGATCAGCATGGAAAGACGCCAAAAGCTTTTGCGATCCCGGCACACCGTCATGTATCGCGGGAAAAAGTCCGTGCGGAAGAGTTTAAGCAGATGTTGTGATCCTCTGCATTTTCGTTCACTCCTCCGGAAGGAGCTTTCAGCAACTGGACGGATTATTTCTCGTTCACAACACCTGAGACAGATGGTCCTCGTTGACCTTTGTCTTTGCAGTTTGGTCGCTATGGATCAAAAACTCTCATTCGATTTTCTGCCCCAAAAAAAGCCGCTCTTCCGCGCTCATTTGTCGATACCTCTACAGTACAAGCGCGCTGCGGCCAAACTCTAGACGATCAGGGCCCTTTACTGCAGCCAATCTCCTAAATGATACCTGCGACCTTTCTTCGCAAACAGGGCAGGGTCCCTGTCCGCATCCTAAAGGATGGAGAGGCCAAGATCCGGGTAGGCTCGAGACTATGCTTATCAGCTCTAAATAGTCTCGAGCCGGAGCGAATTCGAGCCAGAGCGGGGACGTGATCCGCGCAATAAGGGCCAAATCATCTTTGAATCTACCCGCAGAAATCGAGCTATAGCCTCACTTCTGAATCTTCGTAATTTTGTTACCCTGGAGGCCAAGCGCGGCCATTGCGCCCTTCTGGTCAAAAATGAACGCGTAGATCTTGTCCTGAGCGGTCGTCGTGGTCGTCGATTTCCCCATGCCTTCGTCGGCAACCACAACGGAAGGTCCAACGCCGATCTCGAAACCGTTGGCCTGATCAAGGGCCTTCAGCGTCTCGTTGTTCAGAAAGAACAGTGCGTAGCCGTACTTCTGCCCGCCTGCCTGCAGACCAACCGATGCACCGGCGGTATTGTAGTAGCCCACTGCCTTGCCGCCTTTGAAAAGCACACCCTCGCCGTACTGGCCGCCGACTCCCAGGCCCGCTTTCAAAATCCCGGGGAAAACGAGTACTGCCACGGCATTCTTTCCGACCGCCTTGGCGCCGGGGTTTTTCGCATAGAGACTGTTGAGGGCCGCCTGCCCATCCCGGCGCAATTCGTCCGCCGTTGCCGCTGTGGCGGTCTGGACCGGGATGAGGGTTGCTGCTAGGAAGGTTGCAACGATCGTAAATGAGGATAGATTCATAGCGTTCTCCTTAAATGATGAGGGGTCTACCACGGACTTCGTCAACGCCCGCCATGACATTTACGAGCTGCAACGAATAATTAATTGTAGTATTTCTACGGCTGATCCGTAAGAAAAATAAACGGGCTTCGAAAGTAGAATTTTCTCAATATTGAATAGAGGAAATTTTACATGAAGAAATCATGATTTTCGGAGTGCCGAATCATTGCCATTCCCAAGCGTCCTGAGACCGAAACACCCGGTAGCTGAGCTGTCCCCAGCAGGGTATGGGTTCGGCGCTGTTTCATAAATACCGCTCCCGGTATGGCGACGTCGACGTGTCAATGATGATGCGCTTGAAGGAGCTTGAAGAAGAGAACTGCCATTTGATGAAGATGTACGCCCAGGAGAGGCTCAAGGCTGAGATCGGGTCCCGGAGGCGATGCTAAAAAAATGATAGCGCTACTTGACGTCCGAAGATGGCGCTACGGGTAGAAGGAAAAGGAACTGCGCATCCCATCTGTCTGTCAGCGTTTGATACAGTCGAACCTGCTACTCTACCAAGCCGAACTGTCTTCAGAAAGAACAGGAAAGTCCGACCCTGATTCGTCTGAGGGGGATCAGTGGACTTTGGTTCGGTCTATGTTTTCTGTATCTGGGTAACGTCAAAAGCCACGGCTGGAATCACTGGTACATAGGTCTACCGGCAGCTTGACCGAATCTGGGCAACAGGCCGAAGATGCCAGTGCGCGAGAAGCCGGAGCCATTTGACCTATTATCTATAGTAGTCCTCAGCTACTTAGCCAAAGACGAAGTGATCGCGAATCTTGCCATAGGACGAGGCCAATTCAGTGTCCCAGGTTAAACTAAGCAGCAAGCTCGATCGTCCGGTCGATGACAGCTACGACCACACGCTCGGTCCAGCGGGCGCTGAAATAACGCTGGTAGAGTACGGAAGCTACGCATGCCCGCACTGCCGTGCTGCGAATGAGAGAATCGCGCAGGTTCGTGACCAGCTGGGCGATCGTCTTCGTTATGTATTCCGGCATTACCCTCTCACCGGAAGCGATATTGCTCTTAGGGCTGCCGAGTTAGTGGAGCATGCGAAAGACGCCGAAAGCTTTTGGGGTGCCCACATCGCTTTGATGACACGTTCGGACACGTTGACAGAGGAGGATTTGATTGCGGTTGCCCAAGAGCTGCGGATGCCCTTGCCAGATCCTGGTAAAGCCAGGGAGGCCGATGAGCGTGCGAAGGCACGCGTCCAGGCCGACGTAAAGAGCGCCCAAGTCAGCCACGCCCTGGTTACCCCGACATTTTTTATCAATGGTCGCCGCTATGATGACCCGTGGGATGAAAGCTCTTTCGCCGATGCGATGCTCGGTGCGCCAGGCCACAGGTTGCGAGGCGTAGCGCTCGACTTTGCGGACTGGGCACCTTCTGCGGGCGTCATGCTCCTACTGGCGACAATCCTTGCTGTCGCTTTTACAAATTCCAGCGTTGGCACCAGCTTCGAGGCGCTGTGGGAGCAGTACCTGGCCATTTCACTCGGCGGTGCCGAGTTCGGGATGTCCTTGCTCCACTGGATCAACGATGGTCTGCTCACGATCTTCTTTCTGGTCGTGGGACTGGAAATCAAGCGCGAATTTACGGTAGGGCGCCTCGCCAGTATACGATCTGGAGCCCTGCCGGTTGCTGCCGCTGTCGGCGGCATGGCCGTGCCGGCGATTCTTTACGTGTTACTGACTCCGGCGGGAGCCTGGTCGCACGGGTGGGGCGTCCCGATGGCGACAGACACGGCGTTCGCTGTGGCGCTGATCGTAATGATGGGAAACCGCGTGCCGGCCGAACTGCGCGTCTTCCTGACGGCGGCGGCTATCGTCGATGACATCGGTGCAATTATCGTTGTAGCAATCTTCTACTCCGGCACCATAAACTTCGGCTATCTGGCAGGCACTGCGGCTACTGCTGCAGCGCTGGCTCTCATCAACCGCAGCCACATCTATAGCGTTACGCCCTACATCCTTCTGGGCGTCGTGCTTTGGGGCTGTGTGCTCGCAAGCGGACTTCACGCAACGATGGCGGGCGTCATCCTGGCGCTGTTCATTCCGACGAGGCAGCCCCCGAGTCTGACAGCGTTAATGGTCCAAGCGGATGCGATCCTGACTAGCGAGGCACGACGTAGCCGCGAGGTGTTGCGGCACGGTCCTTCTCTTCCGGCGATGCGAGCGCTCGATGCCATCCACGATCGCCTGGAATCGCCGGCCGATCGCCTGCTGCGAAACGCTGGGGGTCCGTCAAACTACGTTGTGCTGCCGTTATTTGCTTTGGCGAATGCAGGAGTCGCGATTACGTCTGACGCCCTCACCGGACATGAACCTCTCATGCTTGCGATTATCGTAGGATTGGTGATCGGCAAGCCCATAGGATTGGTGTTGGCATCGGCGATCGCAGTGTGGCTCGGAATTGCCACGAAGCCTGACGAGTATTCGTGGCGGCAATTAATCGGAGCCGGAGCACTGGCCGGCATTGGCTTCACCATGTCGCTGTTTATCGCCAGCCAGGCATTCCCGACAGAGACCGATTTCGCCGCAGCCAAGATAGCAGTGTTTACCGCCTCAATAGCATCGGCGATCCTCGGCGTGGCTATCTTATGGAACGCGGAGGGGCAGCGTGGAGAAAACCGGGGCCAGTAGGACTATCCTGTACTGCCTATTTGTTAAAGTCCTAACCGTATAGATCCAGTCCTGCCTAGATTGCAGTAGAGATATGGGAACCTGTTGAAGAACAGCGGCCAGGCTATCCTTACGGCCGTGCACCGAGCCTCCCACGCAATACACCTATTCATATCATTGACAATCGTCTTTCCTGCGTCCAGTATTAACTAGGGGTGTCCAGCTACTTCTTGCGAATAACGGATGAGCACACTTAATGATTCGCGTAACGGTCCGGGGAATAGCATGGACGAAGCCGCTTTCACAGCTTACTGCCTGGGCCGGTTTGCTTGTACTTCTGAGGCTGCAAAAACCAGCATTTACCTTGACCGAGAAAGGAAATCAACAGGGATGAAAGTGCGACGGAGGCGGATTTAAAAGTGGATGGCATTTCAGCCGACACCGCCGATTTTCCATTGCCGCCAAGCCTGGAGTCGCGCCGCGAGCAGATGTTTCCCAAGCTCGCCCCCGCGGAGATTACCCGGTTGCGGCGCTTTGGCACAGTGCACACGTGGCAGCCTGGCGAAATATTATTCGATCCATGCAGGCGCGGATTGGGCACGTTCGTTTTGCTGAGCGGGCGCATCCTGACTACACGTAAAAACGGCCTCGGCATCGAGATGCCCATCATTAAAGCTGGGCCGGGGCACTTTACGGGCGAAGTCGGTCAGCTTTCAGGTCGTCCCCCGCTTGCTTATGCACGAGCTCTTGAAGTAGTCGAAGCACTGGTGATAGATCCGCCTTCCTTGCGCGCAGTAGTCGTGGCCGAGGCCGAGCTCGGGGAACGTATCATGAGAGCCCTGATTCTGAGGCGCATGGCATTGATCGAAACTGGCGGAGGCGGCCCGCTGCTGATTGGTGCCCCCGGCGGCGCGGGCATGGTGCGGTTGCAGGGATTTCTTTCAAGGAACAGTCATCCTCATCTTGCGTTGGATCCGGTGGTGGATAGCGTCGCGCAAGACTTAATGAAGCTTCACCAACCGCGTCCCGACGAATTGCCGCTGGTCGTTTGCCCGGATGGAACGGTCCTTAAGTGTCCCACCGAAAGGGAACTTGCGCATCGCCTCGGCTTGTATATTGAACTGAGGGCTGATCGTGTATACGACGTTGCGATCGTTGGTGCCGGCCCCGCCGGCCTTGCCTGTGCCGTATATGCCGCATCGGAAGGGCTTTCCGTGCTTGGGCTCGACACTCATGCGTTCGGCGGTCAGGCGGGCGCGAGCGCGAGAATCGAAAATTACCTCGGTTTCCCGACCGGTATCTCAGGTCAGGCGCTCACAGGGCGGGCTTATGTTCAGGCGCAGAAATTCGGTGCCGAAATGGTGGTGCCGGTCGAAGTGAG
>Ga0190274_10002633_pt1 | contig 10598 bp, 5 predicted proteins | sample Popmic531T_FD_133002 | JGI IMG/M metagenome (GOLD analysis project Ga0190274, IMG submission 133002) | Populus adjacent soil microbial communities from riparian zone of Yellowstone River, Montana, USA - 531 T | ecosystem: Environmental > Terrestrial > Soil > Riparian zone | place: USA: Montana...
CTTCGGCAGGATCGTCGCCATCGGCCTCGAGACCCGGCGCCTGCCGATCAAGATCTTCTTCGTTCCCGGGACGACGACTCTGCTGCCGGCGGCCGACCTGCAGGCGCAATACGCGCTCTGGCTGCAGGAGATCGCGAACCAGGTCGGCGCGCGCGAGACCTGCCTGCGCGTGATCGGCCACACCAGCCGGACCGGCGACCGCGCGGCCAACGAGGTGCTGTCGCAAAAGCGCGCAGCGGTGATCAAGACGGCCCTCGAGCGGCAGGACAAGAAGCTCGGGCCGCGCATCGTTGCCGTCGGCGTCGGCTCACGCGAGATCATCGTCGGCCTCGGTACAGACGACCTGCGCGACGCGCTCGACCGGCGGGTCGAGTTCCGCACCGTCGACTGCAGCTGAAGCGGTGCCGGCGCGAGTACCGCGCGCGCGACGGTGACCTTTGTCGTCGCGCCGTTGCCAGGATCGGCCGCGTTGCTCGTGCAGTGAGACGCGGTCCCGGCTTGCACGTCGCGGGCCGATGGCAAGCCGCTAGCTGCATCGGGTAATGTGCGGCCCATGCGCTTCGCCGACCCGGCGTTCCTGTCCAGTTCGCGCGTCGCGGTGGCGCTCGCGGTTGCCGTTGTCGTCGCCGGTTGCGCCTCGTCACCGCCGCGCGGCGCTCCGGCGACGCCGCGAACCAGCGACGCGCGGCCGCTGCCGCCCGGCGCCGACGGCCCCGGCGCCAATCCGCCCGCCGATCTCGCCAGCCTTCCCGACGCCGAGCCTCGCGTCGAAGCGATTCGCTCCGGCGGTCCGAACAAGCCGTACCAGGTGCTCGGCCGCGACTACGTCCCGGCGACACGCGACCTGGCGTTCAGCGAGCGCGGCCTGGCATCGTGGTACGGCGCGAAGTTTCATGGCCGGCGCACCGCAAGCGGCGAGGTCTACGACATGTACGCGATGACCGCGGCGCACCCGACCTTGCCGATTCCGAGCTACGCGCGGATCAGGAACCCGGCCAACGGCCGCGAGATCCTGGTCCGGATCAACGACCGCGGCCCGTTCCATCCCGGACGGATCGTCGACCTGAGCTATGCCGCCGCGTTCAAGCTCGACCTGCTGCGCGGTGTCGCGCCGGTCGAGCTCGAGCGGATCACCTTCGACGACATCCGCACCGGCGCCTGGCGCGGCGGCGCCGGCGACGCGACTCGCCTGGCGGCGGCGCCGGCCCCGGGCGATGTCGCAACGATGTCGAAGGCGCCCGATGTCATCGTGGCGTCGCCGTCGACGGCCGCGATCGTAGTCGCGGCAGTGCCGCTGTCGGCACAGGACGTGGCGTTCGTTGCTGCCGCGCCGGTCGCGCCCGCCTCGCCTGCCTCGCCCGCGTCGGCGTCTTCGTCGGGCTCGGCGGTTTCCGCAAATGGGACAGTTTCGACGCTGGCGCCGATCGTCCGGCCTAGTGGGCAGGCGGCGCGCGGCTTCTGGGTCCAGCTCGGCGCGTTTCGCGAGCGCGACGGCGCCGAGAGCTTCCGCCGTCGCATCGGCGCCGACGACGATGCCGGCTGGCTCGCGCCGATGCTGGCGGTGTTCGCCGACACATCGCTGTTTCGCGTCCAGGCGGGTCCGTTCACGAATCGCGACGACGCCGAAAGTGCGGCACTGCGGCTGCGCACCGCGCTCGCGCTGGTGCCACTGATCGTCGAGCGGCGATGAGCGCGAGATCCGCGGCGACGCCGGCGGCGAGCCCGCGGCAGGTCATTCTCTTTACCGGCCACATGGTCGACGCGCCCGGGCGCGCGGTCGCCCGCTTCCCGGCGGCGTTGGCGCCGGAGGCGGGGCGGCGCATCGCTGCCGCGCTGGCCGAGATCGACGCCGGTCCGGCCGACCTCGCGTTGACCCAAGGCGCCGCCGGCGGCGACCTGCTGTTCGCCGAGGCGTGCCTGGCGCGCACGGTGCCGCTGCGCCTGCTCCTGCCATTGCCAGAGAGTGAGTTCATCGCCCAGTCGCTGCTGCCGGTCGAGGGCGGCCCCGCCTGGCACGATCGCTACCGAGCCGTCGTCGCTTGCCTCGACCAGCCGCCGAGCGAGGCGCCGCGCGTTCTCGGCGCGCTCGCTGCGGACGAGGATGCGTTCGTTCGCGGCAACCTGTGGCTGCTCGATACCGCGCTCGCCTTCGGCGCCGAGCGATTGCGCTGCATCTGCCTCTGGGACGGCGGCGGCGGCGACGGACCCGGCGGCACGCGCCATCTGGTCGACGCCGTCTATGGTGCTGGGGGAACGGTGCTGCGCGTCGACCCCGCATCGCTCTAGTGGGGGACCTCGAACCGCCGTTTCACGCAGCCCTTGCTTCGCTCGGCGTCGGCACCGATGATGCGACCCGGTCGCCGCGCGGAGTCGGCGCCTCACACCAAGGAGAAGACGATGGCCAAGACCTCGAGCAAGAGCAACGGCAAGGCGCAGGGCCTGTCGCTGAACATCGGCCTGAACAGCGTCAGCGGCGCCGCCTACGGTGGCTGGGACGGGCCGCTCGCGGCCTGCGAGTTCGACGCCAACGACATGGCGGCGCTCGCCGCGAAGCAGGGGCTGAAGGCGACCGTCCTGCTGACCAAGAAGGCGACCCGCTCGGCGACGTTGGGGGCAATGCGCAGTGCCGCCCAGACGCTGGTCGGCGGCGACTTCTTCCTCCTCACCTATTCCGGCCACGGCGGCCAGGTGCCCGACGTCAACGGCGACGAGGCCGACAAGAAAGACGAGACCTGGTGCCTGTACGACGGCCAGCTGATCGACGACGAGCTCTACGCCGAGCTCGGCAAGTTCAAGGCCGGCGTGCGCATCCTGGTCCTCTCGGACAGCTGCCACAGCGGCACCGTGACGCGCGAGGCGATCTTCCCGCCGACGACGGTGCCGAGCCAGCGTCCGAAGAACATGCCCGACGCGGTCGCGATGCGAACCTACCGCGAGCACCAGGCGTTCTACGACAAGCTGCAGGCCGACGTCGCCAAGAACGCCGGCAAGCCGGTCGTCGACCCCGACAACGCGCTGGCGCAGCTCGCGGTGAGCGGCCGGCTCTCGGCGATCGCGGCCAGTTTCGACGCCTCGCTGATCCTGATCTCGGGTTGCCAGGACAACCAGACCTCGATGGACGGCGAGCACAACGGCGCTTTCACCGAGCAGCTGCTCAAGGTCTGGAACCAGGGCGGCTTTCTCGGCAACTACGGCAACTTCCACGCGCGCATCCGGGCGCGCCTGCCGGCGACCCAGTCGCCGAACCTGTTCGTGCTCGGCAGCGCCGGCACGTTCCTGGCGCAAAAGCCGTTCAGCGTCTGATGCGGCCGCAGTCGCGCGCCGGCAGCGGCGGTTAGGCGGAGATCATGGCGAACGCTGCCGGCGACATCACCTTCGTCGTCCCGGGCCAGCCGGAGGCGGCGCCGCCGGCGCGCTCGGCGACGCGCGGCGCGGTCAGGGCCTCGATTCGGGTCGGCACGCAGCGCAGCGGCGCCGAGCCGGTGCGGGTGACGGCGCGGCCGGGCCAGGACGTCGTCGTCCTGAGTATCGCCAACGGGCCGACGCTGGTGCTGCATCCGGCCGACGCGCGCGACCTGATGCAGGCGCAAAGCGGCGCGGCGACGCGCAGCGCGCTTGCCACGCCGGCCGCGCGCGGCCGCGGCGCTGCGGCCGCGGGCGAGGTGGAGGTGCCGACGCAGCTCGGCTGGCCCGGGCTCGAAGCGCAGGGCACGCGCGGCAACACGCGTGGCTGGATGGGCCAGGCGCTGCTCAGCGGCTTCCAGGTGCTGACCGGCGTCGCGACCGATGCCGCTGCCAAGCTCGTCGTCGCAGCGGCGACCAGGAAGGTCGACGGCAAGGTCGACGCCGGCGTCTACCGCCTCTCGGCCGACGCGCTTGAGCCGCTCAAGGGCAGCGGGCGCAAGCTCGACGCGGTGCCGGCGGCCGACGATGGCGGGCCGATGCTGGTGCTGGTCCACGGCACCTTTTCCGATACGGTCGGCACCTTCGCCAAGCTCTGGACGCTGCACAACGCGACCGTGCGCCAGCTGTTCTCCAGCTACGGCGAGCGCGTTTACGGCCTCGACCACCCGACCCTCGGCGCGAGCCCGATCGCCAACGCGCTGACCCTGGTGCGCGCGATGCCGCCGGGAGCGCGGATCCATCTCGTCACGCACTCGCGCGGCGGCCTGGTCGCCGAGGTGCTGGTGCGCGCCTGCAGCGGGGCGCCGCTCGCCAGCGCGGTGCTCGAGCAGTTCAGCGGCGAGGCCTACGCCGAGCACCGCGCCGACCTGCGTGCGCTGGTCAAGGAGGCGCAGGCCAAGGGCCTGCGCATCGAGCGCGTCGTCCGCGTCGGCTGCCCGGCGCGCGGCACGCTGCTCGCGTCGAAGCGGCTCGACGCCTATCTCTCGATCCTCAACTGGTGCCTCGAGCTGGCCAACATTCCGGTCGTTCCGGAGGTGGTCGACTTCCTGCACGAGGTCGCGCGCCGACGCTCCGATCCGAGCGAGCTGCCGGGGCTCGAGGCGATGACGCCCGACAGCCCGGTGATTGCCTGGGTCAACAGCGCGATCGAGCCGGTCGCGAGCGAGCTGCGCGTCGTCGCAGGCGACATCGAGGCCGACTCGATCGGCTCGTGGGTCAAGACGCTGCTCTCCGACGCCTTCTACTGGACTGACAACGACCTGGTGGTGCAGACGCGCTCGATGTACGGCGGCGCGGCGCGCGCCAAGACCGCGAGCGGTAGCGGCGCGCGCTTCCTGCTCGACAAGGGCGGCAAGGTCTCGCACTTCAGCTATTTCAGCAACGAGCGCACGGTGCGGGCGATCGCGGGCGGCCTGCTCGACGACACGCCGGCCGACTTCGCCGCGATCGGCCCGCTCTCGTGGGCCGGCGAGGACGCGAGCGGCACGCGCGCCGCGCTCGCCGTCGCGCGCTCGCGCGGCCCGGCGCAGGCGGCGGCCGAGCGGCCAGCGGTGTTCGTCATCCCGGGAATCCTCGGCTCCAACCTGAAGCGAGACGGCAAACGGATCTGGCTCGGCTTTCGCTTCGTCAACGGCCTGAAGTCGCTCGCCTGGGACCCGGCGACGGCGCCGAGCATCGAACCCGACGGGCCTATCGGCAGCCTCTACGGCGACCTGATCGAGCGGCTCGCCGACACGCATGAGGTGATCGCCTTCGCCTACGACTGGCGCCGCCCGGCCGAGGACGAGGCGCGCCGCCTCGGCGAAGCGGTCGATGCCGCGCTCGCGGTGCGTGCCGCCAGCCAGCAGCCGGTGCGGATCCTGGCGCACTCGATGGGCGGCTTGATCGCCCGCACGATGGCGCTCGAAAAGCCCGACACCTGGCAACGCATGATGGCGCGCGACGGTGCCCGCTTTCTGATGCTCGGCACACCCAACGGTGGCTCGTGGTCGCCGATGCAGACGCTCTCGGGCGACGACACCTACGGCAACACCCTGGCCGCGCTCGGCTCGCTGTTCGACAACGGCGCTTCGCGCGAAGTGATGGCCGGGATGCCAGGCTTCCTGCAGCTGCAGGCGGGACTGACCGACCCGGCGCTCGGCCTGAGCCGCAGCGAGACCTGGAAGAAGCTCGCCGACGACGATCTGGCGCGGCTTGCCGACCGCAGCATTTGGCACGTCGAGGCGATCCAGCGCGCGATCTACCGCTGGAGCGCGCCGCCGCAAGGCGTCCTCGACCAGGCGGTGGCGCTGCGCCGTCGCCTCGACGCGCAAGCGGCGAAGTTTCCCCAGGCGGCCAAGACGCTGCTCGTCATCGGCCATGCGCCGTTCACTCCGGGCGGCATCGTCTTCGGCGACAACGGTCTCGAGTACACCGACGCGGTCGGCGGCGGCGACGGCCGCGTGCCGCTGACGAGCGCGATCCTGCCCGGCGTCCGCACTTGGCAGCTCGACGCGAGCCATGGCGACCTGCCGACCGTCGCCAAGGCATTCCCCGGCTATCTCGAGCTGCTGACTAGCGGCGCGACCACTCAGCTCGATACCTTCGACACGGCCACGGTCGCGATCCGGTCCGCCGGCGCCACGACGACGATCGCCGGCATGCCGGCGACGTCGGCCGACGTCGCCGCCAGCCTGGCGCGCAGCCGGCCGTCGCGCGGACTGCAGCCGTCGGCGCCGCCGTCGACGCCGGCCGAGGTCTTCGGCGTGAGCGGACGCAGCGCCGGCGAGAGCACGCGCGCCGGCGCCACCGGCCGCACGCTCCACGTCTCGGTGCTCAATGCCGACCTCAAGTTCGTGCACCAGCCGCTGGTCGTCGGCCACTACCGATCGCTCGCCCTCACCGGCACCGAAGAGGTCGTCGACCGGCTGGTCGGCAAGGCCATGAGCCGCTCGCTCGCCGCCGGGCTCTATCCCGACGCCGTCGGCACGCATCAGATCTTCGGCAACATCAGGAAGGACCCGACCAACGTGCTGGCGATGGCGCGGCCGCTCGCCTGCATCGTCGCCGGTCTCGGCGAGGAAGGAAAGCTGCGCGCCGCCGACCTCGTCTACACCGTGCGCCAGGCGGTGATCGCCTATGCCCAGCGGCTGGCCGAGAACGAGTCCGGCCCGCCAGCCGAGTTCGAGCTCGCGGCGACGCTGATCGGCAGCGGCGGCACGGGCATCAACGCCGGCAGCTCGGCGCAGATGGTCGCGCAGGGAGCGTGGGAGGCGAACCAGAAGCTGCACGACAGCGGCTGGCCGCAGGTCGGCCGGCTGATCCTGGTCGAGTTCTATCTCGACCGCGCCAGCGATGCCTGGCGCGCGCTTCAGGTGCAGTCGACCGCGACGCCGAATCAGCTCAAGGTGGTCGGCTTCGTCGAGTCGGGCGCCGGCGCACTGCGCCGCTCGCTCGACTCGAGCTACCGCGGCGCGGCGTACGACTTCATCAGCGCCATCACCGGCGCGCCGGTGAAGGGCGCGCCGACGATCACCTACACCCTCGACACCAAGCGCGCGCGCGCCGAGGTGCGGGCGCAGCAGACGCAGGCGAGCTTGGTCAAGGAGCTGGTCGCCAAGGCGTCGAACGACACCAACCGCGACCCGCAGATCGGCCGCACGCTGTTCGACCTGCTGGTTCCGGTCGAGATGGAACCCTTCCTCGGCGGCACCAGCGAGATGGTGATCGAGCTCGACGGCGGCACCGCAGCGCTGCCCTGGGAGGTGCTCGACACGACGTCGTCCGAGCTGACCGGAAGCGACCCGCGCCCGTGGGCGATCCGCAGCAAGCTGCTCAGAAAGCTGCGCACCGCCGACTTCCGCGCCCAGGTCTCCGACGCCGATGCCGATGGCAGCATCCTGGTGATCGGCGAGCCGATGCTCGACTCGGCGATGTACCCGCCGCTGCCGGGGGCGCGCGCCGAGGCGATCGCCGTCGCGGCGCGGGTCACCGCCGGCCCGGCCGGCGTCGACGCGGCGCGGGTGCGCGCCTTGACGAGCGGCGACGACGACGCGCGCAACATCATCAACGCCCTGTTCGAGCGGCCGTACCGGATCGTCCACGTCGCCGGCCACGGCGCGCCGGGCCCCGATGGCGGTGTCGTCCTCTCGGGCGGCACCTACCTCGGCGCGGCCGAGGTCAAGGCGATGCGGACCGTTCCCGAGCTGGTCTTCCTCAACTGTTGCCACCTCGCCGCGCGCGACGCGCGGACCGTGCTCGCGAACTACGACCGCGCCGAGTTCGCCGCCGGCATCGCCGAGGCGCTGATCGAGATCGGCGTGCGCTGCGTCATCGCCGCCGGCTGGGCGGTCGAGGACCAGCCCGCCGAGCTGTTCGCGACCACCTTCTACGACGCGCTGCTCGGCGGCGCCCGCTTCATCGACGCCGTCGCCGCGGCGCGCAGTGCGGCCTGGAAGGGCGGCGGCGGCGGCAACACCTGGTCGGCCTACCAGTGCTACGGCGATCCGGGCTGGACCTGGCGGCGCGACGTCGGCGATGCCCAGCGTGCGCCGACGCTGGCGAGCGACGAGTTCGCCGGCGTTTCGTCGCCGCCGGCGCTGACCCTGGCTCTTGAGACGATCTCGATCAAGCTGCGATTCGGCGGCGACGACCCGGCCAAGAAGAAGAGCGTCGAGCAGGCGCAGCGCGACAAGATCCGCTTCCTCGAGGCCAAGTTCGCCCCGCTCTGGGGCAAGATGGGCGCGGTCGCGGAGGCGTTCGGCCTCGCCTTCGCCGATGCGCGGGATGTCGACAAGGCGATCGACTGGTACCGCGCCGCCGTCCACGCCGACGACGGCAGCGCTTCGTTCAAGGCCGCCGAGGAACTCGGCAACCAGCTCGCCCGGCGTGGCGAGTCGCGCAAGGACCTGGTCGCGGCGCGGCGCGACATCGACGAGGCGATCGCGCGGCTTCAGAAGCTGGTCGAGATCCAGCCGACGATCGAGCGCGAGGCGCTGCTCGGCTCGGCCTACAAGCGCCTGGTGATGGTCGAAGGCCGCGCCGCTGACGCCACCGCCGCAACGCCCGCGGTCACTGCCGCCAAGCGCGGTCGCCGCCGTGCCGCGGTCGCGGCCCACACCGGTGAACGGCTCGTTGCGTTGCGGGCGATGGCGCTGCACTACGGCAACGCCGAGCGTCTGGCGCACGAGGCCAACGCCGCCAACCTGTTCTATCCGGCCAAGAACGGCATCAGCGCCGAGCTGCGCCTGGCGTTTCTCGAGCGCCGTCCGGCGGAGCTCGCGGTCGAGCGAATGCGCGCGGTCCAGGAATCGTTGGCGCGCGCCGCAAGCGAGCGCCCCGACTTCTGGTCGGTGGTCGGCCAGATCGAGCTGCGCGTCCTCGCGGCGGTCGCGGCGCAGCGCCTCGCCGGCGAATCGACGACGCTGATTGGCGACTTCCGCGAGCTCAAGGCACGCGTGCCCGCGCTCGGCATGTGGGACTCGGTGCACTCCGAAGCGCGTTTCACGCTCGAGCCTTACCTCGGCATGGCGAACGCGGCGGAGGAACGCGCTGCCCGCGCGCTTCTCGACGCGCTCGCAGCGATGGCGGCGGCCTGAGCCGCTTCGCCGCGTTCCAGATGCTCCCTCCCCGCTTCGCTCTCCTCCCTGCGAGAGGGAGGGGCCGGCCGCGTGGGGCCGCTTCCGTCAGCGTCCGCCGGTGACTTCGACGATCGATCCGGTGGTGTAGCTCGACTGCTCGGAAAGCAGCCAGACGATCGCCGCGCCGACTTCGTCGGCAGTGCCGGCGCGCTGCATCGGCAGCTGCGGCGTGATCTGGCGCACGCGGTCCGGCGTGCCGCCGGAGGCGTGGATCTCGGTGTCGATGATGCCGGGGCGGACAGCGTTGACGCGGATGCCTTCGGCGGCGACTTCCTTGGCCAGGCCGATCGTGAAGGTCTCGATCCCGCCCTTGGCGGCGGCGTAGTCGACGTACTGGCCGGCGCCGCCAAGCTTCGCCGCTGCCGACGAGACGTTGACGATCGCGCCGCCTGCGTGCCCGCCGGGCGCGCCGGCCGCCGGCTTGGTGGTCATGCGCCGAACCGCTTCGCGCGCGCACGAGAAGCTGCCGAAGACGTTGATCGCGAACATGCGCCGCAGCCGCTCGATGCCCATCGCATCGACCCGCAACGGCGTGTCGACGACGCCGGCGTTGTTGACCAGGCCGCCGAGCGGCGGCAGCTCGCGGTCGATCGCGGCGAACATCGCCACCACCGCGGCGTCGTCTGCGACGTCGGCCTGGATCGCGAGCGCGCGGCCGCCGTCGGCGACGATCGCGGCGACGACGGCGTCGGCCGCGGCGGCGTCGCGCGCGTAGTTGACGGCGACCGCCCATCCCTGCGCGGCCGCGAGGCGGCACGCCGCCGCGCCGATGCCGCGGCCGCCGCCCGTGACCAGCACGGTGCGCACGCCGCGCGACTCACTCCTCATCGTTGCCGTCCGCGCCCGGGTCGCTGTCGCCGCCGCTCTGCTCCTTGGCCTTGCGGTCGAGGATCGCCTGCATCGGTGCCAGTCCCTGGATGAAATCGTCGACCGGCTTGGCCTTGGCGACGCGCAGCTGCGGCATGAACAGGTGGTTCATGTAGAGCTCCTCGCCGGGCCGGCCGGTGCGCTGGACGTTGAACCAGAGCGAGAGCGCGACGCCGACGACGAAGCCGGCGGCGGCGACGCCGCGCATCAGACGCTCGCGCCCGGGCTCGACGGCCAGCAGGTGGAAGTAGATCGCCGCGGCGACGGTGGCGTAGACGGCGATGAAGCTGAAGTCGGTGACCCAGGGCCACGAGAGCGCGAACGCGAGCAGCGGCGGCAGCACCGCGAGCACGAGCGTGACCAGGCTGGCGGTGACGAACACGCGCACGTGCCAGCCGAAATGGCTCTGGCGGGTGAAGGTCTTGGAGAGCAGCGACCAGAGGCCGCACCAGATCGCGCCGCCGGCGATGGTCGTGAGGAAGATCGCGCCGAGGCTGCGCGACAACCCTTCGGGGTCGCTGTCGATCCAGGTATTGGCCAGGACCAGGGCCAGCACCGCCAGGCCGAGTCCGAGCGTCGGCAGCCAGCGCTTCTCGGCGGCGACGATCGGCGTCATCGCCTGCTCCGGGACGAGCGCATGGCCCGGCAGGCGCAGCCGCAGCGCGACCCGGCCGATGTGCAGCTCGAGGTCGCGGCCGTCGTCGGCGA
>Ga0190274_10002634_pt1 | contig 10596 bp, 7 predicted proteins | sample Popmic531T_FD_133002 | JGI IMG/M metagenome (GOLD analysis project Ga0190274, IMG submission 133002) | Populus adjacent soil microbial communities from riparian zone of Yellowstone River, Montana, USA - 531 T | ecosystem: Environmental > Terrestrial > Soil > Riparian zone | place: USA: Montana...
AGATCATCGCGCCGCCCGTGATCAGGCCGAGCAGGAACGGCGGATGGAGGATCGAGAGGAACTGGAGGTACTCCGGCTTCAGGCCCTCAGTAAGCGCCACGATGATCGCGAAGATCATGGTGGTGGCGCCGACCACGGCCGTGCCGATCAGCACGGGTTTCGCGGTCGCCTTGAACGTGTTGCCGGCGCCGTCGTTCTCTTCGAGGTTGTGCTTGGCGCGCGCGAAATCGACGTCGAACCCGAAGTCCTTCTTCAGCTCCGCCTTGATGTTCGGGATCTGCTCGATCGTGGAAAGCTCGTACACCGATTGCGCGTTGTCGGTCACCGGGCCGTAGGAGTCGACGGCAATCGTGACCGGGCCCATGCCCAGGAAGCCGAACGCGACCAGGCCGAATGCGAAGACGGCCGGAGCCAGCATCATCGGGCTGGCAACGCCGGCATTAATCGCGACGATCCCCGTGCTGACGCCGTAGCCGATGGCCATCAAGGCCATGATGGCGAGGCCGATCCAGTAGGCGCTGAAGTTGCCCGCCACGAGGCCCGAGAGGATGTTCAGCGACGCGCCGCCTTCCCTCGAGGACGTCACGACTTCCCTGACGTGGCTGGATTCCGTCGATGTAAAGACCTTGACCAGCTCGGGGATGATCGCACCCGCCAGCGTGCCGCAGGTAATGATGCTCGACAGCTTCCACCACAGCGTTGGATTGCCGGCGAGATCGGGAATCAGCAGATACGACGCGACATAGGTCAGCGCCACCGACACAACCGACGTGAGCCAGACGAGGCGCGTCAGCGGCGCTTCGTAGTTCATCTTGTCGACGTGCTGATACTGCGCCTTGGCCATCATCTCGTTGATCCAGTAGGACCCGGCAGAGGCGATGACCATGACGATGCGCATCATGAAGATCCACACGAGCAGCTGGATCTGAATCGTGGTGTCGGTAATCGCCAGCAGGATGAAGGAGATGAGCGCGACACCGGTCACGCCGTAGGTCTCGAACCCGTCGGCAGACGGCCCGACGGAGTCGCCGGCGTTGTCACCCACGCAGTCCGCGATGACGCCCGGGTTGCGCGCGTCGTCTTCCTTGATCTTGAAGACGATCTTCATCAGGTCCGCGCCGATATCGGCGATTTTCGTGAAGATGCCGCCCGCGATACGCAGCGCCGCGGCGCCCAGCGACTCGCCGATGGCGAAGCCGATGAAACACGGGCCCGCGTAATCGCCCGGGATAAAGAGCAGGATGCCGAGCATGATGATGAGCTCGACGCTGATCAGCAGCATGCCGATGCTCATGCCCGCCTTGAGCGGAATCGCGTAGCACGGATACGGCTTGCCCCGGAGGCTGGCAAACGCGGTACGGCTGTTGGCGTAGGTGTTCACGCGGATGCCGAACCACGCGACGCCGTAGCTGCCGGCGATGCCGACCAGGCTGAACAGCAGAATGATCGCGACCTTCATGGCGGGCATGCCGTGCGTCACCGCGCCGGTAGCCGGGTCGATCGTCGCGGCCAGCGCGCCGAAATAGTAGGTCACGATGGCGCCGATGAAGAGCCACAGGATCATCAGGAACTTGCCCTGCTGAATCAGATAGGTCTTGCAGGTCTCGTAGATGAGCTCGGAGATTTCGAGCATCGACGAGTGGACGGCCATGTTCTTGAGCTGCCGGTTGATCAACAGCCCGAACAACATGCCGAGCGCGCTGATGAGGATGCCGACCATCAACAGCGACCGGCCATCGACGCCCATGAAGGTGACCTTCGACAGATCGGGCAGGATGAGGTTCGCTTCGCCGCCCGCGTGCGTCGCGGTCGCGCCCTGCGGCGCCGCCTCCTGCGCTCCGGCTTGCGCCAGCACCGCCATCGGCGTTCCCAGAATCACCACCAGCGCCGCCATTGCACACGCGACCCGCACCAAACGCTTCACTCTCGAATTCATCGTCTGTCTCTGCTCCGTCAGGTCCCTGTCCGGGATAGCCCCTGCCAAGTAAACGCCCTAGTCTACGCTGTCTCCGGCCGTCGCGCGCATTTTGTCCGGCATGCCCGTGCCGCCCGTCAGGAAGATGCGAATCCCCTCTTCGACCGTCAGGTCGGGATACGCCGCCCGCTCGGGTGGACAGATGAGGATGTCGCCCAGATAGAGGTGATTAGTCGGCACATACACAGCCAGAAACTGTTCCGGGCCTTGACCGCGGTCAACGGTAAATTCCTTGGTCAGAAAACCCAACATCGCGCCGCGCTGCGTATCCTGCACCAGGACCATGCGCTTGAATCCCGAATCGTTGTCCGGCGAAAACGCGCTGATGAGCTGCTTGACCGGGGCGTAGACGTGCTTGAACAGCGGCACGTGCTGCAGGATGTTCTCGCTCTTCTCCAGGAAGCGCCGGCCGAACACGTTCGTGGTGAGCGCGCCGATCGCCAGAATGCCAACCGCTGTCACCACGAGGCCGAGACCGGGCCAGGGCGTGCCGAATAACCGCTCGCCAATCGCCCGGGTCACGCCGTCAGCGAACCGGATAGCCCAGACGAGCGCCACCACACTGACGACCAGGGGAACCGTGACGAAGAAGCCGGCGATGAAACTCCGGCGCAGCCACTGCATCACCAACCCTCCTCCCTTCCCTGACCTAAATCCAGCCCGCGGCAATCGCGGCCAGCAATGCGATGCCCGCGGCGATGCGGTACCACGCAAACGGAGCGAATCCCGACCGGCCCACGTACTCGAGAAACGGCTTCACGACCAGAGCGGCGGCGACAAACGCCAGAATGAATCCGACGGCGATTTCAGCCCCTCGATCGGCGGTCAGGCTGTGGCGAACCTCCCACATGTCGTGCGCGAAGGCTGCGCCCATCGTGGGCATGGCCAGAAAAAACGAGAACTCGGCCGCCGCTTTGCGTTCGAGCCCGAACAGCAGGCCGCCGATAATCGTCGCGCCGGACCTGGAAACGCCAGGCACCAGCGCAAGCGCCTGACAGCAACCGACCGCCACTGCGCGTGCCACAGGCGTCCTGTCGGCGCTGAACACCAGGGGCTTCGGCCGAAGCCGTTCGACCACCAGCATCACGACACCGCCCACGATGAACGCCCAGGCAATGACCTTCAGGTTTCCGTGCAGGAGACCCTTGACCTGTTCGCCGTAGAACTTCGCCACAACGGCGGCCGGCACGAACGCCAGCAGGATCATGAACGCGAAGCGCCGCGCTTCGGGATCCGAGGGCAGTCCGCGGAGCACGTGGAACAGCTTCTCGCGGTACAGCCACATCACCGCCAGTACGGAGCCGAACTGGATAGTGATGGTGAAGAGGCTCGACGGGTCGTTGAACCCGATCAGCCGCTCCGTGATCAGCAGGTGCGCCGTCGACGAGATCGGCAGGAACTCGGTCAGTCCCTGGACGATGCCGAGCAACGCGGCCGCGAGGAGATCCACGGCGTCCGCGATCCGCTCAGGACTTGCGCGCCGGGGCTGCGCCCTGCCTGGGGCTCAGAACGATCGCGATGGCCGACGCAATGAAGATCGTCGAGTACGTGCCGGTCAGGATGCCGACGAGCAGCGTGAACGCCAGTCCCTCCAGCACTTCGCCGCCGAACAGGAACAGCCCGAGCACCGCGAGGAACGTGGTGCCGGCCGTGATGAGCGTCCGCGACAGCGTCTGGTTCACGCTGCGGTTGACGAGGTCGATCAGCGGCTCCTTCGACTTCGACCGCTGGTTCTCGCGCACGCGGTCAAAAATGACGATCGTGTCGTTCACCGAATAGCCGGTGATCGTCAGCAGCGCCGCCACCACGTTCAGCGACAGGTCGTACCCGAACCACGTCAGGAACACCAGCGTCACCAGCACGTCGTGCAGGGTGGCCGCAATCGCGCCGATCGCGAACGTGAGCCGGAAGCGGAACCAGATGTAGGCCAGGATGCCCGCCAGCGAGAGCAGCGTGGCGGAAATGCCTTTCTTCTTCAGGTCTTCACCGATGATCGGACCGACGATGTCCGTCTTCTCCACCCGGAACTCGCCGACGTTCGCCGCCCTCAGCGTGGTTTCGACGCGTGCGGCTTCTTCGGTCAGGCTGGCGCCCTGTTCGGCGCCCTTCATGATCGGGAGCCGCACCAGGACTTCGTTGTTCGCCGGGTCGCCGAACCGCTGCACCACGGGTTCGCCGGCCAGTGCGGTACGGATGGCGTCTTCGTTCGGCGGCTGCGTGAATTTCAGCTGCATCACCGTGCCGCCCGAGAAGTCCACACCGAGCGGCAGGCCGCCGCGGGACACGATCGTGGCGACACCGGCGCCGATCACCAGCAGCGACAGCACGAGCGCGTGCCAGCGCCACTTCATAAAGTTCACATTGGGATTGTCAAAAATACGCATACCGCTTTATCAGGCTCCCGCCGTCAGATGCTGAGTTTCTGTGCCGATCCCGCGGGCCGGCTCGAGAGAATCCACTCGAACATCGTCCGCGAAACGAAAACGGCGGTGAACACGTTGCTGATGAGACCGAAGACCAGCGTGGTCGCGAACCCGCGAATCGGGCCGGTGCCGAACTGGAACAGGAACGCCGCGGCGATGAGCGACGCCACGTGCGTGTCGACAATGGTCCAGAACACGCGATCGAATCCGGCCGCCACCGCCTGCCGCGCGCCTTTCTTGGCCGCCAGCTCTTCGCGGATCCGCTCGAAGATCAGGACGTTGGAGTCCACGCCCATGCCGATCGTCAGGATGAACCCGGCGATTCCCGGCAACGTCATGGCCGCGCCGAGATACGCCATGAACCCAAGCAGGATGATCAGGTTCAGCGTGACGGACACGAAGGCGTTGATGCCCGCAAGCTTGTAGTACATGAGCATGAAGACCGTCACGAGACCCAGGCCCACGAGCGAAGCGATGACGCCTGCGCGCACAGACTGCTCCCCGAGCGTGGGGCCGACGGTCCGTTCTTCGAGATAGGTGAGCGATGCGGGCAGCGCGCCCGACTTCAGCACCATCGCCAGGTCCATCGCTTCCTGCTGCGTGAACGTGCCGGTGATGTTGGCTTCCCCGCCGGCAATGCGCTCCCGGATTGAAGGCGCCGACGTCACGGTGTTGTCCAGGATGATGGCGAGCTGACGGCCGACGTTTTCACCGGTCGCGCGCGCGAACTTGGCGGCGCCGTCGGCGTTCAGGCTGAATTTGATGGCCTGCGTGCCGTACTCATCAATCGTGGGGCTCGCGTTGCGAATCTCCCGGCCCGTCACCGTCGCCACGCGCTTCACCAGGTAATACATCCTGGTCAGATCGCCCTTCTGGCCCGAGACGCCTGGCACGACCACCATGTCGTCGGGCACCTTGCCGGCGCTTCCGGTGAGCAGCGACTTCTCATCGCTCATGGGCCCGGCTTCGACCAGCTTGATCTCGAGAAGCGCTGGATTGCCGATGATCGATTTGGCGCGGTTCACATCGGTCATGCCGGGCAACTGCACGATGATTTGGTCGTTCGCGGTGCCGTACGGCGCCACAACGGGTTCCGACACGCCGAGGCCGTTCACACGCCGCTCGATCGTCTGAATCGCCTGCGTCACCGCTTCGGTGCGGCGCTGCACGGCGATGTTCGGCTTCATTTCGTACTTGTGCGAGCCCGCGACGCCCGGCGAACGGTTGTAGGTCAGTTCCACCTGCTCTGCCGACAACGTGCGGAACCGTGGCTCGTCGGCCGGCGGGATGCCCTCGACCGTCATGCCTGTCAGGCTGTCGATCTTGATCGTGCCGACCGGGATACCGGCTTCCTTGAGGCGCTCGCGGAGCTGCTCCGACGAGGTTTCCGTCTCGAGCCGCAGCGCGTCATCCGTCTGCACCTTGAGGACGAAGTGCACGCCGCCCTTCAGGTCCAGGCCCAGCTTCACTTTGCGGGAAGGCGGCGTAAACGACCACACCGCCAGCGCGGCGACGGCCACAATAACAATGACTTTCCAACGCAGATTCTTGTTCATGAATTAGACCCCGGCCCGGTCCTGCTGGACCACGGGCTCCTGTCCCTGATATCCGCCTATCGAGGCGCGCGCAACGTCGATGCGGACCCTGTCGGCGATCTGGATCTGGACGATGTCGTCGGTGACTTTGGTGACCTGCCCGTGAATGCCGCCGGTCGTGATCACCCGATCGCCAGCTTTCAGGCCGGCCTGGAATTCCTGGACCTTCTTCTGCCGCTTGCGCATCGGCATCAGCACGATGAAATAGAAGATGAGCAGCATCACGGCAAACGGCCAGAGCTGGCTCACCAGGCTTGGTGGCGTAAGAGGGGCCCCCTGGGCCACGACGACAGGCAGTCCGAGTACGTCAATCATTCAGTCACGCGTTCAGTGGGTTGGCGACGGGAGTAGGAGTCGAGGAACTCTCTCTTGAACTCGTCGAAGCGTCCAAACTCAATAGCCTTTCTAATCTCGCGCATCGTGTCAAGGTAGAAGTGCAGATTATGCACCGTATTCAGGGCCGCCGCGGACATCTCGCCCGCCACGTACAGGTGCCTGAGGTAGGCCCGGGAGTGGTGGCGGCAGGTGGTGCAGGCGCACTCCGGGTCCACCGGCCCGGCATCGGTCGCATATTGACTGTTCTTGATTGAGATTGGACCGTGGCGCGTAAAAAGCTGGCCATTCCGGGCATTTCGGGTGGGCAGCACGCAATCGAACAGATCGATGCCGCGGTCCACGCTTTCCACCAGATCGTCCGGCATCCCGACCCCCATCAGGTAGCGCGGCGCGTGCTCGGGCAGTTGGGCGGCCGTATGTCCGGCGATGTCGTACATCACCGGCGGCGGCTCCCCCACGGACAGCCCGCCGATGGCATAGGCCTCGAAACCCACGGTCACGGTTCCGGCGATGCTCCGATCCCGCAGGTCCTTGTGCGTGCCTCCCTGCACGATGCCGAACTGCGCCTGGCCCGGCGTGGCCCTGGGGACGTCGGGCACCTGTCCGCTCGACAGCGCCTCGAATCGCGCCCGGGCGCGCGCGGCCCATCGAAGGGTCCGTTGCATGGCGGCGTCGGCTTCGTCGCGAGTGCAGGTGCCGCTGGCGCACTCGTCGAACACCATGGCGATGTCCGACCCCAGCCGCGCCTGGATGTCCGCCGCCGACTCGGGCGAGAGCGACAACTGCCGGCCGTCGAGATGCGATTGGAAGATCACTCCGTCCTCACGAACGATGCGCCGGCCGGCCAGGCTGAAGACCTGGAAGCCGCCCGAATCGGTGAGGATGGGACGCGTCCATCCCATGAAGGCGTGCAGGCCGCCGGCGCGCGCAATGAGTTCGTCGCCGGGCCGCACGTGCAGGTGATAGGTGTTCGCGAGAATGATCGACGCGTCGAGCGCGGCGACCTGGTCGAGCGTGATGCCCTTCACCGCGGCTTGCGTGCCGACCGGCATGAATGCCGGTGTCTCCACCACGCCGTGCGCCAAGGTCATGCGTCCGCGGCGGGCGCGACCGCTGCGCGCAGTCACGTGGAAGCTGAACGCGGCGCTCACGACGGTTAGCCTATAATGAGTCGCGTTTCTTACCCGCATGACCGCCAGAAAAACTCCAGAGCCTCAAACAAAACGACTGCGCGTGGCGGTGTTGTACGGCGGCCGCTCTGGCGAACACGAAGTCTCGCTCGCCTCCGCGGCGGCGGTCCTCGCGAATCTCGATCGCAAGAAGTACGAGCCTGTCGGCGTTCGCCTCGAGAAAGACGGGCGCTGGATCCTCGCGGATCGTCTGCCATCGGCCTCGTCGGCGGCCGAGGTGATCGAACAGTCACGGCTCGACGCGGGACGATCGCGCGGCGGACGCGAAGTGCTGCTGCCGCCTCGTCCCGCGAGCGACACCCTGCTCGTCCTCAATCGCCAGTCGGACAGCACCGGCGGCGACAACACCGGCGTCAGCCTCACGGGTCTCGGCGTGGATGTGGTGTTCCCCGTCCTGCACGGTCCGTTCGGCGAGGACGGCACCATTCAGGGCCTGCTCGAGCTGGCCAACGTCGCGTATGTCGGCTGTGGCGTGCTGGCGTCTGCGGTCGGCATGGACAAGCTGGTGATGAAAACGGTGTTCCGCGCGAGCGGCCTGAACGTGCCGGACTGGGTGCCGGTCGACCGCCACACCTGGCAGGCCAACGAGGCCGGCTGCGCCGCGCAAATCGAGCAGAATCTGGCGTATCCGCTGTTCGTCAAGCCGGCCAACCTGGGCTCGAGCCTGGGCATCTCAAAGGCCGCGAACCGGGCCGAATTGCTGGCGGCGGTGGCGCATGCGGCCGAATTCGATCGCCGCATCGTCGTCGAGCGCGCCGTGCCGAACGCCCGCGAGATCGAGTGTGCCGTCCTCGGCAACGGCGAGCCCGAGGCGTCGATCGCCGGCGAGATTCTCCCGTCGCGCGAGTTCTACGACTACGAAGCGAAGTACATCGACGCCGGATCGCAACTGGAGATCCCTGCCGTGCTCGACGCGCCGATGATGCGCGAGATCCAACAGCAGGCGGTGCAGGCGTTCCGCGCGATCGACGGCGCCGGCCTCGCGCGCGTGGACTTCCTGCTCAACCGTGCCACCGGCGAGCTGTTCCTGAACGAGATCAACACGATGCCCGGCTTCACGACCATCAGCATGTATTCGAAGCTGTGGCAGGCGAGCGGCAAGGACTATCCGGTGCTCGTCGATCGGTTGATCGCACTCGCGATGGAGCGCCACTCCGACAAACAATCGCACCGCGTGAGCGCGTCCGTGTGAGTTGTTTTTGACAACCACGCGAACTTTGTGCTTGACAGCAGATTTTTCTCACCCATAATCTACATCTTGCGTGAAGGGATCTGGCTCAGCCTACTTATTGGGTACCAACGTTGATAGCCCTGATGGCAGTAGGGCGACGTTTTCCGAGTCCCTTGGACGTGCGGTTCTTCGCGGTGCGGCAGTGATGCGCGCACCTTTTTTTTTGAATCCCAGACACAACGAGATGTCGAACAACGCGCGCGTGACACCGAGCGTGATGTTCGCAACGAGGCGAGGGCGCTGCGCGCGCACACTGAGCGTGCCGGTAGGCACCGGTTCTGCGGCGCAGTAGGGCCCCGCGCAAGACAAATCCACGGCGAAGGGAGGGACAACACATGGCCAAGAAATCAGCCAAGGGCGGAAAGAAGAAGGGCGGCAAGAAGCGCTAGTCTGCCCAGCCCGTAAAAGAAAAGAGGGGGCGCTCGTCGCCCCCTTTTTTTTTGCTCGTGAAAATTAGGAAACAGTAGGCGAGCGCCAGCGCGTTCTTGACCTGTAACCTCTGACCTCTGACCTGTAAGTTGGTGTCAGGGTCTCTTCTCCGTCCCATCCCAGATTCTGATGCGGTCGATGACGTCCCAGAGCGTCACCTGGTCGAGCGTGTCCCACCCCGAGATCACCTTGCCGAACACGGTGTACTGCCCCTCCAGGTGCGGCTGGGGCGACACCGTGATGAAGAACTGGCTGCCGCCCGTGTCCCGGCCGGAGAGGGCCATGCCGACGGTACCGCGCACGTAGGGCAGCGGGCTGAGCTCGTCGCGCATCGTGTAGCCCGGCCCGCCCTCACCGTCGCCACGCGGGTCACCCGCCTGGATCACGAAGTTCGGAATCAACCGATGCACCTTCATCGCGTTGAAGAATCCGGCGCGCGCGAGCTCCATGAAGGACAGCACGGTTACCGGCGCATTCACGATGTCGAGCTCGATCTGGATCGTTCCCCGCCTCGTCTCGATGTATGCGTATGGCGTGTACGGAGGCCGGAGCACGCGACCGGACTCGAAGAACGCGTTGTCCTGGCGCGTGGGCGCGGGCCGCACCGGCGCGGCAGTCGCCTCGCCGGCCTGCTTGAGCAGCGAGGCGGCCACGAGCCGCACAGGCCATTCACGATCGGCGAGGCCGCGCTCGAGCGTTGGCCGGGCCTCGGCCAGAGGGTACTTCGCGATCGCGGTCAACGCGGCGGTGCGTGCCGCATCGGTCGCGTCGCTCTCGGCGCGCGTGTACGCCGCATCGAGCCAGGCGGCGCCGCCGGCAGGCTTGCGCTCCCCTACCAGTTCCGCCGCAGCCGCACGCAATGCAAAGTCCGGCGCCTTGAGCGCCGCCTCGATGCGCTGGTCCACATCGGGTGCACCAACCTTGGCGAGCGCACGCAGGGCCGGTCCCTGCACGCGCACATCGGCATCCGACATCAGGGCTCCGACGGCGTCGCGGACCAGGTCGGCGGGCAGCGTGGCGAGCACGGTGGCCAGATTCGCGCGCACCGAGAAATCCTGGTCGCGCGAGTAGCTGGACACCGCCAGCAGAAACGCGTCGGCGTCGATGCGCGCCGCGGCGGTCATGGCCGCCGCCCGGAGGGCAGGTGACTCAGACGCAAACAGGTCGAGCATGGCGTCGAGCGCGCGCGGGTCGGCCAGCGCGCCGAGCGCCGTAATCGTTTCGAGCAGCAGATTCGCTGGAGTCCGCTGATCGTTCAGCAGCTTCAGCAGGCCCGGTGTGGCATCGCGCAGCCCCGCGCGGCCCAGCGATCGCACGGCTTCGGCGCGCAGGCGCACGTCGGCAGCGGGCTGCGACGCCGCTGCCAGGGCCAGCTGCACCACACGCGGATCTTTCAACGCGGCCAGTCCGCGGAGTG
>Ga0190274_10002635_pt1 | contig 10589 bp, 8 predicted proteins | sample Popmic531T_FD_133002 | JGI IMG/M metagenome (GOLD analysis project Ga0190274, IMG submission 133002) | Populus adjacent soil microbial communities from riparian zone of Yellowstone River, Montana, USA - 531 T | ecosystem: Environmental > Terrestrial > Soil > Riparian zone | place: USA: Montana...
CATGAACGTCTCCAAGCAGGAGCTCGGCAAGACGCTCAAGCGCTACAAGGGCACGGCCTGGGACCAGTCGCCGCTGTTCAAGAAGCTGTACGAGGAAGAGTACGGCCAGTTCGGCGGCGAGCCTTACGGCGCGCTGGTCGGCGACTATCACTTCGACCACACGCCGCCCGACGTCGAGCTGCTGGGCGAACTGTCGAAGGTGGCCGCCTCGGCGCATGCGCCGTTCATCACGGGCGCTAGCCCGAGCGTGATGCAGATGGAGTCGTGGCAGGAGCTCGCCAACCCGCGCGATCTGACGAAGATCTTCACCACACCGGAATACGCTGCCTGGCGGTCGTTGCGCGAATCGGACGACGCGCGCTACCTGGCGCTGTGCATGCCTCGCTTCCTCGCGCGGCTGCCTTACGGCGCCAAGACCAGCCCGGTCGACGAGTTCGACTTCGAGGAAGATACCGCCGGGGCAACGCACGCCAAGTACAGCTGGGCGAATGCCGCCTATGCGATGGCCGTCAATGTCAACCGCTCGTTCAAGACGTACGGCTGGTGTTCGCGGATCCGCGGCATCGAATCCGGCGGTGCAGTCGAGAACCTGCCGACGCACAGCTTCCCGTCCGACGATGGCGGCGTCGACATGAAGTGCCCGACCGAGATCGCAATCTCGGACCGGCGCGAGGCCGAGCTTTCGAAGAACGGTTTCTTGTCGATGATCCACCGCAAGAACTCGGATTTCGCCGCGTTCATCAGCGGCCAGTCGCTGCAGAAGCCGCAGGAGTACGACGATCCCGATGCCACCGCCAACGCGGCGCTCGCGGCCCGTCTGCCCTACCTGTTCGCCTGCAACCGGTTCGCGCACTACCTGAAGTGCATCGTGCGCGACAAAGTCGGCTCGTTCCGTTCGCGCGAATCGATGCAGAACTGGCTGAACGAGTGGATCCTGAACTACGTCGACGGTGATCCCGCCAACTCGAGCGAGGACACCAAGGCGAAGCGGCCGCTCGCAGCGGCTCAGGTCGAAGTCGAAGAAATCGAAGGCTCGCCGGGCTACTACCAGTCGAAGTTCTACCTGAAGCCGCATTACCAGCTCGAAGGCCTGACGGTGTCTTTGCGCCTGGTCTCCAAGCTACCGTCGGAAAAGACGGCATAGGCCTTCAGCGTTCTAAACAGGAGAGTCAATCATGGCAGTCAACGCATTCATCACCTTCTATGACAAGGCTGATGGCGAATCGATCCAGAAGGGCAAGGAGAAGTGGATCGAGATTCAGGGCTGGGACTGGGAAGTCGAGGCAGAGTCCAGCTGGACCAAGGGCGGCGGCGCCAGCGTCGGCAAGCCGAACCCCGGCAAGCTGAACTTCGAGCACTACTTCGACACCTCGTCGACCGTGATCCTGGGCTACATCTGCACCGGCAAGGCGTTCCCGAAGCTGCAGCTCGAGATGATGAAGACCACGGGCAAGGGCAGTCCGGAGACCTACTTCACGATGATGATGGAAGGCGCCTTCATCACCAAGGTCTCGAACAGCGGCACGGAAGAAGGCAACGTCGTACAGAAGGTCGAGCTCGTCTTCAAGACCGTCAAGATCGAATACAAGCCGCAGGACAACAAGACCGGCGCGCTGCTCGCGACGAAGACCTACAACTGGGACATTCCGGCCGGGACGGCGTCGCCGTCGGCCTGATTCGCCGCGCGGCGCAGGCCGCCTGGTTCCTTTAGTCCTCGGCAAGGCGACGGGCGGAGAGCGTACGCTCACCGTCTCTCGCCGGCTCGAACGCTTATCCTGTTTGTGTGACTCGACGGGTTCGAAGACATGGCCAGTGGCGGTTACTCGAACATCTTTCTTCAGTTGATGGTGGGCCCGCCGGCAAAAGGCGGGATTCCCGGGGCTCCGCCCCTGCCTGTCATAGGCGAGGGCCAGCTCGAACTTCCCTGGAAGACCCAGATCGAGCTGGTGAGATTTTCGTGGGATATGGACTTCAAGCTCGAGGACGCAGAGGCGAAGAATTCGGGAGGGCTGCTCGGACAGGCTGCCGCCGCTGGCGGCATGGCCGTCGGCGCCGCCGCCGGGAACGTCGCGGGTCTGGCGGGAGGTGGAGGGCCAGGCACCCAAACGGGGCTGGCGCTTGCGGCGGCGGCTGCCGCAACCGCCCAAGCGCTCAAGGACATGGGCAAGAAGATTCCCATGATCAGGATGGGCGTTCTAAGGATGACCAAGCGCTTCGACATCGCTTCGTCCCGAATCCATTCTTGCGTCGATGCGGACCTTCCGATCGTTTCGGCGTTGATCTCCGTTCTTCACATCAAGCAAGGCAGCAACTCGATTCATGAGCCCGGGTTCACGCTGCTGGCAATGGACGGGAACTTCGAGAAGGTGGACATCAAGATGGAGAAAGGCGACAAGGGCGTCGAAGTGAACGAAGAGCTCGAGCTTCGCTTCAAGCAGATCGTCGTCACGTATTCCAAGAGGTTGGGTGACCACGATGTTCCGATGCCTCCGTTCATTTACAGGGGACCCAAGGATCCGAAACCGGGTGGCGGGCTCGGCCTTCCGTTCTAGAGATGGCTAACTCACTCGCCGAGGCCTACCTGCTGATCGTTCGCGAGTCGAACGTCCCGATCATCGGTGAGGCGGTTCCGATGCCGTTCACCGGTCAGATCGAGCTGGACTCTTGGTCGTGGGATCTGCACAACGACAAGGCGAAGAATCGATTCGCGGATCAGGAAAAGGCAGATCAAAAGGCGAGGGACGAGAGAACGAAGGCCAAGGAAGCGGCAAAGGAGGCGACGAAGTCCGGCAATGACGCGAAGCTCAAGACGCCTTCCATCAAGCCTCAGGACCTGATCAGAAAGGTCGACGACCTCCAGAAGAAGCCCCTCAGATCCACGGAAAAACAGAGCGATCGCGACGCGGACGTCCTGAAGCTGATCAAGAAGGCCGTTCTGGAGTATGCCGAGATCGCGGAGCAGGCGAACGACGACGATGATGATGACAAGAAGGCAAAAGACCCCACAAAGATGACGCTCACCTTCGAGAAGGGCGCCGACCTCGCCACGACGCCGCTTCTTTACGCGCTGGCCCGCGGCGACTTGATCCCCAGGTGCGTGCTGACCCTCTTCCATCGTGCGAAAGGTGCGCCCGTCACTCTCGCCATCACGATGAGCGATGTGCGCATCACGAGCTACAAGGTCGATTGCGAGGCCGAGGCCGCGATGGCCGACGTGAAGGAGACGTGGACGGCGACCTACGAGTCGATCGACTGGATGTACCAGAACCGGCCCGCGGCCAGTGGCCCAAACTTCCTCACTCAAGGCACGGTACGCGTGTTCTCGAAGGGGTCGAAGCTGTCGAAGATGTCTCCGATCTGAAGCCCGGAGCCACCTCGAGATCACATCATGGCGCTCAACAACTTCCGCGATGTCAGCACGCCGATGGGCGATGTCGGCGCGGGGTTTCAGTTCGAGTTCTTCTGCGAGAGCTGTGGCGATACTTGGAAGACGCCGTTCAAGCCCTATCGCGCGGGGCAAGCGACCGGAATTTTTCGTCGCTTCGGCTATCTGTTCAACGAGTTCGCCAAGATCAGCGTGATCAGCGAATCGATCTATCGCCTGTCCCGCGCGGGCGGCACTTCGATCGAGGTGACCGGCGCGAAGGCCAAGGCTGCGGCGCTCGAGGAGGCGCAGGCGCTCGCGGCCCAGCGCTACGAGAAGTGCAGCAACTGCCGCACGATGGTCTGCGGCAATTGCTACGACGAGGCGACCCAGCGCTGCGTCAAGTGCGATCGCGCCCAGGGCATGGGCGCACAGAGCGGCATTTCGGCGAGCGCTTCCGCCACCGTCTGCCCAAATTGCCAGACGCCTTCCCAGGGCGGGCGCTTCTGCCACGAGTGCGGGTTCGACATGGCGAGCACGCACAAGAGCTGCCCCGCGTGCAGCGCGACGATGCCGCGCCAGGCCCGCTTCTGCACCGACTGCGGCCACGGTTTCTAGCGCGCCGCGGCCGGCACCATCCCCTACGAACGAGAACACGTTTGCCATGTCCGACGCCAAGACCGACGCAGAAGCTGCCCTCAAGGCCGGCGATCCGGCGACGGCGCTCAAGCATTTGACGGCGGCGGTCAAGGCGAAGCCGGCCGACGCCAAGCTGCGAATCTTCATGGCGCAGCTGCTCTGCGTGCTCGGCCAGTGGGAGCGTGCGCACACCCAGCTCAACGTCGTAGCGGACATCGATTCCGAGACGGTGGCGATGCGCGAGACGATCGGACATGCCATCCGCTGCGAGTTGATGCGAGCCAAGGTGTTCGCCGGGCAACGCACACCGATGGTGTTCGGTCAACCTGATGAATGGCTGGCCCTGCTGATCGAGTCGCTCCTGCAGAAAGGCAGCGGGGACGTCGCAATGTCGGAAGATCTCGCTCGTCGGGCGTTCGACGCCGCCCCCGAGGTCTCGGGAAAGCTCGATGGCCAGGCGTTTCACTGGATCGCCGATGCCGACTCCCGTCTCGGCCCGGTGATCGAGGCATGCGTCAACGGCCGGTACTACTGGGTCCCGTTTTCTCGGCTGTCGGCTCTCACCCTCGATCCCCCGGAGGACCTGCGAGACTGCGTCTGGACTCCGGCGCAGCTGAGATTCTCGAACGGTGGCGAGACTGTCGCCCTGGTGCCGACGCGCTATCCGGGGTCGGAGTCGAGCAGCGACGGTGCGATCTGCCTCGCGCGCAGGACCCAGTGGCAGGACGCGGGACACGAACGCTGGTTCGGGCTCGGGCAACGCGTGTTGATCACCGACCTCGGCGAGCACGATCTCATGGCCGTGCGCAGCATCGAGCTCGACGACCTGCCTGCTGCTGCCGAGGCGGCATAGTGGCCGGTCTTACTGCGCAGGAACGACTGCAGCCGTCGCTCCTCGACCGGCTGACCGACCACGAAACGTTCTCGAGCAAGGAACCGCTCGAGGCGAAGGTGCTGAACAAGCAGCAGCTGCGGGCCGCCGTCCTGCGCGATCTTTCCTTCCTGTTCAACACGACACGGGCCGAGCCGGATCCAGAGCGGGTCGATCCGCGCGAGGCAGCGCTCTGGAAGGAGGTTCCGCACGCGCGGGCCTCTGTCCTCAACTATGGCGTGCCGGCGCTCTCCGGCATCTCCATGTCACGTCAGCAGTTCGCCCTGCTGGAGCTCTATTTCAAGCAGGCGATCCTACTGTACGAGCCACGTATCGATCCCCGCACGCTCTCCGTGCAGATCAACCACGGCACGGGCTTCAACATTCAGCACAACAGTCTGCGCCTGACGATCAAGGGCCAGATGTGGAACCAGCCGGTTCCGCTCGAGCTGCTTCTCTCGGCCGATGTCGACGTCGAGACCGGCTTGGCCGCCGTCCGAGATCTGCGCACTTGAACGACCCGGGCGTCTGATGGATCCGCGACTCCTTCGTTACTACAACCAGGAGCTACGCTACCTCCGCGAGATGGGAGGCGAGTTCGCGCGGGAATTCCCGAAGATCGCCGGCCGCCTCGGCATGGAAGGCATGGAGGTCTCGGATCCCTATGTCGAGCGCCTGATAGAGGGGTGCGCATTTCTTGCGGCCCGTGTGCAGCTCAAGCAGGACGCGGAGTTTCCCGAGCTGGCGCAACGGCTGGTCGAGATGATCTCGCCCAATCTGGTAGCGCCGCTTCCGTCGATGCTGGTCGCGCGAATCCAGTGCGCGAACGATCCGAATCTTCTGAACGGCTTCCGAATACCGCGGGGTAGTGCGCTGCTGGGCGCCGAGACCGCGCTTAGTCGCACCCGTTGCGAGTTCCGCACGGCGCAGGACGTCGTGTTGACTCCGATCCGCGTTGCGAGTGCCGAGTATTTTCTCAGCGCGGCTGATCTCAGCCTGTCCACCCTGGGATTGCCGGAGCGCCCGAGAAGCGGCGTGCGCGTGAAGCTCGAACTTCCCGCGGGAATGTCGTTCAGCCAGCTCAAGCTGGGAGCGATCCGCTTCTACATCGGCGGGTTGCCCGATGTCGCGCTACGCCTTTACGAGTTGATGGTGGGGGCTTGCGTCGGCGCCCTCGCAGGTGCTACCGGAAGAAGCGGCGACTCGACCCGGCAGTTCCTCGCCGGGACAAGCGTTCGCGCGGCGGGTTTTCGCGACGAGGAAGCGATGCTGCCGGTGACCCTGAGGGGGCTCGCCGGCACCCGCCTGCTCCAGGAGTATTTCGCGTTCCCCCAGCGGTTCCTGTTCGTGGACGTCTGCGATCTGGGTGCGGCCTTCGCGAAATGCACGGGCAACACGTTCGAGATCGCCCTGCTCTTCAACCGCTACGTGGCTCCCCTCGAGGGCGCGGTCGACGCCGACAGCTTCCAGCTGCATTGCGTGCCGGCCATCAACCTCTTCGAGCGACGCGCCGACCGGCTGCATCTTGGCGATGGCGCGACCGCCTACCACGTCGTTTCCGACCGCACGGCAACGCTCGACTACGAGGTGTTCGACATTCTCAACGTGCGCGGCTTTCGCGAAGACAGCGAGGAGTTGGTATTTCATCCGTTGTTCGCCGCGCCGCAGGCGGAGCCGAAGTCGGACATGGGCTACTACAGCGCGATCCGTGAGCCGCGGTTGCCCTCCGATCGCGGCAAGCGGGACGGTCCGCGCTCGGGATACGTCGGCACCGAGGTCTTCCTTTCGCTCGTGGACTCGCGCGAGCTTGCGTATCCCAGCGTGATTCGCCAGCTCGGCGCGCAGATCCGCTGCACGAATCGCGACCTGCCGCTGTTCATGCCGACAGGCCAGCCCCAGGGCGAGCTCAGCCTGAACCTCACGGCGCCGATCCAGTCGATCCACATCGCAGCGGGGCCGTCACGGCCGCAGAGCGCGATGCGCGAAGGCGCCATCGCCTGGCGTCTGCTCGGCCTGCTCTCGCTGAACTACATATCGCTCCTCGACAGCGACCCGGAAAACGGAGCGACGGCGTTGCGGGAGATCCTGTCGGTGTTCGCGATCGGCGCCGACATCGGCCTGAAGCGGCAGATCGAAGGCGTGCGTTCGATCGGCGTGAAGCCGGTCGTGCGCCGGCACCCGGTGACCGGGCCGATCGCCTTCAGCCGCGGTCTCGAGATCCGGGTGACGGTCGACGACCTTTCGTTCGAAGGCGGCAGCGCGATCCTGCTCGGCTCCGTGCTTCACCAATATTTCGCGCGCCACGTGTCGATGAACAGTTTCGCCCAGACCGTTCTGTCTTCGCTCACCCGAGGCGACGTGATGACCTGGGCACCCCGCCTCGGCGCGAGGGCGGTGCTGTGAACGCCCCCGTCGAACTTCCGAACCTGACCCAGCCGGAACGGCGGCCGGCCGAGGCCTTGTTCGAGCGGCTCGAGAAGGAGTCGGCGTTGTTCGATCTGTTCCAGGCAATGCGCCTGATCGAGCGCGCCTTTCCCAACAAGCCGCGCCTCGGCGATGCCATGAGGCCGGTCGACGAGCCTTTTCGCTTTGCCCAGGAGGCGTCGCTCGTCTTTGCGCCCGCACCGATCGCTGCCTTCGAGCGCCCGTCGGGAAGCGCTCGGCCGCGACTGGTTCAACGCGTGTTCGGGTTCCTTGGGCCGAATGGCGCCCTGCCAATCCACCTGACCGAATACGCACGCGAGCGGGCTGTCTACAACAGCGACCGCACGTTCGGACGTTTTCTGGACATGCTGTTGCATCGCTTCGGCCTGTTCTTCTACCGGGCGTGGGCGCGCACGCAGCCGGTCGTCGCGCTCGACCGGCCCGACGACGCGCCGATCATTCGCCACATCGGCGCGCTGTTCGGCGTGATCGAGCCCGCGACACGCAATCGCGATGCGCTCGGCGACTTTCCCAAGCTCTTTTTCGCCGGCCGTCTAGCCCGGTCGGTGCGGGACGCCGACGGGCTGGAGGCGTGGCTGTCCCTTCGATTCGGCGGGCCGGTCCGCGTCGACCAGTTCCAGGGCCATTGGATGTCGCTTGGTCGCGAGGAGCGGAGCCGGCTGAAGCGCGACGGCCAGCCCGCGGTGGGCCGCGGTGCCGTCCTCGGCAAGACCGTGTGGGATGTGCAGCACAAGTTCCGGATCGTCGTCGGCCCGCTGGCGTGGGAGCGTTTCGCCACGCTGCTACCCGACGGAAAGTCCCTCGCACAGTTGAGGGCGCTGGTTCGCCAGTACGTCGGCTTCGAGTTCGCCTGGGACCTGCGCCTGATCCTCAAACGCGACGAGGTTCCCGTGTGGACGCTGGCGGGTGACCGCGATCGGCGGGTCGGCCGGCTCGGCCGGACTGCGTGGCTGCATGGCGGGAAGAGCTATCGCCGATCGGCCGACGCCGACCAGCTGATCATGAACGTCGAGAGCATCCGGCTGGGTTCGGACCTGATGCCGGCCGCGGCGGCGGCCTAGAGAGCGCGGCTCGGCCGATGAAAACGGAAAAAGTAGGAGGAATGAGGAATGAGTGAAATCAGCCGGGTATCGCTGTTCGGCAAGCTCAACCCGCTCGTCTACAAGACGATCGAGGGTGCGACCGTGTTCTGCAAGCTGCGCGGCAATCCGTATGTCGAGCTCGTCCACTGGATGACGCAGCTGCTCGAGAACAACGCCTCCGATCTCCACACGATCGTCCGTCACTACGCGCTCGACGCCGCGGCGATGGCGCGCGACGTGACCGCCGCGCTCGACCGGCTGCCGCGCGGCTCGACCGCGCTCTCCGATTTCTCCGAGCACATTCCCGATGCGATCGAGCGCGGCTGGGTCTACGGCTCGCTGCAGTTCGGCGATGGTGCCGTGCGCAGCGCCTACCTCCTGCTCGGCATGCTGAAGACGCCGCATCTGCGCAATGCCCTGCTCGGCATCTCCAAGGAGTTCGGCAAGCTCAAGGTCGACGAGTTCGCCGACGATCTCGCCTCGATCGTCGGCAAGACCGGCGAGCAGGGCCAGGGGCCGCAGGATGGGAGCGGCCTGTCCGGTGGCCAGCCAGGCGAGGTTTCCGGCGCGATGGCCCCAGCGGCGATGGGCAAGCAGGAGGCGATCAAGAAGTACACGGTCGACCTGACTGCCAAGGCCGAGAAGGGGGAGATGGATCCGGTGACCGGCCGGGACGACGAGATCCGCCAGATCGTCGACATCCTGATGCGCCGCCGCCAGAACAACCCGATCCTCACCGGCGAGGCCGGGGTGGGCAAGACCGCGGTGGTGGAAGGCTTCGCCCAGCGTCTCTCACGCGGCGACGTGCCGCCGCAGCTCCAGGGCGTCTCCCTGCTCTCGCTCGACCTCGGCCTGCTCCAGGCCGGCGCGTCGATGAAGGGCGAGTTCGAGCAGCGCCTGCGCCAGCTGATCGACGAAGTGCAGGCGAGCCCGAAGCCGATCATTTTGTTCATCGACGAGGTGCACACGCTGGTCGGCGCCGGCGGTGCGGCCGGCACTGGCGATGCCGCCAACCTGTTGAAGCCGGCCCTCGCGCGCGGCACGCTGCGCACCATCGGCGCGACGACCTGGGCCGAATACAAGAAGCACATCGAGAAGGATCCCGCCCTGACGCGGCGCTTCCAGGTCGTTCAGATTCCGGAGCCCGACGAGCTGAAGGCGGTGCTGATGCTGCGCGGCGTCGCCAGCGTGCTCGAGAAGCACCACCGCGTGCAGTTGCTCGACGAGGCGATCGAGTCGGCGGTCAGGCTCTCGCACCGCTACATCCCGGCGCGACAGCTGCCCGACAAGGCGGTGAGCCTGCTCGACACCGCCTGCGCACGTGTCGCGGTGAGCCAGCACGCGATTCCCGCCGAGGTCGAGGATTGCCGGCGGCGCATCGAATCGCTGGAGATCGAGTCGGGAATCATCGCTCGGGAATCCGCGGTCGGCGTCAACGTTGGCACGCGCAGGACCGATGTCGACGAGAAGCTCGCGCACGAGCGCGGGCGCCTGGGCGGGCTCGAGCAGCGCTGGCAGGAGGAGAAGGGGATCGTCGACCAGGTGCTCGCCCTGCGCGCCCAGCTTCGTGGCGATGACAAGCCGGTCGATCGGCCGGCGGCGGGCGAGGGCGGCAGCGTCGACGCGCCCGCCGGTGCGGCGGCGCCCGCCATCGACCGCGAGAAGGTGCTGGCGGAGCTGCACGAGGCGCAGCACAGGCTGGAGGCGCTGCAGGGCGATTCGCCGCTGATCATGCCCTCCGTAGACGCTCAGGCCGTGGCCAGCGTCGTCGCCGACTGGACCGGCATCCCGGTCGGGCGGATGGTGAAGAACGAGCTGCAGGCGATCCTGCAGCTCGGCGAGGCGCTCGGCAAGCGGGTCATCGGCCAGCAGCACGGCCTGGACATGATCGCGCGGCGCATTCAGACCTCGCGTGCCCGCCTCGACAACCCGAACAAGCCGATCGGCGTGTTCATGCTCTGCGGCACTTCAGGCGTCGGCAAGACCGAGACGGCGCTGGCCCTGGCCGAGGCGCTCTATGGCGGCGAGCAGAACGTCATCACCATCAACATGAGCGAGTTCCAGGAGGCGCACACGGTGTCCTCGCTCAAGGGCGCGCCGCCGGGCTACGTCGGCTACGGCGAGGGCGGCATCCTGACCGAGGCGGTCCGCCGCCGGCCCTACAGCGTGGTCCTGCTCGACGAGGTCG
>Ga0190274_10002636_pt1 | contig 10586 bp, 7 predicted proteins | sample Popmic531T_FD_133002 | JGI IMG/M metagenome (GOLD analysis project Ga0190274, IMG submission 133002) | Populus adjacent soil microbial communities from riparian zone of Yellowstone River, Montana, USA - 531 T | ecosystem: Environmental > Terrestrial > Soil > Riparian zone | place: USA: Montana...
CGTCGGGATCTGCTGGTCAAGCTGCAGTCACACTTGAATACCGGTGCGCCGGCGCGCTCCATGACATTGACCGAGGACGATCGCCGCGACCTGCGCGATCTGCACCTGCTGACGTTGAAGCCGATCATGTACATCGCGAACGTCAACGAGACAGGGTTCAATGACAATCCGCACCTGGATGCAGTGCGCGCGCGGGCGAAGAAGGAGGGCGCGGTCGTGGTCGCGGTGTGCGCGGCCATCGAGGCGGAAATCTCCCAGCTGGACGACAACGATCGCGCCGAGTTCCTCAAGGACCTTGGGTTCGACGAGCCGGGACTGGACCGCGTGATTCGCGGCGCCTATCAATTGCTGGGACTGCAAACCTATTTCACGGCTGGCGAAAAGGAAGTTCGCGCCTGGACGGTGAAGGCCGGATCGACCGCTCCACAGGCGGCCGGGGTCATCCATACCGATTTTGAAAAGGGTTTCATTCGCGCCGAAGTCATTGGATTCAATGACTTCATTGCCTGCAAGGGTGAACACGGGGCGAAGGAAGCCGGCAAGATGCGCCTGGAAGGCAAGGAATACATCGTCCGCGAGGGTGATGTCATGCACTTCCGCTTCAACGTTTAGGCTCCCGCCCCGAGGTGGCAAGCCCGACGTAGGGAGTGATAGGCTCCGCCGACCAGCGCGCACCGGTACCGAGATGGATCTCTGACCTGGCGAAATCCATCTTCTCCATTAATGCCTTTAGCGCGCGAAAGGATTCGCACGAAGCCAAAGGAGACCGTGATGGCGAAAGAGAAGAAGCCCAACATCCTTGTCATCTGGGGCGATGACATCGGAATCTCGAACCTGAGTTGCTACTCTGACGGCGTGATGGGCTACCACACGCCGAACATTGACCGGCTCGCCAATGAAGGCATGCGTTTCACGGACTCCTATGGTGAGCAGAGCTGCACCGCGGGTCGTTCTTCTTTCATCACCGGCCAAAGTGTGTACCGGACCGGGCTTTCGAAGGTCGGAATTCCGGCTGCGCCAGTTGGCATGACTGACAAGCTGGTTACGGTCGCGGCCTGCCTGAAGAACCAGGGATATGCCACCGGGCAGTTCGGCAAGAATCACCTGGGTGACCTGAATTCGATGTTGCCCACCAACCACGGTTTCGACGAATTTTTCGGCAACCTCTATCACCTGAACGCGGAAGAGGAGCCGGAAAATTACGATTATCCGGACCCTAAGGAGTTTCCGGATTTCGCGAAGAATTTCGGACCGCGGGGCGTGCTGCATTGCTGGGCCACGGACAAGGACGACAAGACCGTGCAGCCGCGCTGGGGCAAGGTCGGCAAGCAGAAGATCAAGGACACGGGCCCCTTGACCGCCAAGCGCATGGAGACCTGTGACGACGAATTCGTCGATGCGGCCAAGGATTTCATCAAACGGCAAACCACCGCGGACAAGCCCTTCTTTGTCTGGCTGAACTTCACGCACATGCACCTGTATACGCATACCAAGAAGAAGAGCCTGGGGCAGGCCGGTCGCTGGCAGTCGCCCTATCACGACACGATGATCGATCACGACAGGAACGTCGGGCAGGTCCTCGATTACCTCGACAAGCTGGGGATTGCGGACGACACCATCGTTATCTATTCGACGGACAATGGGCCGCATCGCAATTCATGGCCGGATGGCGGCACCACGCCATTCCGTAGTGAAAAGAACACCAACTGGGAAGGCGCGTTCCGCATTCCGGAAATAATCCGCTGGCCCGGGAAGATCAAGGCCGGCACGGTATCCAACGAGATCATCCAGCACCACGACTGGCTGCCCACGCTGCTCGCCGCAGCCGGTGATCCGGACGTGGTGGACAAACTCAAGAAGGGCTACAAGGCCATCAGCCGCACCTACAGGAATCACATCGACGGCTACAACTTCCTTCCCTACCTGACCGGCAAGGAAAAGAAGGGGCCACGACAGCTGTTCGTCTATCTGTCGGACGACGGAGACGTGTTGGGCCTGCGGTTCGACAACTGGAAGGTGGTGTTCATCGAGCAGCGATGCAAAGGCACGCTGCAGGTGTGGGCCGAGCCGTTCACCAAGCTGCGGGTGCCAAAGCTGTTCAACCTGCGTACCGACCCGTTCGAATACGCGGACGTCACATCCAATACGTACTACGACTACTTCATGCGTCACGCCTACATCATGTATGCCGCCACAGCCCTTGCCGCCAAATGGGCGGCGACGTTCAGGGACTTTCCGCCCGTCCAGAAGCCCAATACCTTCACTCTGGACGATGCGTTGGGGGCGATGACCGCGGGAACAGGAGACTGAACGGGTGCCTTCAGGCAGGCTGGCCAGCCGTGCTGGTCAGCCTGGCCGGGGCGCGGCTTGACACCTTCCGCCCGGGGCCCGGACAATCCGCGGCCCCGTCATGGACCGGCGCGGGACCTGCGATGGAAAGGTAGCTCAGCTGGTTAGAGCACGGCACTCATAATGCCGGGGTCGAGGGTTCGAGTCCCTCCCTTTCCACCATCGTCGATAGACGGAAACTATCGAACTCATTCAAACAAGCGAATTAAGTTGCAACGCTGCTGGGCGTACGTTCTTCCCATCAGCCAACAGGGGACAGCACAATGACAGCGGACGCCAAGTGTCCTTTTAATCCAGTCGGCAACGGTGGTCCGAAGAACCGCGACTGGTGGCCCAACCAGTTGCCGCTGGAACTCCTGCATCAGCATTCGACCAAGTCCGACCCGATGGGCGAGGGCTTCGACTACGCCGCCGAATTCAGGAAACTCGATTTCGCGGCGTTGAAAAAAGACCTCGCTGCGTTGATGACCGATTCGCAGGATTGGTGGCCGGCTGATTTCGGTCACTACGGCCCATTGTTCATCCGCATGGCCTGGCATAGCGCCGGCACCTATCGCATCGGTGACGGTCGTGGCGGCGGTGGTCGAGGCCAGCAGCGTTTCGCGCCACTCAATAGCTGGCCGGACAATGTCAGCCTCGACAAGGCGCGCCGCCTGCTCTGGCCCATCAAGCAGAAATACGGTCGCAGCATTTCCTGGGCGGATCTCATGATCCTCGCCGGCAATGTCGCGCTGGAAACGATGGGGTTCAAGACCTTCGGCTTCGGCGGTGGTCGACCGGACACATGGGAACCGGACCAGGATGTGTACTGGGGTCGCGAGAGCACCTGGCTTGGCGGCGACCTGCGCTATGCGCAAGGTTCGCCCGGCGTGGAGAAGCCCGGCGGAGTGGTTTCATCAGACGACAACTCGCAGGTACCGCACACGCGCAACCTGGAGAATCCCCTGGCCGCCGTGCAGATGGGATTGATCTACGTCAATCCGGAGGGACCGGATGGCAAGCCGGATCCCGTCGCGGCGGCGAAGGATATTCGCGATACGTTCGGACGAATGGCGATGGACGACGAAGAGACCGTTGCGCTGATCGCGGGTGGCCACACGTTCGGCAAGACACATGGTGCGGCACCGGCCACCAATGTCGGACCGGAACCGGAAGCCTGCGATATCGAATCGCAGGGCTGCGGCTGGGTCAACAAGTTCGGGTCCGGCAAGGGCGCCGACACGATCACCAGCGGACTGGAGGTCACGTGGACCACGACGCCGACCAAGTGGGGCACGAATTTCTTCTGGAACCTGTTCGGCTACGAATGGGAGCTGACGAAAAGCCCGGCTGGCGCGCAGCAGTGGATAGCCAAGGGTGCCGGAGCGACGATTCCGCATGCGCACGACGCTTCCAAGAGGCTCGTGCCGACAATGCTGACGACAGATCTTTCCCTGCGGTTTGATCCGGTCTACGAAAAGATCTCGCGCCGTTTCATGGAGAATCCGGACCAGTTCGCCGATGCTTTCGCGCGCGCCTGGTTCAAGCTCACGCATCGTGACATGGGGCCACGCGCCCGATACCTGGGGCCGGAAGTGCCGAGGGAAGAGCTGATCTGGCAGGACCCCATTCCAGCGGTCAATCACAAACTGGTCGACGAGCAGGACGTTGCGGTGCTGAAGGCGAAGATCCTTGCCGCAGGTCTCACTGTCTCGCAGCTGGTGTCGACGGCCTGGGCATCTGCCTCGACTTTTCGCGGCGGGGACAAGCGCGGCGGCGCCAACGGCGCGCGCATCCGGCTCGCGCCGATGAAGGACTGGCAGGTGAACCAGCCGGAGCAACTTGCGCGCGTGATCAAATCGCTGGAAGGCATACAGAAGGAGTTCAACGACAAGCAATCTGGCGGCAAGAAGGTGTCCCTTGCCGACCTGATCGTATTGGGAGGAAGCGCGGGCATCGAGCAGGCGGCGAAGAATGCTGGCGTATCAGCGACCGTGCCGTTCAACCCGGGGCGAATGGATGCCTCGCAGGAACAGACAGATGTCGACTCGTTCGCGGTGATGGAGCTGGGCGCCGATGGATTTCGCAATTACGCCCGTGCCAGGTTCGCGGTTCCCGCTGAGGCCTTGCTCATCGACCGGGCCCAACTTCTGACGCTGACTGCGCCGGAAATGACGGTGCTCGTGGGCGGCCTGCGCGCGCTGAATGCCAATGTGGGGCAATCGAAACACGGCGTCTTCACGAAACGCCCGGAAGTGCTTACCAACGACTTCTTCATCAACCTTCTCGATATGGGCACGACATGGAAAGCGACGTCAGATGCCAGAGATCTGTTCGAGGGCAGCGACCGCAAGAACGGCCAGGTGAAGTGGACGGGCACGCGTGTCGACCTGGTCTTTGGATCGAACTCGCAGTTGCGCGCGCTGGCAGAAGTGTATGCCAGCGCCGATGCACAGCAGAAGTTCGTCAATGATTTCGTGGCCGCGTGGGTCAAGGTGATGAACCTGGACCGTTTTTGACGAGGGGCGAGCCGGCGCAATCTGGCGACGTCCGCCTGCTTCCGACGCCGCTTGTGGGTCGGCACTGACTGAAGGTGTACGCAAAGGGTCTGATCATTCCTCCAGGCGTCGAGGAGGTATTTATGACTCAGGCACAGAAACAGGGTACGCCGTGGCAGGAGCCGGGCTCACATCCGGACGCAAGTTCATCAGTCCTGCGAGTCCACGGTATCCGCTATCAGGTAAACAATGTCAGCCGTGCAATAGCGTTTTACACGCAACATCTGGGCTTCAAGGTCGAGCATCACCACCTGCCCGAGTTCGCCACGCTTTCACTTGGTGACACGCACATACTGCTGAGCGGCCCGGGCGCCTCGGGATCGCGCCCAATGCCGGATGGACAATCACAGTCATCGGGCGGCTGGAATCGCGTCGTACTTGAAGTCGCCGACTTGCCGGCATTGATCCCGGAACTGAAGAGCCGCAATGTCCATTTCAGGAACGAAATGGAAAGCGGTCCAGCAGGAAGGCAAATACAGATCGAGGATCCAGACGGAAATCCGATCGAATTGTTCGAGCCGGCGCAACGGCGCGATTAAAACGGAGTCCATCGCCTCGTTGTTGGTCCAAGGCGGGATCTCGACGTGCGACAGGTGAGCCGAGGGGGCCCGGTGGCCATTGGGCATCCCCCGATCCATTATTGCGTTGAGCAGACTATATTACGGCCGTCTGCGGGAGGGACTATGGCTCGCATCCTGTTGTCATTGATTGCGGTGCTTGCGCCGATGGCTTCGTTTGCGGCGGACGACCTCAAGGTGTCGCAGCTCGAACAGGATGTGCGGGACCTGCAGCGACAGGTCCGTGCACAGGCCCAACAGATCGACGAGCTGCGAATACAACTGGGGCGGCCCGCAGTTCCGCCGCGCGTCCCGTCCACCGGCGCGACCAGCGCCACCAGCGCTAACAGTGTGGGCACATGGGTTGACGGGTCCAGGTGGCAGCGGATAAAGACTGGCATGACCGAACTGGAAGTCATCGGTTTGCTGGGACCACCCACTTCGATGCGAGCAAAAGACAGTGACCGGGTACTGCTGTATGCAATGGAAATCGGGTCGTCTGGATTCCTCAGTGGCAGCGTGACGCTGCGGGATCGCGTCGTGCAAGGGATACAGGTACCGGCGCTGCGGTAAGTACGCGCGTATGGACGTACTATTCGCCCAGTACCAACGGAGGAATCATGATCGGGCCATTGCGTGCTGGAGTCTTGCTGTGCCTTGCGATGATGGCATCGGCGGTCATGGCCCAGGCTCCGTTATCCCGGGCCTATCCCGATGGATTCATTTCCGGCCGGGTCACTGACGGCACCGGGCCACAAGCCGGCGTCTGGGTCATCGCTGAAACCCGTGAGACCAACACCCCCTTCATCAAGATCGTGGTGACGGACGACCAGGGCCGCTTCACCCTGCCGCAGTTGCCAGTCGCGACTTACAACGTATGGGTGCGCGGATATGGCTTGCTGGACTCCGCCAGGATCAAAGGCCGTCCTGGCGATACCGGTATCGAACTCAAGGTGGAAGTTGCCGGGGATCCGCGAGACGCAGCGAAGGTCTATCCCGGCGACTACTGGCTGTCATTGCTGGAAGTGCCGGCTGCCGGCAATTTTCCTGGCACTGGCGCCAGGGCCAGTGGGGGCAATGGTTTCCTGGCGGGCATCCTCAGCCAGGACGACTGGATGCATCGATTCAAGAAGGACTGCAATTTCTGCCACCAGTTGGGCAACCAGGTCACACGCACGCTCACGCACATGGATTTCGCGAAGCTGGATTTCAAGTCGCACGAGGATGCCTGGGCGTATCGCACATCGCTCGGTGTCCGCGGTACCGCGATGCAGGCGGCCTTTCTGCAGTTTGGCGCGGAGGGTCAGGGCAAGACGATGGCGGACTGGACTCGTGCCGTTGCGGCCGGTGAAGTGCCAACCATGCCGCCACGGCCGCAGGGCATCGAGCGCAACGTGGTGGTCACCCTGTGGGACATCGGTGGTCCCCAGGACTTCATGCATGACGAGATAGCGACTGACAAGAACAAGCCTACGGTGAACGCCTACGGCCCTATCTACGCCGTGTCTGCCGGCCACGGCACGATCAATGTGGTCGATCCGGTCACCAACAATGCCTGGAAGGTTGTCATTCCCACGCGTGACGATCCCCGCAAAGTCGCCACCCGCTTTCCGCCAGCGGCGCGCCCGTCCAATTTCTGGGGCATGGAACACCTGTGGGGACAGGAAAATCCGGCAGACCCGCACAACCCCATGATGGATTCGCGCGGCCGCGTGTGGACGACATCCAAGATTCGCAATGACGAGCCGGCGTTCTGCAAGGAGGGCAGCAAGAACAAGTTCGCACAGTACTACCCACTGCGCTTCAGCGGCCGCCAGGCTTCCGTGTATGACCCGTCCTCAGGTAATTTCGAGCTGATCGATACCTGCTTTGGGACGCACCATCTTCAGTTCGCCAGTGATCCCGATCGCACCCTGTATTTCAACGAGCTGTCCGGCCCGATGTTCGGCTGGGTCAATACCCGCCTGTTCGATGAGACCCACGACGAACAGTTGTCACAGGGCTGGTGCCCGCAGATCATCGACACCAATGGCGACGGCAAGATCACCAGGCCCTGGAATGCCGCCGACAACAGGATGCCGGATCCGAAACGGGACACCGAGGTCCGCAAGAATTTGTATTCACTGATTCCTGATCCGAACGACGGCAATGTCGTCTGGGGCGCTTCCGAAGGCGCCAATGGCGAGGAACGCGGTTACATCGTGCGCCTGAACCGCGGCGCCCACCCGCCGGAGAGTTGCATCTCCGAGGTCTACCGCGTTCCCAAGGGCACCCTCAATCCGCGCGGCATCGACATCGATAGCAGTGGAACGCCCTGGGTCGCCATGGCCGCCACATCGCAGTGGGCCCGCTTCGACCGCAGGAAGTGCAGGAAGACCAACGGCCCTGACGCCGAAAAGGGTGACCTCTGTCCGGAAGGTTGGACCGTATGGCAAACCCCCGGCCCAAAGTTCAAGGGCACCAGCTACCCCGCCGATTTTCATTACTTTGGATGGGTGGACCGGTACAACATCTCGGGCCTCGGCAAGGACACGCCGATCCTGACGGGTTCCAACTCGGACTCCCTGATCGCGCTGGACCCCACGACCGGAAAGTGGACCTATCTGCGCGTGCCTTACCCGCTGGGGTTCTATCAGCGTGGTCTTGATGGCCGAATCGACGACCCGGATGCCGGCTGGAAGGGTCGTGGCCTCTACGCAAACTATGGAACACATCTTGTGTGGCACACCGAGGGCGGCAAGGGCACGACCGGCAAAATCGTTAAGTTCCAGATCCGGCCTGATCCCCTGGCGCATTAGGAAGCACCGCCCAATGGATACGCTGCTTTACGGCATCAGGAACTGCGACACGATGAAGAAGGCGCGCGCCTGGCTTGAATCGCACGGCATCGAGTACCGATTCCATGATTACAAGGTCGATGGCATCGATCGCGAACGGCTTGAAAAATGGGCACAGGCGGTTGGCTGGGAAGTGCTGCTCAACCGAGCCGGAACTACTTTCCGGAAACTGCCGGATTCCCAGAAAGAGGGTGTGACCCACGCCAGGGCCATCCAGCTCATGCTCGAGCAACCTTCCATGATCAAGCGACCCGTGCTTGAGCGCGGTGCAAAGCTGCTGGTTGGCTTCAACCCGGAAAATTATGCCGGGTTGAAATGACGTGCGACGTCAGTCCTCGCTCTTTACCGGATCTGTCGACGGCAGCAGGTATCCGTGTTTGACCATGCTCATGTTCGGTGAGTGATCGCAGGGGACACAGTCGGGCAGGAACAATTCGGGTGTGCGGCCGCTGACGGGATTCCTGTAGCCCCACCACATTGGCAGGATTTTCGGCCACTCCCATGGTTCACCGGTGCCGCCACGGTAGTGTTCCTGGCGTATGCCCAGTTCGGTAATCGGTACATCCGGGGGATAAACCGGAACCAGGGCCTGGCCGACATAACGTTTGGGCCGTGGCGGTGCATTCGGGTCGGCCGGCGGGGGAGGTGTCGCCGGACGAGCCGGTGTCGCCGGTTTGTCCTTGACTCCGGACCAGCCGCTTTTCCAGTCCGTCATTTCAAAGTAAGGCTCGTCGAGCGACAGGTTCCACAGTCGCCAGATGCCGTCCTTGAGGATCAGGTGATCGTCGGGATAGATGGCGCCAAACAGCGTACTGGAGCGTTGCTTTGCCGTGTTGGGATGAAACAGGTACGTGCGAAGCCGTGCCGAGCGGCCATCGGGAGCCACGATGATTACCGGCTGGATACGCCAGTGGAACGCGATAGCGGATTTCTTCGCAGTGGCCACATCCACTGGCTCGCCATACTGCAGGAACATTGCATGTGAGAGGCGATCGTAGCCCGTGTAGTAACCGGCAAAGGGAATCTGCTTCGTGCCTGTCTTGCCAAAAAGCTCGGATAGCCAGTTCCACTGGGAATCATCGGCAAAGAAGCCATACGCAGTCGAGACATGCTCGGCGGCGTCATAGGCCTTCGCTACCATCAATTTGCGCGCGGCTTCCTTCGTGCGGGCAGTCGTGTCTCCGACCCGCTTCGCGGCAGGTGCAGCAATGGTTCCCGTGAGTGGCCTGATTGCAACCAGCTTCATCCCTGCAGGCGCCGTGACAGGTTTGCCGGTGACCGGATGCGTGGAGACGAAGGCCGGGATGACACGGTCCTGGCCGCCGGCATCGGCACTGGGCAAGGGTTGGTCTGGCGCGAGAACCCCGCCGGGGACCTCGACAATGCGGCTCTTGCCCCAGCCCTTGCTGTACTCCGAGCGGAATAGCGGGAAGACGCGCATCTCGCGCACTTTCCAGAGTCCGTCTTCCTTCACGAAGCGATTGACGAAGACCGAGACTTCCCAATACGCCTCGCCCTTGTCGGCTTCGCCCAGCATTGCCATCTCGATGCCGCGCACCAGGGCTTCGCGCCTGCCTGGCGCAATGCTGACCGTCGTATCAAATTGCAGGCGATCGTTGAGCACGCCGTGCGTAAGCCCCGATGGTCCCATGCGTTCATGCGCCTTGCGCGCGCCCTTTGTACCGACATAGATGCCGGCGCCGCCCAATTCGTACACACCGTCGGCAGCAAACAGGTCGGTGACGTCATCCCACATGCGGCGGTTGACGTAGTAGCCGTAGGCCGCTTGCAGGTTGCGCACCAGGCTCTCGTCGTTCATTACCGCGATGCGGTCTTCCAGTTGCGCAAGCGTCGCGCTTGCCCTGGGTGCAATGCCCACGGGAGGCGGAATGGGAATTCCGCTTTCATCGGCCGTGAAATGATAGGGGAGGATTGCCAGGTCCCGACCCTTCCAGTTGGTCCAGCCCGTTTCATAGGGACCGGCGTATTGTGGATAGAACCGGTGGACGCTGATCCTCCAGCGGCCTTCCTCGCGCACGTATTCGTTTTCAAACACGCCGCCCTGGATTCTGGCGTTCCCTTCACTGTCACTCAACAGGAAGAATCCGTACCAGCGCCCTTTGGCCGACTCGCCATCGACGGACAGGTTGACCACCGGATGGTCGATGATCTGGGTGTGCAGCGCGCCCGGCGCGAGTCCCTGCTGGCCACCGCCTTCCTGCTTCGCAAGGAGTGAGGCAATCGCCTTGCGTCCTTTTACCGATTCATCGTCAAAGATGTAGGTGGCGTCCTTTGAAAAAAGGTCC
>Ga0190274_10002637_pt1 | contig 10585 bp, 9 predicted proteins | sample Popmic531T_FD_133002 | JGI IMG/M metagenome (GOLD analysis project Ga0190274, IMG submission 133002) | Populus adjacent soil microbial communities from riparian zone of Yellowstone River, Montana, USA - 531 T | ecosystem: Environmental > Terrestrial > Soil > Riparian zone | place: USA: Montana...
GGAGAATCGTTTATTCCATCGCCTACCATGGCTGTGAGATTCTGACTGCTGAATTTTCCAATCAATGCCAGCTTATCTTCAGGAAGCTGCTCACTGTAGATTTCGTCTATGCCAATTTGATTTCCAACACGCTCACAAACCTGTTTGCGGTCGCCACTCAACATGATTGTTTTTATTCCCAATGATTTCAGCTTTGCAACGGTTTCAGAAGCTCCTGCTTTAATTTCATCTTCCAGGTCAACGGTTGCGATCAGCTTGTTATTCTTCAAAAGGTAAACTGAATGCGATGCATCCTGCGTGCTATGCTTTGCCATTACAAACGAGCCTGCGCTGAAAAGATTTCCCTGTATGTCAACGGCATTCAATCCTTTTCCTTTGTCTTCTTCGATAGATTTCCATTTTGTAACCGGCATGGATCCGTAATCTTTACCAAGTTCCTTCACGATTGACTTTGCAATTGGGTGGGAGGAATGTTGTTCAATGGAAAAAAGTAACTGGCGGATTTCAGATTCATCCACACCGATAGATTGAATTTTCGCAATGCGGAATTTGCCTGTTGTCAGTGTTCCGGTTTTGTCGAACACCACTGTTTTTATTTTGGCAAACTGCTCAACGGTACTTCCGCCTTTGATCAGGATACCGTTGCGTGCTGCGCGTCCGATGCCAACCATCAATCCAGTGGGAGTTGCAAGGCCCATGGCACACGGACATGAAATCACCAGCACTGCAATGCCGCGCATGATCCCTGACTGGGCAGTTAAATCCAGGATGAAATAGGAAACAAGAAATGTTCCTGCAGCAATTAAAAGAACTGCAGGTACAAAAATGGCACTCACCTGGTCGCCCAATCGCTGTATAGAAGGTTTTGATTGCTGTGCATCACTCACCATCCTGATGATTTTAGCAAGCGTCGTTTCAGAACCTGTTGCAACAGCTTTTATTTTCAGTGTTCCATCTTCGATGAGTGTCCCCCCGGTAACAGGATCGTCTGAAGATTTGGATACAGGCAGACTTTCACCTGTGATCATGGATTCGTTCACCATGGCATTTCCTTCAGTTACGATTCCATCGACGGGAACCTTGCTGCCTGTGGATAGGAAAAGCATGTCGCCGGTTTTTATTTCTGTGGTTTTGATCTCAGCAAAAGTTTCATTGCCTGCTCCATCCTTTATAATTTTTGTTGCGGATTGGGGCTGCAGTTTGCTTAGTTCATGGATGGCTGATGTTGTCTGCCTCACAGAACGATGTTCCAGCACATTGCCGAGTAAAACGAAAGAGATAATTGAAGCTGCAGTTTCAAAAAATAAATATTCGTGTACGTGTGCAGTTCCATAATGCATCCACATCCCTGCAACGCTATAGATGAATGCAGAAGACGCACCTATAAAAATCAGTACATCCATATTCATTGCACCGGCTTTGATTGAACCCCATGCGCTTTTTCCGAAATAGGAAATTCCGATGATCATGACCGGTATGCAAAGAGCAAGCTGTACGAAAGGATCGTGCAGGAAAGAAAACGGGAGTATCATGTGGAGCAGGAGGGGAGCAGTTACCAGCGCGCTCCAGAAGAATTTTTTTTCCACCGATCCCGAATGTGTGTGAACATGATGCGCCCCGGTATCATGCCCATGTTTTTCATGGTTGTTGCTTTTGATATTTTCTGCAACCTTGTAACCGATATTGTGAATCTGGGATTTTACCTTCTGCAGCCTGGCAGGATCAATTTCTTCAAATGATACTTCAGCAGTGAGGTAATTCACGTTTACGTCTTTTAATCCTTCTTTCTGTAATGTACGTGTGATTGTGCTGGCGCAATTGGCACACGTCATTCCTTCAACATGTATAAATGTTTTTTCTGACATCGAGTGCAAAGGTAACACGTAGGAAACGACAGAAGTTTATCCGCAATACAGAAATCCGATCCCGATTGCTATCGGGACGAAAAAATATCGAAATCCGAATTTTGAAATTCCAAACAGCTACACTGACTTCGTGGCAATGGCTGTTAAATTAATTTGTGATAATTAGTGTAATTAGTGGCTAGTGTTATTTGCCACTAAGTCACTAAGACTCAAAGAAACACTAAGGAATAAAAAAGTTAGCCAGCAGAAACATTTACAATCTTAGTGTTTCTTAGTGTCCTGGTGACTTTGTGGCAATGGCTGTTTCAAAGAATCCGCCTCACAACAGCGAGACTATGAGAATGCTTCCCGGTCTCTTCGTTAAAAATACCTTCTTCATCCAGCTTATCGATTCTGACTTTTCCGCTGGAGTGAATGATCCTGTTGTTGTTCAATACGATTCCTACATGCACGACCCTTTGATCTGCATTTTTAAAAAAAGCAAGATCGCCCTCTTTTGCATCTTCAATAGAAACTTTTTTACCCTGCCCTGCCTGGTCAAATGCATCGCGAAGCAATTTGATTCCGCTCAGCTTGAAAACCATCTGTGTAAACCCGGAACAGTCGAGACCCAGCGGCGACCGTCCGCCCCAGAGATAAGGTGCATTGATGTACATAAAAGCATTTTCGGCAATGATTGAAACATCAGGACCGGTAATGGTTTTCACGTTGCCATCAAATGCATATTCTTTTTCCCCGATAAAAAATTTCTTTCCATAATAAAACGGAAGCGACGACCCCAGCACCACAGGAATAAAGTCTTTCCCGTTGATCACAAGCTGAAACAGGTCGAGTGAAACGGAGATGGGAGTGTCATTTAACTTCTGCGCTTCCTCATCATCCAGCTTTGTAATTTGTTTTGTGTCGACCCAACCAATGTACCGGTCGTAATCAATCTTGATTTTGCTCCACGATCCTTCGGATTCCATCACTTCAAATGTTTCGCCGAAAAGTATTTGCGTCACCATTTCAGAGCGGTCGCTTGGCTCCTTCCTCACTGGGATGATGCTGAGATTGCTGATGGCGTGCATGGAGTTTGTTATTCGAGGATCAACTTGCCTGTCGCTGAATTTTTTCCCTTTATAGAAATCGAATAATAATAAATACCACGGGGCAACCTGGCGACATTGATGTCCTTTCTTTCATTTGAAAGCATTTGTTCCAAAACGAGCTTTCCTGTGGTATCGTAAAGCCTGACTTTTATATCATCATTTGATTGAATAGTTACCCAAATTTTCGAAGAAGCCGGATTCGGGTAAATCCCTGTCCTATCAGCCCAAAGATTATCGATACCAACCGTGGTGTCCGGAGTGTATTCCCAAAGTTCACTTTTATATCCCAACGTATCCAACCCGCCAAAAACATATCCTTTTCCATTCAGGGTAAATGCCGAGGCAGAAGAAGTCGGTAATCCGCCGTAAGGCGCAATTGAAACCCATGAATTTGCGGCATAATTATATTTGTAAAAATCGCCGCGTAACGATCCATCGAAGCCTGCGCCCGCGTATGCATATCCGCCGATTACAAACGCAGGTGCATCGCTCCTGATGTTGCCCGGAAAATCAGCGATTTGCGCCCATGTATTTGATGCTGCATCGAATTTCCAGAAATCGCTGAAATATTCCTGTGAATAATTGTATCCCATTCCCACGAATCCAAATCCATCAATGGCGAAAGAGGTTGCCCAGCGCCTTCCTGCCAAGGGAAAAATGGTTTTCTTTTTCCACACTGTATCTCTGGAAGCGTCGTACTCCCAGTTTTCTTTTGAGTAGAATGTAGTACCGTCGTAGCCTCCCACAACATAACCTTTGTTGTTAACTGAAAATGCTGCCGCATCTCTTCTGGGATATGCCGCATTGGCACTGTCGAGGTCTTCAATTCTCACCCAGGAATTTGTAGCTGCATCAAACCGGTAAAAATCTTTTGTCAGACCGATGCTGTCAATTCCTGTCCCGACATAAGCAAATGTATCAGTTACAAAAGCAACGGCATTTTTCCGCGGCGTGCCAGGGAAAGTTGCAGCCTGTGACCAGGAATCATTTGCTGCATCATATTTCCAAAAGTCATTCAGCAGGTGACCTAAAGAATCCAGTCCCGTTCCCGCATAACCAAAACCGGCGAGTGCAAATGCAACGGCGCCCGCCCGGGGATTTGAAGGCAGGGAAGTTTTCTGAACCCATGTGTCCTGTGCAACAATTGAAAAATTAAATGCATAAAGGAGAACAGGGAAGATTAAAATTTTTTTCATGTGTGTAAATCCACGGAGCCGCCAAAAATAGGTAAAGAAGGAGAATGAGAAGTAAATACTTTTGTTTCAGAAATAATTCGATTTATATATTTACCGTAATCATCATTTCGCTTCCGCATTCTTCATTCCTTGTCCGGCGTTCGACATTGGCGATTCAAATGAATTTCGAATGTCGAACAGGGAACGGACGAACATCGAAGTAGCAGCCTACCCTTTACCGTGATTTTTAATAACTGCATCCAAACGGGGTGAGGAATCTTTCAATTGAGTCATTACTTTTACCGCACACAATATGAAACGTCTATTCTCAGTTTTTCTTTTGTTAATGAGTTTGCATGGCTTCTCACAAACCTACAACGACCGCGCAGCATTGCTTGAGATCGGTTATGGCGTTGCCGTCCCTTTCGGAAAGTTCGAATCCATTGATGTGAATGACAGCGCCAGCGGGTATGCCACTTCTGGAACCAACCTGAATGTCCTGTTCACTTACATGTTAAACAAGAAAATTGGAGTTTCAGCAATGATCAGCTCATCGGTGAACAAGCTGAATGAAACCGGGGTGGAAAATAAATTCAATGTCTTTGCCGAAAGACTCGGGGATGCATTTGTTTCCGATATGCAGCTTGCGAAGTGGAACACGATCGCCTACATGGCCGGCGCACAATTCATCCACCCTTTTCAGAAAGCAGCATTCAACCTGCAGTTGCTGGCAGGTTATTCACGCACGGAATATCCAGAAGCAAACGTCATCATCTACAAAGACACGAGCATTGATGCCGTGACTGCCGACCAGTATGCCGAGTCGGTTTCATCGGCATTCTGCATCAATGCTGGAGTAGGTTTGAAATACAATGTCTCTGACATCATGTGTCTGAATGTAAATGCGAATTTCTTTTCTGCCTATCCTGAATTTGACGACATCAAAACGGTCAGCACGGTGAATGGCATAACGACTGAAGAAATACACAGCTATCACCAGCGCGTTTCGTTGTTGAATGTGACGGTGGGGGTGGGGTTTAGGTTTTAGAAAATTGTTTTGCAGGATTATTTAGCTTTAATAATTCACTCAAGTAGTGTTTAAATTCAATTTTATAATTAACGATCTCAATCATTCAAACTTGTTGGATGTAGATGAAACGTTCTTGCGATATTTATTTCTAGAAGGAAACGTGAAGTTGCAATCAAACAAAGCAACAATAAATATAGATTGGAATATTCCGTTGTTGGACTTCGCTCTTGCAATGCGGCTCATTTCCTTGAATTTAAATACAAGGAATGACAGTGACCAATGTTTTGACTTTACAGAATCGGATGATGAAATTTACTTTAGTAAATTAGAAAGCGATCTTGTCATTTCAACAACATTTTCAGAGGAAGTAATTAAAACGAAGACTGATGAGTTTTCAGAAGCTGTTAAAATATTTTATAACGAGATTACAAATGAAATTTTGAATAAATACCCTGAACTCACTAAGAATAAAAGTTATCAGAGAATCATAAATGAAAATCCCCAATCAAAAATCAATATTTAACATTCCCGGCGATGTAATATATCTGAACTGTGCATTTATGTCACCCGGCCTCAAAAGTATAAATGAAGCAGGAGTTTCTGCCGTCCACAAACGCAATGAACCGTGGACGCTCAAGGTCAAAGATTGGTTTGAACCGGCTGAGGAGTTAAAAACGCTTTTCGCTTCCATTATCAACACAAAAAAAAGGAACATCGCACTTGTTCCGTCGGTCAGCTATGGAATTGCAGTTGCTAAACAAAATATTCACATGGATGCTTCGCAGGAAATTGTTGTATTGGACCAGCAGTATCCGTCAAATGTTTATGCATGGAGAGAGTTGTCAAAGGAAACAGGTGCAAAAATTATAACAGTAACAAGGGAAGAAAATCAAAACTGGACAGAAGCAGTTTTGAATAATATCAATGAGCGAACGGGATTGGTTGCGATTCCGAATTGTCATTGGACAAATGGCGGATTGGTGGATTTGAAGATCATCAGCAGTAAGGCGAAGGAAGTGGGTTCGAAACTCGTCATTGACGCAAGCCAGTCTTTGGGTGCATACCCTTTGGACATTCAGGAAATTAAACCGGATTTTTTAGTGACTGCAGGATACAAATGGCTTTTGGGTCCATATGGTTTAGCTTACCTCTATGCTGATGAAAAATATTTTGAAAATGGTAAGCCTATTGAATATACATGGATTGGTAAAAGCGGGAGTGAAGATTTTACCGGGCTTGTAGATTATAAAGATAGTTACAAAGATGGAGCAAGCAGGTTTGACGCCGGCGAGTATCCGGCATTCATAAATATTCCAATGGCAAAAGCTGCATTGACTCAAATCCTTGAATGGGGCGTAGGGAATATCCAGGAATCGCTTTCTGTTTTGACAAATAGAATTTCATTGTCAGCCCGGGAGAATGGATTTACAATAGCAGACAAGAACCGGGTTGGACACATGATTGGAATATTACCGGGAGAAAATAAAATCAAAGAAATCGGAAAAAAACTTTCTGAGAATAGGATTTATATCAGTTTCAGAGGTGCAAGCATGCGCATAGCTCCTCATTTAAACAACGACGCTAACGACATAGACGAATTATTTAAATACTTATAATAGGTCGTTAACCTTAGTTGAATGCATAATTCAACCCGGCAATGAACCTATATTGCAATTGAGGCTGGGGTTCTTGCAGAAAAAATTAGGATTGAAAGAATCCATTTATGAAACGAATCTTATTATTATTTTTTTTGTTCTCTTTTGCAGTTAGCTGCGTAAAGGACACTGCTCCTGTACCTGCTATTACTCCAGACCAAGATCCAATTGCACATTACACTCTGAATGGAAATGCGAATGACTTATCTATGTATGCAAACAACGGATCTATTTATAACGCAATCCTATTTCCTGATAGTTTCGGAAGTCCTGATTCAGCTTATTTTTTTAATTATCAAGCTTACATAGAAATTCCTGACAACGATATTTTAGATATTAAGACAAATAAACTCACAATAAGTGCCTGGATAAAACCATTGGGTCTTACCAATGAAAGTTACGTAGTTCAAAAGGCAAATTTTGTGGATGGGCAAGGACACTTAACTGAAGGAGGTGGTCCTTTTAGTCTGGATATATTTCCGGGAACTGCGAGAGCATTGATTTACTACAATAACGATTCTATCCCTTTAATACTTACCGGGACTACTCCAATAAAAGATTATACGTGGCAGCATTTGGCAGTTACCTGGGATGGCAATCAAGCTTATTTGTACTATAATGGACATGTCGAAGCAATGGGTGTTTTTGCTAACCCAATTTTAATTACAAACGGAAATTTATATATCGGCGCTTACAAATGGGCTTTCCCTAATGCATCTTTTTTAGGAACAATTGACAATGTGAGAATTTACAATAGAAGTTTGTCCCCAGCAGAAATTCTGGACCTCTATACAAATTACAAATAAACATGGGATATATTTCTAATTTTGTTTTGCACAAACAAATCTTTTGGCAATTAAATTCTTACACTTAAAAAAGATGAGCAGACTAATACTTCTCCTCTATGTGCTTCCGCTTTTTGCGTGCGGACAGCCGGCAGAATTTCCGACCAAGACAGAGCTGGCAAAAATTTATTCGCAAGCCATTGGAGACTTTATTAAAGCAGCAAACGAAAAAAACAAATCGAGTTTCGATACAATATTTTTTGGGAAGCGAGCAAATGGTCAACCTGACGATTTTCCAGACATAGAATTGCCGAAGTCAATTGAGAATACCCGGGTAGTACTCATTTCGCCTGAAGACGGTAAGAGGTCACAACAGGAGCGCAGGTCACGCACTTACATAAATATGATTGGCTGGGTTGAAAAAGAAAAGGCCGAATTTGTTTTTTATGTTTTTTCAAATGGCTTTGATCACCAATACAACTACACCATTAATTATAAATATAATGTAAAGCAGAAGGAATTTGATTTGGATAAAATTCAATTCAAGGGACCGCCGTTTGACAAATGAAATAGCCCGACCAACAATGAAAATACTTCTGACATTATTTATGACACTGGCATTGTTCGGAGCAAATGCACAAACAATGGTTGACACTGGCAAGGTTTGGAATGTGGTCGAATGCTTGAATTTCTCATCGTGTCACACCTCCGTTTTTACTTTCGGTGCGGACACGACAATCGGAATTTATCAATATAAAAAGCTTATAGTGGGAATTGATTCAGGAGGATCTTTCGGTAGTCATCCAATTGCAGCGCGGGAAGACACCTCATCTAAACAGGTTTTCTTTTATAAGGGAGGTAATGAATATCTTGCTTATGATTTTTCTTTGAATCAAGGCGACACATTTGCCTCCAGCATAGGAGTTTGTCAGATTCAAATGGTTGTCGATTCAGTGGATTCTGTTACACTATTAAATGGCGAGACACGTAAACGGATGTTCTTGGCTGATTTTTGGCAAGAGACATGGATTGAAGGTGTTGGCAGTTTATATGGGCCAACGTATGTAGGTTTGTTTTTCTGCACGTTTGATCTTTTCACTGAGTTAAATTGTTTTAAGGTGAATGACACAATGCATTATCAAAACACAAATTATTCGAGTTGCTATTATTCGACCGTTGGTGCGAATGAACTTTCATCAAGGAATTTATTTACAATATTCCCGAATCCAACTTCAGATTTTATTTCAATTCGTTCCGACAACTCGGAAAAAATTAAAAGCATTGTCATTTCAAATGTATTTGGAGAAATCCTTTTAACAACAGATAAAACTGACATTGATTTATCAGGATTTGCGACCGGAATGTATTTTGTACAAGCAGAAACAGATGGAGGAAACTATATTGCTAAAGTGCTGAGAAAGTGACTACCAACATTAGAGAGTATATTGACTTCTTGAAAGTTTTTCAACTTGGTTTGGAATACGGTCTACTTGACATGAAAATCATTATTGATTGGGCGGATAAAATAATTCACCAGGACGAAATACCCGACAACTTTGTTATTGAACTTTCTCTGAGTGGTCACAAAAGTGTAGACTTTGTGATCACTATAATTAACGATTATATCGGACCACAAACTTCAGTACTCCCGACAAGGGTAATTATCGGTTTGTTACACCAAGGATTGATCAATGGACAGATAAAACTTAGAAATGTTACTGCAATTCTTGATGGGTTAATATGGAAAGGGCATTTAACAGAGAATGAAAAAACATTTCTCTATGGACTTGATGATGAACTTAATCTTGCAGAATCTAAAATTCATGGTCTGGAAAAAGGTGTTGAAGAAGCAACGCTGCGATTCACTGAATTATATAAGGAATTCAGGATTGACAATCCAAAAGAATGGAATGAGATAAATGGAACAATTGACAAAAAAGTAGAGGAGCTTTATAAAAATGTAATAACAAGAATTAAAAATCCTTCTGCATTTATGTCACTACAAGCACCTGCTAAAAAAATGTGGTGGAAAATTTGGAAGAACTAATGATTCATGCCGATTTTTTGATTTCTATAATCCATTGACTTCAACTGCATGGGTTACTCTGATTTGTAAATTCGTATCAATTAGTATTTCGTACTAAGGCAACTCATTCTGCGCAATCTCCTTCGTGAGTTTTGTAAACAGAATCACTTCGCCGTCGTCACCATGTAAGGCCCAGGTGATTGTTCCGTCTTTTCCAAGAGGGCGCATGTTCGAGGAACTACTTTCGTCCCCGATTTGTTGATGTTTACAAAAAATGACTTCAGGGACAAATCAATATTTTTACGTTTGCAATGTGTTTGATGAAAATGTGAATAGCACCAATATATTTTTTTAATCTAAGACATGAAAATAAATTACATTTCTATTGTCATAGCCATTGTCTGCAATATTGAAAACCTAAACGCACAAGCACCTGCATGGCAATGGGCAATGGGCATGGGCGGACCTAGCTTTGCTTATTGCAATGCCGTGTGTACAGATCCATCGGGCAATGTATACATAACCGGATATTTCAGTGGAACAACAGACTTTGATCCGGGACCAGGCGTTTCCAACATAAGCGCAATTGGGACAGCCGATGTTTTTATTCTGAAACTGGACGATGCCGGCAATTTTGTATGGGCCAGGTCAATGGGTGGAACATGGAATGCTTATGGCAATGATATAGTTTTTGATTCGACGGGGACTGGAAGCTTGTATATCATTGGTCAATTCGAAATGACTGTTGATTTTGACCCTGGTATAGGAGTATACAATGTAACATCTGCGGGAATCGTGGACATTTTTATTTCTAAATTGGACAGTTCCGGAAATTTTTTATGGGCAAAAACTATTGGTGGTGCTGGCAATAATATTGGCAAGTCATTAGTTATTGATCCTTCTGGTAATTTATACTTTACAGGTTGGTCACAAGGGGCGGCAGACTTCGATCCTGGCA
>Ga0190274_10002638_pt1 | contig 10585 bp, 14 predicted proteins | sample Popmic531T_FD_133002 | JGI IMG/M metagenome (GOLD analysis project Ga0190274, IMG submission 133002) | Populus adjacent soil microbial communities from riparian zone of Yellowstone River, Montana, USA - 531 T | ecosystem: Environmental > Terrestrial > Soil > Riparian zone | place: USA: Montana...
GAGGACGTCACGCATCCTCGGGGTGAGGGGCCGCGCCGGGTCGCCGCTGTAGCTCAAGGTTCGACCACCCGCACGAACACGGTGCCCTGCGAGTTGACGTTACGGGAGCGGCGCATCACTTCGCCGCCGTTCGAGTTGTTACTGACGCTCGTGTTCCCTTCGATCGCCTCGAAGATCACGCGGCCGTCGCTCCACGAATGGAAGAGCCCGACGTGGTCATACTCGCCGTTCCAGTTCCAGTCATAGGCGACGAGGTCACCCGGTAGCGGATCCTTGGTCACCGAGAGCCCGTAGCGTCCCGCCCTTGCGTCCGAGACAAGCCACGGAACGTAGTCGTAACGGTCGTTCGACCCGGCCTGTTTCACGGTCTGGAACGTCGCCGGGGACGGGACGTTCAACGCGAGCGCCGCGTGTTCGTAGGCCCAGGTGCAGAAGATCGCGCACCACGGGACGCCGTCCTCGCCGTACCACTTCCCGTAGGGGTTCAGGTTCGACTCGGGCGGACTCTCTTTCTGGCCCAGCTCGTCCACCGCGACCGAGAGCGCCGTCTCGCGGAGCGACCCCTGCAGCGGCGGCGGCATCGCGGCATCGAACGCCGCGGCGGTCAGGTTCACGCACACGGCGTCCCACGCGGGCTCCCCGGCGTGGGTGCGTCCTTGCGGGATCAGCACCGACCGTAGGAAGTTGAAGGTTTTTTCACCGACCCACCCGGTCGGGTCGATCGTGCCGCTCCAGCGCTGGACGGCCGCGACGCCGCCCTTGTTCGGGTTCCCCTTCACACCGTGCGCGATCGCGTTCGAGTACGAGTCATCCCACGCGGCCGGATCCCACGGCCACGCCCCCAGGTGAGCGCACGCGCGTTTCACCGCGATCACAAAGTCCGAGTCTCGAGAGGGGCCGTGCGCCGGGGCGGCGTCGGGCGGGTACAGCGGGCCGGGGAACCGCCCCGGCTCCATCGGATGCCCCTTCGGCGGCTTCGCGTCCCACGCGGTCACGCTTCGCTCATCCCCTTACGCCGGTTCGGACACATCAGCGTCAGCCAGACGTGGTGACAGTTAGAGGTTTCTAGGCCGGTCACGCGCATCCCCAGTAGCCGCGGTGGATCCGGCGGCCGTAGTCCGCGACGCGGATCTGGACGAGCCGCGGCGCTAGGTGCGCGTCCGGGTAGCGGCGCAGTAGACCCAGTTCGCGTGCCCACCAGTCCCAGGTCGCCCAGTAGAAGCCGACGCCGCCCTGGTAGGTCGGGCCGGGCGCCCGCCAGTCCCCGCCCGTCTCACACCGCGCGACACCGTCCCAGTAGCGGACGGTCGACGGGGTGAGCGCCCCGGTCGCGCGGCCGGTGTAGAACGCGCACGCGGCGACCACGGTCACGAGCAACGCGAGCGCGAGCCCCGCGGGGACGAGGGTGGGGCGGCGACGGCGAGCCGTTTGGAACAGCACCCCTGACGTGGTGTAAGGCCGACCGTCGCGCTCGGGGCGCGACAACACTCCGCGACCCTACACCCGGACGCGGACGGTTTCCAGCGGGGTCACCGCCACGGGACGTCCCGGTCGCGGTCACCCTCCAGCCGCGACACCCTCTCGGCCAGCTTCCACAATGTCCGGACGAGCGCCGACGACACCACAAACAGCACCGCGACGAGGATCGCTAGCAGCTCTTCCACTAGTTCGTTACGCGCACCATTCGGTACCCGGCCCCGCCGCTATCCGGCCCGCCCACTTCGATCGAGCGGGCGCCGAGCGCACCGAACGCGACACCGAGCCCGGTGCAGTTGAACCGCGCGTTCGTCTGCAAGGTTCCGGCCGCGACCCGGTGAAGCAGGACGTCCTGAGCGCCGCCGAAGCCGAGCCCCATATAGGCGTTGCCGGTGTCGTCGCGTGACCAGAGCATCCCGGCCACCGCGAACGCGCCGGGGGTCGAGAGAACCCCGGAGGCCTCACGCGCGATCGAACAGTCGCCGCCGAAGTGAACGGTTCCGCCGAGCGTACGCAGACTGCCGTTCGTTTTGATGCCGAGCCCGTCGCGGCCGACATAGATCCCGTAGTCGGCGCCGAAATAGACGTTCCCGTCTGAACTGACCGCGACCTGTCCGGCGGCGCCCGGTGCGCTCGTCAACCCGTTCGCGGTGCTAATCGACTCGGCGCCGAGACTCCCGGTGGTGAGGCTCGTGAGGACGCGGTCATCAATCTGTTCCGCGAGCCGCTGTATGTCGGCGGCGCCGTCCTGCACGAGGTCGGTTTCGAGCGGGTACGGGACGTTGTGCGGCGAGGTCGCTCCGGGCATCGTTTAGCCTCCTATGTCTTCGCGGGAGTTGACGTCTTGCCATTGCATCGCGTCGCCCATGCTGGCCCAGGTGACGTCATCGTCGGCGTCGACCCAGCGGGCGGTGAACCCGGACGCGAGCGGATCCGAGAGGTAAAACTCCATGACCCAGTCAGGGCCGTCGATCAGGTCGGCCCACCCTTCGATGACGGGCGCCCAGTATTCGTAGGGGGCGGTCGTGGGGAGCGTGGAGACGGTGACGCGGCGGCCGACCCGGTAGGGGGCCGGGGACGGGACGAGGGTACGGACGGGCTGGATCGCCCATCGCGGCCACGCGGAGCGGACGAGCCGTTCGAGCGCTCGGCGTTCGGCGTCGGCCTCGTTGACGAGCGTCGTCGAGATTTCGTGGCGGTGCGGCCCGTACCTCGCGACGCTCGCGGGGTCGGACGACGTTTTCGAGGATTCACGGTTCGGGCCGTAGATGACGGTGACCCGGTTTTGGATCGTCTCGTCCTGCGTCCAGGTCGGGGAGTACGGCACTTCGGCCGGGTTCAGGGTGATCGCGGCGCCGGTCGATCCGCGCGACCCGATCGCTTGCACCGCTACCCGCCCGTCGGGTTCATCGAACACGGCGGCGCCGACCGCGTCCGCCAGCTCTTTCAAGTACCCGTTCACGGCTACTTCGGCCTCGGGCGGCGGGTGGACGTCGGGATCCCACCCGGCGGGCGCGACGACGGAGTGGGTGACGCCGCAAGCGTCGAGTAGCCGGACGACGGCTTGCGACCACGGCAGAACCGTCCACCCGGCCGTCGATACCGAGTCTCGTTTGAGGTTCGCGAGCGGGCCGGTCGCGATCAGGGTCAGCTCGGGATCGTTGAGGCTCAGGTCGGTGATCCGGCCGCGGAACCGCGGGTTCACGGCACCGGCGGCGGGATCCTCGCCGTAGTTGCGGGTCGTCCAGTCGACCGCCAATGTCGCGCCCACACCGAGGTCGTGGACGAACTGGCGGGGCGGGTCGAGTAGCGTCATCGTGCAAACCGACGCGGTCGGATCGTCATAGATCGCGCCGCGGCCGTGGCGGATCGTCGCGCGGGATAGCCAGTCGGTGAGCGGCACCGCGGCACCGTCCACGATCGCGGACGCGATCCACACGGGTCAGTTTCCTTGGCGGCGGCGGTGACGATCCAGGAGCCGCTCTATCTGACGGGCGACCGCGTCCGGGTCGAGTGCCCCCGAAACGTTTATGACGATCTGCGGGGCCGGCGTGGCGGCCCGCCCCGAGGCGGCGAACCCGGCCGGGCCGCCCGCGAACGCGGGCGCGGCGCGGCCGGGGATGATCGCGTCGAAGATCCCGCCGCCGGGGATCTTCGGGATCTTCCCGATCCACGCGATCACGTCCTGGATCTTGCGGATGATCGTGTTCGCCTTGTCGTAGAGCGACGTCAACCATGAGATAGCGGAGCGGGCGCCGTCCGCGATCGCGTCGCTCGCGAGGTCGAACGCTTTTTGGATCCCCTGGACGGCGAGCACGACGGCGTCCTTCGCGAGCCCGGCGGCCGTCCTCAGCTTGTCCCATTGGGTGGCGATGAGGCCGACGGCGGCGCCGATCGGGCCGAACGCGAAGAGGCCGATTTGCCAATGCTCCACGATCCAGTTGAACGCGGACTGGGCGGCGCCGAGCGCGTCTTTGAACGCGCCGACGACGGTGCCGACGGCGTCCTTCACCTTTTCCCAGTTCTGCACGAGGATGAGGACGGCGGCGCCGATCGGGCCGAACGCGAACAGTCCTACCTTCCAATGGTCGGTGATCCAGTCGAACGCCGCCTTAGCGCCCTTCAGGAGGTCATCGAAGACGTCCTTTACCTTGTCGACGGCGCCGCGGACGATGTCCATTGCGGCCTTGACTACGTCGCGGAACGTCTCCGATTTTTGGTAGGCGATCACGATCGCGGCGCCGAGCCCGACGACGAGGAGCGTGATCGCGCCGATCGGGTTCGCGTTCAGGGCGGCGTTCAGTAGCCATTGGACGCCAGTCCAGGCGGTCGTGGCGAGCTTGATCGCGATCTGAGCGGCCTCGTAGACCTTCATCGCGACGTTCGCGGCGACGATCGCGGCGGCGACACCGCCGACGACACCGATCAGGATCTTGATTACGCCGACGTTGTCCTGAGCGAATTCAGCCATTTTGATGAGCACCGGGATCACGGCTTCGATGGCGGGTAGGAGGGCGGCGCCGAGCGACTCTTGGAGTTCGCCGGTCGCGACGTTCATTCGTTTCATGCCGCCTTCGGCCGTCTCGGCGTACGCCTTCGAGGCGCCTTTGGTTTTGTCGGTCACCTCGTCCATGATCTTCGAGAAGTCTTTGGATTTCCGGGCGGACTCGGAGATACCAGGGACGAGTTTTACGAGCGCGCCCGTCTGCCCCTGGTATGCCTTCGCGAGGCCGGTCGCGACGGTGTCGACGTCCTTCCCGGTCGCCGCGGATATGTCGAGAGCTTTCGCCATGAGCGCTTGCGCCTTCACGGTCGACCCGGTCGTGGTCGCGAGTTTTTCGAGGGCGGGGCGCAGCTCGTCATCTGCGACACCGGACGCCATGCTGGTCTTTGTGATCCAGTCTTCCATGCCGTCGATCGCGGGCTGTCCGGCGCCGGTCACCCGTTTGAGCGTCGCCGCCAAGTGGGCTGAGCTGGCGGCGTCCGCCATCGCGGCTTTCGCGGCGCCGAACCCGGCCACGGCCAACCCACCCAGGACGGCCGCGGCCGGGAGCGCCGCTTTTTTCAACCCGGCCCCCATCTTTTCGGAGCGGGTCATCGTGTCACCGAGCGCGTCGTTGACGTTCCCGAGGTTCTTGACGGCGGCGACGGTGTCCGCGCCGACCGTAATTAGGATGTTGCCCGGCCCCGGCATCTAGACCAGCTTGTAGCGGCGCATCACTTCGTAGACGCCGCGTTTGTAGATGGTGAGCGCTTCGCCGGACTCGAACCGTTTGACGGTCGGGGCGATCCAGTAGCCCGCGGCGTTTTTCGGGGCGGCGAAGTTCGTGCCGCCGCCCTCGGAGCCCCAGACGAGTTTCGCCGCGATTGCGCCGCGGCGGCCGACCCGTTGGGTGCCGCGGATAATGACGGTCGGGACACGGTCGGATTTTGTGCGGATCGCGGCGGCGACGCGGCGAGCGACGGGCGGCCCGGACGAGGCGGCGACGCGAAGGTCTGCCGCCAAGTGTTCGGCGGCCTCGCGGCCCGCAACCCGGATTTCCGCGTTCGCGTCTTTGCGTAGGTCGGCTTGCAGGCCCTTGATCGCTTCGAGGGTCTGGAACAGTCCGTCTACTTCGATCGTCGGCCCCATTCAGGCGTCCCCCGCGAGGACGTCAACGATCGTGGCGAGCATCGCCGGTTCGTATGCGGCTACCTCGTCGGGCGGAGCCCGGAGCGCGACCGCGACCACGGCGATCAGGCGCCCGTAACTGGCGGCGGGGTAGGAGGGACGTTCACGGCTTCGAGTTCGACGCCGTACACGTCGCGGCACCAGGTGTCGAACCCCTCGGGGCCGAGCCCGAGCGCCTCGAACGCGACCACCATCGACATGAGCACGGCCGGGGTGTTGTCGCCTCGCAGCTCGTAGCCGTTGCGGACGGCGTAGCGTTCCCACGCGACAACCGCGGCGGGGCCGGACTCGAACGGTTCGGGGGCGCGGCCGTTCTTGTAGACGACGCGGCCGCGGAAGCCAACGAGCCCGGCGCGTTCGCCGTCAGGTACGCCCACGCCGGGCTCGTTTGCTCCGTTCACGCGGCCTTCGTCTTGGCCGAAGCTGTAGAAGTGGCTTCGAGGAGGACGCCGTCGACCCGCGTCGGCTTGCCTTCCACCGCGAAACTGAAGTCCGCGGTGATCTGGACGCCCGCGTCGCCGCCGATCGGGATCGACCATACCCGGCACGTCCCCGAGTAGACCGTCCCGGACGCCGTGATCGGCGTGAACACGAACGGGACGACGGATCCGGCGTTGTCGAAGCAATAGTTGACGAACCCGTCCGCCAGCTCGAAGTCTTGGATCGCGGAACCTTCGAGCGCCCAGGACTCTTTCTCTTCGGGGAGCGGGTCGGGGACGGCGAGCGTCGGTGTCCCGTCGGTGGAGTCGACGGTCGGGGTCAGAACGACGTTCGCGATCTGGGCGCCGTGGTCGACGGTGCCGATCAGTAGCGTCCCGACACCGAGCCGCGAATCAGTGATAGTCGGCATTTACGTTTCCTCCGTTTCGGTGACGGTGACATTCGCCTCCAGCTCTATCGCTGGGAGCGGTTCGGCGTTCGCGGAGCCCCGGAACGTCGAGGGGCGGTAACTGATTTCGCGGATCACGTTCGCGACGTCGTCCGCGAGCGCGTAGAGCCCGTCGACGGTGTGCGGCGTGTTCAGCGGGTCACCGGAAACCACGAGCACCGGGATCGTGAACCGCCGCGCCGACAGCGTGCGGCCGACGAGCGACGGCAACCCGACGAGCACCCCGAACGGTTGCGGGTAGAACGCCCCGGCGTCGGTCGCGGCGTAGATCCCGGCCGCTTCGAGCTGCGAGACGAGCGCGAGCCGCGCCCGGTTCGCGGGTGCTTCGGCGGCCACGCCGAGTTCGATCGGGCGTCTCACGCGACCACCGGGCGCCGCCACCCGAGTAGCCGCATCACTTCGGCGCGGCGCGCGCCGAGAGCATCGTAGAGCTGTGTTTCGTCGCCGTACCCCGAGAACCCGGACGGCGCGTTCCGGGTTTGGTAGATGAGCCCGGCCCAGATGACCGAGCCGAGCCATACGTCCCCGTGGACGTCCCGGAACGTGTCGGCCAGCGTGAAGTCGAGGTCTTTGCGGCGCCGCTCCACCGCCGCCTTGGCGGCGGCGGTGGACGCGGTGAGGTTGTCGTCGGCCTCGCCTGGAACGTCCAGGTAGACCGCGACGTGCTCCACGGTGATCCAGTCGGGCAAAGCGCTTACTTTCCGGAGCGCTGCTGCGGCGGGAACATGGACGTGATCGGGGCACCGGCGGCGAGCGCCATCACTTCGGCCGGGTAGTCGGCGTCGAAGAGCCCCTCACCGACCACGCCGAGTTCGACGTTGAGGGCGCCGATCGCGTTCGCGGTGAGCTGGACGGGCTCGGTGACGCGCACGTCGAGGGAGCGGCGGGTCGCGAGGTACTTCGCCCCGGCCGCGAGCGCACCGGACGCGACGATCGGGAGCCCCGCATACATGGAGTGGAGGCCGGTGTCGTTCGCGCCGACGCTCGAACCCGCGAACCCGACCGAGGGGATGAGCGCCCCGGAGTCCGCGAGCAACCCCCACACGTCAGGGGCGACGACGACAACCTCGGGGGCGCGGCCGGTCGCGGTGTAGAACGCGCCGATACCGGCGCCGAGCGTGACGGCCGCGACGGGCGCCGGGGCGGTCAACGCGAGTAGCGCCGCAATCTTGACTTCGACGTCCAGGTGGAAGTCTTCGACGGCGGCGGCGTAGAGCGAGTCGATCGCGTCCGGGCTCGAGCGCTTCACCGCGATGTACGGGATCGCGGTCGCCCAGTCCCACCGTTCCACGTTCGCGGCGTTCAGACCGACCACGGCTTTCCCGGTGGTCGCGTCCGCGTCGACGCTCGCGGCCCACTCGCCATCCGGGAGCGTCGTCCAAACCGGCTTCTGGATCACGAGCCCGACCGAGGGGAGCGGCCGCCCGCCGAAGATCCGGTAGAGGGTGCGGTCGACCGGGGCGGGGCCGATCACGCGGGTTTCGTAGCCGGGCGGCAGTAGGCCGGGAATGTCCGCGATCCCCGTCTCGGTGAGCGCCGCGAGTAGCTCGGTCGAGACGCGGTCGCCGCGTTGGGCCTGCAGCATCGTCTGGACGTACTCCCCGGCGGTCAGCTCGCGGGGCTTGCGGGCGGTCGCGAGCATCACCGGGGCCGCCGCCTTGACTTCGTGCATGGTGTCCTCCTCGTCGGGGTCGGGCTCGGCGGCGCCGGGCTCGGGCTCGTTCTCTTCGTCTTCGTCTTCGTCGGGCGCGTCCGGGTCGGGCTCGGGCTCGGGCTCGGCCGCGGGCGCGGGCGCGGACGCGACGACGCGCGTCACGGCCGCGTTCTCGAACGCGCCGAGCGTGAGGAGCGAAACCTCGTGGAGGCGGGCGGCGCGGACGTCGAGGACGCCGTCCCCGGCGTCGGTCGCGTCGTCGGGGTCGACCGAGGCGCCGAGCGAGAACGAGCCGCGCGACCCGGACGCGGCTTGCGCGAGCGCCTCGTCCCCGGCCGGGGTGCGGTCGATCCGGAAGCGGCCGAACGCGCGGCCGGGCTCGTCCACGAGCTGGGCGAGCACCCCGATCGGGCGGCCGCGGTCGTGGTCGAGTAGCAGCGGGGTACGGGCGCGGGCCTCGGTGAGCGAACCGGGCAGGAAACGGTAGCGGGCGCCGTTGATCGTGGCGGCCTCACCGTAGGGGACGATCGTTCCCTCCACCGTGCGGCGCTCGGTGTCGGTCGCGGCGACGTCCATCGTGAACGTGAGCAAGTCTTCCATACGGGTTACACCTCTCCAGGAGCGAGCGACGACGGGGACGAGGCGGCGGCGGCGGCGCCGATACCGAGAAACGAGCGGGCCTCGTCCTTCGAGACGAGGTCGGCGGCGTACAGCGCGATCGCGTAGTCCGCGGCGGCCTGCGGGTCGGAGCGTAGAAACGTCTGAACGTCGAACGCGACCGACGTCCCGCGCGGGTAGCAGCGATCCGAGAGCGTCGACTCCACGGTCACGAGGTAGGGCGCGACGGCCGTCGACACCATCACCGCGAGCTGCTGCGAAAGGTTCGAGTAGAGCAACGCGGACGCGCCGCCGGTCGGGGACGCCCCGATCATCGAAACCGGCGCGTTGAAGAGCCGCGCGACGTCGGTCGCGGCCTGCGCTCGCGCTTCGACAAGCTGGAGGTCGGCGGGGCTCAGGTTCTCGCGGGAGTAGCCGACCCCCTGAACGAACGCGACGCCGTGCTCCCGCCGCATCTGCGAGAACCGCGCGACCATCGCCTCAGCCTCGTCCTCGTTCAGCTCCGTCCCCTCGTTCTTGAGGACACCGGCGGGGAGTTCGACCGAGGCGAGACGCCGCGCGGCGTCCTCCAGCTCTATCGCCGCCGCGAGCGTGCGGCCGCCCGTCTGCAAGACACCGGGGAGCGGCGAGTCGAACCGGATCAGGTCGGGCTCGGGGACGACGCCGTCCTCGCCCGCGACCCGGTAGCCGAGCAACTCCGCGTATGAGCCGCCGTGCTCGTTCGTGTGCGGGGTGACGTCACCGAGCGGCACCCATCGGGCGAGGGCCGGGTAGCCCTCGGAGTCACGCGCGAGCACACGCCAGTAGGCGCGGCCCTCGAAGATCAGGTCATCGAGTGTCGCCGCGAGCGTCCACGCCCACGTTGTCGACGGGTCGGGCCGCGTGATGAGCTGGCCGGGTTCGAGGCGCTCGTTGCCGCGGTAGCGGTAGACGCCGAGCTGTACCGCGGTGCCGACGATCAGGTCACGCGACGTCGACGCGGCCGGGATCGACAACGCCGCCTGCCGGGTCACGCCTTCCGAGAGCCACGCGATTTCGGAGACTTCGAGCGCGGACGGCCGCGGGACGACAACACGGGGGACGGGGCGGCCGCCGGTCACCGGCGGCGGCAACTCGCGACGAGCGAACGAAAGGATCCGGCCCACGCTCGAAGCATGGCGCGCCGCGGCCGCCCCGGCAATCCCGCAAAGTAGCGGCCTCGCCGCGAGGAATGTACCGCGCCGGTCGGCTACCGTAAACGGGTGCCCCGCGAAGTCTCGGTGATCTGCCCCGTCTGCGGCCGCCTCACGATCCTGTACCTCCACCCGGATAACGGGTGGGAGATGTACGCGCACCGTGACCGGCGCGGGTTCCCCGAGCGCACCCAGGCGTCCGATATGCCGTGGTGCCCCGGCCGCCGCCTGGAGGTCTACCCGCCCGGCCTAGCCGCCGACGATTAGCGGCTTCGAGCGGCGGTCGGGCCGCAGCTCGTGACCGATCGCCCACACGGCGGCGCGGGCGATAAAGATCGGGCCGGGCGAGCGTTTCGCGGAGAGCGTCGTCCCGACGTCGGGGATCGTGACCGGGGTCGCGGTCAACATCTGCCGGGTCAGTTCGGGGTCGCCGTCGTGGACGAGGCGGCCGTCCACGAGCGCCGCGAGCGTCGGCCCGTACCCGGCGCGCTGTTCGGCGGTGCCGACCTTGATCCGGGCGGCGACGGTCAACTTCGCGACGTGCTCCGAGAACGAGGCCGGGTACAGCAGCGTGATCCCGCGGCGCGTCCGGGTGAGCGTCTCGA
>Ga0190274_10002639_pt1 | contig 10583 bp, 9 predicted proteins | sample Popmic531T_FD_133002 | JGI IMG/M metagenome (GOLD analysis project Ga0190274, IMG submission 133002) | Populus adjacent soil microbial communities from riparian zone of Yellowstone River, Montana, USA - 531 T | ecosystem: Environmental > Terrestrial > Soil > Riparian zone | place: USA: Montana...
CGGTCGACCAGTACATCGGCGGCGTCGAGCACGCGATCCTGCACCTGATGTACGCGCGCTTCTTCACCAAGGCGCTGGCCGACATCGGCCTGCTCGGCGTCCAAGAGCCGTTCGCCAACCTCTTCGCCCAGGGGATGATCACCCGCGACGGCGCCAAGATGTCGAAGTCGAAGGGCAACACGGTCAGCCCGGCCGAGTTCGTCGAGCGCTACGGCGCCGACACCGCCCGCACCTACGTCTGCTTCATGGGGCCGCCCGAGCGCGGCGGCGACTGGTCCGACGAGGGCGTCGAGGGCGTCAACCGCTTCCTCTCCCGCCTCTGGCGGCTCTGCGAGGAGGTCGAGGACCGGACCGCCGCGACGGAGCCAGGGGCGGATCCGAGCGGCGCGGCGCGCGAGCTGCTCGCCAAGGCGCACTGGGCGATCGACAAGGCGACCCGGGACTTCCAGCGCGGCTTCCAGTTCAACACCGCGATCTCGGCGGTGATGGAGCTGGTCAACGATGCCTACCGGCTCAAGGACGGTCTCTACGGCGATCCCGCAGGGGAGGCCGCCGTGCGCTTCGCGACCGCCACCGCGGGCTCGCTGATCTTCCCCTTCGCGCCACACCTGGGCAGCGAGGTCGTCGAGCGCCTGAGCGGGGCGCGGGTCTGGGAGCAGCCCTGGCCCGAGGCCGATCCGGCGCTGCTGGCGAGCGATACGGTGACCCTGATCGTGCAGGTCAACGGCAAGCTGCGCGACCGCATCGAGGCCCCTGCCGAGGCCGCCAAGGAGCAGCTGCTGGAGCTGGCCCGGGCGAGCGAGAAGGTGCGCGGGCACATCGACGGCAAGGACGTCGTCAAGGAGATCGTCGTGCCCGGCAAGCTGGTCAACCTCGTGGTCAGGTAGCGATGGCACCCCGGCGCGGCCCTAGGTTCTGGTAGAAAGCGCGCCGATGCTCGTTAGGCGTCTGGAGGACGCACCAGTTGAGGAGTGGCACCGTCTGCGCGCGCACGTCCTCATGGACGCGGGCGAACTCGGCTCCCGCAATCTCTCGGTCACCTGGCTCTCGCTGCCGGCCGGGGCCGAGCAGACGCTGGGCTCTCATGCCGAGTCCGAGCAGGCCTACGTGGTTGTCCGCGGCGCCGCCACGATGTCGGTGGCGGGGGACACCCAGCAGGTGGGCGAGGGCGATCTGATCCTGGTCCCGCCGGCGACCGAACACTCGATCGCCAACGACGGCGAGGCCGAGTTCTCCTGCGTCTCGATCCAGTCGCCCCCCGTGGCCGCCGCAGAGCTGTACAGCGATCAGCTGGCCGAGGTGGCGGGTTATGACGAAGACGACGATATTTAGACCCTGAATCGCTCGGTTGCGCGTCCCACGCGCGCGCCGCCTTGGTTGAGGCTTCGGGGCGTGCCCGAGCTGAGCAGAGCCCAGGTCGTCGTCTATGGCGCTATTGCCGTCGCGCTGCTGCTGGTCGGGGCGCGGGCGATCCGGGCGGAGGATGGGGTCGAGCGGTCGTTCGCGGCTGGCTCCGGGGGCGAATCTTCCGCGAGTGGGGACTTCAGGCTGAGCGGGCAGGCCTCCGACCTCGTCGTCGACGTCGCCGGCGCCGTCGAGCGCCCCGGTGTCTATCGCCTGCCGGCCGGGAGCAGGGTGGAGGACGCGATCGAGCGGGCGGGCGGCGCCGCCGCCAAGGCGGAGCTGGAAGCCGTCAACCGCGCCGCCCGGCTCGCCGACGGGCAGCAGGTGGTGGTGCCGGAGCGCGGTCCGATGGGTACCGCCGCGACCGTGGCCGGCGCCGAAGAGGGACCGATCAGCCTCGGCACCGCCACCGTCGAGCAGCTCGACACGATCGACGGGATCGGGCCGGTGACGGCGCAGGACATCGTCGAGTTCCGCGACCAGCACGGCGGCCTCGCCTCGGTCGACCAGCTCGACCAGGTCTCGGGGATCGGGCCGGCGACGATGGAGTCGCTGCGCGCCCGGCTGCAGCCCTGAGGCGGCGGTGCGCTCGCCGCGACCATCGCTCCCGGTCCTGATCGGGATCGCGGCCCTGATCGCGCTCGCGCTCACTCGCAGCGGCGAGATCCGCGAGCGTGCCGAGGAGGGCCTCGGCCGCGGCATGCCGGCGCGCGAGGCCGAGCTCGCCCGCGGCTTCGTGCTCGGCGAGGACGAGGGGATCGATCCGCGGACCGAGGAGGACTTCCGCCGCGCCGGGCTCTCGCACCTGCTCGCGGTCAGCGGCCAGAACGTGATGCTGCTGGCCCTGCTGGCGATGCCGGTCCTGGCGGCGCTCGGCATCCCTCTGCGGGAGCGGCTGGTCTGGGTGCTGGCCCTGATTGCGATCTACGTGCCGCTGGCCGGAGCCGGCCCCTCGATCCAGCGGGCCGGGGTGATGGGTGCGGCCGGGGTCCTGGCGACGCTGGCCGGGCGGCGGGCTTCGCGCCTCTACGCGCTGGCGCTCGCGCTCGGGATGACGCTGGCGATCGATCCGGGGGTCGCCGGCGACGTTGGCTGGCAGCTCAGCTTCGCCGCCGTGGTCGGGATCTTCGTCCTCGCCGCGCCGCTGCGCGCGGCGATCGCGGCGCGGATCGGGTCTGGCGGCTGGCGGCGGGCGCTGGCCGAGGGCGCCGCGGTGACGGTCGCCGCCACCCTGGCCACCGCGCCCCTGATCGCCTTCCATTTCGAAACGCTCTCGACCACGACCCTGCTCGCCAACCTGCTGGCGATGCCGGCGGTGGCGCCGGCGATGTGGCTGGGGATGGCAACCGCCGCCGGCTCCCAGGTCCCGGGCCTGCCCGTCGAGGCGCTGAACTGGCCGGCGGCGCTGCTGCTCGGCTACATCGCCCAGGTGGCTGCCTGGTGCGGTCGCCCGGGCTGGGCTGAGGTTCCGATCCAGCTCGGCGGCGCCGGGCTGGCGGCCTCCTACGCGGCTCTGGCCGCCGCGGTCGCGCTCGCTTTCAAGCTCGGCCACCAGCGCCGCCTCGCCGCCCTGAAACAGCCCGCCGATGGGCCGAAGAGTCGTCTCTGGGTCGACTTTTCGGCCCATCGGCGCCTGCGTTGGGTGGTAGCGGCGGGGCTCATGGTCTGCGCGCTGGGCTGGGCGGCGACCGATGGCGACTCCCCGGCGGCGGCGGTGAGCGGTCTGCGGGTCGAGTTCCTCGACGTCGGCCAGGGCGACGCGATTCTCCTCCAGCCCGCCCGAGCGCCGGCGATCCTGGTCGACGGCGGTCCGCCCGGGGAAGGCCTCGAAGGCAAGCTGGAAGACGCCGGGGTCGAGCGGCTCGGCGCCGCCGTGATCACCCACGATCAATCCGACCACGCGGCGGGGGTCGAAGAGCTGCTCGGCCGCTTTCCCGTTGCCAGGCTGGTCTACGCGCGGCTGGGGCGCGAGGCGCTGGCCGCGGCCCGAGCAGCCGGTGCCGTGGCGATGCGGGCTGCGGCCGGCGAGGAGTTGCGCTCCGGCGGTCTTCGTCTGCAGGTGCTCTGGCCGCCCCCCGAGCTGCTCGGAGAACCGCTGTCCGGCACGGACCCCAATCAGCTGGCACTGGTCCTGCTCGTCCGCTGGCACGGCTTCTCGCTGCTGCTCAGCGCCGACGCCGAGGAGGAGGCCGTGCCGCTGGACCCGGGCCCGATCGACGTGCTCAAGGTCGCCCACCACGGCAGCGACGACGCCGGCCTCGACGACCTGCTGGAGCGCAGCCGGCCCCGCCTCGCCGTGATCTCGGTCGGCGAGGGGAACCCGTACGGCCATCCGACCCCGGGCACCCTGAGGACCCTCTCCGCTCACGGCGTTCAAGTCCTGCGCACCGATCGCGATGGCACGGTCGTCCTCGACGTCGGGGCCGGCTCGGTCGAGATCGGGACCGGCTGACACACTTGGCGCAAAAGATCTAGAGTGCTCGACAGATATTTGCCCATGACCCCGCCGCGCCCGCCGATCAAGCTGATTACCCATTTCGAGGGACCGGTTTCGGTCGACCCACCGGACCCGGAGGTCGAGGTCGTCGTCACGCGGGGCTCGACGCGCCCGCCGGCCCCCGGCAAAACCGAACCGGAACTGACACAGCCCGACTTCCGCAAGGCGCCGGCGCTGGAGCCGGTGGTGATCGAGGACGACGAGGCTGCCGGCCGGCCGTTGCTGCTGGCCGCCCACGGCCGGGGCGTCGGTCTGACCGGCGAGGCGAAGCGCATCCGCGCGGCTCATCGGGCCGGCCGAGCGGTCGAGGTCCACGTCTTCGCCGATCCAGAGGACGTGCGTTGACGGTGGCGGACGCCGAGGAGCCCAAGAAAGACGGGGAGAAAAAGGCGGAGCCGGCCTCTTTCGAGGGCGAACTGGCCGCCTCCTCGGATCGCATCCGCGAGACGGCGAAGTGGCTGGTCGCGACCTTCGGAGCGGTCGCCGGCGTCTTCATCGCCGGCCTGCAGCTCTCTGACCTCGGCAAGATCGAAGGGTCCGATCGCACGATCGCGGCAATCGGAGCGCTGGTCGCGATCGCCGCGGTGGTCGCGATCATCGCCCTCGCCTCGGCCGTGCTCGGCCGTGGCCGTGTCGCCCTCAGCGACCTCACCGCCGACAGCCGGCGCCGGCGCCGGCTGGTGAAGGAGCTGGAACGCAGCCCCGGCCTGCACGCGCCATATCCCTCGATCACGGGATTCGTCGAAGCCGTCAATGCCGAATGGAGGAAGCAGGCGGACAGCTGGCTGCGCAAGCTGAAGACCAAAGATCCCGCTGCCGCCGCGGCGGCGAAGGCCGAATACGAGGAAACCGTGCCGGTGCTGAAGGAACTGAACGGCCTCAATCGCCGCCTGCTCGCCGTTGCCAGGGCGGAAGACGTGCGGCTCACCTTCGAGAAGGTCCGCCTCTGGATCGTCGGCCTGGCGATAGTCGCGGCGGTCGGCGCCGGCACCTTCGCCTACGTCAACGTCGCCCCCGACGAGGAGGAGGGACCGACGGCGGTCGCGCAACGGCCGGTAGCGGCCTTCGCGGACCTGACCGTCGACGGCGAAGACGCGCTGAAAGGCACCCTCGGGACGGATTGCAACCTGAATCGGGTCCCGGTGATGGCGCTGTCCTCCTCGGAGGACGGCTGGGAGGTCGTCTCCCTGCCGGGCAAATGCGAGCAGGCGCGGTTCACGATCGCCGCCGACGGCGGCGAGCTGACCGCGACCGAAACGGTCGATCTCGAGCTGCCCAAAGCGTCTGCCGGCCAAGCGGGCGAACTCGAACCGCCCGAATAGGAGGGCCCGGGCCTCCCGGGCGGCCGACGCCACCGGCGCGGCTAGACTCGCTGCGTGGCCGAGGAGATGCGAGCGCTGTACCTGATCGCCGGCACCGACGGGGCGAAGATCGATGCCACGCGGGGCCGCCTGCGGGCGCGGGCCGAACGCGAGGCCGGGGCGGATGCCCTGGAGGTCTTCGAGCCCGGCGAGGGCAAGGGGATGCCCGACCACGAGGCGCTGCTGGCGGCGATCCCGGCGATGTCGCTGATGGACTCGCGCCGCTACCTGCTCGCCGACGGGGTCGAGCGCTGGCGCGACCGCCAGCTGGAGGCGGTCGCCGCTGTCGTCAGCGAGCTGCCGCCCGACCTGACCCTGGTCCTGATCTCCCGCGCCAAGGCGCCGGCGAAGCTGTCGAAAGCGGTCAAGGCCGCCAAGGGGGAGATTCACGAGTTCGAGGCGCCGAAGGCGCGCGAGCTGCCCCGCCTGCTCGTCGCCGACGCCAAGCGGCTCGGCTTCCGGCTCGACCCCGGCGCCGCTCGCCTGCTGGTCGACCGCATGGGCGCCAGCCCGGTGCGGCTGCAGAACGAGCTGGAGCGGCTGGCGCTCTGGGCGGGGGAGGGGGGCGAGGTGAGCGCCGACGACCTCGGGGCGATGATCGCCGACACCTCCGAGGCCGCCGTCTGGTCGCTCTCAGATGCCCTGATCGAAGGCGACGCGGCCGGCTCCCTGCGGATCGGCGAGCAGCTGATCGACCAGGGCGAGAACGTAACCGGCTTGATCTACGGCCTCGCCTCGCGCCTGCGCGGGGCCTGTGCCGCCGCCGCGCAGCTGGCCGAGGGAACGCCGCCCGGCCAGGTCGAATCCTCGCTGAAGATGCATCCCTACGCGGCCAAGCAGCTGGTGGCGAGACTGCGCAATGCCGAGGTCGGTCAGCTTCGCGCAGCGACCGAGACGCTTGCGGAGTTAGAGCTGTGGTGCCGCGGCGGAGCCGATTACGGCGACGAGCTGGCTCTCACCCTCGCTCTGCGGCGAGCGGCGGGCACTGCGGCTGCGGCTGCGGCCTGACTACTTGGCGGCGGCGGCAGCGGCGATGCGAGACGCTTTTGACTTCTTGCGGGCGCCGGTGTTCTTGTGCATGGCGCCCTTCTGCACGGCCTTGTCGATCTTCGAGACGAGATCGCGCTCCTCGTTGGCGATCGCAGTGGCGTCGCCACCCTCGACAGTGCTCTCGAGGCGGCGGAAATGGGTCTTGACCGTGCTGGTGAGCAGCCGGTTCTCAGCGCGCTCGCGCTCGCTGCGTAGGATCCGCTTCTTCTGTGAGGCTATGTTGGCCATGAGTCAAGTGCCCGGGCTGACGAGGTGCCAGCCCCAAGCGGCCGCCGACTATAGCGACTAGGAACCAGCTTGGAGACGCCCAAGGCACCCGACACTCCCGAGGACGACGAGCGGGCGGCGATCGACGCCGACGCCGCCCTGCGCGCGGCCGAGGCGTTCGATCCCGGCGAGGACCTCGAGGGCGAGCCCGCCCCCGGCCGTCAGGCCGGCCGGATTGCCCGCTCCACCGCCTTCTTCTCGATCGCCACCGCCGCTTCGCGCGTGGCCGGCCTCGGGCGCGAAGTCGTCGCCGCCGGCTACTACGGCATCAGCGGCCCGATGTCGGCTTTCACGATCGCCTTCCAGGTCCCGAACCTGATCCGCGCCCTTTTCGCCGACGCCGCCCTGCAGCCGGCCTTCGTCCCGGTCTTCACGGAACTGATCGGCAAGAAGCACTACAAAGACGCCTTCCGGCTGGCCTCGACCCTGCTGCTGCTGGTGACGATGGTGCTGGGAGTCATCACCGCGCTCTTCGTCCTCCTCGCCCCGGTGTTGATGCCGCTCTTCGCCCCCGGCTTCGAGGGCGAGATCCTCGACCTCACGATCGCCCTCTCCCAGGTGATGTTCCCGATCCTGATCCTGCTCGGGGTCAGCGGCGTCGTCGTCGGCATCCTCAACAGCTACGACCGCTTCGGCGCCTTCGCGATCTCGCCGCTGTTCTGGAACCTGACGATCATCCTCGTCCTGGTCGTGCTGGAGCCGATGTTCCACGGCCAGGACAAGATCTACGCCTACGCGATCGGGATCCTCGTCGGCACCCTGGTGCAGCTGCTGATCCCGGCCTGGGACCTGCGCAACACCCCGTTCCGGTTCAACTTCAGCTTCGACTGGCGCCATCCGGGCCTGCGCCGGGTGCTGTGGCTGATGCTGCCGGTGACGATCAGTCTCGGCCTGATCAACTTCAACCTGCTAATCAACAGCTTCTTCGGCAGCTTCGTCTCCGAAGAGGCGCCGGCGGCGATCGACAAAGCCTTCCGCATCTACCAGCTGCCGCAGGGAATCTTCTCGGTCGCGATCGCCACGGTCCTCTTCCCAACCCTGGCCCGCTTCGCCAACGCGGGTGAGATCGACAACCTGCGGGCGACGATGGCGAACGGGATGCGGCAGATCCTCTTCGTCCTGCTCCCGGCCGCCGCCGCCATCCTCGCCCTCTCCGAGCCGATGATCCGGCTCATCTACCAGCGCGGTGCCTTCAATCCGGCGGAGACGGCGGTGGTGGCGACGGCGCTCTTCTGGTTCGCCTTCTCGCTGCCGACCAACGGCCTCTACCTGCTGCAGACGCGCACCTTCTTCAGTCTCCAGCGCCCCTGGCAGGCGACCGGTCTGGCGGTGATCGACCTCGTCGTCTCGGCCGTCGCCGCGCTGGTGCTCTACAAGCCCTTCGGCGTCGGCGGCATCGTCGCCGGCACCGGCATCGGCACCAGCGCCGCGGTCCTCGCCCAGGCGCTGATCCTGCGCCGTGAGTTCGGCGGCCTCGAGCTCGGGCACCTGCTCTCCACTGCGACCAGGATCACGATCGCCTCCGCCGCCCTCGCCGGCGCCGGCTGGCTGGTCTGGGACCTGCTCGACGCCGCGCTCGGCCGCGACCTGGTCGCCCAGATCGTCTCGCTCGGGGCCGGTCTGGCGGCCGGAGGCCTGGTCTACCTAGGGTTCGCCAAGCTGCTCCGGATCGCCGAGCTGGAGCAGATCACGCGCCTGCTGCGGCGCCGCTAGATGCTGGGCCCGGGCCGCTACCTGCTGGGCATCGCCGAGCTGACCCTGCTGTTCGGGTTCGCCTGGCTGGGGGCGTCCGCGCTGGCTTCCCGCCTGCTTTCCCGCCTCACGGGTGCTCCGTTCCACCTTGCCTCGGCGGTTCTGGCACTCGCGCTTTTGCTCTGGGTGGCTGAGCTTCTTGGCACCTTCGGCGCCTTCGAGCCGGTGCCGTATCTCGCCGGCATCGGACTTGCGGGAGTGGCTTGCCGAGCTCTCTGCGGCGGCGGGCGGCGCGGGGGCGGGAGTCGCCCGCGGCGCGGAGGCGCTTCAGCGCCGACCCTCGTCTCCTTCGCCGTTGCGGCAATCGCACTCGTGCTTTTTGCCGCCGGCGCCAGGACGCGGCTCTCGACGGGGATGACCGGGTTCGACAGCACCTGGTACCACGGACCGTTCGCGGCGGGGTTCTTCCAGAGCGCGAACACGATGGACCTGCACTTCATCGCGCCGCAGTTCCTGGCCTGGTTCTATCCGGCCAACGGCGAAATCTTCCACTCGGTGGGGATGCTGGCGTTTGGTCGCGACGTGTTGTCGCCGCTGCTGAACCTGGGCTGGTTCGTGGGCTGCCTGGTCGCTTGCTGGTGTATCGGGAGGCCGTACCGGGTGGAGCCCTGGTCGCTGGTGCTCGGGTCGATTGCGCTGAGCGTGCCGGCGCTGGCGGATCAGGCGGGGGAGGCGCGCAACGACATCGTCGGGATCTTCTTCCTGCTCGCGGCGGTCGCGATTGCGCTGAATGCCCGGGCGGCTCGGGAGGACGGGTCGCGGGGGCTGTCGACGGGTGCGTTGGCGGTTGTCGGCCTGGCGGCGGGCCTGGCGGCCGGGACCAAGCTCAACTTCCTGCTGCCCGCCGGGGTCCTGGTCGCCGGGCTTGTCGCGATCGCACCACGGGGCGACCGCTGGCGGACGCTCGCGGCCTCCGGCCTGGCGGCGCTGGCCGGAGGCGGCTACTGGTATCTGCGCAACCTCGTCCACAGCGGCAACCCGCTGCCCTGGGTGCACGACCTCGGGCCGATCTCGCTGCCGGCGCCGCAGCAGGCGCTCGGCGGGCGCGAAGCGCACAGCGTTCTCGGCTACCTGACCGATGGCGCGGTCTGGTCGGACTGGTTCCTGCCCGGACTGCACAACGGCCTCTGGATCGCCTGGCCGCTGCTGGGCGCGGCCGCCCTCGCCGGCCTGCTGCTTTGTCTCGGTCGCGGTGCCAGCCCGCTGCTGCGAGTCGCCGGCCTGGTTGGCCTAGCCACCGCCCTCGCCTGGCTCGTCGCCCCGACCTCCGCCTCCGGCCCCGAGGGTATGCCCCGCGCCTTCGAGTCCGGCCTCCGCTACCTGGCCCCGGCCCTGGTCCTCGGCCTGGCCCTGCTGCCGACGACGCCCGTCCTGCGCGGCACCTTCACGCACTGCGCCAGCTTGCTGTCGCCTTTGGGTGCGGATAGCGCTCCAAAAGACGACAGCAAGGGTGGAATGTCCGGTCACCGGCATGTGGGCGCGGCCATCGTCGTGCTGGTGCTGGCGGCCGTCGCGATCGGCTACCCGGTCCAGCGCCACTACCTGGAGAGCCGCTACGCGGACCCGAGCTTCACCACCCCCGGCCTCAACGCCGCCTTCGCCTGGGCCGACGAGATCGGCGACGCCCGCATCGCCACCACCAGCACCCGCCAGTACCCCCTCTTCGGCACCGACCTCTCCAACCACGTCCAGTTCGTCGGCGAGGAAACCCCCCACGGCGGCTTCGTAGCTCCAACCTCGTGCCGCGCCTGGCGCCAGGAGCTGAACGAGGGCAACTACGACTACGTGGTGGCCAGCCGCGACCGCATCGAAGCGGGGAAGCCTCGATATCCAGTGCAGGCGAGGTGGACCGAAGGCCCCGCAGCCAAGCCTCTGCTCAAGACCCCGCCGACGGTTGTTTTTCAGCTCAGGGGAAGGCTGGATCCATCGGCGTGCAGGTGACCACGCTTCTGCCGGGGGGTGGCGCGGGGGGAGGGGCCGAGAACGAAAACCTCGCCCGCAGGCGCCTCCCCCCGTGACAGGACCCGCCGGCTCGCCGCGCTCGCCATACTCCGCACGCCGATGGACCGCATCCGCAACTTCTCGATAATCGCCCACATCGACCACGGCAAGTCGACCCTGGCCGACCGCATCCTCGAGGTCACCGGCGCCGTCGACCCGAAGAAAATGCAGGCGCAGATGCTCGACTCGATGGACCTCGAGCGCGAGCGCGGGATCACGATCAAGGCCCAGGCCGTGCGGGTCGAGTACAC
>Ga0190274_10002640_pt1 | contig 10581 bp, 8 predicted proteins | sample Popmic531T_FD_133002 | JGI IMG/M metagenome (GOLD analysis project Ga0190274, IMG submission 133002) | Populus adjacent soil microbial communities from riparian zone of Yellowstone River, Montana, USA - 531 T | ecosystem: Environmental > Terrestrial > Soil > Riparian zone | place: USA: Montana...
TCAATGGAGAGTTTGCGTTTGAATGTATTACCCGAATGGAATATTGTAGAAACTGTTTCAGATAATAAATCAGCATATGGCTATCGGTTCTGGCCGGATAAACTAAAAGGAGAAGGCTTTTTTATCGCCTGTTTACGGAAAAAAGAGGGAGCTGAATTCTCCTATAAATCTTCCAGAAGATCAATTCTTGAAAAATTAACAAAAGCGGAAGAATCAATTGTTCGGCCCTGGCTGAATGATACTGACCAACTAAAATTGTTAAAGCAGGGGGATAGTATTTTTGCGATACCCTCTCCCCTGGATCTGCCAATAGAAGCGATCATGGCATCAAAACTTTATATCCGCCAGGTGGGTATACGAGTTGGAAAAATAATGGGGAAAGAACTTGTGCCCGATCATGCGCTCGCACTTAGTACGATTATAAATCCCGGACTTGTTGCAGTATCGTTAAAGTACGAACAGGCTATACAATATTTGAGACGAGAAGAAGTTCAAATAGATTCAGGTCAAGCGATGAAGCCTGGTTGGACATTAGTTAAATACGCAGGCATGAATCTTGGATGGATTAAAGTATTGCAAAATCGAATTAATAATTACTACCCGAAGGAAATGCGGATATTGAAAAAATGAAGAATCCGCCAAGAGGCGGACACGGTGAAGAATTAAGAATGAAGAATGAAAAGGGCATAACCTTGAGAGGTTTAGGAAATTTACGAGGATTTATCCCCTCCCTGGAAGAGATCCAAGCCGAATAATTACGGATTTTAAAGCTGAATAGACTTGTTGTTGTACAAGTGAGTGACCACCTCTACACTAAAGTTTCGGGTGTCGCTGGTAACAAAAAAATCATCATCTTTGCATCATTCGAAATTATGGAGACTATGTTAAGAATCAGGACCATTTTGATTACTCTATTTGTAATGGCTATCGCGCCGGCATTTGCTCAAACCAAATTGCAGGTGCAGGGCAACAGTTCCAATCTTCATCTTATTCATACCGTTGCCGCCAAGGAAAACTGGTATAGCATTGGCCGCATTTATAACCAGAGTCCAAAGGAAATTGCTCCTTTCAACGGAACTTCCATGGATAAACCTTTGGCTATCGGTCAAAAAATTAAAATTCCATTAACGGAGGCCAATTTTACACAGGATGGCAGTAAGGCCGCCGACGAAGTTTTTGTTCCGCTCTATTATACGGTACAGGAAGGGGAATGGATGTATCGGGTCAGTACGACGCATAAAAAAGTTCCTGTTGAGAACCTGGAGAAATGGAATAGCATAAAAAATGATCAATTAAAAAGTGGAATGCAATTGATCGTGGGATATCTTAAGGTAAAGCAATCCCAATCTGCCCTTGCAAAATCGGGTACCAATAAAATAATGATTGCAACAGTTCCTCCTGTAGTTGCAAAGGAAAATAAGCAAGCGGAGGTTGTAAAGAAGGACGTTGTTCCTCCACCTATTGCAAAAGATGAATCGAAGCCGACAGAAATTAAAGAAGAAACAGTTAAAACTGAACCTAAGCCTGTAGAAGCTCAACCTGTTTCCAATCCAGGTCCAGTCAGTCATAAGGGTGGAACTTTCAAAAAATTATACGCTGAAACAGGGAATACTACAACTGGTAACGCGGGAGTTTTCCGAAGCACCAGTGGCTGGAACGATGGCAAATATTACGCGTTGATGAATAATGTTCCGGTTGGTACAATTGTAAAAGTGAGTTTTTCTTCTACCAATAAATCGGTTTACGCAAAAGTGCTGGGACAATTACCAGAAATGAAAGAGAGCCAGGGATTGACGCTTCGCATCAGCGATGCTGCCGCGTCGGAGTTGGGAGTGAGTATGAATAAATTTTATGTGGATGTGAAGTATTAGGACGAATCTTTCACTGTAATATTCTCTTTTTGATCTGACAGTTTAGACTTTTTTGTTTTATAGGGTAAGAATTTTATTATTAATTGGCTATAGCCTTTGTCTTAGGCGTAATTGGCTGTAGTTTTTAGCTTTCGCATCCACCTCCCTGCGGGGCCCTCCCTCCCCCGCCACCACCACTCAGTTTTTCAAAATCTTCAATAGGACAACTGTCCCTGATTTCTCAGAAACAATGTCAATTTCCCTTTCACACAACATCATGCTGTCTGGCAAAAATCCGGCAGCAGCGCCTTGGTTTACTCCTGCCCGTAAATCATAGGTGGATTTATCAGGCACAAATATAAATTAGCAAGTAGTCGGAACAATGTGAAAAGCACAATGAAAAAAAAGAAAAAACGGATTTTTTCTGATTAAAAAACCGAAAGCAAATAGTACTATTATTTACTTTTCTTTTTACCGGGACCATATTTTTTCTCCAGGTCCAGAATTTCAACTTTCCGGAATTCTACCGGATGACTTTCACTTTGCAGGGAAATATAACCTGAGGATAGTAGTTGACCATCTTTTTTAAAAGCCGGGTCATAATTATTTACTACTCCTCCGCCTATCTGAGGTTTATTGTAAGTTAAAACGGTATCGCCGTTTACAATATGTTTTATTACTGAATCGCCGAGTACCATCACTTCCGCACGAACCCATCCATCTCCCCTGAATGTTTTTGAAGTAGAATTGATGCAATGATCAGTAACCAGTTTATTGTTCATCACCACATTGGTACCAGGCGTACAGAGATTGCAGGTGGTTCTTTGGCCGGTTGAATCGCCACCCAACAATTGTACCTCGATGCAAATAGGAAAGTCCTGGTCTTTTAACATTGACGCCGGTGGCTGGCAATGTACCATAATTCCACTATTTCTATATGCCCATCCCGGACCACCAGTAGCTTGTTGACCAACGAACCTGTATTCAACAGCTATTATGTAATAGGAGTAAGGTGATTTATAAAATATGTGGCCAAATTGGTTATTAAATTGATCGTATTGATCATACCTTACCTTAATTTTTTTATCTTCTACGCGGAACGTATTTCCATAGTTCTCGTTCACTTCATGTCCACTAATCTTTACCGTCCAGTCTTTAAGGTCTTTTCCGTTAAAAAGTTGTTTCCATTTTTTCTTCGATTGCGAAAAACTGGCAGAAGTTACCATTGATAAAAAAAGAATAAATAGATATTTCATAATTATTTTTTTATTCGAACCGGTAACCACGTAAGAAATCCTCGACATTCATTTTTTTCTTCCCTTCCAATTGTAATTCTTTTACCAGAATATATCCGTCGGCACAAGCAAATTTAAGAATTGCTTTATTGTCTGTTTGGTATTCGCCTGGCATTGATGGCCTGACAGCCTGCCCCGCAACTGCGGCGGTCTCCGTCCGACCATTAGTGCCATTTATTTCTTTCTCACTCCTATACACCTTCATCATCTTCCCATTCAAAAAAGTAAAAGCACCCGGAAAAGGCGAGAGGCCCCGGATCAGATTGTGAACTTCAGCGGTTGTTTTTGTGAAATCGATTTTACAGGTATCGGTGAAGATCTTAGGTGCGTGTTTTAGTGGTGAGTGGCGAGTAGTGAGTAGTGAGTGGCTCTGCGATGTTTCTCGAATTGTTTCTTCAGCTAATCCTTTTATAGTTTTTAAAAGCAATTGGGCGCCGATTTCTTTCATACGATCATGCACTTCACCAGCAGTTTCATTTTCACCAATAGGAAATGATTCCTGTAATAATATATCTCCGGTATCAATTTCGTGTTTCAATTTAAAAGTAGTAACACCCGTTTCTTTTTCACCATTTATTACGGCCCAGTTAATGGGGGCTGCTCCGCGATATTGAGGTAATAATGATCCATGTAAATTAACAGTACCCATCGGTGGCATGTTCCAGACCATTTCCGGTAACATACGAAAGGCAACTACGATTTGTAAATCGGCGTTGAGTAAACGGAGTTCATTCAGAAAGTTTTCATTCTTCAATTTTTCGGGTTGAAGAACATTCAGTTTGTTTTCAACAGCATACTTCTTCACTGCGCTTTCAGTCATTTTCATTCCTCTGCCGGCGGGTTTGTCGGGAGCAGTAATTACCCCAACAATATTGCACCCTGCTTTCACCAATGCATCCAACGATGCAACGGCAAACTCGGGGGTTCCCATAAAAATGATTCGCAGCGACTGAAAATTTTTCATCGCTGCGAAGGTAAGATTAACAAGCAATAATAATTTGAACAGCTCTATTTAGCCATTGTCTGTACAATAAGGTTGCCGGTACTTGTACCCGGAACGGAAAAATAATATCCTCCGGTTCCAATAGCATCTCCTGCTCCTTTTGTTAACGATGCCGAAATAGTATAAGTCCCTGGTGCTACATTATCAACCATAAACTGGCAATACAAATTTTTTGAATCACCATTGGCGATTATCTGGTATATGCCATCACTACCGATCACAGAGGCGGATGGATTCAATAAGGAAATTTTGAGTATGCCAACTACACCCCCGCCAAATGCGTTGTCAGGGTTCATCACGAGTAACCGACAACTAATGATAACAATACTCGTTCTTGTTATAGTAAATGTTTGCCCATTTATACCTCCAATATTTGCCGTAGGAACCGCATTTGTTAAATCAAGCTGCCAATCCGTGCTATTAAATTGAAAGGCGGCATTATCTGAACCTGTCCATACAGCAGCACTGCCTGCGCCGTTTGACCTGAGTATTTGTCCTGGCGCTCCCGTATTTCCGTTCACCGCCAATGCACCGGTGGGTTTCACCGCAAATCGTTCATTGAATGTTCCGGCTGCATCGTATCCGATAGCAACATCAGCATTTGGGTTATCGGAATAAATTTGTAAACGGTTACCGGCAACAGCAAACCCAACATCTCCGGTTGCGCCGGGATACAATGTAATTTTCTTGCCCAATGCCGCAGGAAAAGCGAGCGGCGCATTTGGATTGTTATTGCCAATACCAACACGGCTATTGATAGCATCATAGGTAAAGCCCCAGCCACCTGGTCCCCCAAAGAATCCCATATTCTGATTATTCTGTACTCCCATAAACCCGAGTGCAGCGGAATTATCTGCCCGATACATCCATATACCTGCCGCATAACTCTGGTCGACAGGATTGGTTCCGTTTCTTAGACTGACTCTGCCATTTATTTGTAAACCTTCGCTGCCACCATTGATAATACGCATACGTTCGGTAAAGGCGCCCGACCGGCCCCATCCAAATCCAATATTCGCCGCCGGAGCATCCGAATACATTTGCAAGAGCGCATTCTGAAGTCCAAAACCATAATGGGGTACACCGCCATCTCCATATAAAACAACCTTGTTTCCTAAAATAGTCGGAAAGGATAAAGGTCCGGTAGGGGTAGTTGTTCCAATGCCTACGTTTTGCGCTATGGTATTATAGCTAATAAATAATATTAATGAAGTTAGAATCGTTTTCATGAGAAAATGTATTTGCGTTATTGACGATCGTTTGCTGTATTCAGATAATCGTAAATATTATTTTTTGTTTACCAACTGTATTACCAGCTTTTCTAAGGCTTCTACTTTTTGTTGGAGAGATTTGGTTTGCTGTTGCTGCTCTTTTATGGACTCAATCATTACCGGGATCAGTCCTGAATAATTTACACTCAACTCTCCTTTTTCATTTTCCTTTACTAATTCGGGAAAGAGTTTTTGTACCTCCTGCGCAATTAATCCAATCTGTATAGATTGATCGTTGGTTGTACTCTTCCAGTAATAATGATATCCGTTTAATTGTGTTAAATGACTCAGTGAATTTTCTAAAGGAATAATATTTCTTTTTAAGCGGATATCGGAATTTTGTGTGAGTATACCACGCAGCGTGGCATTGCCATTGGCAAAAATATCCAGGTTGTTTTGATAGAAATCACCAGCATACTGTGAATAACCTATCGATACTTTGGCGAATGCATTATCGGTATACAATCGGAAATCATTTCCTTGAACAGCCATTCCCACTTCGCCGGTACCACCTGGGTAGAGGGAAATTTTCTTTCCCAAAGAAGCAGGAAAAGAAAGAGGAGCGGAGGGGTTCGTTATACCGATACCTACATTTCCATTCCCACGGATGCGCATTCTTTCTGTAAAAAGGGTGCTGGTTCCATACCCAAAAGCAATGTCCGAACCAACGACATCGCTATAGATCTGAAGTAAATTACTCTGGACACCGATTCCATATTGGCTGGATGCTCCACTACTTGAGAAAGAAAGTTTTTTTCCATTTGTATTTGCAAATGATAATGGCGCATCGGGTGCATTGATACCAATTCCTACATTTCCGGAATTGCTATTGAAGATATTATTTCCATTTATGTTCCAACCGCCTGGCAGGGAACTTAGATCTCTCCAGCTTGCATAGCCATTTGCATCACTGGTTAATACCCTATTATTCGCCTGTGAAGAATTTTTAATTGTAATTCCTTCCTCCACTACAACTTGATTGCGGAAGCGAGCATTTCCTGCTACGTCAAGTTGTGTGGTAGGAAATTTAGTGTTTATCCCGATTCGTTGCCCATCGGCGAATGTTTTGGTTTGTACCACTAAACCGAAATTGAAATTAGGATTGTTATTCATATTGGTGATACGGATATAATAACGTTGACCTGGCGTTACAGCAGTCAGGAATTCACCACCGGGAACAATTTGGCTGGTAACACATACCCAAGATGGATCAGCAAAATCATCGGTGCAGGAATTTTCTTCGTATAAAATGGAATAAATCCCGCTACTTATTTTAATATAAACAAAATCCCGCGGCGCAATAAAACTATACCATACATCCGGGTAACCCGCACAATAGTTAAAGATGTTGTCGGTAGTAGTAGCAGCTGTTATAGAGTAGTTCACCGGTGGAACGATATCCACGCTTTCATAAACTGGAATAGTTATAGCTCCGCAAGGATAGTCGTTAGCGGGTTGTGCATACAGGCAAATAGCATTGAAGGTTATTAATAAAACCAATAAAAGTCGGGGTGCCATAAGCAATAGTTTGTCAACTAAAGCTAATATGGCTCCAGTACCCGGGCAATCCCAGAAAAAAGGGATATTTACTGCATTAGCAGGTCCACCTCTGCGGTTATGGTATTTTCTTTTTTGAGTTTATCGAAAAAAACAGCTTTGAAATGATAGGTTTCTCCGGCTACCATCGGGTTGCCAGTGGTTAGAGTTGCCTTTAACGCCCTTGCTTCGTTTTGAGGCTTACCATCGGTGAGATCGGAAAATGCATCCGGAACATTCAGAATTTCCTTTCCTGTAGTATCGGTTAATGTAATCGTACAACCCGGATAAACCTTTCCCTCTTTACTAACATAATTAACTACTCCGTCGGCAATAATTTTGACTTCAGCACCCATGGTAATTTTATTGCTGCTGAGTTTATCGTTGGATTGATCTGCCAGGTAAATATCATCCACACCAAAACCATTATAAGACGCATGTAAGCCTGTACTCACATCGATCTTTACTCCTTTGCTGAAATTGCAGGCAACAAGAAGTGTGAAAACTATCAAAGTAAAAAGTCGTGAATTCTTCATACTGGTTAATTTAATTACTATAAAATTTATACGGTTGTTCGAATTATTTTATAAATGATTCATTTAATGCTTTACCAATATTTTCCACTGCTGGCGAAGGAGTAATTTCTACCCCGGAATTGACTCCAATCTTTCCATTGATTTTTAGATCTCCCTTATCTGTCAATACGCCTTCAATAGCCGCCTCCCCTCTTAAACCAATATCTGAAACACCGTCTTCGCCAAATTCAATAAAGCCTTGCATTTTCACCCCTACACCACCACCGGCCATATCAACGATTTCCGGAACCCAATCAGGTACTTTTTCATTCTTAGAAACGCCTTCTACTTTATTAGTTAAATCTAAGGATGCACCGTAACCAAAAGCAATGGTGGATTTTTTATTTACAAAATCACGTTCCAGGTTTAATACCAATCCTTCAAACTCTAACTCTACTTCAAATTTATTGCAGTCGCCATTAAGCTTTGCAAATACTACTTTAAATTTAAAACTGATGGGACAATAGGGTGGTGGCAAATCCTCTTCTCTTTTATTAGCGCTTCCCTTTGTATTGGTTTCACAAGGTTGATGAAATTCTGATTTTGCCACTCCCGGATTAACTGCAAACAGGGCGCGTTCGTAGTAAATCATTTCCCGGAATCCGGTATTTCCGGGAAGATATTGACTCCAATACATCATTTCAATATTCAACTGACGCAATGGTTCAGCAAACCGATTATTAAACTGATTGTTGATCCCTGCCATGTTTTGCAGGTAGAGGTTGTAAGCACTATTAAGTTCGTAACAACGTTCTTCATTGAAGGAACCTTTGCCTTCTCCCGCAAGACTTTCATATTTTTTATTTATACTCTTGAGTGAGGCTTCCAATGCTGATTCAATAGTATTCTGATCATTTTTATAATTATGATCCAGATAAAATTGCGCTTCTTCCTGTAAGGCTGCTGTTTTATCCATGAATACTTGATATAACTTTTGAGCTTTACCATGCATTGATCCAATCGAAACGTTTTTAGTGCTCGCTGGGTTTTGAGCTTGTTGTTGTAATTGTTTTTGAAAGTTTGCCGATGATGCAGCTAATGCAGCATTTATTTTGGCTGTAATGGCTTGCATTGATTTATTCCATTCGTCCCATTTAGCTTCATCAGCTGCCGACGTAAATACGCTTTCGCATTGCGCAGGTGGACGATATTTTTCTCCATTAATATATTCAGTTGAGGTGGGCCGGTAAAGACTGAGCAGATTACTATAATGAACATTCATACCTTTTTTTTGTGCAAATTCATTTGAATGATCGCTGTAAACAATCTTCATACTTCTTATAATGAAGTTAGCTGCATCTGCATTTTTTCCTTGTTTTTCAGCAATTATAGCACGGGTGAAATTGGCTTGCGGATGATAAGCAAAGATTCTAAGGCAGGAATCGAGTACAGTTTTACTACTGTTCAATTCTCCTAAACGATACAATGCTTGTCCAAGATTATTGAGTATAGTAGAATTATTGGGATTCTTGCTTTGGAGATAACGCAGTAATGGTAATGCGCGTGCCTCTGCTTGTGCGAGATTCATGATACCGGTTAAATTACTGAGTATATAATTACTGTTGGGACTAATAGCTCCAGCCTTACTAAGGCACCACAGTGCTTCGTTTACTGCACCTTTATAATATAACATTACACCCAGGTCTGCAAGCTCTACCGGAGAGGCCTTTAGTTTTGAATAGATCAATTGTGTATTCTTTGCCTGTTGTGGAGTAATTATTTTTTCAATGTCAGCCAGTAATTGATTCATATAAGTGGGAACACTAGCTGTTGTAAGTTGAGTGGAAAGTGCTTTAGTTTTTATTTTACTATCAACCGGTGCTGGTAATGTGGCTACGTTCTTTAGTTGAGTAACGGGTGTTTCTTTGAACCCTTTCGTGGCAACATTTTTATAAATATTATAGTCGCTTTTCGGAGCAACTTTAGTAGCAGTTGCAGGAGCTTTTGTTGGGGGCTTGGATGCTACTGAATTTTTTACCGGTTCTTTGCCTAACATATTTCTCAATACCGCGAAATCAATAGCTTTTTGAATACCGGCAATATTTGCCTGGAAAACAGGTTCCCCCTCGGAAAATTTGTAAACAACAGAAAAAAATTGCGGAACTGATTTTGATAAGTTCTTATTATAATAATTAAGATTTGGTTTTACAGCGATAAAGGATCCTCTTGTTCCTTCTTCCACGAACTTTTCAAATCGTTCTTCATCATTCCACATGCAAATGGCAGGTTTGCTTAATTCGGCATCGGATTTTTTCAGGGCTTCATTAATATTTTTTACATATTGATCATAAAAGGATGATGCTCCATCCCGTTGTATGGTTTTTTCCAATCTTTTTTTCTGGATGAGGAGGTATTCTTTACGGCTTACATAATCAAAGGGAAGTTGGTCACCATAAGTAATTAGCCATCGTTGCTCTTTTACTTTAAATTCACGATGACTGTCACCTACCACTTCTTCACCCATAAAATAATAGCCATCTTTTTTTTGCGGGAATTTGGTGATTTTCAGGTAACCCCTGATATCGTCCTCAGGCATGTTAGCTGAGTAAAGCGTACTCATGGAGTAAATCGCATTGGCGGAAACATAAACAACAGTAGTAGTAGAAATATCAATATAGGATTTGGATTTATCGGCACTGCCTGGATCGCATAAATATCGAAGCACATAAATAGTGTAATTATATGCATCAGCAATCCAGCCTCGCCCTGCTGATGCGTCATGTGATAAACTGTAAAGTGCCTGGCAGCCTATTGGTGAATAATTTGTAGAGATAAGTTTGTGAATATCTTCCAGTACCTGTTTTTCTTTTGGCAAATCTGCCGGACTCACCCCATATGCAGTGTTTTTTATTCCTGCTTTCCATACGCCTGGTTTTTGCGCAAGTATTTTGGGGTCACAATCCTGTGCAGTTATGGAGAGAACAATAAACGTTGATAGTAGTAGGGTTAGACATTTCATTATTTACATTATTATTCTTTTATTATTATTAATCTGCTTTTCCAAAAGCTGTTTCGTCCAACCACAACACCCGGGCTCCTTTTATACAAACA
>Ga0190274_10002642_pt1 | contig 10580 bp, 7 predicted proteins | sample Popmic531T_FD_133002 | JGI IMG/M metagenome (GOLD analysis project Ga0190274, IMG submission 133002) | Populus adjacent soil microbial communities from riparian zone of Yellowstone River, Montana, USA - 531 T | ecosystem: Environmental > Terrestrial > Soil > Riparian zone | place: USA: Montana...
GACGCTGCAACAAGCCGGGCCGTTCGTCATACCGCCGGAATTTGGACCAGCCAGAACGGTGCAGGTCGCCGCCTTCTGTCGAGTTCAAGGTGTGCTGCGGCCCACACCGGATTCGGCCATCGCTTTTGAGGTATGGCTGCCGGCCGAAGGCTGGAACGGCCGTTTCCTTGGCGTCGGCAACGGCGGATTTGCCGGTTCGATCGGCTATAGCAACCTCGTCACGGCGGTTCAGGGTGGATATGCTGCAGCCTCGACGGACACCGGCCACGGACCTGGACTCACGGATGCCAGTTGGGCGGTCGGACACCCGGACAAGGTCGTCGATTTCGGCTGGCGCGCCGTGCATCTCACCGCTGTTGCAGGCAAGTCGCTCACGGCTGCCTATTATGCGGCACCGCCCAGCCGCGCCTATTTCAACTCATGCTCGAACGGGGGTCGCCAGGGGCTCATGGAGGCACAGCGCTTTCCTGAGGACTACGACGGCATCATCGCCGGTGCACCGGCCAACAACTGGACGGGACTGTTCACGAACTTCGTCTGGAACGCGCAGGCGCTGGCGAAACCCGGGGCAGAGATTCCCGCCGCCAAGACGCCCGCCATTGCAAGGGCAGTGCTCGCACAGTGCGATGCACTGGATGGAGTCACCGATGGACTCGTGGGCGATCCTCGCCAGTGCCGGGTCGATGTGCAGAGCCTTCAGTGCACAGACAAGGAATCAGATGCCTGTCTGACGCCGCCACAGGTCACCGCACTTCGCGCCATCTATCAAGGCGCCCGCACATCCAGCGGCAAGCAGATCTACGTCGGGTTCCCTCCCGGTGGGGAAGCGGCACCAGGATCAGCGGGATGGGAAGCGTGGATCTTCGGCGCCGCGCCGGGCGCGAGCATCCAGAACGCTTTCGGCAGCAGCTTCGTGAAGCAAATCGTGGGTGCGCCCGCCACCTGGACACCTTCGGACTTCGACTTCGATCGCGACTTTGAACCGCTTGAGGCAAAGACTGCTGCAACATTCAACGCGACGAACCCCGACCTTTCCCGCTTTGCGGCCCGCGGCGGCAAGCTGATCCTGTATCACGGCTGGTCGGATGCGGCCATCCCGGCACAGGGCACCATCGCCTATCGCGACAATGTCGTGCGCCAGATGGGCACCAAGCGCGCCGGTGAGTTCGTGCGGCTCTTCGTGGTCCCCGGAATGCATCATTGCGCGGGCGGCACTGGCCCCAGCGACATCGGTCAGAACGCTGTTCCCGTGCAGGGTGACAGTTCGATCAGCAGCGTAATGCTCGCGCTGCAGGACTGGGTTGAACAGAAGCGTGCGCCTGAGCAGTTGATTGCGCGCCAGCAGTCCCCGGTTCGAACGGGTCTGATCTGTGCCTACCCGAAGCGCGCGACCCTCAAGAAAGGCGCTGACCCCCTGCGTGCCGAGAGCTTTAGTTGCCGTGATCCCTGATCCGCACCTGAGTTGGGTCCAAGGGGCAGGGGGTACGCCTCTGCTGGAGATCACGATCGGCCAGGCCCTCGACCAGGCGGCGCGGCAATGGGGCAATGCCGACGCGCTGGTGTCGGTGGCGCAGGGCATCCGCTGGAGCTGGAGCGAACTCGCGCACAAGGCGGATGCCTTTGCGGCTGGCCTGCTGGCGCTGGGCCTGCAGCCCGGCGACCGGCTAGGTATCTGGTCGCCCAACTGCGCCGAATGGGCGCTGACGCAGTTCGCGGCCGCCAGGATTGGTCTGATCCTGACGACCATCAATCCGGCTTACCGAACCTCAGAGCTCGCGTTCACGCTGCAAAAAGTGGGCGTCAAGGCCGTCGTCGCCGCCGAGCATTACAAGAGCAGTGACTATCTGGCAATGCTCGATGAAGCCGAAGCCCCGGCGCTCGAGCACAGGATCAAGCTGGGCCAGACGCCGCGCACGGGTTGGCTCCAGTTCGACGAAATCCCCGGCTTGGGTTCTGCGAAAGACATCGGGCGCCGACACCAGATCGGTGCCGGTCTCGATCGCAACGACGCGATCACTATCCAGTTCACCAGCGGCACCACCGGCCGGCCCAAAGGCGCGACGCTTTCGCATCGCAACATCCTGAACAATGGTTGGTTCGTCGGCCAGGCCCAACGGCTGTTGCCCGCCGATCGCATCTGCGTGCCTGTTCCCCTGTATCACTGTTTCGGCATGGTCATGGGTAACCTCGCGAGCGTCACTTGTGGTGCTGCCATGATCTATCCCTCCGCTGGCTTCGATCCGAAGTCGACGTTGACGGCCGTCGAGCAGGAGCGCTGCACCGCGTTGTACGGCGTACCCACCATGTTCATTGCCGCGCTCGGAGATCCGGAGTTCCAGCGGTTCGACCTGTCATCTTTGCGGACCGGTGTCATGGCGGGATCGCCGTGCCCGATCGACGTGATGAGGCAGGTAGTGGAGCGGATGGGCATGTCTGGCGTGACCATTGCGTATGGCATGACCGAAACCAGTCCGGTCAGCTTCCAGAGCGCCCTGGACGATCCGCTCGAGCGGCGAGTGACTACCATCGGCAAGGTACAGCCGCACCTGGAGGTCAAGGCCATCAATGAGTCGGGGCATGTCACTCCACGCGGTGTTCCGGGCGAGCTGTGTACGCGTGGCTATTCCGTGATGCTCGGCTACTGGGACGATCCGCAGCGGACCGCAGAGGTGATCGACGCCGAAGGGTGGATGCACACGGGCGACCTGGGCACCATCGACGAAGAGGGCTACGGCAACATCGTCGGACGGATCAAGGACATGGTCATCCGGGGCGGCGAGAACATCTATCCGCGCGAAATCGAGGAGTTTCTCTACGCGCACCCCAAGATCGCCGATGTTCAGGTGGTCGGGGTCCCCGATCCCGTGCTGGGCGAGGAGATTTGCGCATGGATCCGGCTGGTTCCAGGAGAAACTTGCGACGAGGCGGAGGTACGCGACTTCTGTCGTGGGCAGATTGCCCACTACAAGATCCCGCGCTACGTCCGCTTCGTCGACGAGTTCCCTCTGACTGTTTCGGGCAAAGTGCAGAAGTTCTTGATCCGTGAGCAGATGATACGGGATCTAGATCTTGCGGCTCCCGGCACAGCCTGAGGTCGGAAACGAGTTCGACGCCCTGCGCGAAACTTCCATGGTCACCCTTTACCACTGCGTGAGCGCGAGATCCTTTCGTCCGCTGTGGATGCTTGAGGAACTCGGGCTGCCGTACGAGTTGCGGATGCTGCCTTTTCCGCCCCGGGCGTCGGCGCGCTCATACCTTGAAGTGAACCCGCTCGGGACAGTGCCGCTCCTGCTCGACGGTACCACCCGCATGACCGAATCGGCAGCGATCTGCCAGTATCTGTGTGCGTTGAATGCACCCACCCAACTTCAGGTCGAGTCGGGAGAAGAAGACTTCGGGGCCTATCTGAATCTCATTCATTTTGGCGAAGCGACTCTGACGTTTCCCCTAACGCTGGTACTGCGTTACGGCCGATTCGAACCAGAACACAGGCGCTTGCCTTCGGTTGCCGACGACTACGTCAAGTGGTTTCTCGCAAGATTGCGAACGCTGGAGCCGAGGCTTGCAGCCAACCCTTACCTATGCGCTGGCCGCTTCACGGCGGCAGATGTCTCGGTTGGCTATGCACTCCTGCTGGCACAGCTTCTCGGGTTGTCATCGCGATTCACACCAGCGGTATCGGCATATTGGGAGCGGCTGCAGACACGGGACGCATACCTGCGCGCGCATGAAGCGCAGACCAATGCGGCAATTGCGCAAGGGGTTGCCGTGTTCCCCGCGTCAGAAGCGCTGCCGGCGCATCCGCTCGCAAAAGCTTGAGGTCTTCTACACCTTCGCAGGCAGGAAAAACCTGAAGATGGAGCCACGCCCAAGTTCGGTCTCCACCGTAGCCGTCCCACCATGCGCCTCGACAAAAGTCTTTACGATCGCAAGGCCCAGGCCCCGGCCGTCCGGCTCGCCACCTTCCGTCTCACCCTTCTCGAAAACCTTGCCGACGAAGTCAGGGCTGATGCCGGTGCCATTGTCGGCCACTGTGCATTCCACCCCGCTGCGATCAGGTCGTTTGTGGGCGTCGATTACGATTTCACCGCGTGGCGTGTGTTTGATCGCGTTCGCGATCAAATTCTGGAAGACGCGCCGCAAGAGGCTGGCATCCGCGTACGCGGTCAGTTCGTCCGGGACGTTGTTGACGAGGCGCGTGCTGGCGGTTCCGGCGACCGGAGCAAGATCGTGAATCAGTCCTTCCACGAGTGCCCATAGTTCGGTCTCGCGCCGTTCGAGTTTTATCCCGACTTCCGTCTTGAGACTGGTGTTCTCGTCAATGACTTTGCTGACGAGTTTTTCGAGATGAATCACGTTGCGGCGCAGCGCCTTTAGCATTCGGTCGACTTCAGGCCGCGTCTCGCCCGTCGAAAACGATTTCTCCAGGACCCGCCCAGCGAGCGAAATGGCGCTCAAGGGTGTGCGCAGGTCGTGAGCGACAAACGCGAGATATTCCTCCCTGCGTTCCAGGACATCCTGGGCGCGCCGCGTGGCGAAGGTTTGCACGGCAAGTCCGATGGCTTGATCGAACACGCGGTTGATTGTGTGAAAAGCCGGCCCTTGCAGGCTCACCTGATGTGCTTCGGCCATGTCATGGATACAGCCGCGCAAGATGTTGTACTCCGCCACCACTTCTTCGATGTCGAATGCATCTGCGATGCGTTGCAGGCCGTGCGCCGCCGGGCTCTGGCCCGCAAGCGCCTGAGGGATCGTCAAATCCGGGTTGCGCAACAGCGCTGCGATCAGCTCATCCAGAAGTCCTGGCATGTGATCGTTCAACGTCGGATTGTCGAGGGTGTGGGCCGAAGGCAGCTCTCGCACCAGCTTGCGCCACTGCGACAACACGCCCAGGCGTTGCTCCCTGATCAGAGTCGCCAGTCGTTCCAGATTGTCGGGCGTCATAGGGCAGCTCGGGTAAGAAAAACCCGGCATTCAGCGGGGCCTTCCGGTCATGGAGAGACTATGTGAGGTGTCTCGCAACTCTATGGTGGTGCCAGGAGAGGACTCGATAGTTGTACGTAACTATTGAGTTAGAAAGTAAAACCTGAACCAGGGAACTCAGATACCTCCAATTGTACTCACATCGCCGGTGACCAAGTTTCTTTCGCGCCAACGCGACCAAGTGGATAGGGGTGCGGTGTGCTCTATGACACGGCCTGCAGCTTCAGATTCGCAACTGCGCGACACTGGCATCTGAACCCGAGCGTCGCGATCAGTACCTGCGTCCGAGGCTCACGTAGATACCGAAATCCTCGGTGGAGTCGGTCAACCCGAAGTACATGGATCCCGATAAGCGCACGCGTTTGGCTTGCGTGAACGCGGTGCTGGCACCGACCGAAACCGTACGTTTGTCTTCAGAGTCGCTGAACCGGCTGGTCCGGTTCTCGACGTAGACGTAATAACTGTGGCGCTGGTCTTTTCCAAACGGTACTGAAGCGCCACCACCCAATCGCAGCTGGTTTTTTGGCTCGGGGTCATCACCCTCGGGGTCATCACCGCTGCTCCCGACGAAGGTATAGCCAACATCGGCCAGCCAATCGATCCGACCGAATCGCTGGATGAAACCGACTCCAATTTCGACGTCCGTCGCACCCGTGCCGAGTCCCTTCTCCTCGTCCCCCGTCGGCAGCGTCACACGGAGCTGGCCGATGATCCACGGACTCGTGCTCGTGCCACTGCGCAGGTAGTACTCGCCGCGCAGGGTGACGTCGCCGAATCCTGACTCCGTGCGCGACTCGTCGGACGCCGAATCGTCGGGGATCTCGATCGGCTGACCGTCCACGAAGATGATGTCGGCCGGTCCATCGATACGCAGGTAGGGCAAACTGACCTGGAATTCGGCGCGATCGAAATACCACCGGTTGGTCAGGTCGACCACGTCGAGCGTGGTTCTTTCCTCTTCACCATAGTAACCGGTGAATCGCCCCACGCCCGTAGTCAGCTGCACGCGGTAGGTTCCGTCATCTTCGACAGTTTCTGCCGCCCACCCTTGACTGGCTGCAATCATGCAGGCTACTGCGCAGACGAATCGGCGCATTCGAAACCATCCCTTGAGGGTTACCCCCCGATCATGCAATAGCGTGTCGTCAGCCCAATACCGTGCCGATCGCTAGACTTTGCCGGGCTTGTCCGGCCTCTCCGGCCTCTCCGGTTTGTCCGGCTTGTCCGGCTTGTCCGGCTTGTCTGGCTTGTCGGGCTTGTCCGGGCGTTCGGGCACGGCGGGGATGTCGGGTCGCTCGGGTATTGCGGCAACGTCGGGCCGTTCAGGCTTGTCCGGCGTGTCGGGGCGCGCCGGAACCGCCGGACCGTCGGGTCGCTGTGGCGTCGGCAAAAGGTCAGGATGCTCCGGCGCCGTGGGTCCCACAGGCGCTTCCGGCACTCCAGGCAGGTCGGGCGCGTTTTGCGGATTCTCGACAGTGGGCCGTCGTCGCCGATCGGGCATGAAGGCAACAGTCTGTACTGCAGCCAGATCTAGCCGCGATCGAACCGCCAGTCCGCCGTTTGCTCCATCAGTCGCCGGAGCGCTGCTCGCCGGCACCGACATCAGATGCGATGTCTCATCGCTCTCCGTTCGTTCTGCCTGTGCCAGCGCAGGCGGCGTGTCCCGCGTGTTGTCGAGCGAACCGCGCACCGACGTCAATTCGCGCACACGCGCACTCTGAAAGTTTGACTGCGAAGGCGCGCGGTCGAACTTCGCGTCTCGCAACGGACGTGTTTGCGAGGGAATTGGCGTGATAACCGGCCCCGCTGATGCCGGAAGAAAAAACGCTGCCGTAGCAAAATCCAATTGCAAAGTTGGCGTAGCAAAATCCACTTGCATCGCAGACGTAGCCAACTCCCATTGCTCGTCGTCGATGCCTAGCACCACTGCGACCGCTGCGGCGACCGCTGCGAGTCCCCATTTCGCACCAGTGCGGCGAGGAATCCTCGGCAAAATCTGAAGCGCAGGATTCAAAGCAGAGGCACGTGGAGTAGCGGGCAGCTTCGCACCTTCCTGCTCCGATGAGTCTCCCCACACCGCACCGACCAAGGCGATGGCGGATGCGGTGCGACGTCCCCGAACCGGATCGAGCGCAATTTGCAAAGCACTCCATTGCGAAGCCGTCGACCCCGAGGGCGGCTGAGTTGTTGTTTCGGGGGGCCGCGCGGGATCGATCTGCCTGCCACCCTTGAGGTGGACGATCATGGCGGCAAGGCTGTAGACATCGTCACGCGGGTCGGCCGGAGCGCCAGTGAGGGATTCCCGGCTGGCGAACGCCGGAGTCAAGCTGCGCTGCTGATTCCACCAAGCGCCGATGGTCATGCCGGCGAGATCAACGAGGCGAGCGTGGCCGTCAACCACCAGGACGTTCGATGGTTTGACGTCGCCGTGAACGAAACCTGCGCCGTGATATGTTGATAGAGCGGACGCTATTTCTCTCATCAAGACTGAGAATTCGGTGTCCGCGCCAGTCCAATGCGCGGGCGTCTTAAGACACCACGACTCCAGCGTCTCACCGCTGACCCATTCCGCAACCTGGTACCACCACGCACCCTCTCGGCCGTGATCCAGCAACCTTACCAGTCCGGGATGAGCAGAAACGCGGATCAGACGCGCGAGTGTCTGCAAATCGAAGTTCGGAGCCAGATCCAGCGGCACCAGTTTCAGAGCCACTGATGTCTGCCGGGCTTCGTCGACCGCGCGCCAGACGGCGCTCATGCGGCTTTGATGAACCTTCTCGATGAGTTTGAAACCCCCGATATGGCTCGGCCCTGTCGCAGCTGAGGGGGCAGTGACGGGACGAACTGTGTCGCGCGTGCCACGAGCCGTGCGGAATGACTCTGTCTCTTCTGATGGGACCGCCGCAGCGTCCAACAGTAACGACTGATCTGGTGCAGCCCCCGCGGCGATCAGGGGAAACGTCTCCTCACTCGGAGTGTCAGGCGGGCGACTTTCTTCTCGAAGACCCTTCATTCGAGAAGGCAACAATCCTAATTGTTCGCTGTCAGCCGACATGCTTAGTTCTAATCCATCGAATGACCGCGGTCCGTCGCATATTAGACGATTAAGCGTATGTGAAATTAAAGTCAAGGCCTTGGACCCAGCCCCCGGAAGTGTGTAGGCATCGTCTGACGTTTTGGGACGCACCCGCGACGGCTGCCCTCGAAAAGACGCCGCCCACCTGAAGGGCGGATTGGCCTTCATGGCAGAGAAGCCGCTGGCAGGTACCCGCGGGCTACCAACGGTGTTGCGGTTGGTCTCGGCCTGATCGATTCGATGGGCGTCGGATCTAGAACCTGGAGCTTACAAAAGCATCTCCCTCCGACTCCAACGCCACACCAACACCACCGAGGTATCCGAATGCGAGTGCCAGCTGTGGGCGACCGGGCACAACGGCGAGGTGAATCACTGGAGGCTGCCAGGGCAGGATCGCACCGATCTTTGCGGAGCTGGTCACCACCGCGAAGAAGGTGCCGCCGATGCCGATTGCCACCGTCGGAACAAAGCTGGCATGGCGCAGCGCTATCCAAAGTTGCACCGCTGCAATATCGGGTCTCAGCCATGACGCAGCTTTGACTGCGAGCAGGGTGAGGAGAGGCGGCGAGAAGGTCTTTCTCGAGGTTTAGGCCACTGTGTTTCCAGAGGCCCAGCCAGCGATCGGCCACTCGCAGGACGTCGGGCGTCAATGTCCGATACGTCCGCTGAAGTTCATGAATGGCGGGTTGAGCGCCCCCGCGCCGGCGCATTCAGCGACGGTTCATCGCCAACTCGTAGAGTCGTGACGATGAATGCTTCCCTGACTTCACGTTTGATTGAGGTCACTACACCGCTGACCTCGAGCCCCGTGCCGCCGCCACTCGACATGATTCTCGATTCCGGCGACCAGCCCGCGAATGAGGCGGAGGTGTTGGCCGCGTTGCTGTGGCCACCCGGTCGGTTGCTTGGCAATCGTTACCGCATCGGTCGCGTGATCCAGATCGGCGGCATGGCGACTGTGTACGAGGCGACGCAACTCGATCTCGTGCGGCGGGTGGCCATCAAAGTGCCCTCGGCAGAATGCGCTGCGGACTCGTCTTGTGCACGACGAATCGAGCGCGAGGCACGCACGCTCGCGGGGCTGCAGCATCCGCACATCGTGTCGGTATTCGAGTTCGGCAGGTCGGAAGAGGGTGTCGCGTATATGGCGATGGAACTAGTCGAGGGACCTACGTTGCGCGCACACTTGATGGCGCAACGCACGCTGCCCTGGCGCGTCGCAGCGGAGTGTGGCGCGCAGATCGCCGACGCGCTGGAGGTTGCGCATGCGTCCGGCGTGGTGCACGGCGACGTGAGCGCCTCGAATGTGCTGCTGATTCGTCGCGGCGACACATTCGTAACCAAGCTCATCGATTTCGGCGTCGCGCGCAGAATTGACGAGAGCGGCCTGCGGCATCGCACTTTCGGCACCGGGCGCTATACCGCCCCGGAATTGTTCGGTGGCGAGCCAACGTCCATTCCCAGCGATGTGTTCGCGCTCGGCGCCGTGCTCAAGGAGATGCTCGGGGAAGCGACGCTCGCTACCAGTCCGCAGGCGCTCCAGCAGCTGCTTGAGTCGATGCTCGATCTGGATCCACAAGGTCGACCGAAGTCCGCTGCCGAGGTCGCGCTGCGTCTGCGCGAAGCGCTCGGTTCGCAGCTCGCGAGACCGCCGCGCTTGCGTAGGAGATGGATGCCGGCCGTTGTCGTCGGCGGCACCGCAATCTGCGCGCTGGTGGCTTACCTGGATGAACGGACGCCGGTCGCCGATGCGCCGGAGATCAGTGCCGCGGTAGGTCCTCAGATCGTCTCCGTCCATAGGGGAACCGGAGCGGTTGCTCGCGTGGGACCGCCGCCGCCTGAACCGGTGTCGATACGCGCCCAGCGGGTTGCCCCGGTTGCCGTGGCAGTACAGCAGCGCGAGCCCGTGGCAGTGCCCGAGGCTGCACCGAGGCCTTCCGGGGACGTATCAGGCAACGAACTGCTGGACGATGATTCAGAGCGGATGGATATCGTTGCCGCGCTCGATCGCTGGTTGGACGCACGGAATCAGTCTGTTGCCGGGGAGCTTGTGCCGTCGACGGCCGCGCGCGTGGGTGAGCCGCGCGTGGTCCTCGATCCTGGCGGCAGCAGCGCAAGCGTCACGTATTACAAGATTCTGGTGCGGTGGGGCGAGGACCGCGCCGAAGCGTCAATCGTTGAGGAGCAGGAATTCTTCACGAAACTGGATGGGGCCTGGCAGAACGTCACACCGGAAAGCGGCGAAAACCTGGAAGCCCAACTGCCTTAGCCTGTACGCGGTTGAAGACCAACTACGAAACCAGTTCGCGCTGATTGTGCGAACCTGTGTGCCCACTGAGCCTCTGCTCGACGTCAGATACAAGCTGCCCGACGTCAGGCGCGCACGCTGAAGTCGGGTCGGATCAATCTAACGATGAGTCCACGCGTCTTTGTATATGTAACTGGTGCCCAGGAGAGGACTCGAACCTCCACGGTGTTACCCGCTAGTACCTGAAACTAGTGCGTCTACCAATTCCGCCAC
>Ga0190274_10002643_pt1 | contig 10580 bp, 8 predicted proteins | sample Popmic531T_FD_133002 | JGI IMG/M metagenome (GOLD analysis project Ga0190274, IMG submission 133002) | Populus adjacent soil microbial communities from riparian zone of Yellowstone River, Montana, USA - 531 T | ecosystem: Environmental > Terrestrial > Soil > Riparian zone | place: USA: Montana...
ATCTTCACGTTGGAGATCTGGAAATTCTCCAGTGCGCGCGCGGTCTGCACGCCGTAGTACGCCTCGGCGGGCACCTGCTTGTCTCCAAGCAGGTCATGCTCGGTCCGCGTCGGGCCAGCAGCCTGCGCCGCGAACCCGCTGCCAGATATCGCCAGCAGGACTGCCGCCATGATGGCCGAATGCTTGACGCGGGTGTTCATGTTACTTGCCCCCGAAAGTTATGCCGAAATTGTACTTGGCCGAAAATTGAACTCGTATGTCATCGACATCGAACCCGTCACTGTTGTTCTCGCGACTGATCCAGATTACTTCCGGTCCGAACATCACGTTCTTGACCGGGGTGAACATCACGTTGGCCAATGCGTACTGGCCTTTCTTGAAGGCGCTGGGGGATTGGCCAACGGAGTTGTCCATATCTATGCTGGAATAACCGAAGGCGGTCGACATCGTGTCATTCCATTTGTAGTCGACAAACGCAGTGATGCCCACCATCGGCAGCGGCTCGCCGTCCAGCGAATGGGTCGGATCGCCAGTGGGGACCGCACCGACATCCACCGTCGCATCGTTCATGTAGTTCTCGATGCCCTCGCCGAACACCACGGCCAGGCGAAACACGGCATTGCCCACATTGAGGTTCGAGCTCAGGTTGATACCCCAGCCCGTGGCACTACCGGACAGATCATCCGTACCAGGCACTGTGTCATCCCACTGCATCTTGCGCAGGATGCCGGCGGCCTCGACGTAACCCCAGTCACCGGCGTAGCGGTACTCGGCCGAGAGGTCCGGCAGGTCAAACCGTCCCTTGACCCCATTCAGCGCGATGCGATCGTCATAATCGCCGCCATCAGCAGAACCGCCCGGTCGTTCAAGGGCGATTGTCAGGCGCGTATCACCCTGGATAGGCATCCAGCGAACCTGCACGTTTCGATAGAACGCCATGCCGGTGGGACCCCAGTACTCGACCGAGTTCGGGAACACGTCGATGTCCATGAACGGGCTCCAGGTCTGGCCCGCACCGAACTGGCCCAGTTCGCCATAGGCGTGGCGCAGGCGGATGGTGGTCTGTCCCGCGTCCGCACCCACGCCATACAGTTCGAATTCGAAAGTGGTCTTGAGGTCACCCATCGAAGTGGGCGTGAGGCTCTTGAAGCCGAGCCGTGACTGGCGAACGCCGGAATAGAAATGGCCGTCCTCGCCGAATTCATTATCGAACGAAGGCAGCTTGGTCGGGCGCGCGGCGTCGAACCAGTCCGGATCGCTCTGCCCCGACTCGTAGCCCATATCGAGCATCGCGAAGCCGTAGATATCGAACGTTGAATCGCTGACGCCTTGAGCCAGTATCGGGCCGCTGCACAAAACCGCGACTCCGGCGTACAACCCCCGCAGACGCATACTGCTTCGTACCGACTTCACTTTGACTGAATCCATTTAACTGTCCTCCATCCGTGACCCACGCAATGGTGTGGCCAACTTGTTGCGAAACTGTTTCGATTAGGGGTCGTTGCCCGGCGCCAGCGAATTCCATTCGGCACAGATGTATTCCTTTAAGGGCACGGCTCGCTAAACGCGAAGTTCGTGCACGCACTGCAACATGGCGGATATTACACCTAACATAAGGAGTTACGTAAAGAGGAACGGGAATTTCGCGTCGGCATCCGCCGACAAGGCGGTTATAGGCGAATGGAAGCGCGATTCAGGTCGGTCGCCGTTGCTTTTCGCCCATAAGGCGAACTCATTACACCCGCGTGTCAGTCGTTGAGGACGACGAACATCCGGCTCGCTGACACCGTACCTGCTCCCGGGTCGTACGGACCCTGGGCATGGATCCTATACAGGGCCGCGCGATCGCGAACCCTGCGGATGTCGCTGCCGGATCGGGAATAAACGTCACGCCCAGTGGGGACTTCGACAGGTCGATGAGCCGCGGTCCGATTGCCAGCAGTGCTCCCTGTGCAGACTGGAGCGTCCCCTGACTGATCTCCAGTTTCGTCGGCGTGATCTGGACAAAGGGAGAGGTGACACCCGGGAGTTGCGTGTCAGTTCGTCAGAGCCTCAATGGCATCGACGACGAGCATGGTGCCTACCGCGAGCTTGAGCAGGTCGCCATCAACGTAGGCGTACGTATATCCCGGAGGTGGTGCACCCAATCGGCGAGAAAGATCCGAGGGAACAACCTGTACCACCACACCCGAGGGCAAGGGCCGACCCACGGCGTAGCGCTTTTTCGCCTGGCCGGGAGGCATACAGCCATTACCCTTCTTCGCAAGACCCGGCGGGCAATTGCCCTTGCCGCGTTGCTCGACGTAGTAGCCGTTCACGGCATCGCGCTGTGAGCCGCTGAAGGTCACCGTTACGTGGGAATCGTGTGAATCATGCTGCTCGGTTTTGCCTTTGGGAGGCTGGGCCGCCACTGCGCAGGCAGTGGACAACACGGCTACAACCAGAAGTCCCGGAGTAAGAATGCGCATAGCCCCTCCTGATGACGCCACGAGAACGCTAGGGTAATTATGATCCTCTGCTGGTGACGTGTATTGCGTCACAGGCCGCGTGTAAAGTCGTGTAAGACAAAAGGAAGTTTCGTGTACGAGTCAGTTCTGCATTTCTGGTTCAAGGAGAGTTCCCCTGAGCAATGGTGGAAAGTCGATGGCGACTTCGATCGACTGATTGCGAAACGGTTTTCCGGACTCCATGACCAGGCAACACGCTCGGAATTATTCGAGTGGCGCTCTGATCCCAGGGGACGACTGGCTGAAATCATCGTCCTGGATCAATTCTCGAGGAACTTGTACCGGGGTGACACGCTCGCTTATGCGAATGACACCCAGGCTCTGGCGCTGGCCCAGGAAGCCGTTGCACTCAAGGCTGACCTCACCCTCCCTCCGGAGGAACGCGTCTTCTTTTACATGCCCTACACGCACAGCGAGTCGCGAGTCATCCACGCCGTGGCCGTGCCACTGTTCGGGGAGCGCGCACCAGCAATCAATTACGATTTCGAACTCCGGCACAAGGCGATCATCGACCGTTTTGGTCGTTATCCTCATCGCAACGAGATTCTTGCGCGCCAATCCACCGACGAGGAGCTGGCGTTCCTCGCACAACCCGGATCCAGTTTCTAGGCGCCAATCGCGAGCTGGTAAGAGCGCAGGCGCGCCGCATGGTTGAACATCGCTCCGGAAATGATCAGCTCGTCGGCGCCCGTCCCTGCAACGAAATCCTTCATTGCGGACTGCACGGTTTCCCCAGTGCCCACAGCTGAACACGACAAGACCTGGTCCAGCAGCGCACGCTCCTGCGGTTCGAGTCTTTCAAGATAACCTTCCATCGGCGGCGGCAGCGCCGACGGCCTGCCGCTTCGCAGATTCACGAAGGCTTGCTGCATCGAGGTCGCAAGGAACCTGGCTTCCCCGAGTGTGTCCGCGGCGAAGACGTTGAAGCCAAGCATCAGGTACGGCTTGGCAAGTTGTGCCGATGGCTGGAAGCGCGTGCGGTAAACTTCTATCGCCGACATCAATTGTGCGGGCGCAAAGTGCGATGCGAACGCGTACGGCAGGCCAAGTGCAGCTGCCACCTGTGCGCCATACAGGCTCGAGCCCAGGATCCAGAGCGGGACCTTCGTACCAATCCCAGGTACCGCGCGGACGGCCTGTCGCGGCGTATCGGACAGGTAGTCGGCCAGCTCCTGTACGTCGAGCGGGAATTCGTCTGCGTCCGAAGCAAGATTCCGCCGCAGGGCGCGCGCAGTGAGTTGATCTGAGCCCGGCGCGCGCCCCAGGCCAAGGTCAATGCGGCCTGGATACAGCGACTCCAGCGTGCCGAACTGCTCGGCAATCACCAGCGGTGAATGATTGGGCAGCATGATGCCGCCGGCGCCCACTCGGATGGTTGACGTACCGCCGGCAACATGTCCGATGACAACCGATGTAGCGGCACTGGCAATGCCGGGCATGCCGTGATGCTCGGCCAGCCAGAAGCGCCGGTATCCCCAGGATTCGCAATGCCGCGCCAGGTCCAGCGTATTGCGGAACGACTGGGCGGCATCCCCACCTTGGGTAATGGGCGACAGGTCGAGGACCGAAAGCGGGACCATCAGGTGAGTGTAGCGGTGGCCGCGTCAGCCTGCGCCTGTCAGTGATTCGACTTCCTGCGTGGTAAGCATCCGCCACTGCCCCTTGGGCAGATCGCCCAGAACAAGCGGGCCGATGGCAACTCGCACCAGGCGCAGCACTGAAACGTCCAGCGCCGCCAGCATGCGACGGATCTGCCGGTTGCGTCCCTCGTCCAGGATGATCTCCAGCCACGCGTTCCTGCCACCGGCGCGCAGGCAACGCGCGGCCGTCACGGCCAGTGGCTCATCCGCCAGTACACCGTGCTCGAGTGCGGCAAGCAGAGCCGCGTCCGGCAGCCGGTCGATCTGTACGTGGTAGGTCTTCGACTGCCCGACACTCGGATCGGTGATGCGTGCAGCCCATGCCGGATCATTGCTGAACAACAGCAATCCCTCGCTGGCCTTGTCCAACCGGCCGACCGGCGCCAGCCATGGCAGGTTTGCACCCGCGAGGCAGCTGTAGACCGTGTCCCGGCCTTTCTCATCCTTCGCAGTCGTGACGAGACCGCGCGGCTTGTTCAACATCAAGGCAATTCGGCCGGCCGATGTCGCCTGCCCATCGACATCGACGCGGTCCAGTCCCTGCCGAACTGGAAACTCTGCGTCGTGAACTACCCAGCCATTGACGCGAACGCGCCCTTTGCTCACCCAATCGGCGGCCTGGGTGCGGGAACCCAGTCCCATCTTTGAAATCACCCGTGCCACGCCATGGCGAGGCGGCGCTGCGGGCGATCGAGGGTTCGATGTCATCCGCAGATCTTGCCTTTACGTCCGGCCAGTGGCAAAAGCCTGGCGTACATCCACGATTCGCCTAGAAGCTTCGGTGGGTCTCGATCAGGAATTGCACTTTCTTGATGGAAGGGTCTCCATCCAGTGGGAACGCAACATCGACATGCAGCACATTTCCCAGCGCCGAACGGCTGTTGCCAAGTCGCAGGCCAAGGCCAACATCCTTGAGCACTCCTTGTGACGGTGTGCCAGCGGGATTAGCGCCCCATGTACGACCCATGTCGAAGAAGGCGGCAGCGCCAACATTGAACAACCGGAACGGATACCAGTCGGTAAACAACCGCTGTTCTGCCGTGACCAGCCATCGTCCTTCTCCGCGCTGGTATCGCAGCGGATAGCCCCGTAGCCCGTTTTCGCCACCCAGTTCCACTGCATGGTCCAGGTCCAGGTTCGAACCGGAGTCGGCGGACGCACCCAGGTAAAGCACACCGCGATCGGACTCCCTGAAGTAGTACTTCGCGGACAAACTCGAGAGGCCATCGGTCATGGAAGTCCCTTCCAGGCGGCCATTGAATGACCAGGCGAGCATCAGTCGATGGCGCTCGGCGATATCGAAGCCCCGCGAGGCCCTGGCAGCAAGGATCCACGCGTTCCGGTCGGCGCCAATCGCCTCCGAGGAGTATCCAAGCTTCAGCTGCGCATGCATGCCTAGCGCGACGTCCTCGGTTCTTCCGATCTGATTCAGATTGCGGGCAGTCTCGAACTTGTCCTGTACCCACTCGTAGCCGATCCACGGGTACACCAGCTTGCGATCAGGCGGCAATATCCCGGTTACGCCCTCTGCAGTGTCGATGCGGTTGAAGCGCGACTCGTCGATCGTGAGTCCGCTGGTCAGGCGGCGGCTCCAGCCCTTGCTGAGGCCGCGCGACCGGCCGCCGTAAATCGTCGCCAGCCGCTGGTGTGTTCCGTACTGGTCGGTGATCTGTCCGAGGTCGTATACCGAGTCCACCCTCTCTTCATCGAGAACCGATACACCAGCCGCGTATCGCGCGTCCAGGGAGTAGAACGGATGCTCCAGGCTGAACTCACGTGTGCCGCCGTCACTGCTATCGGCGAAGTTTGCATGGACTCCCCACCAGGAACCGAACAACTGCGAGTCCCGGTAAGCCAAGGTCGTGGAGCTGCGGTCAACTCCGGACTCATAGCCCAGGGACAACTGGCTACCGCGGCCCAGCAAATTCAATTCTTCCAGCTTGAAACCGAAATTGTTTTCGCCACCGGCCCTGCCGAAGGAAACCCCGGGGGTGAGCGTCCATACATCTTGCGTGTCGACCTCGAGGTCGACTTCGCCATCGTGCCAGGCCACGGGCTGGATGCTGGCATCGTGCAGGTAACGGGTTCCCCGGAGTATTCGCTCGGACTCGGCAACTGAAGTTTCGCGGTAGGGCTCCCCCTCCTGGATCAGCAGCTGATCGCGGATGGTGCTTTCGCGCGTCTGCATATGCAGGCGATCGGCAAGGCGAAACAATGCCGTGTCCTCAGCCGGAATCGACGTATCAAAAACGTTCCTTGACCTGATCCGGATCTCCCCGATACGCGTGCCGCTCGCTTCGAATTGCGCCGGCGAGGGAATGCCGCCCGGGTGGTCGTAGGAAGCGGTGACGAGTCCGGGAGGCAGGTTGCTCCGGGAGCCCTCCTGGGCCAGGGCTTGGCCTGCAATCAACCACAAGCAGGCTGGCGCCAGCAGCTGAAGTGGTTTTGCCGGGTTTCGAATCACACCCTATTGGACGTTCTCGGAGCAGGAACCAACCGCAGGCGAATACACTTCGCGATTGATCTTTCTTCCCGGGCCGTCTCACCGGTATAGAGGCAGCGGAACGACCATGCGACTGGGCACCCTGGGCAGGAAGGACGATGGCGATACCGGCGAGCGTCAGCTCGTCGATCGCATGCGCAAAGGCGATTCGGGCGCCTTCGACGCCTACTTCAATGAGTACTTTCCGCGCCTGTACCGGTTCGTATTGCCCCGGGTCGGAAGCGACCCGCAGGCCACCGAAGACATCTGCCAGGAAGTCATGGTCCGTGCGATGCGTCGAATCGACAGTTACCGGGGCGAGGCTTCACTGTTCACCTGGAACTGCCAGATCGCCCGTAATGCCATCACAGACTACTGGCGGGCGCGCAAGCGAAGGGACGAGGTGGAAGTGTTGGTGGAGGACGATGCAGACATCGGCGCAGCGCTGGAGTCCCTGGAACTCGACATCTCGCAGCGACCCGACGAACAGCAGAGCCGGCTTGAGGTCCTGCGGCTGGTGGAGGTGGCCCTCGACCGGCTGCCTGGCGCCTACGGCAATGCGCTCGAGTGGAAATACATCGACGGCTTGTCGGTGGCCGAGATTGCCGAGCGCCTCGGTCAAAGCGTGCTCGCAACGCAGTCCATGCTTGCGCGCGCAAGGAATGCGTTTCGCGAAGCGTTCAGCATATTGACGGGTGTGGAAGCTGATCGGGTTGCAGCGCGGGCTGACCTGACATAGGAATGCATGCAATGAATGACCATAACGAAACTCCGGATCCGGTTGCACAACTGCTGCGCAAGGCTGGCAAACGCCCTGTTCCACCTGCGGACATGGTCGAACGTGTTCGCGCCAGGGTGCATGCGGAATGGAAGCAGGAAGTGTCCCGGCGGCGTCAGCGGCAATTCCTGGCCATCGCGGCCTCCGTTTTCGCTGCCATTGGTGCCGGTTGGCTGATGCTGCAGATGAACTCATCGCCGACCGCGACTCTCGTCGCGCACCTCCAGGACGGCACGCGGGTCATTGCTGTTGGCGAACGGGTCGAAACGGGCGCCGGTGAAGGCGTGGTCCTCGTGGCCTCGCCGGATATCGGCAGCGCCGGCGTCAGCCTGCGCCTGGCGCCTCATTCGGCGGTTGCCTGGAGCGCGGACAAGCATGTGGAACTGCTGAGCGGCCAGATATACGTGGACTCAGACACTGCTTCTGCAGATAACCACATGCTGGTCGTCAATGCGGGTGCGGTGCGCATCGAGCATGTGGGTACGCGCTACGTTGCTTCCGTGGATGGCGGCACCCTGGATGTAACCGTGCGCGACGGCACGGTCAGGCTGCAGACCGGCGAGCGCGAGGCGCTGTTGCACCAGGGCGAGCAAGGGCACCTGGAATTGCGCGCACCGGATATCGACCGGATTGTGCGCACTACAGTGTCGCCTTCCGGGACCAGCTGGGGCTGGGTGGACGCGCTTGCTCCGCAGATTGCGATCGAGAATGTTGACCTGCACACCGTACTGGTTCGACTGGCACACGAGGCAGGCCTGACGGTGGAGTACGCATCCCCATCCGTCGAGACTGCAGCCCATGCCACGGTCCTGCACGGTCCGATGCTCGACCTGCCGCCGAAACAGGCATTGCAGGCGGTGCTGGCCACGACCTCGTTTGTTTCAGAGCCCACACAGGACGGCAGTGTCCTCGTGCATGCGCGCTGATCTGTACACAGCCTGACCCGCTATCATCCTTCGGATGACGCTCTCCAGAAGTGCCGGCTTGAGGCATGCAGGCGTTTTGGGTTTGTTGCTGCTTTTCCTGGCAGCCATCTCCCAGAGCGCAGAGCTGCCCCCCCTGCAGGGCCGCGCGGTGGCCGATGCACTTCGAACTTTGTCAGGTCCGGACCTGCAGTTCATTTTCAGCTCGCAGCTGCTTCCGCAGGAGTTGAAGGTTGGCGCGGAACCTTCCGGTACAGCGTTGGACAAGGCGCGGGCAATTCTTGCCGAGCATGGCCTTGGCATCGAAGCCATTCAGCCGGGACTATGGGCCGTGGTCCGGCCCCAGAAACCTGTCACGGCCGATAGCCCTCCGCGAACCGCAACGGAAACACTCAGTGAAGTGGTGGTATCCGCCAGTCGCTATCGAGTGGGCGACCTCGCCGCCTCCATCAACGAGCTGGATGCCGATGCCCTGAGCTCCCAGCCGGGCCTCGGGGATGATCCCATCCGTGCGCTGCAACGCCTCCCTGGACTTGCTCACGACGGAGTATCCGCCCGTTCACATGTGCGCGGAGGAGAGGCCTCGGAAACACTGGTGTTGCTGGATGGGTATCCACTACGACAGGCCTACCACCTCAATAGCTACCAATCCCTTTTCAGCGTACTGGATTCGGACCTGGTCCGGAGCGCCGAGATCTATACCGGCGGATATCCAGCGCGCTATGGCAATCGCATGTCAGGTGTATTCGACCTGCACAGCATCGTGGCCGACGAATTACCACATCGCTCACTGGCCCTGGACTTTTTCAACGCCAGTGGCCGCATCAGCAATGCCCCAGAAGATCCTGAACAGCCCGCTTCGCGCAGTGGAATCATGCCCACCGACTGGCTGGCCGCGGCGCGCATAGGAACCCTCAAGCCACTGCTGGATGGGATTGAATCCGGTTTGGGCAGCCCTGCTTACTCGGACGCATTTCTGAGTGCGGCCTGGGGCGCACCCGAAACATTGCGTGTCACCGCGAACATGCTGCTGGCCAGGGATGAGCTGGCAATCGAAGACGTGCAAAGCCGGGAAAGCGCGGAGCTGGAAGGTCGGTCCCGCTATTACTGGCTGCAACTCGACAGGGACTGGGGATCGAGCATCAAGTCCAGTATCTGGCTGGGTCAGACCCGCCTCGAGACGGCACGCAATGGCAACGCCGCCGAACCGGTGATTGCCGTGGGCCTTGTCGAAGACCGGCGGACATCCCATCTTACTGACGTTCGCGGCCGCGTGGACTGGGAGTTGAACCCCGGCCATTTATTGCAGGCCGGGTTCGAATTTGTCGACGAGGATGCGACCTACGACTACCTTTCCGAAGTTGAATTTTCGGACGATATCGCAAACCTGTTTGATCGCGCCCCAACGCAGGAACGCCGGTCGAACATCAGGATCGATCGGCAGCGCACCACGATATTCGGCTCCTGGAGGTGGAGGCTGTCCGATGCCTTCATAGCCGAACTTGGAGGACGTGCGCAGCGCATCCTCACCAGCGCGGTTGCAACCGACTGGATATCCGAGCCACGCGTGGCGCTTCGCTGGCACGTTGGCGAGCGAACGAACCTTCTATTCAACTGGGGCTGGTTCCACCAGGTGGATGAGATCAACGAGCTGCAGGTGGAGGATGGCGTCGAGCAATTTCCCGCCCCGCAGCGCTCGGAACACTACATCATCGGCATGGAGCACGAGATCGGCCCTCGCCTCTCGTTGCGTGCGGAGGCCTTCCGCAAGCTGCAATCCCAGCCACGCGCGAGGTACGAGAACATCGTCGACTCGCTCACGGTCCTTCCGGAAATCGCCCCGGATCGTGTGGTGTTGGCGCCGCTGTCGGCGCGCGTCGATGGGTTCGAGATTTCCGCCAACTACCATGGCGAGTCCTTTACCAGCTGGGCTGTCGCTGGTATCTCGCGCACCAGTGACTATTTCGCAGAGGGGCGCGCACCTCGGGCCTGGGATCAATCCTGGACAGCCGGTGGAGGCCTGCAATGGCGGCACGGCCCCTGGCACTTGGGGTCCCAGGTGGAGGTGCACCATGGCTGGCCCCGCACGCCCCTTGATCATGCGAGTAACGGCTCGCTCTCCCTTGGCGCATACAACTCGATTTCACTGCCTACGTACGTGCAGATCGATCTCCGGGCGCAATACACGAAGTCCCTGCAAATCGGGTCACTGGACTTCACAGCGGAACTGATGAATGCACAGGTGGATCG
>Ga0190274_10002644_pt1 | contig 10579 bp, 10 predicted proteins | sample Popmic531T_FD_133002 | JGI IMG/M metagenome (GOLD analysis project Ga0190274, IMG submission 133002) | Populus adjacent soil microbial communities from riparian zone of Yellowstone River, Montana, USA - 531 T | ecosystem: Environmental > Terrestrial > Soil > Riparian zone | place: USA: Montana...
GACAGCTAAAGATTTCAACAGCGGGCCGGCGGCGTCCCATGGCTCACTACGAGTGGTGGCCTGCACCAACTCTCGAGGAGCAAATCATGGCAGCGAACCGTCGCATAACGGTCTTCGGCGCATACGGGCATACCGGCCGTTTCGTGGTTTCCGAGTTGCGTCGGCGCGAGTGGTTACCGATTCTCTCCGGCCGCGATGCTGAGAAGCTGGCCGCGCTGGGCGCGGTACAAGGTGGATTGGACGTGCGGCCGGCGCTGCTCGAGGACGCCACATCGTTAGACCGCGCGCTCGAGGGCTCGGCGGCCGTCATCAATTGCGCAGGACCCTTTCTGGATACATCGGCGCCGGTCATTTCGGCAGCGCTGCGCGCCCGGATCCCGTATCTGGATGTCACGGCCGAGCAACCGGCGGCGCTCACCGCCTTCGAGCGCTTTTCCGATCCGGCGCGCGCGGCGGGTGTGGTCATCATGCCGGCCGTGGCCTTCTATGGCGGACTGGCGGATTTATTGGCGACGGCGGCGATGGATGACTGGACCGCGGCCGATGAAATTCACATCGCCGTCGCACTCGACAGTTGGCACCCGACACCAGGGACGCGATTGACGGGCCGACGGAACACTGCGCAACGAATGATCGTGACGAATGGCCGGCTCGAAGCGGTCGCCAATCCACCGCCGACGCGAACGTGGGAGTTCCCACCGCCATTTGGAACACAGGAGGTTGTGGCGCTTCCATTTACGGAGATCATCACGATCTCGCGCCACTTGCGCTCGCGTACCGTTCGTTCGTACATGAACCTGGCGCCAATTCACGACGTCCGCGATCCGGATACTCCACCACCGGTGCCAGCGGATGCGAGCGGCCGCTCGTCGCAAATTTTTGTCATGGACGTGATCGTCCAGCGGGAGAACGACATTCGTCGCCTGACTGCGCGGGGAGTGGACATCTACGCGTTTACCGCGCCGTTGATCGTCGAAGCGATGGAGCGTCTGGTGATTGGCAGGCACGAACGAACTGGCGTCCTCACGGCCGGCGAAGTCTTCGACGCCAGGGACTTCCTTGCCGCCATGAACCCCTGGCTCAGCATCGCGCCGCAGTGACAGTTGCTAGATAGTCACGCGCGCCATCTACACCAGGGTCAACGGCCATAACACGCCGAAGCGGTCGTTCACCCAAGCGAACAGTCTGCTGATTCCATGTTTTCGAGCCCCATGAGTACCTGAGTTTTCCTCATGCAGGGCGCGGACCAAGGCGCACCACAATTTTTGCGCCATCCTCTGATTGCGTGGTGTCGGACTTTCCGCACAATGGCCCGTCCTCACTATCGGTCACGCGCATGAACGACCCAACAACTCCGGCCGCTCCTTCTCCACCTCCAACCGCGGCCAGGGAGCGTGCCTCGCCCGCCAAGCTGATCAAGTGGGGCATCGCGGCGGCCATTCTGCTGACCGTCTTTGGATTCGGCATCCACTACTGGCGCCTGTCGCAGCAGTACGTGAGCACCGACAACGCGTACGTGAACGCGGATCGCATCGAGATGGCCGCGCAGGTGTCGGGACCAGTGGCCAGGATCTGGATCCAGGATCAGCAGGCGGTGAAGCGCGGCGACCTTTTGCTGGAGATCGATCCGCAGCCGTACCGGCTGGCCGTGGATGCGGCCGAAGCGCAGCTCGAGCTGTCCTATCAATCGAGTTCGCAGGATCGCGCGGCGGTGGCGGCGGCGCGCGCCGTAGTGGCGCAGCGCAGCGCCGAGCTTGGGAAAGCCCAGTCGGCCGAGCAGCGCGCCATGGAACTCACGAAGCAGAAACTCATTTCCAGTCAGAGCGCAGAGGCGGCGGCCACGGAAGCGCAGACCGCGGCCGCCGCGGTGAGCGCCGCGCAGGCGAATCTCGAGCAGGCCACGAGCGCGCTGGGCAAGGCCGGTGCGCAGAACGCCGCGGTGCGTGCGGCGGCGGCGAAACTCGCGCAGGTGAACCTCGATCTCGCTCATACGCGCGTCACCGCGCCCGCGAATGGTTTGATCGCGAACTTCGAGGTGCGTCCCGGCAGCATGGTTCAGAGCGGCGTGCCCATCTTCACCGTGATCGGCGACGCGGAATACTGGGTGGATGCCAATTTCAAGGAGACCGAGCTTCGCCGGATCAAGAAGGGTCAGAAGGCGAAGATCGTGGTCGATATGTACAAGGATCACGAATTCCACGGCGAGGTGCAGAGTCTGTCAGGTGGCTCGGGCCAGGCGTTTTCGTTGCTGCCCTCGCAGAACGCCACTGGCAACTGGGTCAAGGTGACGCAACGAGTGCCGGTGCGCGTGCGCCTGCTGGACCCGGTTCCGGCGCTGCCGCTGCGCATCGGCACTACCGCCACAGTCCACATCGCCGCGCCGGAGTAGTTGCGCCATGTTCAAGAACATACTTCTCTGCTACGACGGCACGGTGGAAGGGCGGCGGGCACTTCGCCAGGGCGCCGACGTCGCGATGGCGATGAAGTCCCATGCCTATCTACTCGCCATCTGTCGAAACATGCTGTCGACGGCGGTGCCCGAAGGCGTCACGCCCGAGCTGGTGCGCTGCGAGGAGGAAACTGCCCAGGCGTTGCTCACCGAGGGCGTTTCATGGCTGAAAGAGCATGAGGTGCCCGCCGATGGCCAACTCGTCTTCGGGAATCCCCTGGTCCACATCCCCGAAGTGGCCAACCGCATCGGGGCGGATCTCATCGTGGTCGGTCACCGCTATCGCAGCCGCCTCGCCAAATGGTGGAGTGAAGACGAGGAATCCACGCTGCTGCAAAAAGTCTCGTGCAGCATCCTCGTCGCGATGGATCAGCCTGCGCCGTGAATGCGAATGCGACGGCCAGCCGGCTGATGATCACGTTCGCCGTGATGTCGGCGACGCTCATCCAGGTGCTCGATACGACAATCGTCAACGTCGCGCTGCCCCACATGCAGGGCGAACTCGGCGCGACGTCGGATCAGATCAGCTGGGTGCTCACCAGTTACCTGGTGTCTTCGGCCATCTTCATGCCGCTCACCGGCTATTTCACCGATGTGTGGGGCCGCAAACGCTTCCTGCTCATCTGCATCGCGGGTTTTGTCGCGGCATCGGCGCTGTGCGGCATCTCGCAGTCGGTTGCCCAGATCGTGTTCTTCCGTCTGCTGCAGGGTGTATTTGGCGCCGCACTGGTGCCGCTGTCGCAGGCGATCATGGCCGACGCCTATCCACCGCACGAGCGCGGCAAGGCCATGGCGATCTGGGGGCTGGGTGTGATGGTGGGTCCGGTGGCCGGTCCCACGCTCGGCGGGTGGCTTACCGACATCGCCAGCTGGCGCTGGACGTTCTACATCAATCTGCCGGTCGGCCTGCTCTCGTTGTTCCTGGCGGCGCAGTTCGTGCCGGATTCGACGCGGCGCGAACGCCGCATGGACTGGTTCGGCTTCGGTTTCATGGCCATCGGAATTGCCGGCCTGCAGTACGTTTTCGATCGCGGCAATCAGCAGGACTGGTTCGAAGGTGTGGACATTCGCTGGGCCGCGGCCGCGGCGGTCATCGGGATCGCGGTGTTCATCGCGCACAGTCTGCGGCGTCCCACGGTAGCGATTTTCGACGTCCGGATCTTCACGGACCGCAATTTCGGGATGTCGTCGCTGATCATCGCCTGCATGGGGCTCGGCATGTTCGGTGGGCTCGTCCTGCAGCCCTTGTTGTTAGAGGGGCTGCTGGGTTACCCGATCGTCACGACTGGCGTGCTCATGGCGCCGCGGGGTATCGCCACCGCCATCACCATGGTCGTGGTCGGGCGACTGGTCTCACACGTGGATGCGCGTTACCTGGTCCTCACCGGGCTCGCTTTCGGCGCGGCGGGCTCCTATGGGATGACTTACTACTCACTCGATGTCACGCAGATGAACATCATCTGGCCGGCCTTCCTCCAGGGCATCGGCCTTGGCCTCGTGTTCGTGCCGCTGTCGACCGTCGCGTACGCGACTCTCGACCGGCATCGCATGGCGGAGGCCGCGGGCCTGTTCAGCCTGGTGCGCACCGTCGGTTCGGCGATCGGAATTTCCATCGTCACGACCCTGCTCGCGCATCAATCGCAGATTCTCTGGAACGAACTGGGGGCCTATGTCTCGCAGTATCACGAGGCGCTGGTCGACTACCTGCGACAACTGCACCTGCGGCCCACCGATCCGCGGGGCCTTGCGGTGGTCGCACGCGAGGTCGGCCGGCAGGCGCAAATGGGGGCGATGCTCGATGTGTTCCAGCTGATCACGTACAGCTATCTATTCATGGTGACGCTGGTGTTCCTGCTCAAGAAGAGCACCACGCAACGCGCCGGCCCCGCTCCCGACGCGGCGGCCGCGCATTGAATGCGTGCTACTCGAACCTGACGACGACCTTCCCGCGCGCGCGTCCCGTCTCCACGTACCGAATCGCTTCCGGGACTTCGCTGAACTTGTACGTGCGATCGATCACCGACTTGATCTTCCCTTCAGCCATCCAGGCCGCAAGCGTCGCCAGGTCTTCGGGCTTCAGCGCCGACATCATGAAGCCGAATTGCTGGCTCACGAACGGATCGTAAATCGCGGCCTTGAGCACGTCGGCCAGGGGCCCGAGATATTCGCCGTCGTTGTTGGAGCCGATGATGACGAACCGTCCGCTGTCGGTGAGCGCGCGACGGTAGTCAGAGAATGGATGCGTGACGACGTTGTCGATGATCAGGTCGTACTTCGCCTTGCCCTCGGTGAAATCTTCTTTCGTGTAGTCGACGACGTGGTCCGCGCCCAGCGAGCGCACGAGTTCGACATTGCGGCCGCTGCACACGCCGGTGACTTCCGCGCCCATCACTTTCGCGATCTGCACGGCAAATGTGCCGACTCCTCCCGAGGCGCCGTTGATGAGCACTTTCTCCCCGGCCTCGAGCTTTCCGACGTCGCGCAGTGCCTGCAGCGCGGAGATGGCGGCAATCGGGATCGCCGCGGCCTCCTCGAACGATGCATTCGCAGGCTTGATCACGATGTTGCGGCTCTCACGCACGCGCACGTATTGCGAAAATGCGCCGTCGCGGGCGCCGAACACTTCATCGCCAGGCTTGAACTTCGTGACGCTCTTGCCGACGGACTCCACGACTCCGGCGTAGTCCACACCCAACTGCGGCTCCGTTGGCGAGCCCAGCCCCGTGCCGCCCATCCGCATGAAGAATGGCTTGCCGCGCATGTAATGCCAGTCGAGTGGATTCACCGACGCTGCATGAACCTTGACGATCACTTCGTCGTCCGCCGCGACGGGCTTGGGCAGCACTTCGTATTGAACGATTTCCGGGCCGCCATAACATCGATGCACCCAGCCATTCATCGGCGCCTCGCCCGCAGCAAGTGCCGGGGCCGAGGCGCAGGGCGAGTCATGGCTGAGCACGATCCGCATTCCAATGACGGCCACAACCAGCGTGCCTGCGGTCCACAGCAAAAATTTGTAGCGCCTTTTCATGCTCTCCCGTATATACCGAAACCCGAGCGGTCGGGAACAAATCCATGGACAGGAGCATTGTCATCCTATGAACGCCTCTCTCGAAACGGGATCTTTCCAACAGCCTGCCGATTGGCGTAGTTACGGCGATCTGTCAGATGACGGCCTCGTCGCGCTGGCGCGCGAAAACAATCGCGTGGCGTTCGAAGCGCTGATGCGCCGACACAATCGGCGGCTATTCCGCGTCACCCGCAGCGTGCTTCGCGACGGCGATGGAGCTCAGGACGCGGTGCAGGAAACCTACCTGCGCGTTTTCACGAAGCTCGACACCTACCAGCCCAGCGGAAAGTTCGGCGCGTGGGTCACGAAGGTGGCATTCAACGAGGCACTCATGATGCGCCGACGAATTCATGACGACACGGTGTCGTTCGACGAAGCGGGTGACGACGCCGTGGTGGCAGAAGAAGCCGCCGCCAACGACGCGCCATCGGCCGATCAATTCCTGGAAGCCGCCCATGCGCGCGCGCTCCTGGAGCACGCCATCGATACATTGCCGGAGAACTTCCGCACGGTATTCATGATGCGCGCGGTCGAAGGCATGGACGTGCGCGAGACCGCCGAGTGCCTCGGTGTGAACTCCACCACCGTGCGCACGCGCCTGTTCCGTGCACAACGGCTGCTGCGTGTCGAGCTGTCGCGCCGGCTGCAGGGCGAAAGCTCGGAGATCTTCGACTTCGGTGCCGAGCGTTGCGACCGGGTCGTGGCCTACGTCCTGGCCCGCCTTCCGGGCTAGGTACTAACTACACGTGGGAATGCGCAGCCTGAATGGCCGCAGTACGCAGTTGCCCCGGCCCGGCGGGCTGCACCCTGCGCACATGGCGGGCTTCATTTCGGACCATCCCGTGCTCCCCGGTAATGGTCACTCCGGCGCCAGCGCCTCCAGCGGAATGACCGGCGAGCGCTTGACGGTTTCGAGCACGATTGAAGAAGTGACGTCGCGCACGCCCGAGACGCGCAGCAAGCGGCGCATGGTGAAGTCGGACAGCGCTTCGATGTCGCGAACGATCACGTGCAGCAGGAAGTCCATTTCGCCGGTCATGGTGTAGCAGGCCAGCACTTCGGGCCGGTCGATCAGCGTGCGCCGGAAGCGCTCCACGATCTCGTCGGAGTGCTGTTCGAGCTTGATCTGCACGATGGCCTGGATCGTCTGCCCCGCGCGCTTGGGGTCGACGATGGCCGCATATCCCTGGATGAGCCCCGACTCTTCGAGCTGCCGCATGCGCCGAGCGCAGGGCGTTGCCGAGAGCCCGACACGTTCCGCCAGATCGGTAACACTGATCCTGCCTTCCCGTTGCAGGACATCCAGGATTCGTCGATCTGTCTTATCCAATGCCATAATTGGTGAATTTGACCACAAACTTTACTCTTTGTAGAGAATAGCGCCAAATATCAAGGTGGAACCTGACATAAATAGCCACCTTTCTGCAATCGGGGCAGAGCAAGATGCGGCATGGCTCGTCTACCTGCTGCTCCTTCCCAGGCGCCCGTGAAACTGCGCGGCAATTACGCCCACGCCGCCGCCGATTTCCGGCTCGCGCAGAAATACGACGACTACACCGCCGACGAACAGGCCATCTGGCGCACGCTCTACGAGCGCCAGCTCGGCCTCCTGGGCGAACATGCCGCGCCGGAGTTCGTGGCGGGCCTGCGGTTGTTAGGTGCCGACGCCCATCGCATCCCCGTGCTGGAAGAAGCGAGCGAGCGGCTGAAACGCCTGACCGGTTTCGAAGTGATCGGCGTGCCGGGGCTCATTCCGGAAGCGGACTTCTTCGCGCACCTCGCCGAAAGGCGCTTTCCCGTGACGGTGTGGATGCGTCGCCGCGACGAACTCGACTACCTGGTCGAGCCCGATCTGTTCCACGATTTCTTTGGCCATGTGCCCATGCTCGCGCACACCGTGTTCGCGAATTTCATCCAGGCTTATGGCGCCATCGGCGCGCACGCGCGTACCCCGGCCGCGCTCAAGATGCTGGCCCGGCTCTACTGGTACACGGTGGAGTTTGGCCTGGTGCGCACTTCGCGCGGCCTGCGGGCGTACGGCGCCGGCATTCTCTCGTCGAGTGGCGAGACGATCTATGCCACGCGCGGCACTGGGCCGCAGCGGATCGCCTTCGATCTGCCGCGTGTCCTGCGCACCAACTACCTGATCGATTCGTACCAGAAAACCTATTTCGTGCTGGACGACATCGAGCAGTTGTTCGACAGCGTGCTGGCCGCGGACTTCGAGGCGCTGTTCGCGCATGCCGATGAACCCGCCTACGAACCCGACGCGCGCCTGCCTGGCGATCAGCCAGCCTCGTTGAACGCCTCCTGAAGCGCCTCGCGCCGACCTTGATTCGCCGGTAAGCTCCCGCGCCGGCATGTCGAGCGCGCACGCAGCACATTCATCTCTCTCCCTGACGCTCCGTCGAATCGACCTCGATCGCGGCGAACGCGCCGTACTGCGTGATGTGAACTGGCGCATCCGGCCCGGACAGCGCTGGCTGCTGGTCGGTGGAAACGGCGCGGGGAAGACTCAACTTCTGAAACTTCTTGCCGGTAGCGTGTGGCCCAAGCCCACCGGCGAAGAACTGCGGCGCTACCGATGGCGAGGTGAGAACTTCGATATGCCCGCCGGTGTCAGCGAAGAAATTGCTTACGTGGGCGCGGAGCGCCAGGACCGCTACGAGCACTACGAGTGGAACTTCCGTGCGCGTGAAGTCGTGGGCACTGGCGTGCAGCGCACCGACATCCCGATGCGCGAGCTCACCCCTCGCGAAGCCCGGCACGTCGACTCGTTGTTGCGACGCTTGGGAATAGGCGCGCTGGCGGAACGCCGTTTCCTGACTCTCTCGTATGGCGAGCGGCGGCTGGTGCTCATCGCGCGCGCACTCGCCAGCCGGCCAAAGTTGCTGCTGCTCGATGAAGTGGCCAATGGCCTCGATGCAAGCAAACACGCCCAGTTCCTCAACTGGCTGAACCGCACGACGCGTTCGTCCATGCCGTGGGTGTTCGCCACGCATCGCCTTCACGACGTCCCCGATTCGATGACCCACTTGCTCGAACTCGAACAGGGCGCCGTGAAGCGCAGCGGCGCGATGCGGCCGCAGGCGGCCCGCGTCTTGTTGCAACAGGACCTGCGAGCGTTCCTGTCCCTGAAGACGAAGATGCGCGCGCGGCCGCGCCGCCGCGGTGTCCTGGTGTCCATGCGTCATGCCGACGTTCACGTGGATGAGGCGCACATCCTCACCGATATGAACATCGATGTGCGGGCAGGAGATTGCTGGGTGGTGCATGGGCCAAACGGTTCGGGCAAGTCCACGCTGCTGCGGACTATCTACGGAGATCACGCAGTCGCATCGGGCGGCAGCATCGTGCGTGCCGGTATCGTTCCGGGCGTAGCGCTCGAGAAATTCAAGCTGCGCACCGCCTACGTGGCCCCGCATCTGCAAACCTGGCACGCCCCCAGGATGCCGGTGATGGAAGTGGTGGCTTCGGGCCGCTATGCGAGCATCGGCCTCAATGATGCGATCACCGCGGGCGACCGCAAACATGCCGAGCGCGCGCTACGGCGTTTCGGGATGTACGCCATGCGCAGCCGAACGCTGGCGGAGATGTCGTATGGCCAGGCGCGGCGCATATTGTTCGCGCGCGCATGGGCACGGGAGCCCAGGCTGGCGCTGCTCGACGAGCCGTTTGCCGGACTCGATCGTGCAACGCGGGCTGACCTGGCGCGGCGTCTCAATGAATGGCTGGCGGAAGGCGGAAGCTGCGTGATCGCCACGCATCATCGCGAGGAGTGGCCGGCGCATACGACGCATGTTCTGGAACTGAAAGCGGGGCGCGCAGTCGCCAGCCGCGAACTGGGAGAGGCATGAAAAAACCTGGCGCCTTGGCCATCTTGCTGACGATCGTGGTCGCAGCTGTGGCTATCGCATTCGTGATCTTTCGCTCCGGGGGCGCGGCTTCGGAGCGCCTCGTCGTGCCTCTCGTGCCGGGGCCACCGCAGCCGAAAGTCACGCCTGGCGAGGCGGGCATCAGCGAAATCGCGATCCAGGCGGCCGTGGAATACGCCGGCAAGCGCAACACCACTGCGCTGGTGATCGGTCGTGGTGGGCACATCGTGTTCGAGAAATTCTGGGGCGACACCACGCTCGAGTCGCCGCTTTCGGCGAGCCAGTTCGGCCGGGTGCTGGTTCCATTGCTGGTGGGATCCGCGATGAATGACCGTCTCATCGTGAACCTCGATGAGCCGGCGTCCAACTATCTTCCGGAATATGCCGATACGCTGGCCGGCAAAGGAACACTGCGGGATCATCTCGGCCAGCGCGTCGAGGGTTCCTCCCCCGGCTCCGTGGAAGTCCTGGCGCGGGTCCTTGAAAAAGTGACCAAACAACCTTTCGAATCACTGATCGGCGACCGGCTGTTGAAGCCCATGGGCGCAGGTGAGTTTTCCATCCGGCGCGAGGGTTCGGAGCTCGTCGCCAGGATTGGCGACTGGATGCGTATCGGTGAGTTGCTCGCCAATGACGGCGTGTTCGAAGGCAACCAGTTCACGCCGCCGCGGTACGTCACGCTCATGCAGAAGCCCACGCACAACCATTCACTGGTGGGATTGGGCATGAACGTCGGCGGTGCTTTTGCCGCAGAGGTGGCGTGGCTCGCCGATGGAACTCAAAGACTCTGGGTAGTGCCGTCGCTGCGCCTCGTGATCCTGCGTGCAGGCGACGAGCCGGATGAGGCGGAGGGTTGGGACGAAGCGATGATCCCCGACAGCATCATTCGCGGAACGAGTGGCTGGAGGCCGAAGTCGGTGGGTGAGGGCGTGGACCCGAACAACTACGCCCCCCACTAGGAGAATGGGGACACTCCCCATTTCTTAGCAAAAGGGGCCGCAGCTCGTTAGAGATGATCGAGCGAGCCGCGCCCACGCAGGCGTGAGTTCGCTTTTCGCCGGGCCCTTCGTTTGCGTGGCATCGCTAGATTTGTGGCCGCCGACACACGCGAAGACATCTGGTCGGTGGCTGATTCTGGCGTTAGCAAAGAGTCCTGAAGGCGCAGAGATCGGCTTCCTGCCTAAC
>Ga0190274_10002645_pt1 | contig 10579 bp, 11 predicted proteins | sample Popmic531T_FD_133002 | JGI IMG/M metagenome (GOLD analysis project Ga0190274, IMG submission 133002) | Populus adjacent soil microbial communities from riparian zone of Yellowstone River, Montana, USA - 531 T | ecosystem: Environmental > Terrestrial > Soil > Riparian zone | place: USA: Montana...
CAGGCCGGCCGGGCCGTACAGGTCCGGCACGTACGGCAGCCGGACGAGGTAGGCGGAGAACAGCGCGAGGCCCCAGCAGACCCGGGCCACGAGCAGTGGGTAGATCGGCAGCGGAGCGAAGAGGAAGCGCGCGAGCGCGCCCTGGGGCCGGCGTTTGGGCGCTAGGCCTGGGGCTGCCACGGGGTTGCTCCCCACAGCTCGACCAGCTCGGACTCGCGCGGCTCCCAGCGCGCCTGGGCGAGCCGGTCGTCCCTGCATGCGTAGCGCAGGTACAGCACGCTCTCGCGCGAGAGCGCGAGCGTTGCGTAGTCCCGCGCGGCGATCCAGACCGCCGCGTGGACGTCGGCGAGCGGGGCGTGCGCATGGCAGAAGTAGCGCCCCAGGTCCGCGAGCAGCTGCTGGGCGACCGCCGGATCGCGGGCCTGGGCGCTGCGGGCCGTCACCAGCAGGCGGTGCAGGGCGCGCTGCAGCGGCGAGATCGCGAGCCGGACGCCTGCCGCCGGACAGACGCCATCGGGCCAGAACAGGTCCTGGCGAACGCTCGCCGGCCGCGCCCCCTGGACGCGGATGCACCAGGCGAGCGGGACCGGGTCCTGGGCGGCGTCACTGGAGAACACGGCCTGCCCTGCGGACAGGCCGAGCACGTCGAGGCCGCGCCGCGCCGCGCGCGCCGGCAGATCGAGCAGGTCGGGCCGGATCTCGGCGGGCGTGGCCGCCAGCACGAGCAGCCCCGCGTAGGCGACGAGCGCGGACTGCAGCAGGCGCGCGCAAAACCGTCGGGCGCGCCGTCCAGGAGCAGCAGGAGCGGGCGCACCCGCTCCGGCGTCAGCCATTCTCGATGTACACCGAAATGCGACCGCTCTTCTCGAGCGCCGCTCGCTCGCTCTGGTACCAGTCCTCGAACAGGCGGCTGCGCACGGCCTGCGTGAGCCGCTCCCGGGTCGGAGCGACCTCTGCCTCGAGCGCGGCGGGATCCGGCTCGCTGCGCTCGAGCAGCGAGATCAGATAGTCGCTGTCGCCCGACGAGAAGATCTGGGAGGTATGCGGGGCCTCGGAGCGGAGCGCGAACGCGGCTTCGACGAGACCCGCGACGCGGCCGATGCCGGGCACGACGGTCGTGCTGGCGGAGAACGCGGCCGTCTCGCCGACGATGAGGCCGGCCTCTTGGGCTGCGATCGCGAAATCCTTACCGGCGTCGAGCGCACTGGCCATCGCCTGGGCGGCCTTGCGCGTCTCCTCCTGCGCCAGGCTGCTGGCGACGAGCTCGCGCGCCAGCTCGCTGCGCACTTCCTCGAAGCTGCGGTTCACGGCGGCGCGGCGTTCCTCGACCTTCACCAGCATCACACCGTCCGGTGTCTCGATCGGGCCCACGATGCTGGCGACGGCACCTGCGAAGGCAGCCTCGTCGAACTCCGGCCGCATGCGGCCGCGCGGGATCCAGCCGAGGTCACCGCCGCTGGCCTTGGTCGCCTCGTCGTTGGAGACCTCCGTCGCGAGTGCGGCGAAGTCCTCGCCCGCACTGAGCCGCTCGGTCACCTTCGCGGCCCGCTCCTTGGCGGCCTCGCCGGTCAGCAGGATCTGCCGCGCGCGAATCTCCTCGGGCTTCTGGTACTCGGCAATCCGCTCGTCGTAGACGCCGCGCACGCGCTCGGGCTCGCTCTCGAGCAGCTGCTGTATCGCTGCGTCGCTGACCGAGGCGCGCTCGCGGAACGCGCTGGCGCGCGCCGCTGCGTAGCGCAGCTTGACCGTCGTGCGGTCGCGCTCGAGCCTCGCGCGCGTAGCCGCGTCGGAGACGTGCACCGACTGCTCGGCGAGCCGCCGCAGCTTCTGCACGAGCAGCGAGCGTCGGATCATTTCGGTGTAGCCCACGATGTCGTTGAAGCCGATGTTCTGCGCGAACTCGGAGATCGCCGCGCGGCTGCAGCGGCCCTCGCTCTGGAAGGGCGCAGCTGCACAGATCGAATCGCGGACTTCCTCGTCGGTGGCCTCGAAGCCGAGCTCGCGTGCTTTCTGCGCCATGACGTAGCGCAGGATCATGAACTCCCGCGCCTGCCCGTCGAAGAACTCGCGGCTCATCTTCGGGTCGACGCCGCGCTGTGCGAACTGCCGCTCCTGCTCTTCGAAGAGGCTGCGGTGGAAACGGTACACGTCGAGTCCGATCCGCTCGCCGTTGATCTCGGCAGCCAGTTGACGGTTTTCATTGTCACTGGAAGGGACCAGGAAGGACACGAACGTGAGAATGACCAGGATCAGGATGCCGTTCCGGACCCAGACCTTGAGGGAGCTAGACAGAGCCATGCAAATGCCTCGTGAGCAGAGCGTCAGCAAACCGGCGCGAGGAGGTGCAGCCTAGGAGTCCACCGGCGGAAGCGCAAGCGCAATTTTCGACGGGAGTCCGCTAGGTTGCGCTTGCGCCCGCGCGCGACCACACGTAGAATGGGACCCCGGGGGCCAGATGTGCAGAGCAGAGCGCCGGCACCCTCGCCCCACCGCGGAGCACCCGCAGACGGTGACACTCATTCTCGCGATGCGAGACCCAACCAGTCGAGTACAGCGACATGCTTGACCGCTTGCTTAGCCTCTTTTCCAATGACCTTGCGATCGACCTCGGTACGGCGAACACGCTCGTGTACGCCAAAGGCCGGGGCGTTGTCTGTTCGGAGCCATCAGTCGTAGCTGTCCAGACCGACAGCCGGGGCGTAGACCACGTCCGGGCGGTCGGCAAGGAAGCGAAGAGCATGCTGGGCCGAACCCCGGGCTCGATCCGGGCGGTCCGGCCGCTCAAAGACGGCGTGATCGCCGACTTCGAGATCGCCGAAGCCCTGCTCCGGTACTTCATCCAGAGCGCGCACAACCGCTCCACGCTGCTGCGGCCCCGGATCGTCATCGCCGTTCCTTCGGGGATCACCGAGGTCGAGAAGCGCGCGGTCCGGGAGTCGGCACTGTCGGCCAGCGCCCGCGAGGTCTTCCTGATCGAGGAGCCCATGGCCGCCGCGATCGGCGCCGGTCTCCCCATCACGGAGCCCTCGGGCAACATGATCATCGACATCGGCGGGGGTACCACCGAGGTCGCGGTCATCTCGCTGGCGGGGATCGTCTACGCCAACAGCGTCCGGGTCGGCGGCGACAAGATGGACGACGCGATCCTCAACTACGTGAAACGCAAGTACAACCTGCTGATCGGCGAGCGCACGGCCGAGCGGATCAAGATCGAGATCGGGACCGCGTATCCGGTCGACGAGCCCCGCACCATGGCCATCAAGGGCCGGGATCTCGTGGCCGGCGTGCCGAAGACCGTAGAGATCAACACCGAGGACGTGCGCGAGGCCCTGCTCGAGCCCGTCAATTCGATCATCGAGGCCGCCAAGATCGCGCTCGAGCGAACCCCCCCCGAGCTGGCGGCGGACATTGCCGACAAGGGAATCGTGCTGACCGGCGGAGGAGGTCTCCTCGAGAACCTCGACGTGCTCTTACGCGAAGAGACGGGTCTGCCGATCATGCTCGCGGAAGACCCTTTCACGGCAGTCGTGATGGGATGTGGGCGCTGTCTGGATGAGATCGACCTGCTCAAGGACGTCACACTTCGAGCCTAGGGGGCCCCAGGGATCCGACTTGGGTCCGCTCTGGGACGGCGTGACAGCACAGCGGGGTGAACGGTGAGCGAGCTGCTCAGCCGGTTTCGTTTCCCGTTGACCTATCTGGTCCTGGCACTGCTTTGCGTGCTCAGCATGTCGTCCCGCCGCGAGCCGGCGGAGATGACGCTGGGATCGCAGGCGCTGCTCGAGGTCACCGTCCCGCTCCAGCAGATGGTGACGCTCCCGGTGCGCGAGCTCCGCGACCTGTGGGACGACTACGTGGCGCTGGTGGGGCTGCGCGAGCGCCTGGACGAGCTCGAGACCAAGAACGCGAAGCTCCAGGAGGAGAACCTGCGCCTCCAGGAGGCCGTGGTCGCCAGCGAGCGCTTCGAGCGCATCGAGAGCTTCATCGGCGAGCGCAAGCTGATCCCGTCCAACGTGATCGGCCAGGATCTCTCCCCCTGGTTCAAGTCCATCACGCTCGACCAGGGCGCCGAGGCGGGCGTGCGCCCGGGAATGCCGGTGATCACGGACTCGGGCCTGGTGGGGGTCGTCGCGGGCACCACCCCGCGTTTCTCGCGCGTCCTGCTGATCACCGACCCGCAGAGCCGGATCGACACCTACGTGCAGCGCACGCGCGCGCGCGGCGCGGTCCACGGCAACGCAGACGGCTCGTGCAGCTTCCAGTACATCCTGCGCGAGCAGGACCTGCGCACCGGCGACCAGCTGCTGACGTCCGGCCTCGGCGGCATCTACCCGAAGGGGCTGCGCCTGGGCAGCGTGTCGGCGGTCGAGCGCAAGCCGTACGGGCTGTTCCAGTCGGCCGACATCGAGCCCGCGGTGAAGTTCGAGCAGCTCGAGGAGGTGTTCGTCATCCCCGAGCGCCGCGAGCTGCCGAGCGAGGACGAGTTCGCCAACGAGGACGAGGAGCTCTGGGCGGTCGGGGAGGGCGCGACTGCCCCGCCGGCGGCGCCGCCCGCGGGCGCGACGCCTCCCGCGGCCACCACTCCTCCTGCGACGACCCCGCCGCCGCCGGCCACGCCGGACGCGAGGCCCGAGGAGTGATCTTCTTCCAGGTCCGCCTGATCGGCGTCGGCATCTGCCTGCTGCTCGGCCAGACGCTGGCGCAGCACCTGCCGGAATGGCTGCGGCCCGACCTGGTGCTGATCTTCGCGCTCGCCATGGGGCTGCGGCTGCGCGGCACGGGGGCCCTGATCCTCGCCTTCACCTTCGGGCTGATCTTCGACCTCGGCTCCGGAGCCCTGCCTGGCCTCTACGCGTTTCTGCGTGGCACCGCCTGCGCGGCGACCCGCTTGTTCGACCGCGCGCTGTACCTGCGGGCGCCCGTGCCCTGGGCGATCTACGTGCTCGCCTACACGGTCATCGACGCCCTGCTGATGTGCGCGGTCGTCGGCTTCTTCGTGCCGGGCAGCACGTTGACATGGGAGTCCATCCTGACGAGCCTTCCAGGTATGGCCATCTTCACGGCGTTGCTCGCGGCTCCGCTGCTCGGTGTCTTCCAGCGCCTCGATCCGGAGTCGAGCCCGCAGGCAGCCTGGGGCCTCCTGGCCCGCGGCAGGTCGCGGCTGTGAGTCACCTGGGCGGCTCGCAGTCCCCGGTCGAGGACGTTCTCGACCGGCGCATCATCAGCGCGGCTCTGCTCATCGTCGCCTTCTGGATCGTCCTGATCTCGCGCCTGTTCTACCTCCAGGTCCTGCAGGCCGACCGCTACGGCATCTCCGCGCAGCGCAACAGCGTGCGCACGTACCGCGTCGAGGCCGACCGCGGCATCATCAAGGACCGCAACGGCGAGATCCTGGTCGACTCGCGGCCCTCCTTCGACGTGATGGTCGTGGCGGACCAGACCGACGAGCTGCCCGCGACACTGCGCCGTGTGGCGGTGCTGACCGGGGAGAACCCGGACGAGGTGATCGAGCGCTTCGGCCGGCCGAGCGGCCGCCGGCGCTTCCTGACGCTTCCGGTCGTGACGGATCTCGACCGCTCCGCCTACGCGCGCGTCGAGGTGCGCCTGCCGTGGCTCACGGGCGTGATCCCGCAGGCCTCGCGCGTGCGCTTCTACCCGCACGGCGAGAGCGCCGCCCATCTGCTCGGGACGCTCGGCGAGATCAGCCAGAAAGAGCTCACCGACCGCACGTACCAGGGCTACCGCCAGGGCGACGTGATCGGCAAGGAGGGCATCGAGCGGCTGTGGGATCGCGAGCTGCGCGGCCAGACCGGCGGGCGCAACGTCGTGGTCGACGCCCACGGCCGCGAGTTCGAGACGCTGAGCGAGGTCGAGCCCAAGCCCGGCAGCAACGTCGTGCTCACGCTGGACTACCGGCTGCAGCGCGTCGCGGAGGAGGGGCTCGCCGAGACCGGGAAGTCGGGCGCCGTGGTGGCCATCGACCCGCGCAACGGGGAGGTGCTCGTGTTCGCGAGCCGACCCGCCTACGATCCGAACCTGTTCGCGCGCGGCGGCGTCGACTCGGTCACCTGGCGTGGTCTGCGCGACGACCCCAAGAAGCCGCTGCACAACCGCGCGCTCCAGGGGCAGTTCCCGCCGGGCTCGGTGTACAAGGTCGTGCCGGCGCTCGCCGGCCTCGAGCGCGGCATCATCACCGAGGACTTCACGGTCAACTGCACCGGCGGCTACAGCCTCGGCCGGCGCCGCTACCGCTGCTGGAAGAAGGAAGGGCACGGCGTCGTCAACGTGCACAAGGCGCTGGTTCAGTCCTGCGACGTCTTCTTCTACCGTGTGGGCGACATCCTGGAAGTCGACGTTCTCGCCCACTACGCCAAGGCGCTCGGCCTGGGCTCGCCGACGGGAATCGGGCTGCGCGACGAGAGTCGCGGCCTGGTGCCGACGCGCGCGTGGAAGGAGCGGCGCTTCAACCAGCGCTGGCTCGAGGGCGAGACGATCTCGCTCGCGATCGGGCAGGGCTTCAACCTGTGGACGCCCATCCAGATGGCGAATGCGTACGCGTCCCTCGCGAACGGCGGCACGCGCTATCGGCCCCACGTGATCAAGCGCGTCGAGGACCCCTATGGCGAGATCGTCACCGAGACCGAGCCCGAGGTGCTCGGGCAGGTCGAGATCTCGAAGGCGTCGCTCGAGATCGTGAAGCAGGGCCTGTGGGGCGTCGCGAACGAGCCGCGTGGCACCGCGTACCGGCTGCACCAGCTGCCCGGCGGCGTGCAGGCGGCCGGCAAGACGGGCACCGCGCAGGTCGTCGGCATGCCGAAGGACCCCGTGGACGAGAAGGACATCCCCGAGGAGTTCATGGACCACGCTTGGTTCGCGGCCTACGCGCCCCACGACAATCCGGAGATCGCGATCGCCGTGCTCGTCGAGCACGGAGGTCACGGTGGCTCGGCCGCCGCGCCGATCGCGAAGAAGGTCTTCGAGACGTACTTCGCCGGCCGGGTGCCGCCGCCGCCCGTGCCGCCGGCGCAGGAGGCAAAGCTGAGTGCCGGGAATTGATCGACGCGTAATCCAGAACTTCGAGTGGCCCGCGCTCGGGCTGGGCATCGCGATCGCGCTGATGGGGGTCGCCAATCTGGTGTCGGCCGCGCACGACCAGGGCGGCGTCATTCCCGCGTCGGCGCTGCGCCAGCTCGCCTGGCTGGGCGCCGGCCTGATCACGCTGATGATCGTGCTCATCCCGGACTACCGGAGCCTCGAGCGCGTGACGCCAGCCCTCTACAGTGTGGGCGTCCTGGCGCTGATCGCCGTGCTGTTCTTCGCGCCGATCATCAACGGCTCGCAGCGCTGGCTCGTGTTCGGACCGGCGAGTCTGCAGCCGTCCGAGATGATGAAGCTCGTGATCGTGCTGGTGTTCGCCCGGATCCTGCACCGACGGCCGCCGAACAGCGAGATGGGCCTGTTCGATCTGCTCGGGCCCGGCCTGCTGGTGGCGGCGCCCGTCGCGCTCGTGTTGCGTCAGCCCGACCTCGGCACGGCCATGATCATCGCGATCATCGCCGGCACGTACGTGCTGCTCGGCCGCGTGCGCCTGCAGCTGCTGATGTGGCTCACGGCGATTGCGATCGCGGGCGGCACCGTGGCGTGGACGTTCTATCTCCACGACTACCAGAAGGAGCGCGTGTTCACGTTCCTCGACCCCGAGCGCGACCCGCTCGGGACCGCCTACCACGCCATCCAGAGCCAGATCGCCGTCGGCTCGGGCGGTCTGTTCGGCAAGGGATTCACGCGCGGCTCGCAGAGCCAGCTCGACTTCCTGCCCGAGCAGCAGACCGACTTCGTCTTCTCGGTGCTCGGCGAGGAGTGGGGCTTCGTCGGCGCGACCGTCGTGCTGGTGTTCTACCTGGCGCTGATGATGCGCGGGCTCATGATCGCCCGCGCATCCAAAGACCTCTATGGCGCCTACATCGCACTGGGTGTCACGTCGATCTTCTTCTGGTCGGGCGCGATCAACGTGGGCATGGTCGTGGGCGTGCTGCCCGTCGTGGGCGTGCCGCTGCCCTTCTTCTCGCGCGGAGGCTCGTCACTCGTGACGTGCCTGGGGGGCATCGGCCTGTTGATGAACGTGTCGATGCGCCGCTACGTCTTCTAGGTCGCTCGGGATCCGACCTCAGCCCTGCAGGAAGCGGTCGATCTGCTCCTCGAGGCGGGCGCGCGGCTGGTTGCCGACCATCTGACCCTTCACCTGACCGCCGCGGAACAGCAGCAGGGTGGGCAGGTGCGTCACGCTGTACTTCGCTGCGAGCTCCTGGTTGGCGTCCACGTCCACCTTGGCCACGCGCAGCTGCGCCGCATACTTCTGGGCGACCGCCTCCAGTGTCGGCTTGAGCTGGCGGCACGGACCGCACCACTCGGCCCAGAAGTCGACAAGGACGGGCTGGCTGGCCTTGAGCACCTCCGCGTCGAAGGTCTCGGTGCGGGTCGCGTCAAGAATCTCTGCCACGGCTGGGTTCCTCCTCTTTGGCGCGGAGAGCGTACAGTGTCTGCCGCTCTTCAGCATTGGCTGTGATGACGACCATCACGTCGGGGTTCCCCGCGCGCACCAGGGCGGCAGCCGACCGGTACGCGACCGGTCCGGACGACGCGACCACCAGAACTGCCCCGGGGGGAATCGAGGGCGCCGGGCCGGGTGCACCACTCCCCGGTCGCCAGTAGAGGCCGCCCTGGGCCGGCGAGCGCGACGGAGCCTCGTCGTCGGCCAGGACCTCGAGGACCGTGGCCTGCTTGCTGCCGATCACCGCCAGCGCCTCCTCCAACGACACGACCCGGAAGGAGCGCGGCAGGGAACAGGCACCCAGCACGACCGATGCGAGCAGTGCGAGCAGGAGCGCGCCGGAGAACCGCTCGGGCCTGCACATGGAAATCATCATAACCCAGCTCCGCCGGGCACTCCGGACGGAGCTTGCCCGCACCCCGTCCGAGGGTGAAGATGAGACCTCCGGGGAGGCCATGGGCCGAGTCGTGATCGAAGAAGGTGACATCACGGATGTTGCCACAGACGCCGTCGTGAACGCGGCCAACACCAGGCTGGTCCTGGGATCCGGCGTTGCCGGCGCGATCCGATCGCGCGGAGGTCCGCGCATCCAGGAGGAGTGCGACCGCCATGGCCCCGTGGAGCTGGGCGGTGCGGCGCTCACGACTGCCGGCGACCTGCCGGCTCGTTACGTGATCCACGCGGCGGGCATGGAGCTTGGCGGCAGCGTCAGTGAGGACAGCCTGCGCGCTGCGACGCGCCGCTCGCTCGAGCTCGCCACCGAGCACGGCCTGCGCTCGATCGCGTTTCCCGCAATCGGCACGGGCGTGGGAGGCTTCCCCGCGCAGCGCTGCGCGGAGGTGATGCTCGAGCAGGTGGGGGAGCATCTCGCCGGCGCGACGACGCTCGACGAGATCCGCTTCGTGCTCCACGGCGAGCCGACGTACCGGATCTTCGAGATGGTCAACGACGCCCGCAAGATCCGCGTGCAGATGGAGCGCCTCCGGCGATGACGACTCTCGCACACCTGCTCGCGACGCTCTGCTACGCGACGGCGCTGCTGATGGGTGCGTTCTGGCGCGGGCGCTCGTCGGCCCCGGTGCCGGCGCTGCTGATCGCCGGTGTGGTGGTGCACGCGTCCGGCTTCGTGGTGCTGCACGCCGAGCCCCAGCCCGTGCCGCTCGACAGCTTCGCGGCCGCGCTGTCCCTGATCGGCTGGCTCACGCCCGTCTCGTACCTGCTGTCGCTGCGCTTCGCGCGCGTGCGCGAGGTCGCTCCCTGGGTTGCCGGCCTCGCCGCGCTGCTCACGGCGAGCGCTGCGGGCGGGCTCGCGTTCGGCAGGCCGCCCACACCGAGCGGGCCGCTCGGCACCTGGTCGCATGCGCACGTCCTGCTGTCGACGCTCGGCTTCAGCATGCTCGCGCTTGCGAGCCTGGCCGGGCTCGCCTACCTGGCGAAGGAGCGCGCGCTCAAGAGCAAGCGCGCGACGCGCTTCGGCCTGTCGTCGCTCGAGAGCCTCGATCGCATGGAGCACCTGACGCTGAGCCTCGGCTTCCCGCTGCTCACGCTCGGCGTGCTGACCGGATTCGTGTGGGCCGTGAGCCAGGGCCTGAGCCCGTGGACGCAGCACAGCACACCGCTGGTTGCTGCGTGGCTCGTGTACCTGCTGCCGATCGGCGTGCGCGTGGTGAGCCGCCAGCACGGGGAGTGGCCGGCCAAGCTGGTCGTGCTGGGCTTTGCCTTCCTCGCAGTCTCCTACCTGGGGATCCGTCTGGCGGGCCTGTCCGTATGAACCTCGTCTGTGTCGGGATCAACCACCGCACGGCACCGGTCGAGGTGCGCGAGCGCTACGCCGTGGCACCGGCGCGCTGGGTCGCGCTGAACGAGAAGCTCGTCGCCGGCCGGCGCCTCCACGAGGCGGCCGTCATCTCCACCTGCAACCGCACCGAGATCCTGGCGACGGTCCCCAACGTGGATGCGGGCATGGAGTTCCTCGACGAGTTCTTCGCGCTCGAGATCGGCGATGCGACTGCGCTGCCGGAGCACTTC
>Ga0190274_10002646_pt1 | contig 10579 bp, 9 predicted proteins | sample Popmic531T_FD_133002 | JGI IMG/M metagenome (GOLD analysis project Ga0190274, IMG submission 133002) | Populus adjacent soil microbial communities from riparian zone of Yellowstone River, Montana, USA - 531 T | ecosystem: Environmental > Terrestrial > Soil > Riparian zone | place: USA: Montana...
GCGGTGGCATATATGCCACCGCCTTTAGCGGCAATCTCCGCATAGCTCATGCCTTTTATCTTGTCTACAAATTCTTCTTCCCTACTGGTAGCAAATACAAGATGGGTATGACTATCGCACCAGGCAGGAAGTACGAATTGACCGGAGGCATTGATACTAGCGGATGGCTTATAGTTTTTGGATGGCAGGTCTTGCATCCGACCATATCCCGCGATCTCGCCACCTTCTATTAATAAATATGCATTTTCGATACATGGAAGGTTTGCCAATCCGGAACCCCGAAGCAATTGGGATTCAAGGCGCGTATTAACCAGAGATTTAATGTTCGTTATTAAAAGAGAAGACATGCCGGGAAGTTAGGGAATTTTGTCCCGCAAAATGCCGGATGGAATTGGGAAATTGGGAAATCTTACTTAGCATAACTTACTTTTTTGCGTCATAACGGCTTGACAGCATTAAAAGAGATTTCCCGACTTCCCAATCCAGTATCCACAATTCCTTCTTCAAATCATTGTGGAACTTCTACCAATGTCCAGTTCCTGGTTCTGCGATTCCAAAGAATTGAATAATCTTTCCCGTGAACTAATTTAAAAGTACGGTAGCCATTGGAGTAAGGCAACCGTAACCAACCGTAATTATAAATTTCAAACTTAAAGACAAAGGGTTCCCCCACCTTCAGTTCGGCAGGCTGGTAGGTTTTACCATCATCACTCAGGTAAACCGTTTCTGTTTTGGAACTTTGAATCGTTAGTCCGATCCATGTAGCATCGCTTTTTGGATCTGTATTTCCCGTATTACCTGGTGGCGTATTTTCAGGAATGGGTGTACCGGTATTTTGAGCAGCATTCCATCCTCGTGTGATAGCTGCCAACCGGTCTTTTTTTGCAGGATGTGTAGCACTTGCTTTGTCTGATGCAATGGCTTGCATTGCCGCAATCGACTGCTCGAGAGAAGCGCCAATCTTATTCATCACATAACCTGAAAACCCATCAGCCTCTATCTCTACGGGAACCGTACTTCCCCGTCCCGTTACCATGTGATTATAATAATGATGGCCCATTTCATGCGCCAATACACTTATAGAAGCGTATTTAGTTGCCGCATAGGCATCAAGGTTTTCAAGGAAATCGTTATCATAAACGATATACCGCATATTTTGAATAATAGTAGCATATGCGTTATTAATTCCATTTTGCTCCCTTAAACGGAAATTCTCCTGCCAGTCGATAGAATCCAGCATACTATTTACGATACCTGCGGCTTCATATACTGACTGAAATTGTGATTTAAGGACTGATTTTGGAGGAATCTTGAACCCACAACTAGTGGTTTGAGCTTGAAGGGAAAGATTATATAAACTTAGTGAGGTGAGAATAATTAAAATTAAACGTTTCATGTTTTTGCTATTTGCATTATAAATAAAATAGATAACTCATCGGTGAATGAAGAACAATTACTTTATTTCTAATACAAAGCAAAAACAAGATATATCATTTGTAAGCCAGGATTCCTGCTTAAAATGATTGCTTCAAACCAGAAGTAATCTTCTTCCAGTCAGAGTAGCAAAATCAAGTTCCGAGCCAATTTGTTAGTTGCCCTGAAGTTTTTTAGTTTATAGTTTGTCGTTTCTCGTTTCTTAGGTGCGTTATTCCGTGGGCTAAATTGAAAACCCAAATCTTCGGGATTTTGCAATACAAACGATAAACGACAAACTATAAACCAAAAACAATCTCCCGGAAGCTGAACCAAAAACAAGTCGCTCCGTGAGAAAAATAGGTCTATTATTATTGGGCTGGCGCAAATGTATTGCCCACTTAGGGGTTATATGTCACCAAATTGCTGGGGGATTAGGGATGTTCAACAGGCAGAATTACGTCGCTTTGATCTATTGCTGCAATAATCTACGGGTATATTCTACCCAATCTGTTTCCCCAGCTGGAATTTTATACTGGGGCGTTATTCCTACAAACTCATATTGACGATCCCTGTTTTTACGGGTAGTTGTCCAGTTAAGTGTATTACCGCAAGGCGTTTTTATCGACATAACATTTCCATAGGCTATATAACCCCCGGAATTCTCACCTACCAGTTTTACTTTTTTACTAAAAGCGCCATTTATCACCAATTGTTCACAACTGCTAGCACACCAACGGTTGTAAAGGATAGCTACTTTTAATGGATTACCAGATTCCTTCTTATAAGTAGACGTTGAATTTTTCGCGGAAATTGGAATAAAACTGTTGAAAGGTTTATTATTCATTTGATTGAGGCGGACCTGCCAGGATTGATACCCATTGCTTCCATATCGGCCAGGATCATTTTTCGCTTCGTCCCTCATTTTCTCATAAGCTTTTTTATTATCCTCTGTGACAAACAATTCTACAAAATCATTTTCGATTGTATCCGTATAAAGCAATGGCATAAGGGCTTGATAATTCTGATCGCTACCACCACCATTATAACGGACATCAATGATCAGGTTAGGATACTTCTTTATCTCCGGTATTATCTTTTTGTATGCGGAATCCAATTCATGGGTAAACTGTCCCGCAAAGGAACGGATACTGATCATTGAAGTAATACTATCCAATATCGTAAAACTTATTCGCTCATTGCTGATATTTTGCAGCAACGGTTTACTCAAAGCAGGAAATATCTTTATCCAGCCTGGTATCGGGGAATTGCCCGATTCCGGCAACCATTCGGTATAATTCAAACTATGATTACGCATAAATAAAAAAAGGTCCCGGTAACCATCTTCTCGATCTTTTATTTCTATCTTAACTTGTCCTTTTATCCAGGTTTTAGTACGCGACGCTAAAATAATACCCGCGTAATCCCGATTATTATTGCGGTTTTTCATCACTGCTATCGTATACATTGAATCTGGTGTGATGTACACTCCTTCTAAACTGGTAGGTGCTACTTTTGACAATCGATTTATTAACTCCAGGCTATCAAAACGAATCACTTCTGTATATGTAAATGCAGGGGAATGCAAAAAGGCATTTAGTGAATCTGAATTAGTTTCATTAACTGGCAACGAAGTGCCCGATATATTACTATGATGATCCTTGAGAAATCGGATATAACGTTTTAAGTAAACAAGGCAATAGTTACCCGACTTGTCCGCCGTAATGCTCTTCATCAATTCATCGGTAAACTTTTTATAGGCAGGTTCGTCAGGGGATTTAATATCACTATTATAACCGGGATGATTTTTTTCCATAAAAGCTTTCACCCATAAAAATTCCGACTTGCAATCACAAGTTTGTGCAATTGAATAGCAACTTAGCAATATGCCTGACATTAATAAGAAGAAAGAACGCATAAGAATAAAAGGGTTATTGGGAAATAGATTCAAGTTAGGAAAGTCGGCACAAATCAAAAACAGAGTCGCAAAAAACAATTTTCCAGCCGTGAATTCATTTATAAAAACCGACCACTTCTTTTAAAATGCTATTGATTTTTTTCAAAGGAATATCTTTTGTGGGGTCAATCAACAGAATTTTCATTCTTGCTCTTTTTTCCTGGATCAGATCCGGATGCTGAATTCTTTTACCTTCCACGATTCCCAGATAAGGTTGCTGATACGTTTTATGTATCCAGAGATAACAACACATTTTTCCTTTATAACAGAACATCGGCATCCCATATTTCCACGACTCGCTGATTTGTTGGTCTTGCTTCAAAATATGCGCCCGCATAAATTGCAGACAGGTTCGCGCCGGTTCATCCTGATTCAGGAACCATGTATCAATAGGACTAAGCATGCAAAAATTTTAGGTTGTGTGCTTTGTTGATTGAATAAGATCCCACAGATTTCCATACAAATCTTTGAATACGGCAACCGTGCCATATTCTTCTATCAAAGGTTCGCGAACAAATTCAATTCCTTTAGCAAGCATCTCATTATAATCCCTCCAGAAATCATCTGTATACAAGAATAAAAACACACGGCCACCGGTTTGATTACCGATTCTGCTTTTTTGTTCTTCTGATGCTGCTTTTGCGAGCAACAAGCAACACTGACCTCCAGAGGGAGCCTGAGAACCGGGTGGTGCTACCATTACCCATCGTTTGGTTTCACTCAAAACAGTGTCTTCCACCAGCCTGAAATTGAGTTGTTTCGTGTAGAATTGTATCGCATCGTCGTAATCTGATACAACTAATGCGAGATGGGCAATATATTGGTTCATTTAATCTAACAGTTGTAAGTACAACACTAAATTATAATATTGAATGAACTGACAAACAGCAATCTTGAGCTAAATGAATAAATCAAAAATTTAACTCCGGATATTGTCAAATATGCATCTTGGCCGGCATTTCCAAGCGGGATCAAACAAAATTCCCGCTATCCGGCAAAATAAACGTACTTTTACCGAAATAATTTGAGTTCTACGCTTTTGTAAGTAATTCTTTCTCTACCCTGTTTCTATTTACACCTGCATTCTGCTCAATAATTAGTAACTGTAAAATTTTTCAAATGAATATTTATGTATCGAATCTAGGGTTCAGCGTTAACGACCAGGACCTTAAAAACTTATTTGCTGCTTATGGAACTGTTACTTCAGCCAAAGTAATAATGGACAAAATGACGTCTCAAAGTCGTGGTTTTGGTTTTGTGGAAATGCCAGATGAAGAAGCGGCAAAGAAAGCTCTTAATGAGTTAAATGGTTCTATGGCTGATGGTCGTTCTATTAAAGTAACAGAAGCCAGACCCCGTGAAGAGAACAACAACAGATCTTCAAACAAACGCTGGTAAGAGCGTTGAATGATCTCAGGTTGGAACTCTATTTTTTCATTAAATTATATTGCGCATGACCACTGAAATGATTGAAAAGTTCATTGAGAATAAAACAAGAAAAGATACAACTGTTAAAATCCATTTTAAGGAAAGAAGTACCGTAACTGGTCTTTTTGTTCACGGAGTGGATTACGCAGAATTGAAATCAAAAAATTTCTGGCGTATTGTAAGCGGAAGCTATGTGGAAGAGTGGAAAAAGACAAAAGACCCTAACCTCGTAAGGATTTATAACGGTGTATCATTTACCCGTTTGTCTGATGAGAAAAATCCATAATCGTAGTAATCTCCGAGTAAAAAAAATCCGGCGGTAAAAAGTAAAACCAATCTTTGTATGTTTGAACAAACTTGGAAAAAATATCTTCCCGTAATTGTTATTTTACTGAAGCGTTCAGTGAATGGGGAACAGACTTTGCACATGAATAACACCGACTTTCAGAGAGCAGCTGGTGGTAGAAAGATCAAATTTAGCTTCTACGACCTTCAGCTCAACGATGGACGTCTGAGCAATTCATCAACGCATTCCACCTTTGCAAAAGAATTCGCTCTTGTGTTGCAAACCAATGAACTTACCCGTAAGTTGGTAAAAAATCAACAGTTTGAATTTTCAATGAATAATAGTTTTCAACTGATGATTAAGAATGTTACCCCGGCTACCGAGCCGAGTCAGGAAGAACTTGTTGAAAACAGCTAAGAAATAAAAGTTTAACTTTTTGTGCTTATATAAAAGAGAAGGGCTCATTAAATAATGAGCCCTTCTCTTTTTATTTCGAATCAACCAGCAGGCATTTAAGCCCTTTGGGAAAGAGGTCGTACAAATCTTTTGGCATTACCACGTTGCCCGTTACCAACCGACTTCGATATAGGCGCAAAAGAAGTTCGTTGCGGAGCATTGTTTTCAAAAGGATGTCCTGCCATAACTGGAATTGACTTTCTGATCAATTTTTGAATATCTGATAAGAATGCCTTTTCGCCATGATCGCAGAAGGAAATGGCCTTTCCACTGGCTCCGGCCCTGCCTGTACGGCCTATGCGATGTACATAAGTCTCGGGTACATTGGGCAATTCATAATTAATGACATGCGCTAATTCATCTATATCAATACCACGGGCGGCAATATCAGTTGCAACCAATACACGGGTGCGACGGCTTTTGAAATTAGCCAATGCCGCTTGACGTGCATTCTGTGATTTATTTCCATGAATAGCTTCTGCCCTGATACCAGCTCTGTTAAGGCTTTGTGCAAGTTTATCACAAGCATGTTTCATCTGCATAAATACCAACACGGTTTCGATTGAGTTATCCTGGAGCAAATGAATAAGAAGGGGCAGTTTGTTTTGTCTCTCCGTAAAATAAATAGCCTGTTCAATCAGCTCTGCAGTTGATGAAACGGGGCTCACTTCAACTTTAACGGGATCGGTTAACAACATATCCGAAAGTTTCTTAATCTCTGCGGGCATAGTGGCCGAAAAGAAAAGAGTCTGACGTTTTGCCGGCAGCTTGGCAATAACACGCTTTACATCGTGTACAAAGCCCATATCAAGCATACGGTCGGCTTCATCCAGTACAAAGTATTGAATATCGTTCAGCGAAATAAGACGCTGCTGCATAAGATCGAGTAAACGACCCGGAGTTGCTACTACAATATCAACACCACTGCGTATTGCCTGTACCTGGCTATGCTGAGAAACACCACCAAAAAGAACGAGGTGACGCATCTTCAGGTATTTGCCATAAGTCTGAATACTTTCGCCAATCTGTATGGCCAGTTCACGGGTTGGAGTTAGGATAAGAGTACGAATTCCTCTTTGTCTTTGTTGCAACTGTTGTTCGTGCATCAGTTGTAAGATAGGAATAGTGAAAGCCGCTGTTTTACCGGTTCCGGTTTGCGCGCATCCCAGCAAATCCCTTTTTTCTAAAATAACGGGTATGGATCTTTCCTGGATGGGAGTAGGTTGAGTATACCCTTCTTCGCTCAAAGCCTTTAGCACAGGCTCTATGAGCTGCAATTGATTAAATGACACTTAAAAAAAATTAGATTAAAAATGTGATAAGGCTACCAAAGTGATTGATACATTATCTGCCTTACGTTAAGCCTTCACAAAATTTGAGGAGAAAAACTACACAAAAGAGAGAGGAATAACATCAAGAGCCGCAAAGCTAAGCATTTTTGCCCATAAATCCAGAAATCATTCAATAATATAATGGAGATGTTTGAATATTGGGGTAAATGTAATCGGGAAAAATATATTGATTTTTGTAACTCCCTGCTATTCGTTTGCACAAGACGTTCCTACGGAACGTTAAAATCATTATATGCTTTGTGCTACCCACAAGATGTCCCTATGGGACATGAATGCAAAACCACGATTATTTGATACATTTTATATCTCCATGGAAATCGATATTTATTTTTGCACCCAAGAAATTCATTTCGCATGAGACGTTCCTACGGAACGTGATGGCCCGTCTTTGCTTTTTCTACCCATGAGATGTCCCTACGGGACATGAAATACAAAAGCAACGCTTACCTGGTATGTAATGTCCCATAGGGACATCTCATGGGTAGCACGTGCAAAGCAATCGAATTGACGTTCCGTAGGAACGTTTCATGCAAGGTAATTTGAGGTATGCGATAATTAGAATTAGGTTCCGCAAATTTCATTGTTGGAAATCTATATTGATTGTAAATTCCTTACTATGCTTTCGCACAAGACGTTTCCCGCATGAGGCGGGAAACGTCTTGTGCAAGGATAATTCGGGAGTTTAAATTTTTAAATTTCTGGTAAACCGGAAATGTTTTCCCATTTTCCTTACCCATTCTCCAGGACAAATTCAAAATCAGGTTAATCCTATACCCACTTTATGGTATGTCAGAAATCCTAAAAATATTTTTAGCTTTAAGAAGATGTTCTGTTGAAGCCGGTAAATATTGCTCATCCCGGTAATTCAAACAACTACTAAACCTTATACTCAATGGCCCGCAATTCCACTAAACAGTAACCAATATGCCTGCTGTAACACTTGTTTTTGTACACGGATGGAGTGTGACAAATCTCAATACCTATGGCAATCTTCCCGCACGTCTTCGCGCTGAAGGAAAACTAAGAGGAGTGGATATACAGGTGGAAGAAATTTTCCTGGGTCGTTATATCAGTTTTCATGATGAAGTAAGAGTGCCTGATATTTCACGGGCGTTTAAAACAGCCATTGTTGATCAACTCAGTCATATAACATCTAAGGGAAACCGTTTTATCTGTATCACCCATTCTACCGGTGGACCAGTGATCAGGGATTGGTGGAACCGCTATTATAAGGACAAAAGAGGAAAATGTCCGATGAGTCACCTCATCATGCTGGCCCCTGCAAATTTTGGATCGGCGTTGGCGCAATTGGGTAAGGGGGTATTGAGTCGGTTAAAATCATGGTGGAATGGCGTTGAACCTGGCCAGGGAGTGTTGGATTTTCTGGAGCTGGGAAGTGCGGAAACCTGGGAACTGAATAAAGAATGGATTCAAAGCGATGGAAGCCATATCAGTCCAACCGGTATCTTCCCATTTGTATTGACGGGACAAACCATCGATCGTAAACTATATGATGTACTAAATTCTTATACCGGCGAAACAGGCAGTGATGGCGTTATACGGGTAGCTTCCGCAAATATGGAAGGACGATATATTAAACTGGTTCAACCCGTTCCCTTCAAAAATGAAAAAGGTAAACTGGTTACTGAGGAATTGAAAGTTTCGGAATCAAAAATGGCACCTGCTACCGCATTACGTGTAATTCATGATAAATCACATGGTGGAAGTAAAAAAGGTATTCAACTAAGTGTGGGGGAGAAAGATCCTGAAAGTATGGAAACCATCAATGCTATTTTTGAGTGCATACGAATAAAGACAAAAAAAGAATACGATGATCTTTATTTAAAATTTAAAGATGAAACGGCGGCCGTACAACGTGATGAGCACATCGAAAGAGAAGATCGTTTCCTATTAGCTGATCGTTTTTTTATTCACGATCGCTATACCATGATCATCATCCGTGTTCGGGACAATGAGGGATATCCCATTACCGATTATGACCTTGTACTTACCGCGGGAGAACACGATGATCCGAATCATTTACCGGAAGGTTTTTTTATCGACCGGCAACGAAATAAGAAGAATAAAGAAACACTCACTTATTATATCAATTACGATATCATGCAAGGCTTAGTGAAGCCAGAAGATATCGTTCGGAATAACAAGGGAGAAATTATCAGAGGAAATATTGTTGGTATAGATCGATTGGGTCTTATCCTGACGCCGAGGCCCGACAATGGGTTTGTACGATATATCGACTGCAAATATACCGCTAACAAAAAACTATTCAATTGGGCACTCAACCCAAACAGCACTACAATGATCGATATTGTTTTACAAAGGGTGGTTGATAAAGAAGTATTCCGCTTAGAAGATCTGGTGCCTTCCAAAAACTTCGGTGGTATAAAACCTACGAATGAGATTGCAGAATGACGGAAACTACCGTAGTCTGTTTCTGAGGTTTATATACCCCAGTATTTAGACTACGGTAGTTTTCGATCACTAATCGACCGGCAACACTTCTTCTTCCCCAAAAATATATTTATTGAACCACTGCCAATTGTGCCATACGGCGGCTAATCGTTCCTTAGGTTTATTGATACCATGACCGAATCCTTTATATACAATCAATTTCGACGGCACTCCCCTATCCTGTAATCCACGATATAACTCATACGCATTCGGTATCGGCACGCGCCGGTCAAATTCTCCGTGCTGGATAAGTGTGGGTGTACTTGCCTTGTTGATATTGGTCATAGGCGAGGTTTTGAGATATACTTCCATATCATTCCACGGGGTTGCTTGTAAATATTGCGGAGTAAAAGGTGTTATATCGGTATTTACATAATAGGTAACCCAGTTAGAAATGCCTGCACCGACTGAAATAGCTTTGAAACGATTTGTATTGGTAGTTAAAAAAGCGGAAATATATCCACCCTGGCTCCAGCCCATCGAACCCATGCGTGCTGTATCTACAAAACCCTGGCCCGCGAGATAATCGATGCCACTCATTACATCCCACATATCTCCCACACCCAGATTACGCACATTCAATGACCGGAATTTTTCTCCAAAGCCAGCACTACCCCTGTAATTAACACGCAGCACAATAGCGCCCTTCTCTACCCATTGCATAATCGGATATACATATGTTGGTGTGGGTTCCTGGAAATCAATTCCTGTCGGACCTCCATGAATAACGACAAGCAAAGGATATTTTTTCTTTGGATCAAAATTTTTAGGCTTTAATAGTACTCCGTTGATCGTAGCACCGTCAGTGCTCTTCCATGAAACTACCTCGTTTACAGGCGTGTTCCAATTCGCTATTTGCGCGCTGCTATTCGTCAACGGCTTTAATGGTTGATTGAATTTGCCAAAATAGATTTCCGTCATCCCGGTGAAAGCGCGTCCCGCCAGCGCTATATTGTCTGTGTTCTTGCTAAAAGACAATCCACCCGGTATATCTATAGGAAGGACTATCAATTTTGTTTTGCCGGTTTTGGTATCGACTGAGTATAATTTTTGTGTGACCTTATCGGTAATTGACAAAAACAAACCATAACGGTTCCAATCCACCACTCCCTTATTCTCATCTATATCAAGTGCTATTTCCCTCGACGACTTTGTCGCCAGATTGTAAATGAACAACCGGTTATTCTTATAGTAGTTGGATACAGAATCATTGAC
>Ga0190274_10002647_pt1 | contig 10578 bp, 10 predicted proteins | sample Popmic531T_FD_133002 | JGI IMG/M metagenome (GOLD analysis project Ga0190274, IMG submission 133002) | Populus adjacent soil microbial communities from riparian zone of Yellowstone River, Montana, USA - 531 T | ecosystem: Environmental > Terrestrial > Soil > Riparian zone | place: USA: Montana...
ATAAAGAAGTTTTACGTAAAGAGATAGAACATACAAAAAAATGCATTGAGCTGGCCGCGAAGATGGGCATCCCATGCCTGCGACTGAATTCTGGCCGGTGGAATACCATTAAATCTTTTGACGAATTGATGAAGAACCGTGGCGTAGAACCTGTGCTTCCTGGATACACGGAGGAGGATGGCTTTAAATGGTGCATTGATAGCATACAACAATGCCTGCCGAAGGCAGAGGAATATGGCGTATTGCTTGCGCTGGAAAATCATTGGGGTCTTTGTTCTACCCCCGAAGGACAGCTACGCATTAAGAAGGCCATTGATTCACCCTGGCTGGGTATCCTGATGGATACCGGTAATTTCCTGGAAAATCCTTACGACAAATTAGAAATGATCGCTCCTTATACCAGTTTTGTACAGGCCAAAACCTATTTTGGCGGGGGCGAATGGTACACGTTAGAGCTCGATTATAAACGAATCATCGGTATACTGAACAGGGTCAATTACCAGGGTTATATTTCGCTGGAATTCGAAGGAAAAGAAGATGCCCGTACCGGTGTTCCCAAAAGTATTGAGATGCTGAAAAAGGCAATGATGTAATTAACTAAAATTCTGATTGATCCTATTATTATAATCACCTAATCTCTCCGACGACTCGAACGCTCCCGGTTCTTTACAAATATGATCATCCTGGTGAAGGGTGAAATAAAAGGAAAGCTTTATATTTAGTAACTTCTTTCCATTTCAATTTTCAAACCTTTTAGCGATGCTGTCTTACTTTTAATGGATGATGAAAATAGAAATTTATACGGTTTTTTTATTTTTACGTTTTAATTTGACGCCATGAGAAAATTTATTCTGCTCCTGTCATTGACCGGTGGTTACTGCCAGTTTATTGCCTGCAATTCTGCCACACCCGAAGAGTATTTTGGTGTGGCCATACTCAACCTAAACATGATGCATGGTTTTGCCGGAGCTGGTCTGCAAAGGGAACTGGAAAGCCCGTCTGTGAAAATGATCGATGGCAATAAGGACAATATTGCCCCCATGAAAAGGAAGGAAGTCATCGATGACAAAATACAAATCCTGGAAAGCAACCAGGAAAAATTGAAAGCATTGAAAGAAACCGATGATTCAAGGGATATACTGAAGGCATCTGCCGCCATTTATGACTATGTGCTTCCTGTATATAAGAATGAATACACAGAGCTTGCAAAGCTATACGATGAGAATTCACCCGATGACAAAATCCAGTCTTATACACAATCTATTTCCGATAAATATTACGCGGCATATGAACAACTCTTTCAAAAGTTGACCACTGCAGGAAAAACTTTTGCAGACAAGCATGGTATAAAAGTGAACTGGGATGTAAAAACCTCGCCAAGGTGAAATTTCAGATGAGCATGGAATTAATTTATGCTACGGAAATTAAAGGAATGACGATTGTTTCTATAGTTACCGGGGGAAATTGGGACTGCTTTTTCTTAAACTTAACTCTCTTGGAATAATCGTTGACTGCTCCCGGAATTGCATTCGTGACGCATTCACTCATTAATTTTCTTTGTCTTTTTTTTTAGTTTGCCTGGCTAAAGGCTTCAGCGCTTTTCTTATTTTCCCGATTATTTTGTGCATATCTTTCTCATGTTTTTCCACGAGCTTCTTAGTGGCCTTTGAAGTATCATCAAAATAGCGGTTGGCTTCAGACAAATGTACGTTCAACTGTCCGGCTTCCTCGTCCAGTCTTTTTAGCAAATCCCATAAATTTTCTTTTTTCTTCATGCTTGTTTATATAAATGATCCGCGTTTTAAAAACCCGGTATATCAATACAAAACAGCCTTAACACGAAAATAGTTATTAATTATTTCTTGCTGATCCGGTACAAATTGCCTGAATCGGTGACCGTATAGAGCATTCCATTGTGATAAGCTACATCCCGGAAACGTTCCTGTTTGCCGAGTAGTAACCGTTCTTCTCCCACTACTTTGTTGTTTTCAATGACCAGTCTCACCATATAAGAACTACCAAGTCCTCCGATAAAAAGATTGTTTTTCCACTCCGGGATGCTGTTGCCCCTATAAAAGGCCATTCCACCGGGCGAAAGCACGGGATCCCAATAATAGATGGGTTGTTCCATTCCTGCTTTCTGCTGAATACCATCACCTATTGGTGATCCGCTGTATTCCAGGCCGTAAGTAATAATAGGCCAGCCATAATTTTTTCCAGCCTTTATGATATTTACTTCATCGCCTCCTCTTGGCCCAAATTCAGCTTCCCATAATTCACCGGTTACCGGGTGAATATCGAGGCTCTGGGCATTACGAATTCCATAAGCATATATTTCCGCCATCGCATCACTTTTATTCAGGAACGGATTTCCAGGCGCCGGCTTGCCTTCTTTTGTTATTTTGAAAATTTTGCCTAGTCCCGAGTTAAGCCATTGCGCTTGCTTTCTGCCCGCCGGTTCTGATCTTTCCCCGGTACTTACAAAAAGAGTACCGTCTTTGTCAAACACCAGCCTTGAACCCAAATGGGCTGCGCTGTTTAACGCAGGGGTAGCACGAAAGATAACAACAGGATTTTGTATCGTGCCTGCAGCTTCATTCAACTGACCTTTGGCGACCGCCATCAGGTTACCATTCCCGCTTGCTTCAGCGTAGGACCAGTAGATAGTTTTGTTATTGGAAAAAGCGGGATCCAGCGCTACATCCAACATGCCAATCTGGCCTTTGTCCACCACTTCGGGAAAACCCGTGATCTTCTTGACCAGCGCGCCATTGGCAGTAAGAACTTGCATGAAGCCAGATTTATCGGTGACCAACAATCTTCCATCGGGCATGGGAACGACTGCCCAGGGTTTGCCTATCTTTTCGGCGATCTTTTCCACTTTATAATCAGTAGCAGTTTTTACACCGGCAGTCCTTGTTTGGCCCCTAAAAGCAGGTTGATACTCAGTATTGGCCTTATTGTTTTCCACAGGGGGGAACTTCGTCGTATCCCGTCGTGCATTTTCATTTGACGGAATATTATCACAGCCATACGAATAGATTGATAAGAGGATAACAGGAAAACACAAGATCAATTTTAATTTCATATTTTTTATTTTATGCAATAAGCTATAAAATTACCTACTATTCGCTTTCGGTCAGATAAAAAAATGATCATCGGTTTGTGAAGGGCTTTAGCAGGTAGTTTCCATCAATCACCGTGATTAATCGGCTTTTTCTTATTAGGGTGGGCTGAATGTACCCCGGAGCTTTTTATGGAAAGTCGCAAATACCCCCTTACAATGTCTCTATTGCACAGTATAAATGATAAATAGCAGTGATATTTTTGGATCATCAACTTATCACCTTAAACTCAATTACAATGGCGAAGCTCAATCCTTATTTAACTTTTAGCGGAAATTGCCGGGAAGCAATGAATTATTACAAGCAATGTCTTGGTGGCGAACTTTCTTTTATCGTCGTAGGCGAATCTCCGGTCGCTAACCAGGTGCCTCCATCAATAAAGGATCATATTCTGCACTCCTCTCTGAAGACAGATGAACTGGAACTGATGGCGACTGATATGCAACCTGAAAGTTTGAATGAAGGTAATACAGTTCATCTTTGCCTTAGCTGCAAGACTGAGGAAGAAACGCGAAGCCTGTTTGATAAGCTTTCACAGGGGGGTAAAGTAAAACAACCATTGCACGAAATGTTCTTTGGACTAATCGGAACGGTAACTGACAAATTTGGAAAACACTGGATTCTTGAGTGTGACAAAAAATAAGTGAGCCTGTGATAAGATCACAGAGCTTATTCAGGACGTAGGTGGATTAGCAATACTTTTTCTCCTGCTGCTGAAAACAAACAAAGAAGCCGGCCAATACACAAGGAAAAATTAATGCGACCCGTTGATAGCATTGCATTCAAACTAATCCTGTTTTTTATCTTCAGTTTAGTCCGAATTCAGCTTCCTTATTTCCAGCTTCAAAATTTTGAACAGTGCTAATATGCTGAAATAGATTTTTTATCCTTCCGTACAATGCATCGGAATCGTTGACAAGGTCAGTTTGTAAACGGGCCCATTCGGTGTATTCATCGAGGCAGTTGTCTTGCAGGCTGGCGATGGCCATCCATTCAATGCGAAACTCATTCATGTCTTTGTCAAAGCTGCTCCTGTCAATTTCAGTCCTGCCCACGTTGCGGAAGAACGGCTCTGAGTATTCTTTTTCAAATTGTTCCACCGTAGCATCAAAGGCGGAAAATCTTTCGCAGACGGTGTTAAAAAGTTTATGCATCGGTACCATTATACTCCAGTACTGCAGGCGGACGGACTGAAACTCGTTTAATACTTCATTAATTTCTCCGGGCTTAATGGTATATTCCCCGGCAACTATTGGTTCGCCATGGTTAAGGCCAAACATCAGCTCTGTATTACTGATCTTGCTTTGGAGTTTGTCAAATGCGAGCCGTACATTTTTTAATTCACTCATCACGATGTCAATCCCTGGTCCTAATTGCAAAAGCTCATTTTTAATCGTTGCGAGTTCATCATGCAACTGCCTGTACCGGTCAATGAAAGATGTTTCAAAATTGTTGAGGGCTGTGTCTGAATTGTAATTGAAGTGTATCCTTTTTAATGGATGGGGGATGAGGATGGGTTTCATAAAATATGATTTTAAAATATTGGATATTTAAAAATAACTATTATGAAGACATAAAATGCGAGTATTACTACGTGATTTTCTACTAAGCAGTTGGCCTGCTACTACGTATAAACAACAAAGTTCCCGCAAGGACCATGTATTCTGCACGGGCATAATTAATCAATAAACGCTTTCATTTATTGAATTTACTCTATCGATGAAACGTTGATTTCTTAATCTTAAGAACTGCGGCAACACGATCGACAAATGATTCCTGTATCTTTATTTTTTCGTATTCAAAAAAATAAAATTGAATAATACAATTGCCCGGGCGAGATGGTTTCGCCTCATACCGATTGCCTTTATTACCTACAGCCTTGCCTATCTTGACCGCGCCAATTTTGGATTTGGCGTAGCGGGTGGTATGGCCCAGGATCTGAAAATCACTTCAGCTACTTCCTCTTTATTGGGATCATTATTTTTCCTTGGATATTTTTTCTTCCAGATTCCCGGTACCCATTATGCTTCCAATAAGAGTGCGAAGAAATTAATATTCTGGTCATTGATATTGTGGGGGGTGCTGGCAATGGCAACTGGTTTTATCAGTGATGTAAAAGCCTTAATTGTTATCCGGTTTATGCTGGGTGTTACAGAAAGTGCCGTTATGCCTTCCATGCTGGTATTACTAAGCCGGTGGTTTACAAAAACGGAACGTTCCAGAGCCAATACTTTTTTGATCCTGGGAAACCCTGTTACCATACTTTGGATGTCCATACTTTCCGGGTACCTGATCGAAGAAGTGGGGTGGAGGTGGATGTTTATTTTGGAAGGAGCTCCTGCTGTTATCTGGGCATTTTTCTGGTGGCGATTGGTAAATGACAGACCAAAAGATGCGCATTGGCTGACACAGGAAGAAAAGCAATTAATAGAGGAACATTTGCACAATGAACAACAAGGTATAAAGCCCGTTAAAAACTACGCTGAAGCATTTAAATCAAAAACGGTTATTTTATTATGCCTTCAATATGCGTTATGGAGTATTGGTGTGTACGGCTTTGTCATGTGGTTGCCATCCATTCTGAAGGCGGCGCCGGATATGGATATCGTAAAAACGGGCTGGTTGGCGGCTGTTCCCTATTTGGGGGCAATCATAGGCATGTTGGCGGCATCCTGGTATTCTGACAAAACAATGAATCGAAAAATTTTCATTTGGCCCTTCCTGCTGATCGGTGCCATTGCATTTTATTGTTCTTACCTCGCAGGCACTGATAATTTTATCTTGTCATTTATATTGTTGATCATCGCAGGGACGACGATGTATGCTCCCTACGGACCTTTCTTTGCGAGCATCGCTGAAAATTTACCATCCAATGTTGTCGGTGGCGCCATCGCATTGATCAATAGTTTTGGCGCATTGGGGGCATTTGCCGGCGCCTACCTTGTTGGTTACTTGAACGGATCGTCCGGGGGGTTTGGAGCATCCTATATTTTTATGGCAGGTTCTTTATTTCTTTCCGCCATTCTAACGATGATAGCGCTAAAAAAGTAAAACCTTAAACTTTAGTAAAAAGGCAAATGGAAAAAAATAATTACGCAGCCAATAGACCTTAGGAATTATTTTACCCTTGAAAAATCAAGATCGTGAAAATCGTAGCTAAAATCGGTTAATGGAGAAATGGCTTTCATTTTTATTCCAGCCCCTTTGCCTTCTTCACTTAAACTAAAATTCAGAAACGCATCGGCATCCATGCTGCGGTCATTCCATTTTACAACAAACGTGTTGCCCTTGTAATAAAACAATTCACCCGTTAATTTGGGAGAACGCTTTGAATCAAACCAGGGTTTACCGTTTTTTATAGAAATGGTGATGTCGCCTAGCCAAAGATCCCTGTAAGTGCCCGTAAATAAATTAATGTCTGCTTTTGGCTTTCCTGATTTTTGTTCCGTTTCAATCGCCTTCCAAATTGAATCCATAAATTGATTGGCTGTCGCCAGTTGTATTTTGCGCTGGTTGGAATATTCAGCTACCCTGTCCGTTCCTTTTACACCATAGTAGCTATCTTTTATTTGATTCGTAATGGCAGTAAATGCGCCGCCTTCCTGCTGGTTTGTCAAAACAATAATACCAAGATTCAACTCAGGGATCATTGTTATTTGAGTTACCATCCCTTCCAGCCCACCAGTATGTGTTACTTTTTTGTACCCTTTTTCATCGCTTAAAAAAAATCCAAGTCCGTAGGCAGCAAAATGAGTATTGTAAGGGCCGGGACCGCCTATTGCTATGATCGTTTGGGCGGAGGTCATTTCCCTGTAAACGTTTTCCGAGAACAACGTTTTTATGAGCCCATCACCATACTTTCCTTTGTTCAGCCATAGCTGTACCCACTTACAGAGGTCCGTGATATTTGAATTGATGCCGCCTGCAGAATGTCCAACTTTCAGACTGCTCCTTGCTATTACCTGCACTTTACCATTTACCGGTGCATGGCCGTCAATAATATTGCTTTTATCGTTCAGCCTGTCAAAAGACGTGGCTGTTTTGCTCATGCCTAATGGACGGATTATTCTTTCATACACAAATTCATCCCAGCTTTTCCCCGTTACCCTGGCTACTACCTCACCGGCAATGATATAAAGATTGTTGTCATAATCATATTTAGTTCGGAAACCCGAAACCTGCTTTAGAAACCGGAGATTATAGATAATATCTTTCAATTCAAAATCGCTGGAATCCGGAAAAAACATCAGGTCACCAGCGCCCAGGCCAAGCCCGCTGCGATGGGTAACAAGGTCACGGATGGTAAACTCTTCGGTTACATAAGGATTGTATAATTTAAACTCCGGTATATAGTCCCTTACTTTATCATCCCATTTTATTTTTCCTTCATCCACTAAAATGCCCAAACTAGCACAGGTAAAAGCCTTGCTGTTGGAAGCAATACCAAACAGGGTGTTCTCATCCGTTTTTTGCATGCTGGATAACGAACGCACACCGTACCCCTTTGCATGGATTATTTTTCCATCCTTAATAATTCCAACCGCAATGCCCGGTACATCAAATGCCTTCATGGAACTTTCCACAAGGGTGTCAATTTCCTTAGTGTTTAAAGCCTGGCCAAACAGAAAATCAGTACTAGCTGACAATAAAATAATGATAATAAATTTTCTCATTGAGATGGTGTTGGTAAAAAAAATAAAGTAGCCGATCCTTTGAATAATTATAAAAATGATAATGAATTACCCGACGGAATATGGGTGACCTTCATACCGGGCATTTTCTTCCTGATCCAGTCGGCCATGTATTCCGATCCGGGTTCCTCGCTGGCGATATGTCCCAGGATAACCAATGAAATCTTTTGACCTTTTGCCCGCGCGTCTCTTACATATTCTGCAGTTTCCCACTCCTGTATTTCACCACAAAGAAGTGTGTCCGGTTGTACCTTACTGATCGCTCTTATTTGTATCCTTCCGCCTGCGGCCCCGGGTATCAACAATATTTTTGAACAAGATTGAGCCGGGTCGCCAATATACCGAACCATGTCAATGCCTAACTTCTCTTTCGAATGCTGTATGAGTGTCTTTAAGGATATGGCCGGTATTATTGCCGTGCTGTATTCGCTGGTATAATGGTCTGTCCAGCCAAGTTTTGAAACAACGGTTGAAATAACACCATCCGGGCGGTGCTGGTGAATATAATCATGATTTCGCCATACGGCTATCTTGTGTTTGTCCAGCAGTTCTGCTTTATAGCGATAAACTTCATCCTCTTCAAGCCACTTGGTCTCATCAAGATGGTTATAGAAGGTTGGCTCATGAGCAATAATGAAATTGGCGCCGGAGGCAATAGCTTTTTGTATCACTTCAAGCGTGGCGAACATACTTGTAACGATCCCTGTCACTTTTATTTCCCGTTTGCCTGCCTTCAGGGTATCAACGGTTGTTGAAAATGGGGCACCTGCAACCTCGCTGATGAAAGCATTCATGATCTCGCCCACGGTAATATCTTTGGTATCCGCCCCAGGCGTGCCGGCAAAACTTATAAGAGGAGAGGACAGGAGTACTGCTGCGCCTGCGGCCCTGGTTGCAGAGGCTATGAATTTTCTCCTGTCAAGGTCGGTGTACCAAAGCGGTTGTTCCTGTTTTTCCATACCTTTTTTAGTTTAGCGATTATTTAAAGACAAGTTATTTCATTCCTGCACAATGCAAGCCAAAATTTTTTTCAAAATGACATCCGTTGAGATGCTGAGATGATTCGTTTTGCCCACTTTTCGCAACGCGGTACTTTTCCTTGTTTCCCATCGTCATTTTTATACGACTAATTTTTTGCTACTGAAATCGGCTGTTGCCGATATTGCGGATTCCGTGCCCGGGCAAACCTTCAAACTAAAAAATACTGGGTTATGGAATCAGCGTCAACCAAAAGAAAAAAGACCTTTACGCTCTGGTATCGGCTCAAACGATATCCGCGGATCACCGCATTGTCGCTCGGGCTCGTGCTGATCCTGGCTGCTATTTTCTGTTATTACCTGGGTTTGTTATATCCTCAATTCAAGTTGTTCGATGGAGTAACAAAGTATAATTTTTTTTCAGGACAGCCGGGAGGTGCTTACTATTCAATTGGAAATGCGATCAACGGAATGTTCGGGAATGAGGGGGACTCAATAATAAATCGCCGGACTTCAGGTGGTTCCGAAAACGGAATGAAATTGACTTTTGAAAAAGAATCCTTTGGGCTTATCCAGGAGGAACTCATTAATCATGACGATCAGCTGCGAAAAAACGTAAGAATAGTAACCCCACTTTTCCTCGATCGGATGCATATTGTTTATAGGAAAGATCTATTTAAAAACGGCGATAGGGGAGTACAACTATCAGCTAATCCGGACTTCTGTGTCCTGCAATGTTTCAGGGATTCAGCGATAAATATCAATATGGGGCCTGTTGGCAGCGGTACAAGAATAATAGCAAGCTATATTATGACATTAATAGATCAACAAATAAATGCCAGGCTGAAAAAGAAAACTCCAAAATTCATACAATTGAATGAAGCCTTTTCGAATTCGTTCAGAAAGATGAATGCGTATAAAGAAAAAACTGATTCTTCGGTGGATATCCTGTTTTATCTTAATGCGGCTCCCATTGATGTTATAAAAAACGTTCTGGATTCAGGCCGGTATAAGTTGATGTCTATTGATCCTTCATTTGTGTTTTTATTGAATAAAGAATTTGGACTTGGTTTAAGAGTAGCTGACTTTAAAGGCAAGTATAAGGAAACAAGAAATATTGGTACTCTTGGCACACTCACTTATTTGGTTGCCTCCAAATCGATCAGTGATGGTGATATACGCAGTCTACTGAAAAAACTTGATAACTCAAAGGACTCTATAAACAAATCATTAATCCATAATCCTCATAGGCCGGAAAATCAGGCCTTGTGTGAGTTTGGATTTTACAAATTTTTTGATGATGAATATGAAACGTCCACCAAACAGCGATTGAAAGAGGTTATTATATTTCTTTTGTCCGTAATGACCCTGCTTTTCCCTGTCTTCAAATCGGTAATGGGTTTTAAGTATATTTTTCATCGATGGGATATTAATAAAAAAATAGATCAGATTGTGACGCAATATGGCAATAACCCGGAGGAAAATTATATTGCCAGGTCCTGCATAAAGAGCCTGAAAGAACAAGTGATCAATCTCTACAGTGACGGTCTTTTATCGGAAGGACATTATAACCCGCTGATGAAAAGGATAGGACTCTATTATGAAAAATTTTCAGGGAAGATAATTACAAAGGGAAAAGAGAAAATAATAATTCCCGGCAACGAAGTTAACGCCAAATATTACCCCAATTATTTACAGCATAAACAGTAGGCAAAGCAGGTAAGTAAATTCAGTTCATCCGCCGTTCTGTTCAGTCTATGCAGGTTACCCATTCATCCTGGTAAC
>Ga0190274_10002648_pt1 | contig 10578 bp, 13 predicted proteins | sample Popmic531T_FD_133002 | JGI IMG/M metagenome (GOLD analysis project Ga0190274, IMG submission 133002) | Populus adjacent soil microbial communities from riparian zone of Yellowstone River, Montana, USA - 531 T | ecosystem: Environmental > Terrestrial > Soil > Riparian zone | place: USA: Montana...
AAAGCATTGACGCCAGCCAAGTTATTGTATTCCACGACCGGCCAAATGAGCCTGCACTTAACAAGGTTTTTTCACTGGTAGCGGCAGATAGGCCGGACTTGACCAGAATACCCGTGCCCAAACTCCTGCTCGCAATGGTTTCGCTCCTCGTCATGATGATCGGGGCAGCCTCGGCTCAGTATCAGGAGAAAGATATCGGCACGTGCGGCGGTGCGTTGTACATCAAGCGCTGCGTTTAGGCGTCGCCGTCTTTCATCCTCGTCTGGTACGGTGGGGATCTCTGCGTGAGTTCTAACTAAGGTGGCTATCTCGGCTGCTTCCAGTCGGAGCAGTTCCTCGCCCATGGGAGTGGTGCAGATAAGGTGAGGGGTGGGCTCGGTGGCGCAATGAATATTCAGATGGTGGTTGCTGGCCCAGCAGTTCCCCAGGGCAAGGCTTAGTTCTTCATCGGTGGCGCCGACTACAAGTTCCTTTTCCCAACGGCGGTGCTTTACGAATCCCTGGATTACCTGTGCGGCAAGTTCATCGCGGGTTATTTCGATATTGAGGGACTCGTCGTTGTTTGGATCGCCGCTGGTTGGTTGGACTGTCGTGGAACTTGTGGGAGCGGGTTTGTCGACAATAGTAGTCGTTGGCGTAAAGAGAGAAACCTGGTGATGATCGCGGCGTTTCATTTCGCGGAATTTCGAGTTGCGAGTTCTTGTTCTATTGCGTCTTCAGAGCACGAGGCGTGAACGTAGCCTTCGTCGTAATAAATACGACGATCGTAGCCGATTGGCTTATCGCAGTAGCGGCAAACGGTGTCTGCGATAGTTCGCGATCCTGCGCAATCAATGTGGTGACATGGTTCGGCGCAGGGTCCGTATTCGGTTCCTGGTTTCGAGAGAACGCCTGCGGCCATTGAGTTCAGATCCTTTTGATTAATTTGTAGTTGGTGTTTCAGTCTGGGGTGGATTCTGCCCGGACTCGTGAGGGAAAAGCATAGTAGTGCTTTCTGGTTCCGATTCGCCTTCCGCTCCGTTAATTTGAAAGGTGTCGGTTGTGTACTCGAAGCGAGCGAGAGCGAGAGTTTGACAGAGTACGGCGTAGGCAGCGACTGGATCCGTGGACGGTATTGTGATCGTCACGTTATTGAATTGGACTTCTTCGATCGGGAGTTGAATTTCCGATAAGCGGGGCAACGGGACTCTGGCGATCGGGGTTTGGACGAGATCGTCAATTTTCCAGTCCACGTGACCGTCCTGGTTGATGGTACAGAGAAGCCGCGCTTCATCCGGGATTGGTTCTCCTTCAATTAGCGTGGCCCAGATCATTTGGTCGAAGAGCTGTCCTTTGTATTCATAAACAAAGAGAAACGCGCGATCGTGTTTTGCGCGCTCGATGGCTTCGTTGACAACTGTTTGGCGAATTTGGGTTGTGGTGACGGTCATGTGTGTGTCCTGGTTACTCGGTGCCGAGTAAAGTGATTTGGTTGCGGTCAACGGTCCGCGGCTGTGGATTGGGTTCTGGGGCCGGAATTGCGGCCGGGAGTCTTACAGGCTGGCCGATAATGCTGGTCGGGTGGCGTTTGCGTGGCGGGAAAGCGTAGAGCTGGCGGTGAACTTCGCGAATGGTAAGAGTGGTTATCGCGGAGCCGCCGATAATGGTCTCGCCGAGGTATTCAAGCTTGCGTCCATGCTTGAAGGCCTTTTCGAGTATTGCCGGTTCGCCGGGGGCCCAACCGGCTTCAATGAGCGCATCGTGACGTCGATAGCACTGGGCGTTGTAGATAAGTAAGGAGAGCATTGAATTCTTTTCGGTGACTGAGCCGATTTGGAATTGTTGCTCGAACCAAGCCTGGAATTGCGCGTTATATTGAAAGCCTGCTGTTCGTTCGCGTTCATTGAGCAGGGCGCATAGCCAGGTGCTTTTGATCCGGAACTTATTTAGGTCGTCAGGCAAAGAGGTTTCTGGCAAGTCAATCATTGCCAGAGTTTGTTCCTGATCAAGGATCAGTACCGGTTTGGGTTGAAAGTCGCTCATAGCAGCCGATGAGTGTGGTTCAGTTCGTTACGCTGCTTTTTTTTCGAGCTCGAGGCAGCAATTAGCGCAGCGGAGACGATTTGGATTTAGTGGGCTTGACTCTAATTCCTGATGCTGTGTTTCAGTTGCGCATTCGTCTTGGATTTCGCCGAGTGCTTTGATACAGGATCCGATCAACAGCTCAAGATAAAGTTTACGCTGGTCCGGCATGTGCGGGTGATCCGTAAGTCCAAAGAGTGGACCGGCAGAATCCATTAACGCCCATTCCGCTTGACGGTGAAGATGCTCGGCTCTCAGGGTTGGAGAATGCCCTTTGGGAAGATCCCTGTATCCATGTGCGCGATGGGCGGCATCGCACGCTTCGTAGTACGCACGGAGTTTGGCCTTAATCTCGTCGGATTGGTCCTCGCCGTGGAGCAAGCAAAAGTTAAAGTCGTCGGGCGAAAGGATCGGTTTGCCTGCTAACTTCTCGCCGCGACGGGTATCGAGGCGTTCAACTGCATCGCCTTCGAAAATAAAGTTGAAGCTCTCGAATATCGGTTGAATGTAGGCGGCTTCCTCGGCTTTGATTACCTCGGCGGCTGCTTGTGTTTCCAAGAGAGCCAGGGCAAGCCGCGCGTTATCTCTGCTCCACTTTTTAAATTCATCAAGGGTTGGTGGCATGGCGGTCTCTTTCTTCGTTTATCGACTGGTGTTTTGACGCAATCGCTCGTCTGTTACTGCAATGAAGGTTCGGGTAGCTTCCCATTCCGGCCGTAAGTGTTCCTGGGCTGCTTCGCTAATCGGAGCGGACTCATAGCGATCGTGCAGTTTGATCGGATAGAGGATGCCGGTTGCTTCGTGGAAGCGAGTGTCTGAAGCGTCGAGGATGCAGCCGCCGTACATGGCGTGGCGCGTGTCGGCTTCGGGTTCCGCGTGGACGTATTCACGGCCGGCAACCTGGCGGCGTACGAGTTTGATTAAGGGGATGCCAGCGATTTCTGCTTCTTCCAGCGGGCCGGTTTCGCAGGCGAGGGCCACGCGATCAAAGCGTGAGCTGATGGAATTTAGGGGGCTTACAGTGCCACGCTTGTAGATTTCTACGGTGATGTATCTCATCTAACTTGACTCCAGTAAGACGCTGAATCCTGGCGGCAGGAGAACGAATTCGAATACAGGGAGCTGTGAATCCTGACGTAGCTTTTAGTTGGTAACCGCTTTGTTATGGTCGGTGCGATTTTCACCTTATTTCTATACTCAGGCGCTGTGGGTTCGGGCATTAAATGAAAATGCCTCTTCAGTAGAATCAAGAACTTACGGTCACCGTTTGAGCATTAAATGAACATTTTTTCGGGCATAACGTGAGAATTTCCTACAGTTTTCGGGCATAACTTGAAAGTTCAGCATCAAATGAAAATCGAGGCTGCCGGTTGGCATAGGTTGGCGGTTCATTCTGGGAGGCGCCGGTCGGAATCGAACCGATGAAAGAAAGGTTTTGCAGTCTTGGCGAAGCTTGTCGCGCAAGTTCAGCCGCGTTTCCTTGTGTCCATTTTTGTTAGGGCTGTCGACATTTCGAGTTTCCTTGTGATCGCCTAAATTCGGGTCTATGTCGACTGGTAGTGATACAACAGTGATACAAGAAAAGAAAGCCGCGCGCGCACGATGTCTCTAGTCTGATACATTATCTATCTTACCTACCTGTAACGGCCTTAAAGAATTCTCGACCGCCTCGATTTCCTAATCCAATTGTTCCCTCACTTCTTCCGAAATCCTTAAAGCTTTACGAAGTACTCCCTCGTTTCAACGAAGCATCAGGTTTGTCCGCTTAGCAACTTTCGAACTCAGTGCGTTTGGTTCCTGGTCGTTAAATCTGCTGATAATAGAGATTGGTGGGGTATAATGGGAACTAAATATTGGGCCAGGCTACAGCAGTTAAGGTTAAAAGCAGTAGCGACATCTCATGGCACGACTTTTCATCTCTCAGTCCACCCTAAACAAGGAAAGCCGCGATAATTTAGTACGCGAGATGAGGCTCATTGGTCAAAGCGTCCGCTGGATGAAGGCCTAAGAGTGGATCAGTGGATCCCAAACGAAATGGTCAAGGTCTCAGCACGGGCTCTTAACTTTTATTGGGCGATTCGGCGGGTTCGAGTAGGCCCTTTCATTTATGGGTACGTAGCTTCGTATATCTCTCTTGGCAGTTCTTTTGACGAAATGGGAAAACAGGGCTTAAAAAACCTCGCCGTGTGGTGCGTCACCCTTGGGGCGCTCATGATAACTATCTGTGGCGTGAAGGATCAGTTCGTCACAATCCTGCGCTTACCGCCTGTAGTCTTGACGTTGATTCTCATAGTGGGAGTCTTGTTGATCTTGGTCGCAACTGCCATTGGAATTATTCTGTTTCTTCCACTAATAATCCAGCATCGTTCATTGCGTACCTTTGAACCGGTAATGGCGGAAAGAGGCGACCTCGAAACTCTTCATGAGTTCTGTGAAAAATACATGGGCTCGCACTTCGCGACCCTGGAATCCTGGAGGAAACGACATGAAAAGAACCCAGGCACCTTCTTTATGGTCAAGGAGTTCAGAAAGGGCCGGTTTAAGTCTCAAGAAAAACTAGTCGGCGCTTTTACAATCATCCCGGTCACCGAACTGGCCCGGGAGTTGTTGGAACGAGGCGATTTAAGTGCGGTAACGTTCTCTCCTCAACATGTAGCATCTCCATTGGAGCCCGCAGCCGCGCTATATATCTCTGGATTGGTAGGATCGAATTTCAAGAGTAGAGGTTTCGTGCTTTCGTATTTGGTTAGCAGGTTACGGACGGAACAAGGGCTCGGAAATCATCTGCTCTATACGAGACCGATGACGACGGATGGCTTGCGTCTAGCCAAGAGATATGGGTTTTATCCAGTTAATCCAACGGTTACGGATCAGGCCAATCGCATCTATAAAAAAGACTCGCCTTCTGGAATTCCGCCTTCGGTATTGCCTAGTGCGAAAACTGGTTCTGCAAAAGCAAACCGCCTTCGATTTCTTCAAAAATCTTTTAGGGCTGCCCCTCGTTAGAATGCATCACTAATGTTGCGGAATGCATCTAAAAAATTGAACGGGCTACGCCGGCTTTAGGGCGGGTCGATAAATCGCATATTTCTTGACCTCCCAAGCTTGATAGGAAGGCAAGAAATGAATGCTGTTGAACAATCCAAAACACGCCAAGAGGGATTAAACCCGCTTAATGCAGAAGTTGCAGTGGGCCAGACCTGTCGCGTTGCGTACATAGAGCTTGCGCGGGAAGAGATCCAGCGAGTTCGGGCGCTGATCTCCGAGATACTCAGTGACCGCGAGGAAATTGGCTTGCGCGATTTCCTTGAGAATGCTTCAGTCTGGGGCCAAGAATTGCCCAGAAGAATTCGAGCAGCTTTGTATGACTTCAAGCTGCATGAAAACTCTGAAGCCGTATGCGTTCGTGGGTTCCCACTTGGTGACTTGCAAATAGGGCTGACCCCTCAGACTCACCGCCCCGCCGGGCAGGTTGAGAGCGCAAGGCGCCCTGAAATCTTTCACATACTTTGCGCGAGCCTTCTTGGGGAGCCATTTGGATGGACGACAATTCAGAATGGCTACATTCTCAATGATGTGATGCCGCTCATTTCAGATACTCTTCGCGTAACCAGTTCAGGTTCTGCTTCAACGTTTGACTTGCACACTGAAGACGCCTTTCATTCCTGTGCAGGAGATTATTTGGGCCTAATGTGCTTCAGAAATCCAGACGGCGTCCAAACAGTTCTTTCAAACATTCTTCCAGGTGACCTGAGTGGCGAAACGCTCGCCACGCTATTTGAACCGAGGTATCTCGTCGGCGCAAATATCGCGCAGAAAGTTCCGCCGGTAAACGCGTTGTCGCCGGTTTTGTTTGGAAATCCAGGATTCCCGTACTTGAGGGTTAATCTCAACAATACTAGTACGATGCCTGAGGACAATGATGCTATAAGAGCCCTTGAAGAGTTGAAGCAAGTGCTGCGGAAAAACTCTAGACTGGTGGTGTTTGAACCTGGTGATTGCTGGTACATTGACAATCTCAGGGTCGCTCACGGGCGATGGCCATTCAGCCCACGATTCGATGGGACGGATCGGTGGCTGAAGAGACTCTACATAAACAGTGCTTTTCGTCGTTCGACGAGATATCGAGCTACACCATCTGCCAGAATATTGAACCCTTTGGGTGGTTGAGGAAAAGATAGACTATGCGTACAGACCAAGACGTGAAGTTTCAAGCTGGTGACGAGTGGTTGTCAGGCCGCCTTGTCTTGGCAGATGGATCTGCGTCTAAGCCCCAGATACTCTTCCTTCACGGAGCAGGCAAGGCCACTAAAGAACGTTGCCTTCCCTTAGCCAGCCGACTAGCAACGGAATATGGGCTGTCTTCATTTGCTTTTGATTTTTCTGGGCATGGAACCAGTACCGGAACATTGGAAAACTCAAGCCTGAAAAAAAGGGTCGACGAGGCAATCGCTGCACTCGACTATGCGGGGGTTACTGAACAAATATCGCTTTGCGCCTTTAGCATGGGTGGGCATGTGGCGTTGGAATTGGTGAAGCTTAGAAGGGTGCGTAGCCTTGTATTATTCTATCCAGCAGTCTATGCCCGCGAAGCGGTTGATATTCGTTTCGGTGATCCAAGGTTCTCGACAATCCTTCGCTCTGATAAAAGTTGGGAGTCGTCTGACGTGTTTGCGGTACTGAACCAATTCGAGGGTAGTGTCCTGATTGTTGCTGGTGAAAAGGATCAGGTAATCCCACCCGAGGTGCTTAAACTGCTTTATGCTAACGCGACACGAGCTAAGCACAGACAGTATATGGTCATTCCGGACGCGCCTCATCTGTTGTTACCAACCGTTCTCTCAAACGAGAAACTCTACTCAGAGATCTGCCGGATCATCGCCGACGGCATTCTTGATGGAGTTGAAGCGCCCCTCGCTGGAACTCCACGAATGATACAACCTCACACCAATTTCCCCGAATGAGGATACGTGGCTCAATAGTTCTAACGATTTGCGGTGCTTCGGTCGTCGTGTTGGCGTTGGTGCTCCTTGGCCGTCTCGGCTTCCATAGTCCCAACTTGGACGACGGTCAGATTTCCTCGCTGTTGGGTACCGTCGTACAAACGACTGCCACCTTCGGTGCCGTCGCGCTTGCGGTGGTGTTTTTTACTGCTCAATTGTCGGGGGTAGGTAGACCATCTGTGGTTCGAGAACTATATAGAAGTAGAGATGTTTACTTGCTATTTGGATACTCCGCCGCAACAGTTCTCGGCGGTTACGTAGCTATGGTTTCGGCCGGCCAGCTGGTCGCGCCTTGGAGATCTCGTATCCTAGATTCAATTATCGTGCTTGGCGTGGCTTCCGTTCTGCTCGTCTTGCCCACCTTGATGTCTCAAATTGAGAATTTAGATCAAACAATGCTCGCCGCGAAGTTAGTTGGACGAATCAAGCCAGCGGCGATTATTGATTACGGGTTAAGTGAAGTGGCAGTAGTTCCTGAACGAAAAAACGGTGTCACGTACGAACTTGTGACTGTCGGTTTACGTCCTCGGCGGGTCGATCCTCTGCGCCCACTTCACGAGCTTATGATGGAAGCAGTGAATACTCGCGACCGGGTTCTCTTTGGAAAGCTCTTTCGCTATTTGCTCGCCCCAGTTGCGAGGGTGCATGGGCTAAATTGGGACTACTATGGCGACAAATCAGTTTGGCCAAGCCATCCCGGTTGGATTAATAGACTGAGGGCACGAAGGTACAGTTTAAGCGAAAAAACCCATATCACGTTAGCACTACTTCATTACAGCGTGAAAAGGGCACGTAACCTTCTTACGGAGTGGGAGAATCGCGACATTGGTCGACACGGAATCGTTACTGGAGTTGGTGACTTGATCCGATCTCTCGCCACAGTCAAAGATGGGGCAACAGCCATCAGAATTTGTCTTTATGCGACTCTGCACATCGAGAAGTTCTATTGTGAAGTCAGGCCATATGGCAGAATTGAGCCAATGAACGCCTTTTTTGAGACAGCGCAGATTCTGTTTGTTGCGGGCAAAACGGAAGAAGCGGAATTGTGCGCACGAGTTTTGGGGTGGGTGTCAGTTCGCACAGGACAGTTAACCTCGGAACGCTCCCCTGGTCTAGAGTCTCTTCTAAGCGACTCGTTGAAGGAGACTTACAATGGAGCGAGAGATTTGGCGTCTCTCGACGCAGTCTGGCTCCCAACCGCCGCGGACGATCCATGGAGAAATTGGCCCCCCTCTGAAGATGACAAGATCACTCCACGTCCAACTCTGGTGGAGGCTGTAAGATCCGTGGAGGTTGGTAAGTCAGTTTAGCGCACATGTAGACCTCGGTTCTTGCAATCACTCCTTAAACCAGATTTTAGGACGTCGATCTTGTTCTTAGTGACCTCGCGCTTCGTAACAAGTTGTGGGCTTACAGGGGAATTAAGATTGCAGAGCCATAGATCGAGTCTAAGTTTGCCACACTCTCCGTTCGTGCTCCCGACTCAAGCCAGATCCTCCTGCGATAACCGATCCTATGCATCATCGCCGCGAGCAATTAGGATCAAGGGAAACCGCTTTCGCGTTGTCCCTTGACGACCAATGTGTTCCAAAACACTGGGTGGCTGTTGACCCCTCAAATTACGAGTAGAGATTCACGTCTTGGAGCGCTGAGCGTTGGAGTTTCAAACGCCTCTCATTTGGCACGTCGGTTTTCCGAGGTAATGAAGGTTGTGATTAAGTTTGAATCTATTCGATCGGCGATGAGGTATTTCCGATTATCTTCTCGACCGACTGCGGTAATCATATACTTACCTTCAATAGACCCCAGGTAATGTTCAAACAGTCGGTCCGTCGATTCGCGCCATTCAGCCGCTAAGGAAGCATTTTCAGTTTGAAGCTCAGTCCAGTTGCTCGGGATTTCTATTGCAATTCTGGGTGAACGAGCAGAGCACAACGCCTCTCGTGGCCCACTGTTGACTCTTGTGACATTACAATCCGACTTCGATAGATCGACAATATCTGAGGATGGATCGGAAAGACCTTGAGTTACACGATCAGTGCTAGGAAGCCATGTGATTTCGAGACGCGATGCAAGAACTCGATTGAGTAAGTTGTTCAGTTCATAGTAATTTCTATAAAACGTAAAAGCCACAGCTTTTAGTTTACCGAAGTTCAGCACTGCGTTCGGATATTGTAATGGATCGACTGTCCAGTGAATAACCTCAATTTCTTCATCCGTGGCAATCTTCGCTTGAGCTTTTTTTAGATAGAACGCGATCCCCAGTTTTCTATACTTTTCTGACACGGCTAGCATCTGGGATTGCACGCGGAGTTCCGTTCGCAGACTCTGGGACCAGAATTCAGGGAGTTGTGGTCCGCCCAGCCGATAAAAACCAAATAGAAAACCTATGATTTCAGAATCGCTAGAGGCGACAAGAGAGGTCGCCAAGCGAAAATTCGCCGAGTGAATGTCAGCCGGATACAGTTCATCAGGCAAACTGTCCCAAGTCTGCATTTGTAGGTTGCGTATTTCGTCTGCTTCAGGAGCAGTGGGTGTGTGAATGTCGATCTGGCTACCATCGCACAGCTGGGTAGTTTCCACATCCCGAGCTTGGTATTGCTGGGCATCCCGCGGATCGTAGAATATCAAGCTAGTGCTAAAGGGAGCCTCTTGCACCAGCGGGGTCAAGGCCTTAATTACCTCATTCGGTTCGACCGGTTCGTTCCCAAGCTGATGATATCGGAGCGTAAAGACTTTACTTACTTCGTCAAGAGATCTGGGAAAGAGGAAGGCAGCGCCGATCATTTTCTGATCTTTTTCGATAAGCGCAACGCGTCCGCCGATCTTCCGGAAGGCGGCCTTGAGATAGTAAGGTGGGAACAATAGTGGATTTCGTGGCGCACCAAGCTGGCTCCGGATTACGTCTAACTGTTCGGACCAGGGTTCCTCTTTGTCTGTGACAATCGAAGCTGACAACTCGTGATGAAAGATTTGACTGGCTATGCCCATGATTTCGTCTAAATCCTTTTCTAGAGGTTACTAAGCAAAGCTTCGTCGCTAAGCTTTTACAAAGTCACTCTTCTCCAGTCATATCGTAATCCCAATACCTATCGCTTGAGATATCGTCTGCCACCCTTCCAGTCAGACGCTCGAAAACGAGGGTGAACTCGTAATTGTTCTGGGATGCCCAGTTAGAAATCAAAGCGACCGACAGCTTTAGGTCATCAGATCGGAAGGCTGCCGCAATCTTGCTATCGCTTTTTATTTGATGCCAGCACAAACTAGCTGAAGGCAGTTCATTCGTATGTTCTGGCCTACAATTTCCGGGCAATTCTGGTCCCAAATTCTCAAGGTCGCACTGACAATGATGGATCTCACCATTGCAGCAAGGCAGGTCATGTCTATGAGATTCGAGAATGTTTATTGCAACCATAACAAAGGATCCCCTTTCTTCTTGCTTTGCGACTCTTCAGGCGTCATGGGCTCTCATGATTTTGAACATCTGTGTCGCACGGGGGAGTTTCTCTCCAAG
>Ga0190274_10002649_pt1 | contig 10577 bp, 11 predicted proteins | sample Popmic531T_FD_133002 | JGI IMG/M metagenome (GOLD analysis project Ga0190274, IMG submission 133002) | Populus adjacent soil microbial communities from riparian zone of Yellowstone River, Montana, USA - 531 T | ecosystem: Environmental > Terrestrial > Soil > Riparian zone | place: USA: Montana...
ACGACAGTACGCCGTTCAGCTCAGTCGTAGGGCAGGCCTTCAGGCCTGCCGGACCCGCATCGGACGGCAGACCTAACGACAGTACGCAGCTCAGCTCAGTCGTAGGGAGGCCTTCAGGCCTGCCGGACGCGGATCGGATGGCAGACCTAACGACAGTACGCCGTTCAGCTCAGTCGTAGGGCAGGCCTTCAGGCCTGCCGGACCCGCATCGGATCGCAGACCTGACGGTCTGCCCTACGACAGTACCCATTACCAGTCGTAGGACAGTAGCCTTGCCGAAGGTCGTCAGGCCTGCCGACCACACCTGTGCTCCAATCAAATCATGTCTGACGTGGAACTGGGACTCGATACCTTCGGTGATGTGACCTCTGACGAGGGGGGAAACCTGCTCCCGCAGGCGCGCGTGCTCCGGGACGTCGTTGCCGAGGGCGTACTGGCTGACGAGCTCGGCATCGATGCATTTGGTGTCGGCGAGCATCACCGGCCGGACTTCGCGGTGTCTGCGCCGGAAGTAGTGCTGGCAGCCATCGCTGCCAAGACGAGCCGCATCGTGCTGGGCTCAGCGGTCACCGTGCTAAGCACCGACGACCCCGTCCGTGCGTTCGAGCGGTTCTCGACCGTCGACGCCCTGTCGACCGGCCGCGCTGAGATCACGGTGGGTCGCGGATCGTTCACCGAGTCGTACCCGCTCTTCGGCTACGACCTCGCGCAGTACGACCTGCTCTTCGAAGAGCGGCTGGATCTGTTCGTCAAGCTCCTCGAGGGCGGGGCGGTCAACTGGACAGGTCAAACAAGGGCGCCGCTTTCGGTCGATCGCGTGTATCCACTGATTGAAACAGGGCGGCTTCGGACGTGGGTGGGCGTGGGCGGCAGCCCACAATCGGTCGTGCGAGCCGCCCGCCACGGTCTGCCGCTGATGCTCGCCATCATCGGCGGCAATCCGTCGCGCTTCGCGTCGTACGTGGAGGTGTATCACTCGACCCTCGCGACGCTCAAGAAAGAGCGGTTGCCGATTGGCGCGCATTCGCCGGGTCATGTAGCCGCGACGGACGCGGAAGCGCGTGAGCAAGTCTGGCCGCACTACCGCGACATGATGAACCGCATCGGTCGCGAGCGCGGCTGGCAGCCGATTGGCCGCGATCATTTCGACCGTGAAGCCGGTCCGGCCGGTGCGTTGTGCGTCGGATCGCCCGAGACGGTGGCGACCAAAATCGTCCGCACGATCCGCGCGTTGGGGTTATCGCGGTTCGACATGAAGTACAGCAGCGGCACACTCGCCCACGACAAGCTCATGACGAGCATCGAGCTCTATGGCACGAAGGTCGTGCCACGCGTGCGTGAATTGCTGGCCACGGCCAAGGTCTGACACATCCATGATCCGGCAGGCCTAAAGGCCTGCCCTACGACTGGGCCGCGTACCGACTGTGCTGCGTACTGTCGTAGGGCAGACCTTCAGGTCTGCCGACGTCCGGATCTGTGTTACGTTTTCGGCCTCGGAGCATCCCATGACTACATCGCGCGTCCTCGGCCTGGCCCTGGCCTCACTCGTCGTGTCGTTCTCTTCGACTGCGATTTCCGAGAGCGCGCCGCCGGGCGCACCCTCGCAGACTCCGGCGACGCCAACCGGCGCACCAGCCCGCGGCGGACAGGCACCGGCCGGGCCGGACATGAACGCCTACTATCAGATTGGGCCGGACTCGATGGCGCGCGACGGCGTACCGAAGGGCGAAGTACGCGGTCCGTTCGTGATTCCCAGTCAGGCATATCCCGGCACTCAGCACACCTACTGGGTGCACGTTCCCGCGCAGTACGACGCTGGAGTGGAAGCGAGCCTGATGATCTTCCAGGACGGTCAGGCCTTCAAGGACATGGACGGCAGCATCCGGGCCCCCAACGTACTCGATAACCTGATTTACAAGCGCGAAATCCCTGTGATGATCACGGTATTCATCAATCCCGGCCGCACGCCCGAACAACCGGAGCCGACGCCAGCCGAATGGGGCGACCGCACGACTAACCGTCCAACCGAATACAACTCGCTCGACGACAAATACGCGCGCGTGGTCGTCGACGAACTGTTGCCGGTGCTCTACAAGGAGTTCCACATCTCGCGCGATCCCAATCGCCACGGAATCGGCGGAGCCAGCTCTGGCGCCATCGCCGCCTTCACCGTGGCGTGGGAGCGACCGAACCACTTTCGCAAGGTCCTCAGTATCGTCGGCAGCTTCACCAACATCCGCGGCGGCGACGCATACGCTGACATCGTCCGTAGCAGCGAGAGGAAACCGATTCGCGTGTTCCTGCAGGACGGTCGAAACGACAATCGCGCCGTCAGCGCGCGCGGCTACGATCCGCGACGAGACTGGTTTCTGCAGAACGTACGGCTCATGCAGGCGCTCACCGACAAGGGCTATGACGTGAACTACGTGTGGGGGCTCAACACACACGGTCAGCGGATGGGCGGTCCTCTCCTGCCCGAGATGATGCGTTGGCTCTGGCGCGATCAGCCGGTCTCGACCGATCCCAACGACGCGATCGAGCGCGGCTTCAATGAACCGAAGAAGAAGTAGCTAGCGTCGTGGTGGCTGCGGACGGTCAGGTTGGGGTCGTTCGGGAGACTCCGGCCGCTGCGGTGTCTCGGGGCGCACGGGCCGGTCGGTCGTGCCGGTGGGGACATCGGGTCGCCCGACCGGACGTTCGTCATTCGTCCGCCGATCGGGAAACAGGCGCTCGGGCCGATCGCCCCGCGCAATCGCCTCGCGCAGTCCACGGAGCGTGACGCGCCCTGACTGATAGTCCCTTTCGCGCCGCTTGATCTCGCGACCGAGGTCCAGCAAATCGCTTCCACGGAAACCACGCCGTGCGGCTTCGGCAATGACGGCGCTGCCGTCGGAGACCGGCAACCGTGCGTCCTTGATGAATCCCAGGCCGCGGGCGGCGCTGGCGACGGCCTCGGCGGGCATCGGTGGCTGTCCGCTGGGCTGGGCCTGACGTCGCAGGTCGCGCACTTCGGCCGGCGTCACGCCGGCGCCGAGCGCTTCGGCCAGGAGCGTCACGGCCGCCGCGCGCTCGGCCCCTGCCGCGGGCACCTGTCCTTCGCGGACGATGCCGTCGGCCGTCTGCAGATGCTCTACCAACTGCTGCACCACGGGATTGATGCGTGCCGGCGGTACCCCTTTGGCGATACCCTCGCGAATCTTGTTGACCACCGGCGCCGACGGCAACCCTTTCGCCGCGGCTTCTTCGGCCACGCGAATCAGGACATCGACGTCCTGAGCGCGCCCGCCACGCGAGGTCTGCAGCTGGATCAGTGCTTCGCGTTCGGACGGCGCGACGGCCTGGGCCGCAGCTAAGCCCTCTGCACCCATGGTCATCGCGACGACGCACGCGAGCAGCAGCGCGCGACCGCTACTGTGGTGTCGGCCGGACAACAACGACTCCATTCCTGACGCCGAACCCATCGTCAACGTACTCCTCGGCAATCGGCGGTGATACCCATCGAGTGCCGTCCACCACGAACATGAAAGAGTGATCGCCCGGCGGCAGCGGCACGACAATCGTCCACGTACCAGGCGTTCCGCTGCGCCTCAGCGCATGCGAGGTCATCGACCACTGATTGAAGGAGCCGCCCACGGCCACGCTCGCCGCCGTCGCGTCCACGAACACGAACTCGACTCCCGCCGGTGTAACCTTCGGCATCAAGGGCGACACGTGCCCTCCGCACGCGGCGATGACCATCGCAAGCGCGAAGGTGACCGGCGTAACAGGAGACTTCGGCCGCATGGCGACTGGAGCCTAGCCGAGCGGGATCGGATGTGCAATGAGTCACAGCGGCGTCACCATGGGCCGCACGTCCAGCACGGCGTTCTCCGATCCAAATCCGTCGTCGCGCCGCTCAGTCGCGAACGGATCGGCCACCCATCGATCGCCGTCGACGACGAACATGTACTCGTAGCGTCCGGGTCGTAGAGGAATCGTGACGGCCCATGCGTCGCCCGACAGCCGCTCGAGCGGCGTGCGTGTTGGATTCCAGCCGTTGAAGTCGCCGGCCACCGCTACGGCCTTCGCGTCGGGTTGCATGATGATGAGCCGGACGAGCATGGCGGGTGAGTCGGGTGTCAGTGCAGGCGCCGAGACAATGGCGCTCGTGTCGTTCGCGAATCGCGCCGCTTGGCCTGTCATCGCCACGGCGACTACGAGGACGGCGGCCGCTGCCAGGGCCATCGCACTGGCAAGGTTCCAGTGCAGCACGCGCGGCTTCAGGAACGGATTCATTCTCGCCTGATGGCCTCCTGAAGCTTCGGTCGACGCCAAGGCCGTTCGTCGCAGCACATCGCCGACGAATCCGGCAGGCACCGCGGGCCGCGGCAGCCGGGCGGAATCGAACGCGAGATGTTCGAGCGAGAGCAACGCGGTGCGCAACGGCTCATCGTGCCCGAGTCGCGCGAGCAGCTGCAGTCGCTCTTCGGCCGACAGTTCCTGATCCACAAAACGCTGCGCGAGCTGGTCCGGCTCGCTCATGTTCGTCCGGTCGCCGGTCATCGGTGTGCTCCTTCGAGGTGTGCAAGCGAGCGGCAGAGCAGTGTGCGCGCTTTGTAGACGCGCATCTTGAGCGTGTCGCGATGCACGCCGAGGATATGGCTCATCTCGTCGTAGTCGAGTCCCTCAATGTGTTTGAGCACGAATGACTCGCGGTAGAGCGGCGGCAGCGCCTGGACGGCCTGATCGAGCTGCCACGCGAGTTCGACCTGCTCGTACTCCCAGTGAGGGGTCTCGAGATCAGGAATGGTGGCAGCCGCGGCGCTGTCCGAGCCGCCGTCCTCGAACGGGACGGTATCAGGCCGGCGGCGACGGAGTGAGTCGGTGCACTTGTTCATGGCAATGCGATAGAGCCACGTCTTGAAACTGGCGTCGAACTGGAAACGCTCGAGCGCCTGATATGCCGCGACAAATGTTTCTTGCGCCATGTCCTCTGCGTCGCTCGTCGAGCCAAGCATGCGCGACGTCACGCTCAGGATGGCGGGCGCGTAGCGCGCGACGAGCGTCCCGAAGGCGTCGCGGTCGCCGCGTTGCGCCGCGCGTACGAGAGCCGCATCATCCGAAGCGGTCTCGGGACTCATCACTGTTCCGGCCGGCTCCTAGAACCGACGGCTGGCTCCGACAGTGAATCCGTGATCGGGTGCACCGTCGCTGAGGCCCACCTGCCATACCAGCTGCAGGCGCCATCCGCCTGGCCGGATGAGACTGAGTACGCTGAGGATGTCACGCGCGCTCTCGAGTCCAGGCACGAGCGCCGCGTACTCCTCATAGAACAGGCTCACGTTCGCGCGTCCATTGCCGATCCGCTTCGATACCCCCACGTCGTACCACCACACGTCGTTGAGATCGTCACCCTCCGGTGTGCCGATGAAGGTGTAGCCGGTGTCCACCATTGCGAGCAGGCCCGCCGCGATGCTCCGGCTGACCTCGACGCCGAGCCCTTCATCCGGCTTGCCGGTCCCAAGCCCGAGCGCCGCGCTGGCGGTAGGCGTCTTCAGATGGCCGATGATCGCAATCGTCGGCAGGGCGCCGTGTTGGTCGGCCACGTAGTAGCGCCCGCGCGCCACGATGTCGCCGCGGCCGCATGCGGTCGTCACCGGTCCGGGCGTCGTGTCCGTTTGACCCGATGTGCCGCTGCCCACCGTGACGGTGCCATTACCGCGGACGCACGTGAGCGGCACGACGACCGCAAAGTCGCCATTACGGAACAGACGCCTGACTGTAAGGGGCGTGTAAAAGATACGAGTCACCGAGTCGGTGCCGTACCGCCCAGTCGAGAAGCTCGGTGTCGTGCCGATTTGCCACTTCACCGGTTGAATCTGCCGAGCATGCGCCGGTGAGGCGATTCCCAGTGCGATGACGAGTGCGCTCGCAAGTAGCCCGGGTCTCGAGAGAGACCCGGGCTCGATGTGCCTTCGCTGCGAGCGCATGACTAGATCCGTCAGCCCTTCACCGGACGCTCTGGTCTCTCTGGTCGCTCGGGTCGTTCCGGCCGCTCGGGGCGGTCGGGCCGTTCCGGCCGAACCGGGCGCTCGGGGCGTTCCGGGCGCTCTACGTCAGGGCGTTCCGGTCGCTCTGGGCGCTCGGGTCGTTCTGGTCGGTCCGGCCGATCCGGACGGTCGGGCCGATCCGGTCGGTTGGGCCGCTCCGGCCGATCCGGCTTCGCGGTTGGGTCCTGCACCGAGGTGGCCTGGCCGCCGACTGCCAGCACCGGCGCGGCGCCGAGCGCGCCAATCGTGCCCGCGACGACCAACGCTGCCACCGTGTTACGGAATTGCCTCATCACTCCTCCTGACTGATGCTCGTGCGGAACGGCCCGGCGGTTCGTGCCCGGATTGTCCCCCGGTTACTTAGACGCAGCCGGTCGCGCCGCGTAAACAACAGTTCTGATCTGCTGCTCGTCAGCGACTTTCGATAACCGTCTCAGAAACAGACGATCCGATCCTTCGCCGCTTCGATTTTCTTGAAGTCGACCCCAGGCACCTTTTTGAGATCGTCAACGGCCGTGCAGGGGCCGTTCTTCTCCCGGTAGGCAATGAGCGCGCGAGCCTCGCTACGGAGCAGGCCGATCACGCTCTCGAGATCGATCTGCGGGGCGCTGTTGACGTTGATCGGACGAGGTGCGTCGCCGAGAAAGTTGGTCGTCAGGTATTCCAGGACCCTGGCGAGGTCTTCCTCACTGCCCTTGGCGCCCCGCTTGACCATGTCCTGCACCACGCCCTGCCAGCCTTCGCGTGTGAGGCGTACGGAAGCGGCGCGAGTCGGCTGGTGACAAAGACCGCACACCTTGACCACCGCGTCCTTGCCGGGGCCGTCGGGCAAGCCTTCACCCGACGCGGCCGTCGGCGGCTCCTGGCCTGCGGCGACCGACATGGTCAGGACGAGCGTCCCAGCCAGAGCCGCGAGAGCGAAACGAATCGGTCGTGCGTCCATATCCAGCCTTATTTTGCCATGGCCTCGGGACCACTGGGGCGAGACCCGGAACCTGCACTAAGCTATGGACCACACTCGCTATGAACAGTCACATGCAGCACCTCCATGTACGTCGGATGTGGACCCTCGTCTGCGCGGTCGCCTGCGCCTTGACCGTCGCGGCCTGCGGCCGATCGTCACCCTCACAGACCAGCACCGCGACCGGCGATGTCTGGGCGACAGTGGATAACCGGACCATCACCAAGAGTGAAGTCGAGAAGGCCTACCAGAGCGCCATCGATCCGACGGCCCCGCCGCCGACCGAGGATGAGGCCATGGCCGCCAAGATGAGCGTGCTCGACGAGCTCGTCACGCAGGACATCCTCCTTGCCCGGGCCAAGACTCTGGCGATTGCGCCGACCGACGCGGAGGTGGACAAAGCGCTCACGGATCGCAAGCAAGGGATGCCCGACGCGCAGTTTCAGCTTCAGCTCAGCACGCGTGGCCTCACCCTCGACGACGCCAAGCGCAGCGTGAGGCGCGATCTGACCCTGCAGAAGCTCTTTGAGAAGGAAGTCTCATCGAAGATCGCCGTGAGCGACCCGGACATCGCCACGTTCTACGCCAAGAATCGCGCGCAGTTCGACGTCAAGGAGGAGCAGTTCCGGCTCGCGCAAATCGTGGTCGCTCCCGGACGCAACCCGCAGCTGTCGAACCGCCTGAATGACGATGCGGTCACTCCCGCCGAGGTGGATGCGAAGATCAAGATGCTCGGGGAGAAACTGCGGAACGGAGCCGAGTTCGCCACGCTCGCCGCCGATTACTCGGAGGATCCGCAGGTCGCGGGCAACAGCGGCGACCTCGGCCTGATGCCCCTGTCATCGCTCGACCGGCTGCCGCCGCAGCTCAAGGCGACCGTGCTCAAGATGGCGCCCGGTTCGGCCAACGTGGTCTCGTCGGGCGGGGCTTTTGCGATCGTCATGCTCATCGAGCGAGCCCCGGCCGGCCTGCGCGAACTCGCCTCACCCGGCGTGCATGATGGCATCCGCGATCTGCTGAAGACGCAGAAGGAACGGCTGCTCCGCGCCGCCTACGTCGCGGCCGCCCGCGACGAGGCCAAGGTCGTGAACAACCTCGCGCGGCAGGTGCTTGCGGCCGCACCGCCGGCTGCACCCGCGCCGCCACCGGCAGCGCCGGCCAAGTAGCGTCCAAGAGGCGGGATGGCGACCACGATGATGACCCCGGCCGGCACGGATGTGACCAGCCGAGCCTCGCGAGTCCGCTTTCGGGTCGTCGCACTCGGCACGACACTCGCGATGGTCACCTATCTCGACCGTGTCTGCATTTCGAAGCTCGCGCCGAACATTCAGGCGGACCTGCACCTCGACAAGATCCAGATGGGCTACGTCTTCAGCGCGTTTGCGCTGGCCTACGCGCTGTTCGAGATCCCGACGGCCTGGTGGGCGGACAAGGCCGGCACTCGATCGGTCCTCACGCGCATCGTCATCTGGTGGTCGGCGTTCACGATGGCCACCGCGGCCGCGTACAACTATGTCTCGATGCTCGCGGTGCGGTTTCTCTTCGGGGCAGGCGAAGCGGGCGCCTGGCCGTGCGCAGCGCGATCGTTCTCGCGCTGGATCCCGAAGAGCGAACGAGGCACGGTACAGGGCATCTTCTTCTCGGGCGCGCATCTGGTCGGGGGCCTCACCCCGTTGCTCATCGTGGCGCTGCTGCCTTATATGCACTGGCGCGCGATGTTCGTGGTGTTCGGACTCGTCGGGTTCGCGTGGGCGGCGATCTGGCATCGCGCGTATCGCGACGACCCGGCCGACCACCCGGACGTCAACGCGGCCGAACTCACGCATATCCTTGCGGGCCGGCCGCCGGACTCGGTCCACACGGTTGGTTTGGCGTTCTGGTCGCAGTTGCTCAAGAACAGAAATGTGCTGGCCCTCTGTTTGATGTATTCGGCCAACAGCACCATCTTCTATTTCTGCATCACGTGGCTCCCGACGTACCTCCAGGAACGGCACGGGTTCGATGCGACCACGCTCGGCTTCCTTTCAGGGCTGCCGTTGCTCGTGAGCGTGCCAAGCGATCTGTTCGGCGGGGTCATCACGGACCGGCTGGTGGTTCGACTCGGCCTGCGGCGCGGCCGATGCATCGTCGGCGCCGTGGCGTACGCGGTGGCGACCGTCTCCCTCTTCGGGGCGGCATGGTTTGGCCATCCGGTGGCCGCGGCCGTGCTCATCGCCATCGCCACCGCGGCGGCAATGTTCACGCTCGGCGCCGCGTGGGGCTCGTGTATCGAAATGGGTCGCAATCACACGGCCGTCGTCGGCGCGACGATGAACACCGCGGGACAGATTGCCAGCCTGATGTGCCCCCTCATCGTGGCCTACTCGGTGGAATGGTTCCACGACTGGGACTTGCCGCTCTATCTCATCAGCGGACTCTTCGGGCTCGGCACTCTGTGCTGGTTCGTCATCGATCCCACCAAACCGGCCTTCAAGGAACACACCGCCTAGCTCAGTCGGCAAACCTGAAGGTTTGCCCTACGACAGTTAGGTCCCTTTCGTACTTCGTACTTCGTACCTCGTACTTCGTACTTTCTCCTACGCCCCGCCTTCGTCCGCAGCGACCGGAGGAGTGGGCGGCGCGCCGTGACGCACGAGCCCACCGTGCTTGACCTCGGGCAGCAGCATGAGAGTGGCGCCGAAGATCAGGCCTGCTGAGAGCAAGCCCATTGCCTGGATCGACCAGTAATCGAGAAGGAGAAAACCCGCGAGCGGCGCGACGAGGCCCCGCACGCCGGTGAAGAATGTGTGCACGCTCATGTAGTCGGCCACGCGCTTGGGCGGCGCAATCTTGGTGACCCAGAGACTCCACGCCACGTCGCCACCGGCGGCCGACACGCCGAAAATGACAGCCGACAGCACGAGCCCAATCATGGAGTCGGTCGTGAAGAACGATGTGATCCCGAGCGCGAAGCCGATGTTCAGTGAGATGCGCACGACGAAGAAGTTAGCCCGATCGAACAGCCAGCCCCAGACGGGACTGAGGACGAGCCGCGCGAGGTTGGGGACGATGCCGGTGAGCAGGGCAATGACATCTGGCGCGAGCTCGAGGTGATAGCGCGGACTTGCGAGGTACTCGACCCGCAACGGCAGCATCATCAGGTTCGCGAAGCCCATCAGCATCCACGAGATCAATGTCGTCCGAAACATGCGGTCATCGCGAACGTACTTGAGCGCGCGAAATGGATGGCGACTGCCCGAGGCGTGGAGCGGTGTCGACGGAATCCGGGTCAGACACCAGGCGGCAAAGGCCATGCTCACGGTGAAGATGAGCAGAAGCAGCCGGAAGTAGCCGAGGTCCAGTGCGAGCAGCGCGCCGCCACCGAAACTGAAGATGGCGGCGGCGAGAATGCGAATCATGAACGTGCGCGAGAAGAACCGTCCGCGTGAGGCGTCGGGGTAGTTGTCCTGATAGATCTGCGTCAGCAGGGGCACGAGCGCGCCGGCGGAGGCCATCGCGAGCATGGTGGTCAGCACGTAGACCGGCTCCCAGGGCGCGAGCGCGGCAATGGCGAGGGCGACCGCGCCACCGGCGGCGAGGCGCGCGGC
>Ga0190274_10002650_pt1 | contig 10577 bp, 7 predicted proteins | sample Popmic531T_FD_133002 | JGI IMG/M metagenome (GOLD analysis project Ga0190274, IMG submission 133002) | Populus adjacent soil microbial communities from riparian zone of Yellowstone River, Montana, USA - 531 T | ecosystem: Environmental > Terrestrial > Soil > Riparian zone | place: USA: Montana...
AATTGATAATCAAAGTTTCGGATGAGGAAATTGAGAGTGTTAGTGTTTTTGATACGTTTGGTAAAGCGTCACCAATCCAATGGCATTATGTAAATAACAAAAGAGAAGTGCAGATAATTGTAAGTAAACTGTCACCCGGAATTTATTTTGTACGTGCCGGTAGCACGGATGGTATTACTTCAAGTGGCAAGTTCATAAAGGAATAAGGGTTGAAAAATTGAATGGGTTCTGAATCTAATGAGGAAGATATAAATCGAAAACATGATGGATGATTTTATGAAAGCCGCAGTCTCAGAAGCCCGCCAGGGTCTTTCAGAAGGCGGAATACCGATCGGATCCGTATTGGTTCGCGACGGAATAATAATAGGACGCGGACATAACAAGCGCGTGCAGGATGGTGATCCAGTTACACATGCTGAAATTGACTGCCTGAGAAATGCCGGCCGTGTGGGCAACTATTCTGACACTGTCCTCTACTCTACCCTGATGCCTTGTTACCTCTGTGCGGGGGCTGTCGTTCAATTTGGAATTAAAAAAGTTTTTGCCGGCGAAGACGAAACCTTTTCAGGTGCCAGGGAATTTATGGAGTCGCACGGTGTTGAGATCATCAACCTGCAATCAGAAGAATGCAAGGAAATGATGCGGAAATTTATTACTGAGAACCCAAAACTCTGGTATGAGGATATCGGTGAATTGTAAAAATCAATACTTTTAATATGGCAAAGGCAGAGCTTAAAACAAAACAAACAGACACCAGCGTTGAAAAATTCTTAAACGGAATTGTTGATGAGCAAAGACGAAAGGATTGTATAGTAGTTTCAAAACTAATGAAAGCAGCATCAAAATCGGAACCTAAAATGTGGGGCACTGCAATTGTCGGATTTGGAAATGTTCATTTGAAATATGAAAGCGGTCGTGAATTGGATTGGTTTCAATTTGGATTTTCTCCCCGCAAGCAAAACCTCACTCTGTACGGTGTAATGAACGCTTCAAAATCCGCTGGCTTTTTGAAAAACCTGGGTAAGCATAAAACGGGCAAGGGATGCCTTTACATTAACTCTCTCGATGAAGTAAATATAGATGTTCTGAAGCAGATGATTGAGTTGGCAGCGGTAAAGAAAAAGTGAAATCAACTAAATTCCATTGACGCTGCGTAAAAATTCTTCCTTTTTCCGTCTTGCCACATCTAATGAAGTTCCATCCTTCATTACAACGTATCCTCCATCTCCTTTCACGTAGCGTAGCATAAACTTAATGTTAATGAGATGAGACTGATGAATTCGGAAGAACGAATATCCCTCTAGCATTTCTTCAACTTCTTTCAATGTTTTAGAGATGATGATTATTTCCTTGCTGTTCAGAATAATTTCTGTGTAGTTATCATCGGCTTTGCAGTAAACTATTTCATGGATATCAATGAATAGCAATCCTTCCATTGTGGGCACTGAAAGCTTTCCAAGGCGGTCCTGCTGTGAGCGGACGTTATTCAGAAATGATTTTACCTTAACATTATTCTCCTTTTGATTCTGCTTTTCCAATGCGCGTTTAACTGCGTGCTGTAGTTCATCGGCATCCACCGGCTTTAGTAAATAATCGAGTGCACTGAAACGGATTGCTTTAATGGCGTACTTGTCGTGAGCGGTTACAAAAATCACATTCATGTCAGAATTCGCAAGATGATCAAGCACATCGAAGCCACTCATACCAGGCATATCAACATCCAGAAAAAGCAAATCCGGATCCTGCTTTTTTATTTGCTCCAGCCCTTCTTCGGGATATTCGCATGCAGCCACAATATGAATTTCCGGACAATAACGCTCCACAGCCATGCGTAAAGCATCACGTGCATCGGGTTCATCGTCGATAATTATTGCTTTCATTGTTATTCATTCAGGTTATAATGTTTGCTTCCTCACAGCGGTATCCTTAATTCCACCTGCGTTCCGCTTGCAATTCCGTTCTTAGACAAATCTGTAATTATCACTTCGGGCTTTTTATTCTGTGTAACAGAAAGCAAATGCATCCGCTCTTCGGTCACTCTCATTCCCATGCTTTTCTGAGTCAGAATCTTTCTTTCTTTAAGTTCCTTTGCTTTTGCTCTTCCTATTCCGTTGTCGCTAATTAAACAAAGAAGATAATTTCCCGCTGCAATACCATTTTTTGTAATTGAAATTTTCAGTTCACCTTTCCCCTCCTTTGGCAGTAAGCCATGCCAGATCGCATTTTCAATGTATGGCTGAATAAGCATGGAAGGGATTTCAATATCATTCATGCCTATATTTTCACTGACTGAAATAGTATAATCAAATTTTGTTTTAAACCGGTTGGCTTCCATTTCGAGATATGCTTCCAGCATTTCCATTTCATTGCGCAATGGAATCATTGGTTGTTCCGAGTTTTCCAGTATCATGCGAATAAGTTTCGAAAATTTTGAAAGATACCGCGAGGCCTTTTCTGTATCATTCTCGAGTATAAATTTGTTTATAGAATTAAGACAGTTGAAAATAAAATGTGGGTTCATTTGTGCACGTAGAGCCTTCATTTCCACCTCTGCAAGTTGCTTGTTAAATGTTGTTTTCTGCTTTTCTTCCTTGCGAATCATACGGACCCGTCGCACTACAATCCAATAAATACAACTTACAATAAAAAACAATAACAGCAAACGGAACCACCATGTTTTCCAGTATGGAGGGAGTATGGTGAATGTAAGTGCATTTATTTCACCACCAACATTATTATTTCCGACAAAAGCTTTCAATTTGAAAGTATAATTTCCCGGACCAAGGTTGGAATAACTCGCAAAACGTTTGCTTCCCGCTTCGTTCCAGTTCTCATCCAGCCCTTTTAGAAAATAATAAAATTTTGTCTTGTTGCCATCTTTGAAATTAACAGAGGTGTATTCAATATTTATGTAATTCTCCTGGTAGGACAATGTCATCGGCTGAGATAAATCTACCACAGTATCTTTTCCGTTAATCTGAATTTTTTGCACGTAAAGATTTCGGGGAGATGGTTTTCCATTCAGCTCAGCAGGGTTAAAATAAACTACAGCATGCGGTGATACGAGATAAATAAGATTACTTGAGGAATCAAAATAAGCTACTCGCGTGAATTCATTGTCAGGCAACCCGTCAGTAGCATCAAAGCATATAAAGGTCTTCTCAGCGGGGTTAAACCTTCCCAATCCATTTTGCGTACCGAGCCACAAATTTCCGTTACCATCGCGCGTAATTGATCTTACAATTTCATTGCATAGTCCTTCCTGGCGAGAATAACTTTCCAATTGGTCGGTACGATAATTATAATGCATCAATCCATGTCCATTATAGGAAGTGAGCCAAGTGCTATTGCCCGAGTCAGGCAGTAAATCACTTATCCATTCGGTAGATTTTCTTCGGTCAGATTCTGGCTTGGGAAAATCTGTCATAGAATTTTCTGCAGTGTTCCACAAAACGAACCATTGTTCTCCCAAAGTTGAAAGTAAAATATTGCCATTTTTTTCCTCTCTTATCCTTGTGACTGCGGGTGCAGGAAATATGTTTTCAGCAGACTTATTTTCAGCGTTCGAAAAATAGTTTATCAGCCTGTTTTCATTTAAAGAATAATGTACCAATAATATTTTCCTCCTGAATGCAAACCAGTAATCACCATTTGAAGCCTGATGGATGTCAGTAACTTCCTCCTTCGGCAATGCCCTGAAAATTCCTGTCGGATTGGTTAAAATATTTTTTTGGATATCGTAATTAAAAAAACCGTCGAAAGTTCCAGCCCATATTTTTTTATTCCTGTCAACATACAAACAGATAATTACGTTTTCATTTTCATGCAATGGGTTTCTATTGAAGCAATGTTTTACTTCTCCTGTAGTTCTATTTAAAGCATATATTCCGTTTTTTTCCGTTCCCGCAAGCAGCCATGTTGAATCCACCAAAGCAAAACTTAAAAGTTGTGGAAACGGCGCATTCAATTTACTCCTGAATTGCTCAGAAAAGAATTGAAAAGGTGTCTGGGTTAAAGCCGCTTTGGAGAGCCCATCATATGTAGAAATCCAGAGATTGCCGCTTCTGTCCATAAACATTTTGTCTATTTCATTTGATGCAATAGAAGAAGCATCATAGACATCGTGCCGATGGGTTTTATAACTTCCATCCTCAGGATTGAACTCAAACAACCCTCCTGATGCGCTGCCGCACAATATTTTATTCCCAAATGGAATAATTCCATTGAATGTATTATATAGCGGTGTAAATGATTTGTCGCTTGCGCGAAATTTAAGTCTTGAAAGTTTTTTTGTCTTGAGATCATAATTCAAGAGCCCCGTGCCCCAGGGGGAAAACCAAATATTGCGTTTCAGGGAATCAAGATAAAAACCCCCGATTGGAGCTGCGAAGTAAAGAGAATCAGAAGAATTTTTATAGCATCTAACCCGTCGCGATTTATTATCCACCGTTACAATTCCCATATTGTCTGAAGGAATCCATAAATTATTTTGAAAATCAAGCACCGGGTAATTGAAATCAACTACAATTCCCCGCAAAATTTTTCCCTGCTCAGAATCGGTGAAACGGAATTTGTAATTCAACAACGAATCAAAAACATCGATAACACCGGCATGATTCACCCACAAGTTTTTATCAGCATCGCAAAAGGTTTTTCTGATGAAAGAATTATTTCCGTACGAGAGCTCCTTTTGTTTTATCCTGTAGTTTTCAAAACGATTTTTAATGATATTGTAAACACACAGTCCATCATTGGTTCCGATGACGAGCAAGCTGCCAGGCATTTCAGTGAGTGAGCGAACGATGTTCGCGCTGAGAGAATTTGTGTCGGACGGATTATGATAAAAATTCTGGAATGAAATTCCATCAAAGCGGTTCAATCCGTTTTTAGTTGCAATCCAGATAAAGCCGCGGCTGTCCTGCAATATATCCCTGCAAAAATTTGCAGTCAGGCCATCACGCATGGTGTAATTCTCAAAGCGGAGCTGGAGGGACGGGTTTTGCGCGTGACAAAAGACAAGGGCAGAGCATAGTATGCCCGCGCAAAAAATGACTCTTATGTTTGGCAACATTACTACTGTACTTATTCAGCAACTAATGTAGAACATTATTCTGCATTGCAAGGCAAACATCATTCACCCGAAAAATTCAAACGATACTGCCACAAGAAGCACAGCCAGGATTATTTCAGCGATAAACCAAAGGTTTCTATTCATGTATACAAAAATTTTTTTAACGGTGCCGCGCATTTCATTTTATTACTCGTGTTGGGTGGAAGTTGATATTTTAGGAACCGGAGCTGAGCAGTTTATGATTTTGCTTAATGGTTGAGTGAATGAGATTAAAAGGGTTGAAGTGAAATGAACTTTTGAGGTTCACTTTTTCTCCAACGCCTCAACGCGAAGCAATACATCCGCGAGTTGCTTCTTTAGTTGGATATTTTCTTCTTCCAGCTTCTGGAATCCGGTTTCTGAATTCTGAATTTTTTCATTCAGCTCCTGTACTGCTTTTACAAGCGGCACAACAAATTCTCCATAAGCTATGCGATAATGGTCTTTATCGTTTGTTGGTTTTACCACTCCGTCAAAATCATATCCGGCTTCCTGTGCTGCTTTTTCCGCTTCCTGCGCAATAAAGCCGCTCATGACGATAGATTCTTTTTTCGCAATGCCATCATCAATTTGCGTTTTCATTTCAGAAGTCATTTGCGAATCTTTTTTTCCGTAAGGACTGATACCAAGAAAATCATTGAGCCCTTTCACATTCATATGATAAGTAACCGGGCGAAGTCGAAGAATGAAATCAAGCCCCTTTACATTTTCCTGAACACTTGTTTTAAAACGGCCGTCAGAGAAATTGGACCAGTTGGTATAACCGCCACAATAAATTGTAGAAGTATTTCCGAGTAATGCAAGATTATCTGTATTGGTAAATGAGCCATAACCCAGGACTATCGAGTTACTTCCTGAAATATGAGCATTGCTTCCGATAATAACATTATAACTACTGGAGGTCAAGTCATTGTAACTACCCTCACCGATAGCAGTGTTATCGTGTCCATTAATATTGTTAAACAATGTCTGCCACCCAATTGCGGTATTATCAAACCCGGTTGTATTGTTTTGCAGGGCTTTGAATCCATTGGCAGTATTCCAGCTACTGGTGTTAGAGAGAAGTGCGCCACCACCTTGGGCAGTATTCTCAATTCCACTGCTATTGGTCTTAAGCGCTTCATACCCGACAGCAGTATTGCTGTATCCTACTGTATTAGTTCGCAATGCCGAATGCCCGACCGCAGTATTTTGAACTCCAGATGATATTGATATGGGGTCGTTATATAACAACGCTTGATATCCAACTGCAGTATTGGCACTCACCCATGTTGAACCTGGATCATATGATTGCATTGATAATGCCCCATTACCAATCGCTGTATTCTGACTTGCGGTGGTGTTATAATAAAGAGCATCCTTTCCGATAGCAGTATTATAGTTTCCTGTTGTGTTGTACTTGAGTGTAAAACTTCCAATGGCAGTATTGTATGAGGCGACTCCACCCACTCCACCTGTATTGGAAAACAGTGCCTGATACCCCATAGCCGTATTAAAGAATCCATCAGTATTTGAAAATAATGCCTCGCAGCCATTGGCGGTATTGTAGGCTCCTAAAAGGTTTGAATAAAGTGCTTTATAACCCGTTGCCATATTAAAGCTTCCTGCTGTGTTAGAATAAAGTGCGGAATGTCCAACAGCAGTATTGGAAATTCCCTCAGAGGTTGAAATCGGCTGATTAGAAAATAGAGCATTAAAACCGACGGCTGTATTGGCGGATATCCATTGTGAATTGCCGTTGTTGAACGATTGTAAATATAATGCCCTGATTCCAACCGCTGTATTCTCACTTGCGGTGGTGTTTTCAGAAAGAGCAGAGCCCCCGATCGCTGTATTGTAGCTCCCAACGGTATTGTTTTGAAGCGCACCTGTTCCATGAGCGGTATTGCCTAAACCAGATGTGTTCAATTTAAGCGCCAGCGATCCGTTTGCTGTGTTGGAATATCCTGTGGTGTTGTTGTTACCTGCATCTCTTCCAATAAAAGTATTATAAAGACCTCCACCGGTTGCATTATTTACACTGCCTGAATTAAGTCCAATAAAAGTATTGAAAGGGTTGTCCGAATGAATCCAAAGCAAATCGGTTGAGTTGCTGCTCCGGAGTTTTAGTAATGGGTTGGTGTTGCTTTGTGATGCGTTGGCATCGATAATTAATTGAGATGCATCAGCACTTCCTTTTACATGCAACTTGCCTGCGGGAGTTGTTGTGTTCACTCCAACATTGCCGCCATCGTTATAAATATTGCTGTTGTTCACTACCCATGTTGTACCGTTCCAATAAGTTGTGTTTCCTGCTGCACTGCCATTAGGAAGAGAACCTGATGGCCCTTGAGGTCCGGTAAGATTTGCTTGCAATGTCCATGTTGATGCCCCGGTTTTTTTATAGTAATCACCGTTTACCGTGTTGAGATAAAAATCATTTACTACTCCAGTTGCTCCATTTGGTATTCCACTTCCGGTGTACCACAGGGCACCATTAGTTCCATTGGTTCCATTTGTACCTGCGGACCCCGTTGCTCCTGTCGCGCCCTGAATTCCCTGCGGTCCTGTTAATCCCGGAATTCCTTGTGGCCCTGTCGCACCGGTTGCTCCTGTAACTCCTGTTGTGCCCTGAATTCCCTGTGGTCCTGTAAGGTTTGCCTGCAACGTCCATGTTGATGCTCCGGTTTTTTTGTAGTAGTCGCCATTTGCAGTGTTCAGGTATAAATCATTGATGATTCCTGTTGCTCCTGAAGGAACACCACTTCCTGTGAACCATGTAGCTCCATCGGTTCCGGCTGGACCAATTGCCCCGGTTGCGCCTGTAATACCTTGCGGGCCTGCCGGACCCGGAGCTCCGTTCAGTGAAATATCCCATGACGTAAAAGTTCCACTGCCTGTTATTGAAATTACATTTACAACCATTGCGCCGGTTAGATAATCGTAAGAAGTAATGGTGCCTGTCATAAGGTTGATAGCTGTGTTGGCAATAATTACTGTTTGTCCAATGGCGTAACTCAAAGAATCTTCAACTGTAATATTTTTTACGCCTGTTGAAATTGACAATGATGTGCTGGAGGTTGTGGTGTAGCGATCTCCATCGTCGCCATCCTGACCTTGCGGTCCGGGTGCACCGGTTAATCCCGTATTTCCCTGTGGTCCTTGAATACCTGGCGGTCCAGTTGCACCCTGTGGTCCCGGATTTCCACTTGCGGCAAACAATGAATACGGAACACTCAGAAGTTGTGATGTTCCCATGTTCACGTAGGCAATACCGCCTGCAGGATCCATTTCAACTTGCAGCCAGGGAGTAACGGTAGCCCATGCGATGGAAGTAAAATTTCCTATCACAGGAGTTCCGTTCCCAACATTCAAAGTGAATAAACCGAATTGATTTGTAGTTGCATTTTGTGTTTCCTGGTACAAGGTTGTCCCGCCACTGCCATTGGAAATAGTGAATCGGATGCTGATGTTCTGAGTTTGAAGAATAGCACCGGAAATATCGCGTGCTACAGCCTGGTAGTTTATTCCCTGGGGTGCCTGAGAATATAAACTGGAACCAGGTAAAAGGCAATAAACAAAGAATATTACCAGCGTAAGGTTGTATTGTTTCAGCTTTCTCATAGAAATTAATTTTTGATTCTGCTACTTTATTACTTGAATTTTTTGGGAGAAATATTTTTCTGAACCGGAGATGTTGTCCTGAATAGTTATTTCGATAAGATAAATCCCATCTGCAGAGGTTGACAGTTTAAAGGGTTCAATAGTGATTTTATTTTGCTGATAAAATTCCCATTGAAGAATTTCCCTTCCCAACACATCCAAAATCCTAACAGCAATATGTTCATCCCCTTTTGTTTCTATAACGAGATTGAAATTTCCATCTGAAGGGTTTGGATAGATGCCGAATGAAAAATTTCGATCGGAATGTTCGGCGGTATAGGTGTTGAAATCCCATGCCTGCTGAAATCCCTGAGTCAAAATATTTCCTGCTGAAGTAAAAGTTTCTATCGAAGCCATTTCACCCGTTGTGAAACTCAGTGTTCCCGAAGCGCCGCTGTAAAAGCCGCCAGATGAAGAAACAACGAAGGGAGAGAGGGACTGTGAATGAGTAATCGTAGTCCACAAAATCAATATCGGAAGAAAAACCATGCTCAATTTCCCCCAGAGAATTTTACGATCGTTCCTTTTGGATAATTGTTTGTTAATAAACTTTACCATTTCTTTTCAGGTTAGGTGAAAAAACAAGCAACAAAGGAGCAAATGGCTAAAAGTTTTTCCAACCCACAATGAGTAAGCGGGGCATTTAAATGAGTAAGCGGGACTTAGTCTGGAGATTAATGACAGGTGTCAGAAGCTAAATTTCTCACATCAGAATTCTTTCTTCTGATTTCTCCCTTTCCTTTTTTCAAACAGGGAGGCTTTTTTTATTCCCGGTAACTTGATAACTTGCTCTCCGGAGAAAATGTTAAAGAATGTCACTACTCATAAAGAACGGAAGAATTATTACTGCCTCTGAAGATTATGTCGCCGATATTTTAACGGATGGCGAAACCATATCCATGATCGGTAAAAATCTTTCTGTCAATGCCGATGAAACCATAGATGCATCGGGCAAAATGATATTTCCCGGTGGTATAGATCCACATGTTCATCTCGATATGCCCTTCATGGTAACTTTTTGCAGCGACGATTACGAAACCGTTACGCTGGCAGCATTGCATGGAGGTACTACCATGGTTATTGAGTTTATCCTGCAGACGCAAGGCAAACCACTGCGTCATGCACTTGAACAATGGCAAGGAAGAAGTAATGGTAACTGCTATGGCGATTATTCCTTTCACATGGCTGTCACAGATTTTAACGACGACACCAAAAAAGAAATTTCTGAAATGGTTGAGAAGGAAGGTATCACCTCCTTTAAAACTTTCATGGCCTATAAAGGTGCATTGATGATTGACGACAGGCAGATGGTTGGCCTGATGAACGAGGTAAAAAAATGCGGGGGCATGATTACGGTTCATGCCACAAACGGTGATATGATCGACTTCCTCGTTGCAAAACACAGAAGCGAAGGCAAGCTTTCACCACTCTATCACTATTTATCCCAGCCGGAAATTACAGAAGCAGAGGCTACAGGCAGGTTTTCTGACATGGCCAATTATACCGGCTGTACTGCCTATGTCGTACACATGACTTGCGAGGGTGCGTTGAATCACATCAGGGATATTGAAAAACGAAATCAGAAAGTTTATGCCGAGACGTGCATACAATATCTTATTCTTGACGCCTCACTTTATGAAAAGGATTTTGAAGGCGCCAAGTGGGTGATGAGTCCGCCGCTGCGTGAAAAGAAAGACCAGGCAACATTGTGGGCAGGTATCAACCAGGGAACGGTGCAGGTGGTGGCTACTGACCACTGTCCGTTTAAATGGGAGCAGAAAAAAATGGGGGAAAAAGATTTTTCAAAAATTCCCAATGGCCATCC
>Ga0190274_10002651_pt1 | contig 10571 bp, 6 predicted proteins | sample Popmic531T_FD_133002 | JGI IMG/M metagenome (GOLD analysis project Ga0190274, IMG submission 133002) | Populus adjacent soil microbial communities from riparian zone of Yellowstone River, Montana, USA - 531 T | ecosystem: Environmental > Terrestrial > Soil > Riparian zone | place: USA: Montana...
AAATAATTAACATGCGCGAGCACCTCGCTGAACGCAAAGCCTAGCTCATGCGGCCCGAACGCGCGATGAAACATGTAGGGGACCAATTCGGCTGCCGATTTCGGCTGATCCCGGCAGGCCTCGATGATCAGGTCACAGCGACGAAGGTGATGGATGACCAACTCGTCGATTCGTGCATGCAATGGCCGAAACGGCATATCGTGACCAGGCAAGACGAGCACGTCGTCCGGAATGGCGGACTTGATCTCCGCCAACGAACGTAGATAGAGACCTAGCACATCGCCATGAGGATCAACTGCAGACACTCCGACATTCGGCGAAATGCGATTGAGGACCTGATCGGCCGCGAAGAACAGTTTTTCGCCCTCGCAATAGAGCATGACCTGCTCCAGCGAATGTCCCGCGCCAGTCAAAACATTAAATTTTCTGCGGCCAATGATCAACTCATCGCCGGCCGACAGCCTATTGAATGTCGCTGGCAATGGCCGGACGATCCGAAGATAAGAATGCCCGTTTGTCACGAGCCGACGCGTTTCTTCTGCATCGAGCCCGTGGTTGCTATAGAATCGCAGGTAATGCTCCGCCTCGAGAGCACCTGGATCAAGACTCAGGTTCCGGTTCATGAGATATTCCGCCTGACTCATCAAGACTGGAACATCGAAACGCTGCGCGATCCATCCAGCCATGCCGGCGTGATCTGGATGGAAATGCGTGACGACGACGCGTGTAACCGGACGCGTGAGCACGTCCTGGAACAGGCGGGTCCAAACCTGTTCGGTCTTTACATCACCCAGTCCGGTGTCGATCAGCACCCAACCGTCATCATCCTCGACGAGGTAGACATTGACGTGGTTCAGCCGGTACGGCAGCGACAGGCGCACCCACAAGATGCCAGGGCACAGCTCGACCGGCACGCCCTCTTCCGGAGGTGCGGCCGGAACCACGTTCGGTTGATTCAAATTGCCTCTCCATGATGCGCGGTGATTGACGACACTGTGCGATGTGTCCCCGGGCTGCGGCGCCAATCACCTCTTTAGGCGTCTTTGACATCGAGTTTCTATCGTCGAAGTTTATATCCGGCCGCCTCCCGGTCCCACATATCGGCGGTGATTCCGGCTTCTCGTAACGCGACTTTTTTTATCTTGCCGTTTTCGGTCAATGGCATCTCTGAAAGAAAACGCAGATATCTGGGCACGGCGAAATAGGCAAGGCGCCCCTCGCAGAAACGTATGACCTCCACCGGGTCGAGAAACTGATCGGGCCTTGCCTGGATGGCGGCGGCTACCTCGTCCTCGCCGAATTCCGAAGGAACAGCGAAAACCGCACAGGCCGCCACGGAAGGATGTTCGGTTAGCACGCGCTCTACTTCCCACGACGAGACGTTTTCTCCGCGACGCCGGATAGCATCCTTCACCCGGTCTATGAAACGATAATGTCCGTCGCGCTCGCGAATGACACGGTCGCCGGTGTGAAACCAGAGATTGCGCCAAGCCTCGACAGTTTTGTCGTGCATGTTGAAATAGCCGGTCGCAAAAGAGAACGGCTCGATCGGGCGCAGGAGAAGTTCGCCCGGCTCACCGTCCGGTACCGGCGTGTCATCGGCGTCTACAATGCAAGCCTCAGCCCCAGGTATCAGATACCCCATGCTTCCCGGATGATCGGATGGTATCGGGCTTGCGAAAACGAAATTCGTTTCGGTCGAGGCATAGCCATCGACCAAGGGAACGCCAAAGCGCTCCAGGAATGCGGCATGGAAACGATCCGGCACCCCTCCGCCCAACGCGACCCGAACATCATGGCTTCGGTCATCCGGCGATTGCGGCCTAGCAAGCAGGATTGCAGCCATCGCACCGAGCAGATATGCGACCGTGGCTTTGTTCGCGCGCAGCGCCCGCCAATAGGCCGAGGCCGAAAACTTTGGCTCAAGCACATAAGTACAGCCGTTCAACATAGCCTGGTAGAAGGCATTGAGAGCATTGGTATGGAAGAGCGGGAGCGTCGTAAGCAGAACGTCTCCCTCTTGAATGCCCAACCCGCGGGCTGAATAAATACCCCACCAGAATAGCTGCGCTTGCGGACAGCATACCCCTTTCGATGGCCCGGTGGTGCCGGAGGTATAAAGGATCGCGACAGTATCTCCTGGCCGCACTTGCGACGCTGGCGCCGCGCTTTTCTCAGCACCAGTATTCAAAGTCTGGCCGCTGGCATCATGGACGCCGTCATCCTCGATATTCCAGACGAGTGACGGGAGAGCCGTGCCCTCCGGCAAGGACTTCAGGATTGGACGATGAACAGCTTCCACCACAAGAAGCTTCGGAAGCGAATTACTTAGAACATGCGCAAGTTGCGCTCCGCGAAAGGCGGAATTTATCGGTACAGCAACGGCTCCAAGCCATGCGCAGCCCAGGTAAATCTGCAAAAATTCTGGACGATTTCCGCAAATGATCGCGACACGATCGCCACCGGCGACACCGGCCTCCGACAGACGCTGGGCCCATTGACCGGCAATGGCGAAGGTTTCGTTATAGGTCCATTGGACATCACCGCATTTGAGAAGAACACGCTCCCGGTATCGATTCGTCTGGCGCTCGAGTATTCTCGACAAAATCCTATCCTGAGGTGGAAACTCCTCGACTATCCTGGAATAGCGGTCAGCCTCGGCAATCATGCCTGCCATTTGCGAAGCCTTGTTCATTTGTCAACTCGTCGCGTTTTGACGCGTAATGTGTCGCCCACTAGTGTCCACCCAGATATGCCGAGATGAGCCGAGGATCGTGGATGAGATTCACGGCATCGCCGGTTTGGACGATCTCTCCCGTCTCCAGCACGTATCCAACATCGGCAGTCTCCAGGGCAGCACGTGCGTTTTGCTCGACAAGCAGCACTGAAACCCCGAGTTTACGAAGTGACGCGATTGTATGAAAAATTTCCTTCACAATGAGCGGCGCCAATCCGAGGCTCGGTTCGTCGAGAACAAGCAGTTTCGGCTTGGCCATCATCGCGCGGCCAAGCGTCAGCATCTGACGCTCGCCTCCTGAGAGCGTGCCGGCAGCCTGGCGCTCGCGCTGCTTCAGCCTGGGAAATCGATCGTAGACCTCTTCAAGTTCGGCTTTCACAGTGGATCGATTATATCGGCTGTAAGCTCCCAATAGCAGGTTGTCCTTGACCGTCATGTCGGAGAAAAGCTCGCGTTTCTCCGGAACCAGGCACAGCCCTCTTTCGATCCGCTCCTCGACCGTGAGGCGGGAAAGATCCTGCCCCATGAATGTCATCTTTCCCGTCGAGCGCAAAAGACCGATAATCGCGAGTAGCAAGGTCGTCTTGCCTGCACCATTGGGGCCGATCACAGTGACGATCTCGCCCTCCTTCACGTTGAGTGAAACGGAGCGCACCGCTTCCACTTTTCCATAGGAGATCGTTACATTTTCAATTGTGAGAAGCGGCATTATGCGGTTCCCCCGAGATAGGCCTCCTGCACACGAGGATTTTCGCGCACCTCTCTTGGTTGACCTTCACAGAGCTTCTCACCGAAATCCATCACCACGATGCGATCAACAACGCCCATCACAAAGTCCATGTCGTGCTCGACCAGCAGAATGGTGAGCTTGTCATCGTCGCGGAGAGACTTGAGCAGTTTGGCAAGCTGTTGCTTCTCCTGACGCCGCAGGCCAGCGGCCGGCTCATCGAGCACCAGAAGGATCGGATCTGCGGCCAAAGCTCTCGCAATTTCGAGAACACGCTGATTGCCGAGTGGCAGATTCCCGGCCAATTCAAATGGCTTTTCCGCAAGACCCACGCGCTCCAGCTGGCGAAGCGCGTCGTACCGAATGGAGGCTTCCTCGTAGCGGTTCAGGCGGAGGAGGCCCCTGAAAAGTCCGGCGTGTGTTCGCGGATAGCTTCCAAGCATCACATTTTCGAGCAGTGTCATACGAGGCCGGAGTTTGACATGCTGGAATGTGCGGGCGACACCCGACCGGGCGATCGCGAATTGCCGTGCTTTGGTTATATCGGTTCCCGCAAAAGCGATGTTCCCAGCATTTGCATGCAATGCCCCGGTCAGCAGATTGAACATCGTGCTTTTGCCAGCCCCATTCGGACCAATCAGACCAAAGATTTCGCCGGCCTTGACGTCGAAGCTGACCTTGTTCACGGCAATCAATCCGCCGAAGCGGCGCTCGACCTGTTCAACCTTCAACAGGGGCGCACCGCTCTCGGGTTTCTCTCGCACTGGCAGCGGACCGGCTGGCTTTGGACGCTGAGGCTCGGCCCGCGGCACCAATCGCAACAACCACGGAACAACGCCAAGATGAGCGTATTGCAAGAACAATATGAAGAGACATGCGAAAGCGACAATCTCAAGCTGGCCTGCGCTCCTTCCGACAAAATAGTGAAGATAATCCTGAACCGTGTTCTTCAGCAGCGTCACAATCCCGGCGCCGACGACGCCACCCATTGGACTGCCGGCACCGCCGACCATGGCCATCATCAGATACTCGATACCCATCAGCGGTTCGAACGGCGTGGGGCTTACGAAGCGGCTCAAATGCGCATAGAGCCATCCGGACAAAGCTGCGAGAAAGGCTGCGATGACGAAGCACGCAACCTTGATCCCGAAAACATTGACTCCGAGGCTTTCCACCAGCGTGTCTCCGCCTCGAAGACACCGCATCGCGCGCCCAACCCGGGAATCGAGCAAGTTGTATGTAAGTATGAGCGACCCACACACGATCACCCAGATCAGATAATAGATTTGCCAACTCTCGATCAGCGTGATCGATCCAATGGAGATCGGCGGCACCGACGAGATTCCGTTGTGTTTGCCAAGCCACGCGACGTTTCCGAAGAGAAAGCCGATCGCGAGCCCCCACGCGATCGTGCTCAGCGACAGATAATGGCCTTGCAGACGCAGCGTTATGAGACCGAGAATTAGGGCCACGCCGCATGTCAAAACGATGCCAAGAACCAAGCCCGCCCAGGGCGAGCCGCCGTTCAGTGCCGTCATCCACGCAGTGGCATAGGCCGCGACACCAACAAACGCTGCCTGCCCGAAGGATACGATGCCGCCTATGCCTGTCAGAAGCGTCAGGCCAATTGCAACCAGCGCATAAATTCCGATGTAGTTCAGCAGGGTAATGCTGAAGGGGCTAAGCAAATATGGCGCGGCAATAATGCATACAATCGCAAACAAGGCCGCCAGACGTACGTGACGATCACTCATTCCTCGTCATGCTCCTCACTGTGAACGGAGACGATCGATCGCCAAATGAGAATCGGAATTAGAAGTGAGAAGACGATGACATCCTTCAGCGCGCTGTCCTGGAACGATGCAAAGCTTTCCAGCACGCCCACGAGCAGAGAGCCGATTGCAGTGCCCGGGTAGCTGACCATGCCTCCGATAATCGCGCCCACGAAGGCCCTGAGGCCGAGCAGAAAGCCGGAATCGTAAAAGATTGTGTTCACCGGTGCGATCAGGATTCCGGAAACGCCGGCCATAAGCGAACCGACGATATAGGCGATCGTCCCTGAGCGCTCCGGACGAATGCCCATCAGCCGCGCTCCCGTGCGGTTAACCGCGGTCGCGCGCAATGACTTGCCGACCAGCGAAAACTCAAAAAACAGATAAAGCAAACCGCTGAATAATATTGCCGCAATCATGATGAGCAGCGTTTGCCCGGTTACGATTACCTGGCCGACTACGAAAATGGAGTCCGTCATCGGCTGCGTGCGCACACCTTCCGGTCCGAAGAACAGCAGCCCTATCCCTACCAGGGCGAAATGTAACGCCATTGAGACAATAAGAAGCAGCAGGACGGACCCGTTCGCGATCGGTCGATAAACAATCCGGTCGAGCAATGGCGCGATCGGCACGATCAGAAGAAGTGCGAAGATAATTCTGAACACCATATGTGCGCTGTAGAGAGGCTTGGCGAGCCATACAATTCCAACCAGCAGCAGCGGCACAATTAGATAAAATAACAACGCGCGAGGAATTTCGTGCGGCCGTCCAATTCGGACGAGAGTTATGAGCTCGAGGATGGTGGCCAGGCACGCCAGCACGATCACCAGACCGGCAGTGCCCGGCAATTTTTGAACTTCGAGCGCCGCCAAAGTAAGAGCGGTGAAGGCTGCAATGTCACCGAACGGAACATAGACTACTCGGGTTACGGTGAATATCAGGACAGTGCCGATAGCGATGAGGGCATAAATTGCGCCGGACGCGAGGCCGTCGATGGCCAGGATCAAGGCGATGTCCAGATTCATCAATCAAAACTCCGGCGGTCCGCCCGCAAGGCAACAGGCAAACGCGCCAACCTCCAAACCGCGCATCGCGAAGCAATTGCAAAGCTCTCCCGACCTGTCGCAAGGCCTGCGCTTTCGTGCGCAGGCCCTGCGAAAGGAACGCGAGCGCTTGGCCCGATGCTTAGGGTTCGTACTTCCAAACGCCGTCAGTCAGCTTGACTACCACCGCCGAACGCTCGTCGATGCCGTAGCTGGAGCCCTTTTTGAAGTTATATACGGCGTGGACGCCGGGCAGTTCTTTCGTCTGAAAGATCGCCTCTTTCAGAGCAACGCGGAACTCCTGCGTACCCGGCTTCGCAACCGCCAGCGCGCGCTGCGCGGCACCGAGGAAGACCAGCCAGGCATCGAAGCTGTAGGCGGAGAATCCGTCCGTCGTTGGCTCGCCGTTCGCTTTCAAATACGCCGCACGAAAAGCCATTGCCATCTTCTTGGCGAAGTGATCTTCAGGCAGCTGATCGGCCACAATAATCGGGCCGGTAGTGACCTTGACACCTTCTACTGCTTTTCCGCCGACGCGAATGAAATCGGCGTTGACGAGCGGAGCCAGTCCGTAAATGCCGCCCTTGAAGCCTCGCTTCGTCAACTCGAGCGGAGGAAGTGCAGCCTGCGTCGCCGATGCGCCCAGCAAAACGGCATCCGGATTCGTTGCCATGATTTTCAGGATCTGCGCGGTGACCGAAGTGTCGGTGCGCGTGTAGCGCTCGTTCGTCAGAATCTTGATCTTGCTTTTCGCTTCGGCCGCCTTGGCGCCGTCATAGACAAGATCGCCCCATGCGTCCGAGAAGCCGATGTAACCAATGTTGGTTTTGTTATCGCGCTTCATGCGGTCGGCAATGACGCTCGCCAATAATGCCGCAGATTGCGGAATCGTCACACCCCATTGGTCGCTTTCGCCACCTTCCGACACGGTGACCGGTGAGATTGCGATCATCGGAACCTTCAACTCTTTTGCGATCGCCATCATCGCGATCGTAGACGGAGCGGTCGCTGTCCCGATGAGGATGTCGACCTTGTTCTCTTCGACCAGTTTTCGGGCATTCCGCGTGGAGGCCGACGGATCGGCACCGTCGTCGAGCTCGATCACGGTGATCTTTTCGCCACCGACCTCGCTTTGATATTGCAGCGCAGCTTTGATGCCCTTCGAATAGGGGATACCGATCGACGCACCATTGCCGCTCAAGGAAGTCACGAAGCCTACCTTGATCTCCGCATGGGCAAGTGAAGCGGCGAGTAGACCTCCTAAGAATGTGACTGCTGCTGCCAATTTACGCATTTCGTTCCCCTTTCGTGGGTTGCGCTAGAGCACGTCTTGTCGAGACAATCCAAGGTCATTTACAAATATCGCGGCTTTCTTCTTCGCAGATCTTGTACGTCTGCTTCTCGCGAAGGTATGGCGGCGGGTGTTCGGCTGCTCAGTTTGAAGGCGCCGCAACCTATGTCGCGAACTGCTCCGGAAACAATCAGGTCACCATCAAGCAGCGTGCTATGTGATTGAAGCAGTGACTCCGGACGAGGCGCCACCTCCGTCGAGGGATTAGATCGCCATGGGCCAAGGCCATAGCGGAAGCATTTGCGATCCGCGCTTCTTGCATGATCAAAACTTCGAACCAGCCGCTGAAGACGCCGGCCCTTCTTACCGTTTGCCGGGCCCCTCAAAGAGCCGGCGGCGCTCAGAAACTCGCGGGTACTTCCGTATTTGAGGCGCATCACCGAACGACTGCGTTGGTACATACCATTGACGATGAAAGTGCTTCATGTTTGAAGTGTCAAGGCAATATTTTACAAGTAAGATTATCCTGGAGCCCGGGAAGGATGAAGGCTGCTGTTCGCCCGGCTTTGGGGAATCACCCTCGACTTTCAAGCGGCTGCGCTCGATGTTATCGAGGGTGTCGCGGACGTCCGTCGAGCTTAGCGTCGCCCAATGACGAAATTCAAGTCCCGTAGAGCGCCTTATGATGGCGTCGTCATTGCCGCGCCCGTCACGATTCCCTATGTGCGCTACTCGTCTGAGAGCGCGCACTGGTGGATTGCCCGCGCTTTAAGAGCGCTGGTCGATACCTCAGGCATTCGCGCGCGCGACTTCGACGGGTTCTGTCTCTCGAGTTTTACGGTCGGGCCAGACACAGCCATAGGCCTGACCCAACACTTCGGTCTTAGTGTGCGCTGGCTGGATCACATTCCTCTAGGGGGAGCCAGCGCTATAGCCGCTCTACGGCGCGCATCGCGCGCTGTACAGGCACGCGATTGTGACGTGGTTGCCTGCGTCGGAGGCGACACCAATTATGTCGACTCGTTTCGACGGACCCTCGAAAACTTCTCTCGCTTCTCTCAGGATGCCGTTTATCCCTATGGCGCCGGCGGCGCCAATGCCAGCTTCGCGCTAATCGCCCGGCATTACATGGACAGGTTCGGAGTGAAGCGCGAAGACCTGGGACGTATTGCCGTTTCTCAGCGCGACAACGCGCTGCGCAATCCCAATGCTCTCATGAAGGCTCCCTTGACCCTGGAGCAGTATATGTCGGCGCGCCCAATCGCTGATCCGATCCACCTTTATGATTGCGTAATGCCTTGCGCCGGCGCTGAGGCCTTTCTTGTGATGCGTGAGGAGACCGCAGCTGCCGCTGGCCTGCGCGGCGCCAGAATTCTTGCGTCCATAGAACGACACAATGCCCGCATTGACGACGTCGTGCAGAACCATGGCGGCTGGGTTGCGGACATCGATGATCTCTACGCGATGGCGGGAGTGCGACCCGACCAAATGGACTTCGTTCAAACCTATGACGATTATCCAGTCATCGTAATGATGCAGCTCGAGGATCTTGGGTTTTGCAAGAAGGGCGAAGGTGCGGATTTTGTCAGGCAGCATGATCTAACGATCGATGGCACTTTCCCGCACAACACCTCCGGCGGCCAGCTATCCAGTGGGCAAGCTGGCGCCGCGGGCGCTTATCTCAGCGTTACGGAAGCGGTGCGGCAAGTCTTGGGTGAGGCGCGGACAACACAAGTGAAGAATGCTCGCGTCGGCCTTGCCTCCGGATTCGGAATGATCAATTACGACCGCGGTCTCTCCTCCGCGGCCGTCATTGTTGCAGGGGCGGATTGATGGTCGAACAGCTGCGACGGCCGAAGCGTAAAAATCCGCTGCGGAGGAGCAGGCAGCAGGCACTTCCTTATTCCAACCGGAGTCGTGCCGCACAACTGCATACGCTCGCCGCTGCTGAAGGCCGCTTTGCGCTGCAATGCTGCAGCGAATGTGGTGCGTTTTGCTATCCCGCGCACGACGCTTGCCCACAATGCCTGTCAGCCGATCTGCCCCTCAATGACGCCCCCAATGGCGGCATCCTCGTTTCCAGAACGACAGTTCGGGTTCCAGCGGATATCTATTATCGGGAGCGGGCGCCGTGGCAGATCGGCCTGATCAAGTTGGACTGCGGCCCGATCATGGTCGCACACCTTCATGCCGATTGCAGAGATGGAGAGGTTGTACGCATGTCGCTGCAGCTCGATAAAGCCGGCCAAGCCGCAGCTTTCGCGCATCCCGCCAAGGAAACTGAAAATACGGCAGACGACAGGCAGTGGCGCGAGTTGACCTCCGCGCCCAAGTTCCGGCGCGTGCTGGTAACCAACGGGCGCACTGCGCTTGGACAGGCGGCAGCGGCGGTCCTGAGCGCTGCCGGAGCAACGGTTTATGTGGGGATCGCCGAGCCTTGGAAACCGTTCGATGGCGAAGAGGAGTTGCGGCGCACACATCAAATTGTCCCGCTGGACGTGGCCGACGAACGATCGGTCCACGATTTGGCGGCGGACATAGGTGGAAAGATCGACATATTGGTCAATACAAGCGAACACATACGGCCTGGCGGGCTTTTAGGCCGGCGCGGCGTTGGTCCGGTCAAGGACGAGATCGAGCAGATCTATCTCGGCTTCGTACACTTGGCGCAAGCGTTCGGTCCTGCGATGCGCAGCCGCGGTGCCGACGGCGTTAACAGTGCCGCCGCCTGGGTAAACATCTTCTCCGTTTTTGCTCTCGCAAATTGGTCACCGTTTGGCACCTACAGCGCTGTCGAGGCGGCCTGCCTGTCATTATCACATTGCCTGCGCGGAGAGCTGAGGGCTGGTGGCGTGCGCGTCGTCAATGTCTTCAGCGGTCCTCTCGATACTGAATGGTTTCAGATGGTGCCGCAGCCGAAGGTCGGGCCGAATGTCATCGCGAAAGCTATCGTTTCTGCACTAAACGCCGGAACCGAAGACGTATTCGTCGGCGACGTCGC
>Ga0190274_10002652_pt1 | contig 10570 bp, 11 predicted proteins | sample Popmic531T_FD_133002 | JGI IMG/M metagenome (GOLD analysis project Ga0190274, IMG submission 133002) | Populus adjacent soil microbial communities from riparian zone of Yellowstone River, Montana, USA - 531 T | ecosystem: Environmental > Terrestrial > Soil > Riparian zone | place: USA: Montana...
TTTAAAGAGCAATTCAGGCGCAATCAAAGTGATATGATGACGCTTTCTACGGATCAATCTTACATCCAGGAATTACATCGTTTTTTTAAACACAGGGCTTCCTGATGAGGCATACCTTATTGATCATCCTTGCACTTGATGTTGCATTGGGTTACAGCCAGGCTTCTCTGACTGTCGATCGAATGAATGCAACGATAGGAGATCAAATCAAGGTGACCATCAAGACAAACGTTGCGAACGGACAAGAGTGGATCAATCAAAAAGAAATTTGGCCTGATACAATAAAGCAATTTGATATTGTGTCCGGTCCGGATGTAAAGCATGATGATCCTGCTTCCGTGAGTACAACATGGACCATAGCTCTGTTTGATACCGGTTGGGTGAGGATTCCTGCACTACCGATTGTGATCAAAACCAACGATCAATTGGATACCATCTTCACCAATGATATCCCTCTGAGGGTACAAGGGATTGAACCTGATTCATCAGGCCTGATCCCGATAAAAGAAATATACAAACAGCCTTTTAATATTGGCTATTTTAAAAAATACATTCCTCACTTGTTAGTGCTTGCTGCCATAATAGTTGGCATCATCTATTGGTGGAGACATCGGAAGAAAAAAGAAGTAGTGAAAGAAAAAGTAGTGATAGAACCTTTGCCGCATGAGTGGGCATTAAAAGCCTTGCAGGATCTTGAAGCGCTAAGATTGTGGCAAAGTGGTGATGTGAAAGAACATTATACACTACTCACTTCTATTTTAAGGGAGTATCTCGAAAGGCGCTATGGTATAAGGGCCCTTGAACAAACTTCAGATGAGATCCTGGATCAATTGAAGAGATTGCAATTAAGTATTTCGTTACAGGAGGATACTCAGCAATTATTATCTGTATCAGATCTGATCAAATTTGCAAAAGCGGATCCGGGAATTGATATACATGCAGCGACGATTGATCGTGTTCGTAGTTTTGTAAAACAAACAATACTGATACCTTCAGTCATAACTGATTCACAGGTTAAATCAAATCCGGATGCACCTGTGGCGTGATATTACACTACATGACCCTTTGTGGTTATTGTTACTGCTCCTGGTTCCGTTGCTGTTTTTTTACAGGCAGTGGAAACGAAGACACACACCTTCTATAGCATTGGATGTTCCGACATTACAGGAGAAAATTCCCGGATCGTGGCGTGTAAATTTATTCAGGTTAATAGAGCCTCTTTTTTGGTTGGCCATGATTCTTTTTGTTTTTGCTATGGCGCGTCCGCAGCGAGAGCACACGGAAGAAATTGTCAAAGGAGAAGGCATTGATATCTTCCTGGTGATGGATCTCTCATCTTCCATGCTGGCAAGAGATTTTAATCCGGACCGTTTATCTGTAAGCAAGCAAGTGGCAATTGATTTCATCACTCATCGCACTTATGACCGAATCGGTCTTGCGGTTTTTGCAGCAGAAAGTTATACTCAATGTCCCCTGACAAACGATCACCAGGTGCTCATCGATTATCTTAAAGAACTCGAATGCGGACAATTGGAAGATGGTACCGCTATTGGCATGGGCCTGGCAGCTGCTGTGAACAGGTTAAAAGATAGTGATGCTAAAAGTAAAGTCGTAGTCCTGCTCACTGATGGTGTCAACAATGCCGGGTACATCAGACCGGCCACAGCATCCCAGCTTGCAAAGGAATTTGCAATTAAGGTCTACACGATTGGTGTGGGAAGTTATGGTCAGGCCATGTCTCCTGTGAGAAGGAATGTGGATGGCCAGTATTTGTTTGGCCTCACCAATGTTGAGATTGATGAAACCTTACTGAAGCAAATTGCCGATGAAACCGGGGGAAAATACTATAGGGCTACCTCTGCCGAAGCACTTCAACTTGTCTATGATGAAATAGACCAGTTGGAAAAAAACGAAGTGGAAATCACCGTTTTCAAACAATACCAGGAATTGTATTATTGGCCGCTGAATGCCGGACTGGTGCTATTAGCGTTACTATTCCTTGTGAGAGCTACAATATTGAGGACTCTCCCTTATTAGCCTTCCCAACCATCGCCACTTTCCTGCAATCCACGCATTATATCTGCCAGGGACTAGACTAAAACAAAAGAGGCCGTCTCGAAAGCGGCCTCTTTTTTTTATTTAGAAATTCAAAACACTTAATTACCCTTTAAGGCTTTAAGTGCTGAAATCGCATTTTCATCAGCTGGATCCAGGGCTATGATTTTTTCATAGTATTCTATTGCTTTAACATTGTCTTCCTTTTGGACCCAATAATAACCCACGTATTGGTAAGCTTCGATCAGTGACTTTTTGTACTTATCTTTTTCCTGATCTGTTGTAGCCGCCGCGACAGCAGTTTCAGCGATCTTGATGTACTCTTCATAATATGGTTTGGCCAGAAAATCCACTTGCATCGAATCAAGGGCATTGGCATTCCTGGCTCTAATCAACCAACCTGAAGCAAAATTCGGTGTAGCCTGAAGTACTTTGGCAAGACTTGTATCTGCTTCATGATATTTATCCAGCTTATAATAACTCAATGCCCGATAATATTCATCCGTATTGGGAAGTGGCTGGATCTCGTCTTTTCGATTGTAATAATTGATCGCCTGCTCATAGTGAGTGGAATCATAATAGGCCTTCGCCAACATTCCATAAATTTCAAGAGCACGCGCCGGCTCAAACTCAAGATATTTCCTGTAGATATGTGCTGCTTCTTCCAGGTCACCAAGATGGAATGCACCTTTGGCCCAGTATTCATAATCGGATGGGAATGCTTTACGTTCTTCATTTTTGCTCAGGGCATCAAAGAGCTCCTTGCTGTGCTTAAATGATTTCTCCCATTCTATTTTAATAAGGTCATCTGTGACGGTCTTATCGGTTGCCTTTCTTTCTGTCATTTGTAATGCTTTTTCAGCATAAGACCATGCCATCCATCGATGCAAAGTGTATTGTTCAGGGTTGGTTAATAATAGGTTCTCTCCTTCTACAATGGCACGTTCATAATCATTCGCCTGGAAGGTCAGGAATTTGACCAACCTTACTCTTGCATCAATATCCGTTCCTGTCAACGCCACATACTTTTCAAGTAAAGGCGTCACCTTTTCATACTTCCTGGTATCAATGTATATTTCATACAAGTCTTTGATAGGACGGGCATCATTAGGAGCAAGTCTCATCGCTTCTTCCAGTTTAGCAATGGCTAAATCCGTTTGCTTTGCATCCGACCAGATCCTTGCCATACTGATATAGGCTTCGACATCTTTAGGATCTTTTTCAACGGCCATTTCATAAGCAGACATGGCTTCACCATTATCACCGCTCAACCTGTAAGCATCACCAAGGTGAGCCCAGTATTTGGCCACTGATGGATCCAGGTCCCGTGCGTCTGATAAATATTTAATGGCTTTTTGGGCATCGGGTTTTGCATTGTACAGGTATGCATCGCCAATAAAGCCCGGAATGGAAGAGCTCTTCTTATTCATCTTCAATGCTGAAGCAAAGTTTTTTTCTGCTTCTACTACATTTCCTTTTTGAAGCTGGAGCTTCCCAAGGCCTACGGTACATTCAGCACATTGTGAATTCACAGACAGACCTTTTTTATAAGACTTTTCAGCTTCTGCATAGTCTTCCATGAGATAATTGACTTCTCCAATATAAAAGACGGCTAAATGCGATTTAGGGTCAGATTTACAGACCGCATTGAAAGCATCAAGTGCAGCAGCAAAATTCTCATTTTCCATATGCTTGATCCCTTCCTCGACGGATTGTGCTTTCCCGGCAAGAGCCATGATGGAGAGCATCAAAACAAATAATATCCTTTTCATTTTTGTGATGTTTATAGCTTGTGAGTGCAAAAATGCAACATGTGGTTTATGTATTGTGTTCATTTTACAACTTTTATATCTGAAGTATTCCTGATTTCCAGGATACGCTCTGACTGAAATTTAGGCAGTAATCCCGCTTTCAGAATGATCTTTTGCCCTATTTCTCCTGAAATGAATGAGGCAAATCCGGTTCCCACATCTGTCAATCCTGTCTTACTGATAAAATACAACTCCCGGGTGAAAGGGTAAATATCATCCTGTAAATTATATTGATAAGGTTTGACAAATCCATGCTGAATGGAATCGATCGGCCTGCTGATCCCGATGAGATTGATAGAGCCCAGTAACTTTTTCGTGTACGCACTATCGCTATCACTCAGATCACTCCAGTCTACTATCCCAATGGCATTGTTATGGCTCAGGACATAATCCATAACCTCATTTTTAGAATTCAACGCATAAAAATGTTCAGGTAAGGCTGTTTTGTCAATCAACTCCAAAATGACATTGCTTATTCCTGATTTTGCATTTTCAATGATAAAGACCTTGCCACTTTCCGGTGACCCAAACATGGACAGGATTCCTTCATAGGTATAAACTGTATCCGTGTGATTTTTATTGGTCACAAAGGCAATGGCTCCTTTGGCAAAATGATACTGCCGGGGATGCACATTTTTAACCAGGAAGTAATCAAGTTCTTCTTTTGTTAAAGCTCTTGTGGTCATGATGGCGTCCACGCTATCCACCGAAAATTGGTGAAACATATCGAGCTCATTTAAGTATGTAATATTCAATTTGGCATACTTATAATTTCGTTCAAAGATTTCTTCCTCCTGTTGGACAATATCTCTCATACTTTCATCGGCGATAATATCCAGTGAGCCGGTCGTTGGCCCTACTAGTTCTTCCGCCTTCTTGACACATGCTGAAAGGACAAAAAGAATCGCGAAGATCGTATATGAAGAAAGTTTAATCATTCTGTTTCTGGTCACTCTGTTCTTGTACAATGATGACGTAATGGATAACAAATTCAGAAGTTAAGACGTCGTTAAAACCGGTTAATATCTATTTAATAAGAAGGTCTGATTCCTATTGACAGGAGATCAGACCTTCTTGAATTTATTTCGGAGCAAATTTATTTTTTCATAAGGGAACGATACACTCTCCACGATCCGTAGGCGACAAAGGCTCCTGCGAGGATTTCACTCCAGGGTGAGCTTATAATTTTTCTGAAAAACATATAAACTCCTAATACGATATATGTCAACCCCAACAAAAAAAGAAATACTTGCCTGATCGCGCCGCCATCCATTCGTTATTGGAGTACAAACTTGATCGGAAGAGTAAAGGTTACAGGTACAGCTCTACCGTTGTGTTTTCCGGGTTTCCATTTCGGCATCCCGTTCACTACGCGCAAAGCTTCTTCATTACATCCTCCTCCAATACCCCTAACTACTTTGGCTTTCTGAATTTCACCTTCTTTTGAAACAACAAACTGGACAATTACCTGGCCTGAAATACCATTTTCACGTGCTATAGCAGGATATTTTATTTTCTCGTAGATGTATTTGTACATCGCTTCAGTCCCATCAGGGAAAGTAGGCATCTGTTCTACATAAGTAAAAGGCTCTTCTTCTCCTACTTCTTCAATGACGGCAGGAGCCGGTGGAGCTTCTTCTATCAGGGATTCATCCACACCGCCTTCTTCTCCTTCCTTCGTTTCGGTAGCGATTTCTTTATCCTTGATCTCTTCCACGGTTGGCGGAGGTGGTTCTTCTTCTTTTACTTCCTCATCTTTCTTTACCACGGGAGGAACGAATTTGATCTGGTCCTTGATTGGAGGCGGATCAACCTTTGGTGGGGGTGGTGGAGGTGGTTTTTTTGGATCGATGGGTGGTGGTTCGGCCAGGGTTACTTCCTTCATCACGAGATCATTATTTTTCTCGGGAAGGAAACCCTTGACCATCCGGATGATGATAGGAGAGCTTATGGCGAGGAGGAAAAAAATCATTCCTGCCAACATGGCCCTGGACATATGTTTATCATAGAGTTTGCGAAGCTGGAATGCACCATAGGCTTTATTCCGGCCATCGAAAACGATGTCATCCATCGAAGTTCTTAACAACCTTTCATTTTCCATAACGACTTCTTTTAATCAGATAACAATAAGATGCTCCGATTTGATTTATTGCATACTTTATTTTCGACTCTGTCCGGCACGGGCTGCCACCAGGGAATCAATCGGATCGTTCGGTTCCAGGATAGCATACCTTTTTACATCATTTATCGTCATCTCATCCAAGGCATCCACGATATTTTTAAAACTAGACGCAGGCAATGGTTTGATCATGATAAACAGGTCATCCTTGTTTCCCCACTGTTCCTGCACTTCACTCTGGCGCCGTTGAATAAACTTCCTCAAACCCTTGGGGCTGTAATCAATGCTGTCGAGCTGAAGTTCTGTTGTGGCATCGATTTCATCAGGAGATACATAGGCATAAATCTTATCGCCTTTTCCGAGCATGATCGTTGCTGTTTTTGACATTTTGATCGGTGGCTCATCCTTCTTGTCAATATCATCTTTAGCCGGTTTGTTCACCTCCATCGTTTTCGGCTTATTAAACGTAGTGGCAAGCATAAAGAACGTGATCAAAAGAAAACCAAGATCCACCATGGCCGTAAGATCGACCCTGGTAGACATTTTTTTACCCCTTACTTTTTTGCCTTTTTTATGACCTCCTCCACCGGAGGTATTCATTTCAGCCATGTTTCACGTATTTGATTTTGTTATGAAAACACTATTCTTTCGCTAATCTGGCGGAAGTGATCAGGTTGAATTTATTGACCTTACGGTTCTGTAAAGCCTGGATCAACTTGTCAAAACTTCTGTATTCAGTCGTCTTGTCAGCTTTGATAGCTATACGTAGGTTATTATTCTCTTGCCTGGAAAAGAGGATCAGATCTTCTACCTGGTGATTTCCACCGAGCGTATCGATAGTCAGACCCGGTTGCTGAAGTTTGGCTCTTTCCGCAGGGTCTTTGTCCAGGAATTCAGGCAGGGATCTTATGTCCATTCCCCATACTTCGAGTGTACGGAAGGCTTCTTTTTGTTTGTCGGACAGGGGCATGCTATATTCAGAAGATAACCTGTCCAGTAATTTCAAGCGGGTAGGTTGATCATCCAAACCAAAAAATATTCTACCATCAGGTGCGATCTGAAATAACATAATATCACGATCCGGAATAGGAATCTGGGCCGTGGAGGATGGTATATCGATCTGAACTGCTTCCTGGGCTCTGAATTTGGTGGTCAGGATGAAGAAAGTAAGCAAAAGGAAAGCCACATCACACATGGCAGTCATGTCAATTGCTGTACTCTTCCGGGGTATTTTGACCTTTGGCATAATTGAAGTTTATAACAGTATGATGCGAATTAATGCTTCGCTGCATAATTCTGAGCGATACTAAATCCGGCTTCATCTATTCCATAAGTCAGGCCATCGATCTTTGTTGTAAAATAGTTGTAGGCAATGATCGCAATAGCGGAAGAACTGATACCTAATGCTGTGTTAATCAAGGCCTCGGAAATACCTGTTGATAAGGCTACGGCATCAGGAGCTCCTGCGGTAGCGATGGCTGAGAACGCCCGGATCATCCCTAATACTGTTCCTAAAAGTCCCATAAGTGTAGCGATGGAGGAAATCGTAGCAAGAATCACGAGATTTTTCTCCAGCATAGGAAGTTCCAATGAGGTAGCCTCCTCTATTTCTTTTTGGATTGCAAGAACCTTTTGTTCTTTTTCCATGTCGGGCGTTTTCTCCATGGCCTGGTATTTTCGCAAACCTTCACGGATCACATTAGCCACAGATCCTCTTTGTTTATCGCATTCGGCGATTGCACCATTTACATCATCACGGTCCAGTAACGATTTTATCTTCCGGACGAAATTAGGAATAGAGCCTTTTCCACTGGCGACCCTTATTGTGATGAAGCGTTCTACAATAACGCAGATAACGATAATGAGCAAACCCATCAAAATAGGTACCAGGTAACCTCCTTTAAACATCATACCCAGGTAATTACCGGGATGAGGATGACCTTTTGGATTATTATCTTCAAAATTGGCCGGATTCCCCAATATGGTAAAGAATACAACGAAACCGATAATAAGTGCAACGGGAATCAGTATAGATGCGAATACTGCACTGAAATTACCACTATTTGCGGCTTTGTCAGATTTGACATTAGGATTGCTCATAAAAGTTGATTTTAATAAATGGTTTGATGCTTAAGATAATTCAGGATATCTGTATCTCTACCCTTGAAGAAGAGATAAGGGCTACAAAAATATTTTTATTTTTTAATTGCCACTCATCTAATACTTAAATTTTGAAATCATCCTGTCAAACAAAATATCTGCCAAGGATCATTACAATAAGATATACGATAAAAACGGTACATATTGCTCTTTGAAAACCAAAGTAGTAGGTCAGACATCTTGAACCAACCTGCAAATACTTTGATCTTCTCTTCTGTAATATACCTGACAATTATTTTACGCTGGTTTCATTTCGTTGGAATTCCATGTTTGGAGCTTGTTCATGGCATTCATTTTGGAGGTTAAAAGAGGCCTGATTTGATGCTCCACTGTTTGTCTATATTAATAATGTCCATCACAATAAATAGGTTTTATTTCCAGTATAGTATTTTTGCCATCAAACAAACATGAATGTTCAAATCAGTCAGAATGAATGTCTTCCTGAATACTATTAAAATTCTTTCTTACTCTAATACATCCGGTTTACATGTTTCGATTTGAACATCCCGAGTTCTTTTGGCTTGGAATCATCCCCATCTTGTTTATAGCAGGATTTTTTCTGAAATCCTGGTTCAATGGGCAGAGCTGGTCCCGCTGGGGAAGCCGGGTCTCAAATGCAAAACTACCGGGTAGTCAAAAGAGCAATCCTTCACTTACATGGCTTACAGGTTTGGCTACTCTTTTGTTCACCATTTCAGCCGTAAATCCACAATGGGGATACAAAACCGAAACTATTGAAAGTAAAACTGCCGATATCTATATACTACTGGATATTTCAAACAGCATGATGGCACAAGATGTGGCCCCTAACCGATTAGAGAGAGCACGAAGATTTGGTCTAGAGCTTGCTTCTGCATTCAAATCGGATCGTATAGGTTTGATCCTGTTTGCAGGAAATGCATACATGCAAAGTCCACTTACTTCAGATTGGCATGCGATTGAATTATATCTCAATGCAGCAGATCCGGATCAGGCAGGAACCCAGGGGACAGCTATCGGCGAAGCTATCAGCCTTGCAAGCAAATCAAGGAATGAAGAGGAGCAAGCCGGTGAAGGAGCCCTTATCGTAATTACAGATGGCGAAGATCATGACAGCAATGCTCCCGTGGCGATCCAGGAAGCAAATGCCAAAGGATGGACAACTTATATCGTCGGCATAGGCACAGAACAAGGTGGACATATCCCTATTATGGTCGATGGCAACCAGGACCTGAAAAGAGATGAATCAGGCCAACCTGTAACCACAAAACTTAACCGACCACTTATGATGGACCTCGCCAATAAAGGCAATGGGAAATACTATGATCTCACTGACCATCAAACAATAATTGATGATCTGAAATCAGAGTTAACAAAACTGGAACGTAGCCACCTGGAGAAAAGATCATTCTCCGAACATAAGAGCTATTTTCAATGGTTCTTATTGCCCGCTCTTATGATCATTTTGTTGGTTGTCATGGTTAATTATAAATACGAAGTAATCTGATGTTGAAGATGAGGTCATTCCATTTAACCGTAATTCTTATTTCTCTTTCCTATATGACCGGAATGAGTCAACCTGAATATCCTTTGTATCGCCAGGGCGATAAGAATTATGAACAAGGCCAATTCCAGGAAGCCGAAACTTCATACAGGAAAGTAGAAGAGATCAAACCCAAACCTGAAGTATCCTATAATCTTGGTAATTCTATTTATCAGCAAAACAGGATGGCAGAAGCCATAAGCCAATATCAAAAAACAATTGAAAACACTTCTGATCCCTCAATCAAATCACGAGCATATTATAATAAGGGCAATGCTCATTATCAAAACAAAGAATTTGAAGAAAGCATAAAATCATACAAGGAATCCCTGAAGCTGATGCCAACAGATGAAGCTGCCAGGAAAAACCTGATGTTAGCCATGCGTCAACTTCAGCAACAACAACTGCAGCAACAACAAAAAGAAAACGAGGATAAGAAAGAAGAGAATAAAGACCAGGAAAATAAAGATCAACAGCAACAAGAGCAGTCAGATAAAGAGAAACAAGATCAACAGCAACAATCACCAAGTCAATCTCCCGAAAACCAACAAGAACAGGAATCGAAAGAAGATATAAGCAAGGAAGAAGCGAAAGAGATATTGAAAGCGATAGAAAGAGAAGATCAACGAGTCCAGGAAAAATTAAAGAAAGGTGCAGGAAAGACTGCTCCTCCGGTGAAGGATTGGTAAAAAGGCAAAGAGCAGAGAGCAAAGTGAAAAGTGAAAACTGAAAAGTGAAAAATAATTGGTGCGAATTAGTGTAATTAGTGGTGAAAAGAAATGGCAGGGCTGGCAGGGATTGCATGGCTTGTTAAAATAGGAGATTAATTAGCGTAAATCTTTTTTTAAATACTTCTGCGCAATTAGCGGCTAAAAAAACATAGAGCATAGAAGTTAAAACAAA
>Ga0190274_10002653_pt1 | contig 10568 bp, 7 predicted proteins | sample Popmic531T_FD_133002 | JGI IMG/M metagenome (GOLD analysis project Ga0190274, IMG submission 133002) | Populus adjacent soil microbial communities from riparian zone of Yellowstone River, Montana, USA - 531 T | ecosystem: Environmental > Terrestrial > Soil > Riparian zone | place: USA: Montana...
AATTTCTAATAGGAAACTAATCTTCCCTTCTTTTCCTTCAATTGTAACAGTTATATTAAAAGTTTCACCCCGGGGATCAGTAACAGTTGCCTTTACTACTGATTTGCCTTCTTTAAATGGCGTTTTCCATTCGCAGGTCGTAGATTTAATAGTGCCGGTAATCGGGGCATCGTCGCCCGGTGCAATATGAATTTCTTTGGCGTCGAATTCAACGGTGGACTTCTCTTCTTTTGTCCGTTCAACTTCACCCCCTTTGATATGCTCGGTTATGCTGGATACAATAACTACACGTTTTTCACATTGCGCGTAGCTGCTAACACCTGCTCCAATTACGAGGAACAGTCCTAAAATGAGTTTTTTCATGCTATACTAGTTTAATAATGAAGGAATAAGCAAATATATGCTTATGGCTACTACTATGCAATATATAGTACTTTAAATGGCCTAAATCCTATGTGAGTGGTAAGAAATTCTCGAACCTTAACTGATTTCTCAAGAAAAAAAAAGTTCTTTGCCTCGTGCAAGAGATAATTGCTGCCTTGTTAACTCCCTTAATACTTCTTGTATGTCAGCGAAAAAACTCTCCTTATTATTTGGCGTTGTATTTATCGCCGTAGGTCTATTAGGCTTCGTAAGTAACCCTATTATTGGCCTTTCAGAAAATGCAATATTCCATGCGGATACGATGCACAACATCGTTCACATCGTTAGTGGTGTACTATTTTTGCTTGTAGCCTTAGCAGCACCTGCTTCCTCAAGACGGTTTCTCCTTCTGTTTGGGATTGTTTATTGCCTGATAGGCATTCTGGGCTTCTTCACAATGGGCACAACCGGAATGGGTGAAGTATTAGGATTTCTTCATGTAAACGGCGCTGATAACTATTTGCATGTCGGATTGGGTCTCATAATTCTTATAGCAGGAATTGCCTCAAGAAAATAATAACGGAACGCATACAACCATTGTTTTAATCCTGAAAGATTAAACAAGGGATCAAACAGCACTTCATGCTGAGAAATGATCCCATAGTACATCGCTATGGGATCTAAAACCTTTGGTATAATTGGCAGGAAGGGTTGTTAGCTCATCCTGGTTTAATGTCCCGCGGTAATAATATCAACGTCTTTGATTTTTTCCGGGAACCAAACCAACATCTCACCTTTACCTCTGTTTGCCCAGGCATAATAGGGGATTGCCATAAAGGGCTGGTTCACGGTAGAAACTTTATCGTCTGAAGTAGCCAATGCATGAACATTAGCAGTTGACTTCAATACCACCACCCCATTTAATAAGGATGCCTGGTATTCTTCTGTAAAACCTATTGTTGGTGATAATACAATATTAGTTGCCCGTCCGTTGTTATCGGGCCATTCTGCGCAATACATAAGAGGTCCGCGTTGAAGCGCTACTTTTCCAATATCATCTTTCAAATTTTCATTGGCAAGTACCCGACGCACTTCCATTGGTAATTTCATTTCCACCACATCATTCTTTTTCCATACCCTGTCTAACACTGCATATCCATTTTCCATTAAATAGTCCACAGAGCCTCCATTTACAAGTATAACAACTTTAGCTGCGGAATTTGTTTTAAATGAGTAGAGGGGTGAAGGAATTGCCTCATTGCGGGCCCAACCCGGTATTCGCACTTTCATTGCGAACGAAAGGGTTCCTTTGTCTGGTGATACGACAAATTTTAAATCTCCGTTCCAGGGATAATTATTCTGCTGAGCAATTGTTAATTTCTTACCCCCTACATTCAATGTCGCATTACTATTAATAAAAAGGTTTACATATACGTTGTTTCCTTTCTGTGCATACATATAACCCGGAACAGCTGGTAAAAACCTGGCGACATTCGTTGGACAACATGAGCATTCAAACCATCCGGCTCTTTCTCTTTCCAGGCTTTGATGTTGAAAGCTATTCTTCACCTGCATGGCATTGGTATAGAAAAAAGATTTACCATCAAGACTAACACCAGAGATCAATCCATTGTATAATATCTTTTCCAGCACATCAATATATTTTGATTCTCCATGAAGCTGGAACATGCGCTGGTTCCAATAAACATTGGCAATGGCAGCGCAGGTTTCATTGTACGCGGTAGCATTTGGTAATTCATAATTGTCTCCATAACGTTCACCGGAAGGAATCGCTCCTGCCCCACCCTGCACATATATCTTTTTAGAAACCATATTAAGCCAGATACTGTCAATGGCTTTTACCATTTTTTCATCTCCAGTTAAGGCCGCTATATCAGCAACAGCCGCGTATAAATAGCCCGCTCTCACCGCATGGCCAATTGCTTCCCGCTGATCAACTACAGGAATATGATCCTGGAAATAAGCTCCGCTTTTCCAGGGATCCTTACTGGTGGCATCATATCCTTTGAAATGGCCACGTTCGTCAATAAAGTATTTGGCTGTTTCTAAATATTCTTTCTTCCCCGTAATGCGGAATAATTTAACCAACCCCATTTCAACCACCTCATGACCTGGAGCTACACGCAGTTTATCTTGTCCAAAAACAGAACACACCAGGTCCGCGTTCTTTAAAGCGATATTCAACAGGTTTCTTTTCCCAGTTGCAGCAAAATGTGCGGCGGCCGCTTCGTATAAATGTCCTGAGTTGTATAATTCATGACTCAATTCTCTTTCTTTTTCCCAACGATTCATTCCGGACCAGGCATGCGGATGTGAGGGATCAATTGTTCTTGCTGTATAAAGATATCCATCAGGTTCCTGCGCCTTCGCAACCTTATCGATCAAAGAATCCACATAGGCATCCATTTTCTTATCCGGAAAAAGGCTCATCGAAAATGAAGCGCCCTCAATGGTTTTATAAATGTCCGTATCATCAAAAGGGAAGACGGTGCAGAATTTCCCGCTTTTAGCAGCGGCCATCTCAAAATTCTTTACCCGACCAGTCCGTTCACAACGCTCAAAAGAAGTTGGAATGGTAGAGTTATGATTGATTTTAATACGGGGCATCCAGAAATTATCGGTTAGCTGAACACTCGTAAAAGTCAGCGGTGTAAAAGGATAATCCTTTTGTTGCGCGGAAACCCCGGTAAAACGGATAAGTAAAATTAAAAAGATCACTTTTTTCATATGGATCACTTTAGCTGGTGAATTAAGATTTGAATGGCAAACGGCAATATACTGTGAAACTAAATTTTCAGCAGGTTTTCTCCAATTTAGTTATTTTGAAAGAATCACGATAAAGCATTTTTTTTTGCCACAGATTACACTGATTAGCACAGATTTTAGTTTTTCTGTGAAAATCCGTGTAATCTGTGGCAAATAGAAGGCCCGTCATGTTTCCTTTATTTTGAAGGAAAGGCATACATTTATTTACTCATTAATCAGGCTATGGCTTTTATAAAATCGTTCTCGATAAATACAGATAAAACTCATCCCTTTCCTTATAATATTCCCGCTGTAAAATTTGCAAGGCATATAAAACTGGATAGTCCGGTTACTATTTTTGTAGGTGATAACGGTTCCGGCAAATCCACCCTGCTGGAGGCCATTGCACTTACATTGAATATTCCATTGATCGGTGGATATATACAAGACCATGCGGGTTTTGATGCAGCCAGGACATTAAAGCCCATCCTGCAGATCGACTGGGGAAGACAGACCACCAAAGGTTTCTTTTTCCGCGCAGAAGATTTCAGTGATTTCATTAATGCAGTTGAAAAGGAAAAACATAAGATGAATGATAGTTTGCGAGAATTAAGAGGTGAGGTGCCTGATTCCATCATTGAGCAAATGAGCAACAGCATGAACTATGTTCTTCATGATATGCGAAATAAATACGGAGAAGATATGCAGGCGTTTTCACATGGAGAGGCCTACCTGAAAATTTTGCAAACAAGGATTGCGGACAAAGGAATTTATTTACTGGATGAACCAGAGGCGGCGCTTTCACCCCTTAAACAATTATCGCTTATAGCTTTTATACTTGAAGTGTTGAAGAATAAAAATAGCCAGTTTATCATCGCCACCCACTCTCCCATCTTAATGGGTATCCCCAATGCTACACTTTACGAAATTCAGGAAGATGGAATGCAGCAAGTGGGCTACAAAGAAACCGATCATTACCGTATCACAAAAAGGTTTCTGGATGATCCAAACCATTATCTACGGCATTTTGAATAAACAAGAATGCAGCTGATTTTTACAGTATACAATTACGAAAGTAACTCTCTTGCTTTTTCATCAATTACATTCCGAATCATCCCCTTAAAAAAGGACAAGGCAAATGGCAGGTCGGCATCAATATCCACCGTTTCAGATTTTACATCAATTGTTCCCGACAAATCAAAACCTTTAGCAGAAAAATTGAAGTTGCCACTATTCCCTTCCCATTGCTCATTTACGTTTTCAATCAAATCTTTCTGTTCTTCTTTCAGGTTCCCTAAAAGTGCCTTGATTCGCTTCAATGCTTCTTCTTCCGGCAAACTGTGGGGTATGCTCATTTTCAGGTTCGACATTAGTAGATCTTTTTAAAGGAGAGGTTACAAATTGAATGCCAGCTATCAGCCGGTGGCATGTAGCAAATTTTCCATTCAGCAAAACTATTTCATTCAATCTATTCGTTGGAAGTTTCCTGTCTTATTACAGGAGCTTTTACTTCCTTCTTCCCCCATTTCCACGAAAAAGATAACCACAGGTATTGGTTCTGATAACTATTAACCTGCAACTGGCTAAATTGAGGCGTTGTCCAGCTCGTCGTTAATCCCTGGTAAGAAGGGGGGAAAATATTCTCAATTCGTAAACTCAACGAAGTACGGTCCCCTTTAAATTTCTTATTAAATACAATTGCGTAATATTTCCACACTTCCCTTTTTCCCTGCAAAGTAATATCCGGTGAATTAATATTGCCCAATCCGTCTATGCTATACCCCTTTCCTAAGTTATACGTTATACTGAAATTGGTACCCGCCTGAAACCCTTGATTCGATTGCTGCAGCGATTCGCTTTCAAACCAACTTTGACGAAAATTTGATGTTACAGTAGCGGATAACTTTTGTTTCCATTTCCAGTTAACGCTAAAATACATGCCCAACAGATCGCTGCGACCAATATTCCGATAAGTATTCATAAATACACCGCCATCATATGGAATGCGTACTTGCTCTATGCCGTTGTGGGTACTGTTATAATAAAGAGAAGCCATTGCAAAAAATTGTTTGACGGTAAACACATAACTCATTTCATAGCGGTTTGTGTTTTCGGGTTGCAGGTAGGGATTCCCCGACTGTAGATTAAAGGAGTCGATGTAATTAATGGCCGGATTGAGCGTGTTCAGGAATGGTCGGGTAATCCTTTTGCCATAACTCCACTTCAATACATGTTTATCGCCGAAACTTTTAGAAAGCAAAATTGAAGGAACGAGGTTTTTAAAATCAGGGATAGCCAGTATGCTGTCTTTAAAAACAGTTTGCATGATTGTTTGTTCGTAGCGGGCCCCAACCCTTAACTGCCAGCTTTTATGACGCATATTCAAATTACTATATACAGCATGTATATCACGGTGATAATCGAATTCATTAGATCTACCCGGATCGTATACAAAGGGACCCGACGGAAATTCATATACTTCAAAATCATTAACGATTACATATTTCCGAAAGCTTGATTTGGCTCCGGCATCCCATGTAATATTATCTTTCAGGTTATTTGTATAATCAACCTGTAAGTTGAGTTCGTTATTTACCTGGCTTCCCCGGAAACGTTCTCTATAATCATTTACCTGCTTTCGGTATTGATCCATATCATAATTATCTAACCCACCCTGCTCAAAATAAAATACCAGGAAACTATATTGACGTTTCCGATTCCGTGATTTCCCATTATAAGAAAAATTGAAACTGTTCAGATCATTCCCGGTTGTATTATCCGTAATTCGGGTAAATGCAGTTAGCAGCGAATCATTTTCAAAGTAATTACTCTTCAAAATTCGATCCGCATAATTACGATTGAATCGGAAGCGATAAGCCGCGCTGAGCGCATGAAGATCATTAATCACATAAAAGCTATTGATTCCCCCATAAAACACCTTACCATTATTATCCGTTTCACCCAGTTGTTCAAGGAGATCTTTTTCATTGCTGGATAAATCTTCCCGGGCAAGCGCCGATTTTGACTTGCTATTGTTATAACTTATACCAGCATTTGGACTAAATATCCATTTGCCCCTCCGAACGTTCAGGTCCGTATTTAAAAACTGCTGCCGGTTACCTATACGTAGTTGAACGTTTCCATTCATTGCATCGAAGCGGGTTTTACGGGTAATAATATTGATAACGCCATCAGTTCCTTCCGCGTCATATTTAGCCGATGGATATAGAATGATCTCCACCCGAACGATATCTTCAGCAGACAGTTGTCGCAATGCATCCGCTACGGTGGGTGCATAAATATCCGATGGTTTATCATCTATATAAACCCTGATATTGGAACTTCCACGGATCGTAGGACTGCCGTTCTGATCTACTGTTACCATCGGTATTTTTCGGAGCAGATCCGATGCCGTTGATCCGGCAGCTATTATATCATTTTCCGGATTATATGCGAACCCATCGAGAGAGGAGGATATGATTGGCCGATGTCCTTGAACTATTACCTCTTTAAGCATACCTGTATCAGGAGATAATAACTGGAGTCCAATATCAACATGGGATGCACTATTTAGGTTTAAATCTTTGACGATGGCTCTTTTATAACCAACAGCGCTCAGCACAAGATTATAGCTACCCAGAGGAATTCCTGTTAGAATAAAATATCCCAGGCTATCGGAAACAACATTTTTAATTGCTGTTTGCTTTTGATTCAAAATTGCTATGGTAACAAAAGGGATCGGCTGATGTGAAATGGAGTCCGCCACCTTTCCTATTAATTGACTATTATTTTGCGTCAACCCATAACTACAGGCTAATATTGATAAAATAGCGGTATAAATCCATTTATTCACTTAGATGCAAATCAAAGTACTAGTCCCTTGAGTGGGAAAATTCTTTGACCATCCGTAGAAATAGCGTGACTAATTGCATCTGAACCAACATCGCTATCCTTGCAATATACAAGATTGCTTTAATAAAGAATAGGGATGGAACACAGAATAAACAACTCCCGCACAAATTAGGCATCATAAATTTAAACTATGTTCCATCATAAAAATCCTATTCATCATCACCTCATACCTGTCCTTAACTGTATTGAACCTTTGCATTTATTGAATTTTCGTTGTAGAGCTGGTGCCGCGATACATACTACGCGGCCTTTTTTGTAGTTAACCTTTTCCGGATATCCGTACTTCTTCGCCTCGAAATGACTATCTGTTCATTATTACGTAACACAATTTTCATATTATTCGAACTATATGTCTGAATGCTGGCACTATTTACCAGATGTGAACGATGAACCCGTACAAACCCCTTATCTAATAAAATCTCTTCTAAACTCTTTAACACAATTGTCACTACCATCGTTCTGCCACCTGTTAGAAACAATTTGCTATAACTGCTGCTCGCTTCAATTCTTATAATCGAACAGATGTCAACAAAGTTGATACCATTTCGGCCATAAATAACCAGGATATTATCGTTGAGATGCATTGGTATTATGATTTAATGGTGAATAATGAATTGACTATTGACTATTGGTTCTTTTTTGTGAACCTATATACAGCCGTATAATAAACATCTATTGTATCGCTGATACTTACAGGTGCCGTGGCCGGTGCTTTTCCGCCTTTTGTCGCGATGCGTTGGATATAGGATACATCTGCAAAAAATCCGGTAGGTGCCTTACCAATTTTAGGCATTAATAGCAACCAATCAATACTGGTTTGATCAGGGCTTGTTGCAGTTCTGGCCGGAGTGAATTGTTGCGCATATATTGAATCCGTTGTAGAGCCGGATAGTTGCCAGGTCGGACCGGCAGAATGAGTCCCAACTTTAGTATTCGTTGCATCATAAAGCGCTGCAGATGGTGCTATAAATACCCATTCAAAGACTGCGGGATCACTGCCGGCTTTTTGCCGTGCCTTGTATTTCTGCACTCCTTCCGCATAAAAAGTCGCGACCCGGGTATTTCCACCAGGCAAATTAGAGGGTAACTCGATTGCGGCAGGTATTACTAATTTCTCACTTTCTGAAATATGATGAGCTGGTGAATTATTTAATATGTCTTTGTCGTTTCCACAAGCGACAAAAATTGCAGACATTAAAACCGTAATCACGAAGAATGTTTTGTTTCGAAATAATTGCTGATACATTTTTATAAGATTTAGTTTATTAAGTTGTTCAACCATTTTTAACGAGGCGCAAATTAGAAAGACTGAATACCCTTTGAGAATGCCCTTTTCCAACCGGTCGAGTTTTTCTTCCTACCGGAACGTACCTGAATAAATATTTGGATTACGGCCTTGTCCAAAATGTAACCGGAAGCGGATAAAAGGCGGGGTTGGGTTTCCCAATTACAGGTGACAGCAGGAGCCGCAGGCAACGCCATGTTTTTTGCAGTGCAAGTGATTATCTTTAAGATAGAAAAATGAAAAGGATAAGAATATATATCACAGTTTTATTCTTTCTCCCAGTTGGCTCCATTACCGGCCAGGAATTTTCCGTTAGCAATTTTGTTCGTTATACAACGGGAGATGGTCTATCTCATAATACCGTCAACGGAATTGCGCAGGACTCGACAGGGTATATGTGGATTGCCACTGCATCTGGATTAAACAGATACAATGGAAGCCGGTTTATACAATATCATAGTACTAACGAAAGCAATTCGCTTGCCTCAGAAGAGTTATTCGGAATGACACGGCTTGATAAGGACCGCCTGGCCATTTATACTTCTGGCCTTCATATTGTAAATACCCGAAACAATGAAACACGGAACCTGTTCATTCCTTACAAGAATCATCAATACGAGTATAAATTCAATATGATTGAAAGAGCCACGGGTGATGATAGCGGCAACATCTTTATTCTTTCAAGATCCGGCTTTTACCATTTTGACAAGAACTGCAAATTGGTTTTCCGGTTCGATTTCTACAATGACGAAGAAGTACCTGTTAGTCATTTTTATTTCGGAAGAGAATTGGCAAAGCTCGATAATAATCGCTTTTTAATTGTTGCGATCGACGGACTCTATCACTACGACAAAAAGAAACAACTCTTTAAAAGAATGGAGGCCGCGGACTTCCCTATAATGGCTGAATACCTGAATTACCCTGTAGACCATTTCACATTTCTCCAGGACAAGCCCGGCAATCTCTTTATTTTCAAACCATCCAGTGACAGTGTTACTTATATTAACATACCCGAAAATAAAAAAGTTATATCGCGTCTTTCCTTTACTCCGGAAAAAACAGCTTTTCACTACCGATCCAGGTTGATACCTGCAAATGACTCCCTATTTTTTTTAACAAACCACATGGCTGGATTCTATAAAATGCAGTTTTCGCCCCGTACAGGTACTATTAAGATAAACCCGGAAAAGTATTTTACTCAGTATCTATGCAATGCACTCGTGATAGATAAAGACAAGAACCTTTGGGTAGCAACCAACAAAGGATTGTTCAGGCACGAAAGAGAAAAATCGCAGGTACAGCTAGCGGTATTGCCAAATGGTCTACTGGATTCATTTCCGAATATCAGGTTTGATGATATTTACCTAACATCGGATAAAATATACGCCGGTACCCGGGGCCATGCGGGATTACTCCTATTTAGTAAGAAAACATTTGAATTTGAAAAACAAATAACATTTAAAAACTATGAATCAGGTGGCAACTATATTTATTCAATAGTACCGGTCGATTCAATAAACCTGCTTTTGGGAACGGATGGTCCACTCCTTTTATTCAATAAGACCACCCAAAAAGAAAAACAATTGATGCCCCCGAACTGGCATGTTCATGACTGGACCAACGATCTGTTTAAAGACAACAAAGGCAATATCTGGATAAGCTCCCATGATATTTTCCGGTTCAATCCGACTACGAAGCAGTTCAAAATAATTCCTACCCCGCAGCTACTGTTGCGAATTCCTTTTGCGATTGAAGAAGACAGGGATGGTAATATGTGGTTATCGGGGCATGGGCTGGCGAGATATAATACAATTACAGATAGCTTCGACCTGGTGCTGGATTCCTTTCCTTATATTAAAATGATGGATAAGCAGGTAAATGCATTAATAATTGATCGGGATAACACGGTCTGGTTCAACAGTAACAATAATGGTCTGATCGCATATAATGTCGACAAAAAAAGCTACCGCCATTTTACCCGAAGTGATGGACTGCCCGATGATAATATCGCTTCTTTGATGGTTGTAGACAAAAAACTTTGGATCGCGGGCTATTCAGGAATGGCATGCATGGATCTTCAAACCTTTCAAATTGTTCGCTTCGGAAAAGAAGATGGATTTCCCGATATGTCGGTCTCTAAGGGAGCTCGGTTTTTTTATGACAGTTTATCCCAACACCTCTACCTGGGCTTTTCAAATGCTATTGTGCGTTTTAATCCGTATGCATTGCTTCGGAAAAAACC
>Ga0190274_10002654_pt1 | contig 10568 bp, 14 predicted proteins | sample Popmic531T_FD_133002 | JGI IMG/M metagenome (GOLD analysis project Ga0190274, IMG submission 133002) | Populus adjacent soil microbial communities from riparian zone of Yellowstone River, Montana, USA - 531 T | ecosystem: Environmental > Terrestrial > Soil > Riparian zone | place: USA: Montana...
CGACGTTCATGTCAGTGACACCTATTTCATCGTGGCCCACTTCCACTACATCATGGTCGGTGGCGCGCTCTTTGGTTACCTCGGCGGGTTGCACTATTGGTGGCCAAAAATCAGCGGGCGGATGTATCCCGAAGGCTGGGGCAGGTTTTCGGCGCTGGTGATATTCGTAGGATTTAACCTGACCTTCCTGCCGCAGTTTGTGGCCGGATATCTGGGTATGCCCCGGCGCTATCATGCATATCCGCCGGAGTTTCAGGTGTTCAATGTGCTGTCATCGGCGGGAGCCTCAATTCTTGGCGTTGGTCTGCTGATCCCCTTGATCTATCTCGTCTGGTCCATGCGTTATGGCAAACATGCCGAAGCAAACCCATGGCACCTGCCGGGACTGGAGTGGCGGACTGCGTCGCCGCCGCCGACCGAGAATTTCCTGACAACGCCGGTCGTTACCTGGGAAGCATATGAGTTTGCTCCACCCGAGGAGACGCAGGTGGTTGGTATTCGAGAGGCAGCTCGATTGCAAGATGCTGACGTGATCATTGATGGTAAACCTTGAATCAGGAGGCAGTCGGCAGGAGCAGGAAGCAGGCGCAGGAAAGTTCGAGATTGAGGATCTCAGATCTGAGATTTCACTCTTTTCAGGCCGTTACTAGTTTGGCGTCTTGGCGATCTCGGCGCCTTGGCGGTTAGTCTTAAGACTTTGAATTGGAGATGAACTTGGCAGAAGGCGTAACAGTCGAGCATGAACACAGCCATCCGGCGCTGCAGCACCATTTTGAAAACATGGAGCAGCAGCGAGAAGCGGGCACGCTGGGAATGTGGGTGTTCCTGGTCACCGAAATCATGTTCTTCGGTGGCATGTTCCTCTCTTACACTCTATACCGCACCCAGTATCCCGAGGCTTTTGCCTCAGCCAGCAACCACCTCGACCTTACCCTCGGCGCGGTTAATACAGTCGTTCTGATTCTCAGTAGTCTGACGATGGCGTTGGCTGTCTACAGCGCCCAGACCGGCAAGCAACGCAACTTGATCATCTGCCTGGCTTTGACCATCGTGCTTGGTTTGACGTTCCTCGGGATCAAGGCGGTTGAGTATCACGACAAGTACGTCGATCATTTAATCCCGGGGCAGTTGATACCCGGAAACCATTTCAATCCAGCGGTCCAGGAGCACGGGACTCCCTACGACAAACATAAGCTCCATCTGCTTCCGGGAGCCACCGTCAGAAATGTCGAGATGTTTTATTGGATCTATTTTGCCATGACGGGCATGCACGCTGTGCATATGATTATCGGCGTGGGCGTCATGCTGGTCCTGCTTTACGCAGCGTGGAAAGGGCGTTACGGGCCCGAGTATCACGCCCCGGTGGAAATCTCGGGGCTGTATTGGCACTTCGTTGACATCATCTGGATTTTCCTGTTCCCGTTGCTTTACCTGTTGGGCAGGCATTTGGAACATGGCGGGTAAGTAGGACAGGCATTCCTGCCTGTCGGTCTTTGGCAAAGGGCTTCCTGCGAAGCGGAGGGCAGTAAAGCGAAAAACGACAGACAGGAATGTCTGTCCAACTCAAAATGAGCGAACACATCGTTTCAATAAAGGTTTACCTGATTATTTTTCTCGCCTTGATGGTGGGAACTGCGCTGACCGTGTGGGCGGGACTTCAGGACTTTCCGGGACAATTGAATGTGATTGTGGCGCTGACGATTGCGGTAATTAAAGCCACCCTCGTTGTGCTTTACTTCATGCACGTTCGCTACAGTTCGCGGCTAATCTGGGTGGTGTTTACGTCGGCACTTTTCTGGCTGGTAATTCTCTTCGCTCTTACGTTCAACGACTACTGGACCAGGGGCTGGCTCCCGGTCAATTAATCTGGTCCTCACCGCAGAGATCGCGGAATTCAATGTTCAAGTGCAACAGTGGAATTGGTTTTCGCTCCCGGGGAGCGAGATGTTTATAGATAGTGTTACTAATTCGATACCTCGCGCTCCCGGAGCGCAATGTTCTGGCAATGGAGGGTGGTGACCTACTGATGTTTCGCTCCGCTGGAGCGAGGAAAATCTTTTGGTGGGCGCGCGTTCTATAAACATCTCGCCCCGAATGGGGCGAAGAGCCATAGTGTTTTGTTGCACTTCTAAGTTGAGTCCGCCATTTTGTCCCGCTGGCACCGAAGACCACTCCAGTAAAGACTAGATTTCTTGTAAACTTCCTAGCTAACACCCGCTTGATAAAGCTTCATGTCTTTAACCACAATCTGTCCGTGACAAGCCGGACACTCCAGTCTAATCGTTGCGTCCGAAGTTTTGATAGGTTCACCGCAATGAGGACAGGGTTCGGTAACATCGTTTTGCCTAAAATGATCGCGCATCATAAAAAGCGGCACCGCCACCCCGGCCAGCAGCAGCGGGATGCCAAACACCATCCCCAGGATCGTGCCCTCACCCAATGTCAGGCTAATAACCAATCCGGCAATGAACAGGATCAATCCGAGAGCGATAGCGAAAGAAAAGCTGTAGGCGCTATCAAAGGACTTGCCGGGCTTCGCAGTGACTGAATCTTTAGAACTCATTGAGCTGCTCCCACTATGTTCAAATAGTTATTTAGATCGACGTTTCTTTGGCTGTCTTACAGGCGACTTTTACTCCGCTGGCTCGAAGGTTGTCAACAATCTTGCTGACCAGGTGGTTTTTCCGCAACCAACCACAGGCAGTTGCTGGTTACATTGGTGGCAAACTTGAAACGCGATCGGGCGATAGAAGCTAGCGTGCCCGTCACTCTTTGAGATTGCTTGGAAAATAATGGATCACTACCTGACTGCTATTGTCGCTGTTCCACTGACAGGAAAGGCCTACCGTCGTCGTTGGGAATTTCCATGTCCGACTGAGACTAACAAACTCGATCGGAGTTTTAGTTGGACGCTCATCTTTTTTCCTGTGTGGCGGACCGTACTTGAGTGTAAGTGATGACTCGAGAGCATTAAAGACGTCCTCGCGTGGAACTTGAGACCTGCGTTGATCCAATACGACGTAAACTCCCTTCAGAGTGTCGGTGGCGGCAGCCATTTGGAAATATGCAGAGAACTCCTGACCGTTAAGCTTGATTCCAGGGAGAATATAAGAAAGGGTGCCGTTGTATCCGTACAACGTGGTCTCACGCTGTTTCTGTAACTTTATGCCAAACGTTGCCGCAATGTCTGAGTCAGACATTCCCCATCTTGCATCCTGCCAGCCAAGAACATCCTTCGGTTGAGAATAGCAAACCGAGCTGAGTGCGAAGAATAGTCCAAACAGGGGAACGATCTGAGCAAGTCGTTTCATCTGAATAATCCTAATCTGTAACAGCTATAGTAGTAGTCAAACCGATTGGGCGGAGAAGATTATGAGCCGTCCGGTCGCACAAAGCAACAATCTCCTCAATGAGCTCTGGCATTGGTGCTGACCGAGGAATACTCCGCACAGCAACCCCGGCGGAGTGCGGTTTCTGGCCATCATGGCTATAATCACCGTTTCCTATTATGACTACCAAAACTGACGCAATCACTAGCACCCCTTTCGAGAACTGGCTTACCCAACACGGCGAGGAAGCCTGGGCGGCTACCCTGACCACGCTCCTGCGCTCGATTCATGAAGTCGACCAGAACGCTACCCAGATCTGGTTTGCGTTCTATCCGATCTCCTTATTTCAGGCTTTCCAGCAGGCGGACGATTCCGATGAACTCGCCCGCCAGCTGCTGATGAAGGGTGTCTATCCTCTCGCAGATCAAATCGATTCATCGCATAAATTCCTATATGGTCACCGATACTGGCCTGAAGTGAAAAAAGCTGTCGAAGCGTTTGCGGCCAATTATCAGGCTTCGAACAGCTCGCTGTCAGATCAGATTCTGAGCATTGCCGGTGCCACGGCTAAGTCACTGAAGGTCGATGAGTCGCTGCTCGTGGGTATCACGGCTGTGGCTTTCATGACCATGCAGCAGGCTGGGCAGCAGGCCTTCAAGAGTGCCAAAGGGGAGATGTTGCTTGACAGGAAGGTGGCGAAGCGTTCGCCGCAGCAGGTACTCCGTGACCGGGCCGTAGATGATAGTCAGGGTTTCTTCGGTTTTCTTAAAACAATCGATAAGAAGTGGACCATTACGTACGATGAGTCTGATGAACGGGCCCACTACAAGATGAACCATGATCAGGACATGGCCTGGGGAGCAGCAGACGATCGCACGCGCAATTGGCGCGAGGTCGATCCGCGCCGTCCTGAAGGGCCGATCCCGGTAGAATGCCGGTCTGCTTCGTGCGGCACGTGTTGGGTCGGGGTTCTCGGCGGAGCGGCAAAGCTATCTGACGTAGCGGTGCGCGAGGGAAAACAAATTAAGGACTTTGGCTACATTGATACTACTGAACCCAAACCCCTGATCCGGTTGGCTTGCCAGGCCAAGGCAATGGGTGCGGTCTCAATTGTCATCCCGCCCTGGAATGGTGTGTTTGGAAAGTACCTGCGATCGCTGAAGGAAAAAGGTGCAGAAGGCATCGAGTAGTTCCCCTCAAGTTTCGCCCTTACTGTTCGTGATCGCGGCGGCCGTGCTCTGGAGCACTGGTGGCCTCTTCATCAAGTGGACCTCACTCTCCGGGCTGGAGCTTTCATTTGGCCGTTCGCTACTGGCCGCGATCACAGTTGCAATTTTCACCAGGCATGAAGGTTTCGGACTAAACAAAGTTACCGCCCTGGCGTCCGTTCTCTATGCGGCATTGCTCCTGCTGTTTGTGTTGGCAACTAAGGAGACAACGGCTGCCAACGCCATCTTCTTGCAGTATACGGCTCCGGTATACCTGCTCATTCTCGAACCACTAATCTATAAAGAAAAATTTCGCCGGCGGGATCTGATTGTGGTGACCGCCTGCGTGATTGGAATGTCTCTGTTCTTTGTCGGCAAGCTGCGGCCTCAGGACGTCACCGGCAACCTGCTGGCGCTGGCTTCCGGGTTTTGTTTCGCGTGTTATTTCCTCCTGTTGCGTCATTCGACAGCGCGTTCGGTCAATCGCGCTTCGTCAGTAATTTACGGCAATCTGTTGTTGGTGCTCGTTGTGGCACCTATTGGTTGGCGGGCGCTTCCGGAGATGAACAGGCATGATGCCTTGAGCGTGGTTTACCTCGGTGTAGTTCAGATCGGAGTGGCCTATACGCTGTTCACTGTGGCGATGGCGCGTGGCGTTCGTTCGCTGGATGCCGGGATCGTCGGATATATCGAACCGGTTTTGAATCCGGTTTGGGTGTTCCTGGTGCTTGGCGAGCGGCCAAGCTCGTGGGCATTGGTTGGAGGCGCGATTATCGTGATCGCGGTTGTGTGTCACACGCTGGTGGAAGCGAGATATGGGCGACGAACTGCGGAAGCATCATGAGGTATCCGCAGATTACGCAGATTACGCGGATTTGAACCAGGGCAATAAGAAAAGTCGAAGCCCCCAAGTGTAAGCCGCCTGCTTCTTTTCTGCGGAATCTGCGTAATCTGCGGATAAATTAACTCCGAAAGAAAGCTCATCCACCTTCAGCGCGCTGCTTTGCGGCGGCGGAGACGGCTCTCAAGCGCTCGACCTTTTGTTCGAAAGTTTCCCCTGGAACCGGCCCCGTATCACGAACTCCACAGTAAGTGGATCTGATCATCAACGAACGATCTGCCTGGCCGGTCGGTTTATGTTCTCCGGATGCTGCCGGGGCTACGGATGCCTCGGTCGACCCCGCAGTATCAGAAGGTCCTGACTCGGCCGGAGGAGTCATCGCTGCCTCAAGCACCGTCTCCACCACGGGAGCATCTGGCGCCACTATTGCCGCGGATCCGCCTTCATCAGCACGTTGCTTGGCCGCCGCTGAAACGGCTTTGAGCCTGGCCACCTTCTGTTCAAAAGTCTCGCCGGCGACCGGTCCAGTGTCTGCTACACCGGCATAGGTGTAGCGCTTCATTAGTTTCCTATCGGGGTCCGCTCCAGCTTTCGGCGTCGGGGTTTTCGGCGCCGGTGCGGCTGCGGGCTTGGCAGCTGCCGGTTTGGCTGCTGATGTGGGCGCCGCCTTTGGAGCTGGTGCTGCGCTTGGAGTGGCTGCTGGCGGGGCATGGCCCGTTGTCTCCATTATGAAAACGCCGCGCGCGTCTTTTTTAATAACCGGCAACGTGCCGCCGGCGGCTTGCAGCAAGGCTGAGAGCTCCGCTTCAACAAACCGGCTTTGCTTCTGTGGATCGCGAACGTGTCCCAGGGGTGGACCCATATAGAGCGTGCCACAGGTTTGACACTTGAAAAGTACATCGTCACCGCGCAGATGAATCTCCGCCGCTTCACCGGCGGTTCGCAATTGTTTCAGGTGCCCGTTACAGAGTTTCCCTTTAGCGTTTTTCTCATTACACACAGTTTGCGCGTTAGTGATCCGTTTTGGGACTGGCGCAGTTGCGGGCGTCGCGGGATTCTGATCGCTTGAGCTTGCTTCGGACGAAGTTGCTGTCATATCTGCCGATTACTTTCCCGGGATGTGGTGTTGATTGCACTGGAATCTTACAGAGTGGATCAAATCGGCGTCAATGAGTACCAGGCTGCCTGGATCTTTTTCGTGAGGCTTTACTTCGTGTCGTTTAGTGGATCGCTCCTTTGCCAAAGAAGTTGACGATCCACGCGCATCACCCGAACAAGCACGAACTAATTCAACCAACCAATGCAATATAGAATTCTCTGAATTCTTTGTTATCCTGATCGGAAATGCTAAACGACTTACTCGGAGCGATCTGGCATCGCATACCGAAAAAGCTGCGGCGGTGGAGCGTGCGCCTAAGTAACCCTCGGTTCGCTGTTACCGCGGGGGCAGTGATTACTGACGGCGGTGGACGCGTTTTGTTGTTGCAGCATCGCTTCCGTCCGGGTACCGGCTGGGGCATGCCTGGTGGATTTATGGCTGAAGGTGAACAACCAGAGGAGACGTTGCGCCGCGAATTACGCGAAGAAGTTGGGCTCAAGGTTGAAAGGGTGGAGCTGTTTACTGCCAGGGCCTTTAAGTCTCCGCGCCAGGTCGAGATCGTGTTTACCGCGCGGGCCATTGGAGATACCAACCAGCTCAATTTTGAGATTCAAAAGGCAGGATGGTTTTTCCTGGATGAATTGCCTGAAGAACTGCCAAAAGACCAGGTGCAACTAATAAAACGCGCGCTCAATGATGGAGCCGGGCTACAGGATTGATGTATGCTGTGGGCCGTAAAAAAGTGATGAGTGATGAGTGATGAGTAATGAGTCGGCTGTCAGCCCTCCGACGTCTTTTTACTCATCACTCATTACTCATCACTCATCACTTATTCCCAGGAGATGAACATGGTTGATCTGATTCCGTCGTCCGACACTGTTATGGAAATCCTGAAGCGCACCGGCGCTTTTCGTGAAGGTCACTTCGTCTATCCAAACGGAAAGCATTCACCACACTATTTTCAGATGCCGCTGGCTTTTCGTTACTACGACACCGCGCGAGTATTGGCGGTGGGGTTGAGCAGAAAATTTCGGGTTGATCGCGACATCTCAAGCCAGTTGCCGAAGGTTGCGATTATCAGTCCCAGTTCGGGTGGCATACCCGTCGCTTTTGGTGTGCGTGATGCGTTGAGTGCGGAGCAGATCTATTGGGCGGAGCAGGAAAGCGGCAAGCGAATGTTTCGCCAGTATATTAACAAGGGTGAAGTGAATCCCTGCATTATTGTTGACGACATAATCAGGAGTGGTCAGGCAATCGAAGAGACTGTGAAGTTGGTGGAGGAACTGGGTGCGAAAGTGATCGGGTGTGGCGCCATCGTTCGCTTTACTTCAGCGCCAACCACGATAAACGGTGTACCGATCAGATCGCTGGTTGAGTTTGACGCCCATATGTACGACAGCGGCGATGCGTGTAGTGATTGTACGAAGGACGCGCCGCTCGAGCATGTGAGATTCTAGACGGCAGAAGGGCAGAAGGCAGTAAGCAGAAGGCAGTAAGCAGAAGGCACCCTTGACCGCTAATCATACCGCTCCGACAGAAAGGAATGTCGTATGTTTCGTGGTCACCGAGATCTTAAGGTCTTTCAACTTGCTTATCGACTTGCAATGGAGATTTTTCACCTCACGAAACACTTCCCCAGAGAAGAGACCTACTCCTTGACAGACCAGATTCGGCGCTCTTCTCGCAGCGTTCCAGCAAACTTGGCTGAGGGTTTTCGCAAGCGCCGATACCCGAACATGCTAATCAATAAATTGACTGATTGTGATGGCGAGGCGACGGAGACCCAAGTGTGGCTGGATTTTTTCGTTAGATTGCGGCTACATATCAAAGGATAATTACGATCAGTTAACCGCCGGATATGAGGAAGTGGGCAGGATGCTATCAGGGATGATGGCTAATCCGGGCAGATTCGCACCGACCAGCAGAAAGTAATGATCATCAACCGGGGAAGTCGCGCTGGAACGCGCTTAGCGCCTGGAAGCACAGCTTTCTGCCTACTGCTTTTTGCCTAGTGCCTTCTTCTGCTAATGGCTGGTCTAGATCACGTGCCGGTTCTCGAGAGCCTTATCCATCGTTACTTCATCCACGTATTCGAGGTCGCTGCCCACCGGCATCCCCATGGCGATGCGCGTCACCCGCAGACCGAGTGGTTTAAGCAGCCGGCCGATGTAGTTTGCGGTGGCTTCGCCCTCGGTGGTGGGATTAGTAGCCAAAATTATCTCAATCACTTCCACCCCATCATTGTTTTCAGGCTTTAGACGCGGAAGCAGGTTCGCCAGGCGGAGTTCGTTTGGACCAATATGGCGGATGGGCGAGAGACTTCCGTGCAATACATGGTAGACGCCTTTGAAGCTCCGCGTTTTTTCCACGGCGACCATGCTGTGCGGTTCTTCAACGACACAAATGACCGAGTGGTCGCGCGAAGTTGAGGCGCAGATCCTGCAAGGGTCAACGTCGGTGAGGTTGTTACATACCGAACAAAGAACAATCCGCAGTTTTACTTCGCGGATTGCTGAAATCAAACGTTCGAGTTCAATTTCAGGCGTGCGCATAATATGAAACGCCAGCCGTTGCGCAGACTTGTGTCCGATGCTGGGGAGCCGTTTCAGTTCGTCGATTAGTTTGGTGACGGGTTCCGCGTATTCCAACATGTCAAGAATTTCGGATTTCGAATTTCGGATTTCGAATTTCGTGTTCCTTCAATGAACGGCCCTTTCAACGACTGTGAAATCCGCAATCCGAAATCCGAAGTGCATTACCCAAGCAGTCCGCCCAGCCCCGGGGGCAACATCCCCCCCAACTTGCCTTTCATTGCTTCATCAACTTTACGGTTTGCTTCGTTGATGGCGGCAAGGATCATATCCTGAAGCATTTCCACGTCGCCTTCCTTGACGGCTTCCGGATCGATCTTCAACGAGACGATTTCGTGGTTGCCCTTCATCTCGACGGTCACCACGCCGCCGCCGGCTGAAGCTTGAGTGCGCAGTTCTTCCATCTCCTTCTGCATCTTCTCCTGCATTACTTGCGCCTGCTTCATCATTTGCTGAATGTTAAATCCGCCCGGAAATTTCATTGCGCGCACCTCTCCTAAGTGTTCGGTTGTTGGCTGATAGCGTTTGAAAGCATCGTAACTTTCCTGAGAGGCTAATGCAACGAGGGAAGAAAGCCAATAAGTACTGTAGGTCCTGGTAGTCACCATCTGCTATAAGCTGTGCCAATGAGTAATCCTGAACCACGCAAAACCGAGGCCGCCGAACGCAGTCTTAAAGCGGAAATCAAGCTCTATTACGACCTTCATAAACCCGCTGAGCAGCAGGCGCCGCTGCTGATTGCGTTGCATGGGTATGGAGCAAACAAACGGCAAATTGGCCGGGAGGCCCAACAGATGGCGCCGGAAAACTTTGCCATTGCTGCGTTACAGGGTTTTCATCAGCACCTCAAGGACCCAAAGGAGCCGGGTGGTCCTTTGCGGTTCGGATTTGGTTGGCTCACAAACTTTCATGCGGAAGATTCTGTGGCAGTTCATCACCAGGCGCTTTTGGATTTGATCCAAACCCTGGTTAGCGAAGGTGTCGCCGACCCCACGCGAGTCTTTCTGCTTGGTTTCTCACAGACCTGCGCGCTCAATTATCGCTTCGCGTTTACACATCCCAACCATCTTCGCGGGGTTATCGGAATCTGCGGTGGTCTTCCCGGTGACTGGGAAACCAGCGAAGTCTACAAACCAACTCAGGCTGCCGTGCTTCACCTGGCTGGAACTCGCGATGAGTACTATCCACCTGACCGGGTGGCGGATTATGAGGAACGGCTCAGACTGCGGGCTGCGAATGTGGGCTTCAATAGTTATGACGCGGCGCATGAATTTGTGCCGGCAATGCGCGATGATGTACGGGTCTGGTTAAGCAAGTATGCTGAATGAACCGAAGAGATCGAGGGCTAACCGTGGCGTATTTGTCGTGCCATTTTTTCTGTTGCTGATCTTGGCGGCAGGTTGTTACCGATCATCACACCAAGGCGCTAGTCTCACAGTTGTTCCCCCACCATCAGTCCCGAAGCCGTTACCGGCCAACGCTTCACCGCAACTCAAACAG
>Ga0190274_10002655_pt1 | contig 10568 bp, 8 predicted proteins | sample Popmic531T_FD_133002 | JGI IMG/M metagenome (GOLD analysis project Ga0190274, IMG submission 133002) | Populus adjacent soil microbial communities from riparian zone of Yellowstone River, Montana, USA - 531 T | ecosystem: Environmental > Terrestrial > Soil > Riparian zone | place: USA: Montana...
CCATCGGGTCCGAAGGTCATCACCACGTCGGGCCGCTCCTCGCGAAGCACGGTGGCGATGCGCTCGACGAGCTCGTCGGTGTCATGGTCGGCCACCGCGTGATCGGGGACCCGCAGCCACTCGTGCCGATCGGGGACACGGCCCAGCACCTCCCACGAACGTCGATCTTCTGCCTCGCGAACCTCACCCAGGGTCTCCGGCGTGGCGTCCGAGCCTTCGGCGATCTGACCGCTCTCGCCGCTGGTGACGTGGATCAACACGAAATGGAAGTCGGGATCGTTCGTGTGAAGCGCCACGGTGCCGGCGCAGCCGAAGGTGTCGTCGTCAGGGTGCGCGACGACGGCCGCGAGGCGGCGCGAGCTCATGCGTCCTCCAAGAGCGCGTCCAGGCCCACCGTCAGCCCGGGGCGGGATCCGACCGCTCTGATCGCCATCAGCACGCCCGGCATGAAGCACGAACGGTCCGTGGTGTCGTGGCGGATCGAGAGCGTCTGGCCCGGTCCACCCAGGATGACCTCCTGATGGGCCACCAACCCCGGAAGGCGCACCGAATGCACGCGGACGCCGTCGACGTCGGTGCCGCGGGCTCCGGGATGATCGCCGTCGCCGCCGGGAGCCGGTGGCACCGGGCCGCGCGCGGCAGCCATCGCGCGCGCGGTCGCGAGCGCGGTACCGCTCGGTGCGTCGACCTTGCGATCGTGGTGGAGTTCGATCACCTCGGCGGCCGGCAGATGGCGCGCAGCCTGTTCGGCGAACCGCATCATCAGCACGGCCCCGATCGCGAAGTTGGGCGCCACGAACACGTTGGCCGGCGCGCCGTCGATCAGCGAGCGCAGCTCGTCCAGATCGGCCGGGGAGATGCCGGTGGTGCCCACCACCGCATGGATGCCGTTGCCCACCGTCCAGCGGAGGGTGGGCATCACGGCGTCGGGAGCGGTGAAGTCGACCGCCACCTCGGCACCGGCGTCGAGCAGGGCCGACAGCTCATCCACCACGGTGACCCCTTCGACGGCGTCGCCGGTGGCGTTCGGATCGACGGCGGCCACCAGGTCCATCTCGGGATCGGCGCCCACCGCGCGCGCCACCTCGCGGCCCATCCGACCGCCGGCGCCCACGACCCCGACGTGGATCACGCCACGGTCTCCTCGCGGAACGCATGCTTGTTGAACGGTCCGAGCACGGTCAGGGTCATCGGCTGCGACAGTACCCGCTCGGCCACGCGTCGCGCATCCTCGAGCGACACGTGATCAAGGCGCTTCAGCGACTCGTTCACCGACAGGATCTCGCCCTGGGAGATCTCGGACTTGCCCAGGCGGCTCATCCGCCCACCCGGATCCTCCAGACCCAGGACCATCGAGCCCTTCACGTGGCCCTTGGCCCGGTCGAACTCGGCCTGGGTCAACCCGCCGTCGCGGATGTCGGCGACCTCGCGCCGGAGCAGGCCGATCACCTCGGCGGCTTTGCCCGGCATGGTCCCGGCGTAGCAGGTGAACAGCCCGCCCTCGGTGTACTGCGCGTGGTAGCTGTACACGCTGTAGGCGAGCCCGCGCTTCTCGCGGACCTCCTGGAACAGCCGCGAACTCATGCCGCCGCCCAGCGCCGTATTCACGATCAGGAACGCGAACCGGTCGGGGTCGGCCCGGTCGAGGCCGTTCGTGCCCAGGCAGATGTTGGCCTGTTCGGTCTTGCGTCGTTTCACCAGGTCCTGGCCCGAAGGATGGGGCGCTTTCGCGGCCGAGCGCACGCGCCAGCCGGGCGGCTGACCCGAGCGAACGACCCGCCCCGTGTCCATGCGCGCCCTGAGCATCTTCAGCAGGTCCTCGTGGCGCAGGTTGCCGGCCGCTGCCACCACCAGATGCCCAGGCACGTAATTCTTGTGATAGAAGCGCTTCACCGAGGCAGGCGTCGCGGCCCGGATCGTTTCGACGGTGCCCAGGATCGGGCGGCCCAGGGGGTGATTCGGCCACAGGGTCTCGGTGAACAGGTCGTGCACGACGTCCTCGGGTGAGTCTTCGTGCATGTTGATCTCTTCCAGGATCACCTGGCGCTCGGCGTCGAGGTCCGCCTTGCGGATCAACGAGTGCTCCAGCATGTCGGCCAGGTGATCGACCGCCATCTCCAGGTCGCGGTCGAGCACCCGCGCGTAGTAGCACGTGTACTCCTTGGCCGTGAACGCATTGATGTCACCGCCCACCGCGTCGAAGTTCTCGGCGATGTCGAGCGCGGTCCGGTGCTCGGTGCCCTTGAAGAGCAGGTGTTCCAAGAAGTGACTAGACCCGCTGATCTTCGGGGCCTCGTCGCGGGAACCCGCGAGCACCCAGAAGCCGAGGGACACGGAGCGGACGCTGGGCATCCGCTCCGTGACCACTCGCAGGCCCGAGCCGAACTCGGTACGGGCGATCGGCATCGTTGGTGCCGGCTACTCGGCGCTGGGCGCGTCGCCGGCGGGTGCGTCGGCCGAAGCCGGCGTGCTCTCGCCACCGGAGGCCTGGCTGGCGCCCTCACCGTCGCGGAAGCGACGGCCTCGGCTGCGCTCGCCACGGTCGCCGGAGCCGCTGCTGCGGTCCGAGGACCCACGGTCGGAAGCACCGCGGTCCGAGGAACCACGGTCGCGGCCTCCGCCGCCACCGCCGCGACCACCACGGTCACGGTCGCCACGCGGACGTCCGCCGCCGGATTCGTCGGCCTGCCCCTCGGGGATGGCCCACTCCTCGCCGACCGGCTTCAGGCTGATCTTGCCCTGGCCGTCGATGTCCTCGACCAGGACGGTGATCTTGTCGCCTTCCTTGATCGCCTCCTCGACGCTGCTCAGGCGCTTGCCGCGCCCGAGCTTGGAGATGTGCACCAGGCCGTCCCGGCCGGGCACCAGGTTCACGAAGGCGCCGAACGTGGTGGTCTTGACCACGACCCCGTCGTACTGCTCGCCCACCAGCACCGGACGCGGGTTCGCGATCTCATCGATCATGTGCGCCGCTTCGTCGGCACCTTCGCCACCGAGCTCGGAGCCGATGAACACCGTGCCGTCGTCCTGGATGTCGATGTCGGCGCCGGTGGCCGCGATGATCTCGTTGATCCGCTTGCCCTTGGGTCCGATCACCTCACCGATCTTGTCGACCGGGATCTGGATGCTGATGATGCGCGGCGCCTTGGCGTTGACCTCTTCACGAGGCATCGCGATCGCGCCTTCCATGACGTCCAGGATCGTGAAGCGAGCATCCCGCGCCTGCTGGAGCGCGCCGGCGAGCACGTCGCCGGGCAGCCCCGTCACCTTCATGTCGAGCTGGATCGCAGTGACGAACTCCCGCGTGCCGGCCACCTTGAAGTCCATGTCGCCCAGTGCGTCCTCGGCGCCGAGGATGTCGGTGAGCGTCACGAACTTGCCGTCGTCGGCGATCATGCCCATCGCGATGCCGGCGACCGGCGCCTTGATCGGCACCCCCGCGTCCATCAGCGACAGCGTCGAACCGCACACGCTGGCCATCGAGGTCGAGCCGTTCGAGCTCAACACGTCGCTCACCAGTCGCAGCGCGTAGGGGAACTCGTCCTCGGTCGGGATCACCGGGATGAGGGCCCGCTCGGCGAGCGCCCCGTGGCCGATCTCGCGCCGGCGGGGCGAACCCACGCGGCCGGTCTCGCCCGTGGAGTACGGCGGGAAGTTGTAGTGGTGCATGTAGCGCTTCGAGTCCTCGAGGTCGAGGGTGTCGATCATCTGGGTCATGCGGAGCATGCCCAGCGTGGTGATGTTCAGCACCTGGGTGTCACCACGGTTGAACAGCGCCGAACCGTGGGCCCGCTTCAGCACGCCCACTTCGGCCGACAGCGGCCGGATGTCCTTGGGACCGCGACCGTCCAGGCGGACGCCCTCGGCGATCACGCGAGCGCGCATGACCTTCTTCTGCAGCTGCTTCCACGCGGGCCCGAACTCGCCGCTGCGCGTGTCGAAGTCGGCGAAGTTGGCGGCCATGTGTTCCTTGGCCTCGGCCTTGAGCGTGTCGAGCTTGGCTTCACGCTCGGCCTTGTCCGTGACGATGGATTCCTCCAGCCGCGACTTCGCGAACGAGGACAGCGCCTCGTACAGGTCGTCTCCGAAGAGGGGACGCGGGGTCCATTCCTTGGGCGTGACGCCCGCGGCGTCGATGAACTCCTGCTGGAACTCGAGCACCTCGGCGATCGCGCGCTTGGCGGCCTCGAGGCCTTCGGCGACGGTCTCCTCGGTGGGCGCCTGAGCCCCGGAGGCCAGCAGCTCCCAGGTCTTGTCGGGCGCCTCGCCCTCGATCATCAGGATGTCGATCTCACCGGAGTCGCTCCGGCGGCCGGCCACGACCACGTCGAACGTGGCCTCGTCGGTCTCGGCGAACGTTGGGTTGACGGTCCACTGCCCGTCGATGAGCGCTACCCGCACGGAGGCCACAGGGCCGTCGAACGGCAGGCCCGCCAGGCAGGTGGCGACCGACGCGGCGTTCATCGCCGGGATGTCGTAGGGGTTCTCCCCGTCCGAGCCTAGGACCGTGATGACGACCTGGACCTCGTCGCGGTAGCCGTCGGCGAAGGTCGGGCGCAGCGGACGGTCGATCAGGCGGGCGGTGAGGATCGCGGTCTCGCCGGGCCGGCCTTCGCGGCGGAAGAAGCTGCCCGGGATCTTGCCGATCGCGTACATCCGCTCTTCGACATCGATCGTGAGCGGGAAGAAGTCGATCCCCTCGCGGGGGTTGGACGAGACGCACGTGCCGAGCACCTGGGTCTCGCCGTAGGTGACCATGACCGCGCCGTCGGCGAGGCGGGCCATCTTGCCCGTCTCGAAGGTCAAGGTCTGGTTCCCGATCTTCCGGGAAAGGTTGGTGGTGGCCATGGGGCCGTTCCTCCTTGTTCGTCTTGAACGCGCAGGCACTTCCTGGCGCGTCGATGGAGACGGGAGGCGGGTCCGGCCGATTCTCAGTGGTGGGCCACCGGGATCCTTCACAGGTCTCCCGGGAGCTCGCTACTGATAACCGACCGCGGGTCGCTCCCACCTCCGGTGGCTTGCGATCAGTGGGTCGTGCGCATCACTTCCTTCACGAACGAACGCCTATCCAGGGCGTCCCTTCGATGTCATCCGCGTCTATCGGCGCAGGCCGAGACGCGCGATCAACGCGCGGTAGCGCTCGATGTCCTCGTGCATGAGGTAGTCGAGCAACCGGCGCCGCCGGCCCACCATCTTCAGCAGGCCTCGGCGCGACGCGTGGTCGTGCTTGTGGGTCTTGAGGTGCTCGGTGAGGTCCGCGATCCGCTTGGTCAGGACCGCGATCTGAACGTCCGCCGAGCCGGTGTCGCCATCTGCGCGGGCGTACTCCGTGATGATCTGCGTCTTCTCGTCTTTGGTGAGTGTCGTCATAGTCAGTTCCCAAGGCTACCAGCGGCGATGCATTCATGACCTCGCGGCCTCCGAGGGTCCCTGGTCGCCCGCAGCGCGCTCGACGGCATCGACCAGCGCCGCCCGGCGCGCTCGCAGCGACGTGAGGGATGCCTGGACGCCGGCCAGTTCCCGAAGGCTCAGGCGGGCCCGATATCCGCGCTCCACGCGGCGGATCAGCCAACTCCCCGCCAACCCGCAGGCCGGCCCCAGGAAGGCCGTGAGCAGCCAGGGATGGGGTTCGTCGGCGATGGCCGTGTATCGCCACACCACCCAGGTGGCCGGGAAGGCCACGAACGCCACGAGGAACTTCACCGTGGCGCGGGTCACGGGCGCCATGGACGGACGACCGGCGGCTCGGGTCAACGACGCGGGCACGACGTTGAACACCGCGCCCGCCACGGCCAACGGGATCAGCGCCAACGCGAGCAGGTCCCCGAACAAGTGGATGCGCCGATGGCTCGAGGGGTCGGCGGCCACGCCACGATCGGTCACGGCGTTCGCTTCCAATGCCCTGGTGTAGGCCGCCGCGGCCTCGACCACGGACCGCTCCTGGTCGACGGGCGCCGCGGCCAGCCGTCCGGCCAGGTCTTCCCGATCGTCCAGCGACGGCGTCCATCCCGGGTCGGAGTCCAACGGGCGCAGGGCCACCTCGGCGGCACGCACCATCGCGGCCGATTGCGCCGCATCGTCGAAGTTCAACGCCACCGAGGCCAGCCGGGCGCGGATCTGCTTGGTGAGGGCGTGGACGACCTCGTGGTCGTCATCGTCGATCACGTGGCCACCCGGCGAACGACCCGGGAAGGCCTCCTCGATCCACCGATCGAGCGCCAACGGCGGACCGACCCGGACGTAGGCGGCCGCTCTGGCCTTCGCCTTGTCTTCGTAGATCAGTCCGACCGGCAGGATCTTCAGTCCCTGCGTGCCGCGCGCCCGCGCTCCGATCGCGATCCTGGCCGCCCCCGTCTTCACCGGCAGCAGATGCGGCTCGTCGCTCGCCTGACCCTCGGGGAAGATCCCGATCACGCCGCCGTCGGCCAGCACGTCGTGGCAGGCCGCGAACGTGTGGAGGTTGCCCTGGGTGCCGCCGTCGACCGAGCGGTACACGGGGATCGCGCCCGCGAGCCACAGGAACGGGCGGGCGGGGGTCTTCCACAGGGTGGCCATCGCGAGGAACCGGGGGAACCGGGGCAGCGTCGCCGCCAGGAGCGCCGGATCCACGAACCCTCCCCCATGGTTGGCGACCACCAGCATGGGCCCATCGTCGGTGACGTGTTCCAGGCCGGTGTGCTCCACCGTGCGGAACCACCCGAGGGTGGCGAGACGGGCGAGCACGCGCACGAACACCCCGCGGAGCGAGCCCATCGTCGGATCCTCCCACGATCGGTCGTCGCTACGATGGCGCCGTGAACGGGAGGGTGCATCGGGCGCTGGCGCTGTGCGGGCTGATCGGACCGGCCGCCTTCACCGCCGCCTGGGCGCTGGGCACGGTCCGCCAACCCGGGTACTCGGTGGCCCACGAGCACATCAGCGGTCTCGCGGCCCCCGACGCCGACAACCCAGCGGTCATGACCGTGGGGTTCCTCGCCCTCGGCACGGCCACGGTGGGGTTCGCTGCCGCCCTGGAGGAGCGACTGGGGGGCAAGGGGTCGGCCAAGGGACCGGTCAAGGCATCTGCCGGCCTCGGCCCCGCGCTGATCGGGGCATCGGGCGTGGCGATGGTCGTGGCGGGGCTGTTCCGGCGCGACCGGATGTCCAACCACCCCGAACCCGGCCAGGCTCCGGGCCAGTCGGGGATCAACGATGTCCACGACGCCGCGTCGGTCGTCGGGGCACTCACCTCGTCGGTGGGATTGTTCGCCTTGGCGGCCCGGCTCCGGCACGAACCGGGCCTCGAGGATCTCGCGCGCCCCACGATGGTGGCGGCCGCCGCCGGCTCGGGGTTGCTCGCGTGGTTCGCACGCGGCGTGACGCGGCCGGGCAACGGACTGGTGCAACGCGCCGGTGTCACGATCCCGCTGCTGCTGATGGCCCGCCTGGCGATCCGTCTGCTGCGGACCGACGACGGGTAGCTCAGGCCGAAGGGTCGACGAGCTCGCGGGTGCGCTGGACGTCGACGGCGATCGCCTCGATCAACGCCTCCACCGAGTCGTACTTGATCTCATCGCGCAGGCGCTCCCAGAACTCGATCGAGATGGGCTTGCCTCGCAGTTCTTCCCCCTCGAAGTCGAGCAGGAACGCCTCGACGTGCAGCGGCTCCACGCCGAACGTGGGGTTGGTGCCGACGTCGATCGCCGCGGGGTAGCGGAGCCCGTCGACCTCGGCCACGCCGGCGTAGATGCCCTGACCGGGCAGCAGCAGCCGTGGCCACGTACGAAGGTTCGCGGTGGGATAGCCCAGCCCCTTGCCACGGCCATGCCCGGAGGTGACCTCGCCGTCCAGCACGAACCGTCGGCCCAACGCCGCGAGCGGCCATGCCAGATCACCGGCCGACAACGCATCCCGTATCGAGGACGAGGACACCGTTCGGCCGTCCAGCTCGAACAGCGCGACGCCCTCGGCGGTGAGGCCGTAGGGCTCCCCCATCGCCGGCAGGGTCTCGACGGTGCCCGCCGCCTTGAACCCGAACGTGAAGTTCGCGCCCATCGCCGCGTGCACCGCGTGGATGCCGCCCACCAGCACGTCCCGGACGAAATCCTCCGCCGGGACCCGCGAGAACGCCGCGGTGAACGGGAGCACCACCAGCACGTCGATGCCCATCGCCTCGATCAACGATGCCTTGCGCTCCACGGTGGTGAGCAGCCGGGGTTCCTGTCCGGGCGTCAGCACCTCCCGTGGGTGCCGGTCGAACGTGACCGCCACCGACCGGATGCCCCGTTCGCGGGCCCGTTTCACCGTGGTGGCGAACACCTGTTGGTGCCCCAGATGGACCCCGTCGAAGAACCCAACGGTCACCACCGCTGGCTCGTCGGACAGCGGCAGGGCCTCGAGGCCTCGCACGATCTCCATGCGCGAGAGCGTACCGAACGCCTCCGGCGCCACCTCGGCGCGGTACGGTGCGCCGGTGCGGATCCGAACCGTGGTGCTCGCGACGATCCTTGCCCTGGCGGCGGCATCCTGTGACCGGGGCGCCGGCGCGCCCACGACCGCGGTCGGTGACGACGCGATCACCGTGGGCTCGTTCGATTTCCCCGAGAGCGAGGTGATCGCCGAGATCTATGCCGGCGCGCTGGAGGCCGAGGGGTTCCGGGTGGTCAGGGAACCCGCGATCGGCACGCGCGAGGTGGTGCTGCCCGCCCTTCAGCTCGGCCTGATCGAGGTCGTGCCCGAGTACGCCGGCAGCGCGCTCACCTTCCTGGGGGGTACCGCGAGCGCCGATCCGGCAGTGACGAACGCCCTCCTGGCATCCATCGTTGCCGACCGGGGTCTCACAGCACTCGAACCTGCTGCCGCCGAGAACCGCAACGGCATGGTGGTGACCGCCGAGACGGCCGCCGATCTCGACCTGCGGACCGTCAGCGACCTTGCGCCGTCGGCCGACTCGATGGTCTTCGGCGGACCGCCCGAATGCCCGGAACGCGACTTCTGTTTGCCCGGACTGGAGACGATCTACGGCCTGCACTTCGAGTCGTTCCTGCCGTTGGACACCGGCGGACCGCTCTCGGCCGACGCGATCAAGCGTGGCACGGTGGACGTGGGCATGCTCTTCACCACCGACGGGACATTGGCGGGCGACGATCTGGTGCTCCTGCGGGACGATCGTCATCTGCAGCCGGCGGAGTCGGTCACGCCGATCGTGCGCGCGGACACCTTGGAGCGGTTCGGCGACCGCGCGCGTTCGGCCCTCGACGCCGTCTCCGAACAGCTCACCACGGAGGACCTGCGCGAGATGAACGCGTCCATGTCGGCGGGCGCCACGCCCGAGGACGTTGCGGCCACCTGGCTCGAGGACCACGGGCTCGGGGCCGCGGGGTAGCATCGGCGCGAGGACGTGGATACCGGCGAACAGACCACCAGGGAAACCCACGAGCGGCGTAAGCGGCTCCTGGGTCCCGACGCTCGCCGGCGTCCCTCGGGGGAAGCTCCTCCCCTCCCGCGCGAGATCGGTCGCAGCGGCAAGTTCTGGCTGTTCATGGTGGGCTATTTCGTCGCGACCCTGATCGGCGTCCTGCTCTTCGAACCCATGGCACGGCTCTACGAGCGCACCGACACCTCGTTCCTGCACCTGCTCGCCGAGGGGCGCAACGACATCCTCACCGAGATCATGCAGGCGATCGCGCTGTTGTCCTCTCGCTGGGTGCTCCGGGTCCTGCGGTGGGGCACGATCATCGCGCTCATCGCCGCCCGCCGGTGGCGCCATCTGTTCGTGTTCCTGGGGGCGCTGATCACCGAGGAGGTCGTGGCCTACCTGTTGACCTTGGTGATCCACCGGCCCCGGCCCCTCGGCATCGAGATCCTCGCCCCGTGGCAAGGGTTCTCGATGCCGTCGCGTCCCATGGCCAGCCTCGCCGTCACGTTGGTGGGCATGGCCTACTCGCTGATCCCGCACGGGCGGTATCGCGACGCCGCGAAATGGGCGATCGCCGGCGTCCTGGTCGGGGTCGGGATCGCCCGCCTCTACCTCGGGGTGGAAGCGGCCAGCGCGTGCGTCTTCGGCGGGGTCCTCGGCGTGGCGATCGGCCTGACGGCCTTCCGGTGGTTCACACCCAACGACGTGTTCCCGGTCACCTACAAGAAGGGCAAGGCCGCCCACCTCGACGTCGGCGGGATGCGCGGCGAAGCCATCGTGACCGCCGTGAGGGACCAGCTCGGCTACCGGGTGCTCGACATCCAACCGGTGGGCCTGGCGGGTTCGGGAGGCTCGACCCCACTGCGCCTCAAGGTCCGGTCCGAGGACGGCGGCCCCGAGCGGCAGCTGTTCGCCAAGCTCTATGCGCAGAACCACGTTCGCGCCGACCGTTGGTACAAGATCGGACGCACGATCCTCTACGGCGCCCTCGAGGACGAGACGCCGTTCGGCACGGTTCGGCGCTTCGTCGAGTACGAGGACTACGCGTTGCGGCTGATGTACGACCTCGACCTGCCGGTGCCCACGCCCTACGGCATCGTCGAGATCACGCCCGAGCGCGAGTACATGATCGTGATGGAGTTCTTCGACGGCGCCGTGGAGATCGGCGAGG
>Ga0190274_10002657_pt1 | contig 10566 bp, 11 predicted proteins | sample Popmic531T_FD_133002 | JGI IMG/M metagenome (GOLD analysis project Ga0190274, IMG submission 133002) | Populus adjacent soil microbial communities from riparian zone of Yellowstone River, Montana, USA - 531 T | ecosystem: Environmental > Terrestrial > Soil > Riparian zone | place: USA: Montana...
CGCCCGATGTAGGTGCCCGTGCGCGCGACGGCCGTCGGCACGACGCGGAACCCACCGGCACGAAACTCCGCGTCGGTAAAGCCGTCGAACTTGCCGGGCACCTTGTCGAAGTAGCGCGCGGCGCCGTCCTCAATGAGTTGATTGTCGTGCGCGCGGAAGTACAGCAGCACTGCTTTCTTGATCCACTGATGGGTGACCCAGCGCCCGTCGAGTTTCTCAGCCACGCGCAGGCGCCCGCTGTTGAGGCCGGCGATGACTTCATCGAGCGCGCCCGAGAGAGCGGGCGGCACCCGGTCGGCCGACAACTCGGCCCGACGCTCGAATGCCTCGTCGATCAGAGATTCCAACGGATCGGTGGCCATACGCTCCTTACGCGCGCTGACAGAACGTCGCCATCCGTGTGGCCGCCTCGATGCAGGCCTCGAATTCCGGCACGAGTGCGATGCGGACCCGGCCCCGCCCGGGATTCATGCCGTGAGCCTCTCGCCCGAGGTACGACCCCGGTAGCACTGCGACGTTGGTGGCGGCCAACAGCTCTCGCGCAAACTTCTCGTCGTCTCCACCCGGAACCCCCGCCCACAGATAGAAGCCGGCGTCGGGCATGCGAACATCGAGCACCTTATCGAGGATGGGGACGACCGCGTCGAACTTGCGGCGGTACTGGGCGCGGTTATCGCGGACATGATCCTCGTCGCTCCAAGCCGCGATGCTGGCATGCTGCACGGCCAAGCCCATGGCGCCCCCATGATACGTGCGGTACAACAGAAAGCGCTGGAGCAAATTCGCGTCGCCCGCAATGTAGCCGGACCGCATCCCCGGAGCATTCGATCGCTTCGACAGGCTGCCGAAGACGACAAGATTGCGATACTGCCGCCGGCCGAGTTTGTCGGCCGCCTCGAGGCCGCCAATCGGCGGCGCGCTTTCCTGGAAGTAGATCTCCGAGTAGCACTCGTCGGACGCGATGATGGCGTTGCAGCGATCCGCGCGATCGAAGAGCGTCTGCCACTCGTCGAGCGTCATCACCCGGCCACTGGGATTGCCGGGCGAGCACATGTAGATGAGCTGGGTGCGGCGCCACTCGGCGGCCGAGAGCCTATCGAGGTCGAGGCCGAAGCCATTGGCTGGTGTCTGGTTGAGCAGCGCGACTTCAGCGCCGGCCAGCAGCGCCGCGCCCTCATAGATCTGATAGAACGGATTGGGACAGACGACGAGGGGACCGCCAGTCCGAGGTTTTCGCGACGCGTTGATGGCGCATTGCGCGAATGCAAACAATGCTTCCCGCGTCCCATTGACCGGCAGTATCTCGGTCGCGGCATCCAGCGCGTGCAGTTGGTCGCGCCAGCGGAGCCACTTCGCGATGGTCTCCCGCAGGCTGTCCATACCGGCTGTCGTCGGATACACCGAGAGACCGTCGAGGTGATCGATCATGGCCTTGGTGACGACCGTGGGCGTCGCGTGTTGCGGTTCGCCGACCGACAGCCGAATGGGCGGCAGCCGGGGCGGCGTGACGCTCGCGAAGAGATCGCGGAGTTTTTCGAACGGATAGGGTTGAAGCCGGTCCAGGAGCGGGTTCATGCGCCCGTCCATCCTACAATGGCTGGAATCCGATGAAACTGCTCTACGGATACTTGACGCACTATCGGGGCCTCGTCGCGCTGGCGTTGCTCTTGGCCGCCATCAATCAGATCTTCTCGCTGCTCGATCCGCTGATCTTCCGGTACGTCATCGACGAGTACGCCACCCGATTCTCGGAATACACGACCGGCGAGTTCTTCAGGGGTGTCACGCTGTTGCTGGGGGCTGCGGTAGGCGTGGCGTTCGTCTCACGCGTTGCCAAGAACTTTCAGGATTACTTCATCAATGTCATCACGCAGCGCCTCGGCGCGGAGATTTACACCGACGGCATCCGTCACTCGCTGGAGCTGCCCTACGCGGTCTTCGAGGACCAGCGGAGCGGAGAGACGTTAGGCAAGCTCCAGAAGGTACGTACCGATGTGGAGCGATTGATCAACATCTCGATCAATCTGCTGTTCACGTCGCTCGTCGGCATCGTGTTCGTGATGATTTACGCGTTCAGCGCCCACTGGATCATCGCACCGGCCTACTTCGCAACAGTGCCGTTGCTTGGCCTGCTCAGTTCGATACTCAGCCGCAAGATCAAGACAATTCAGAAGTCCATTGTCGCGGAGACAACGGCACTGGCCGGCGCGACGACCGAGTCGTTGCGTAACATCGAGCTCGTCAAGAGTCTCGGCCTTGCACAGCAGGAGATCGCGCGCCTGAACGCGACGACTGACAAGATTCTGCGGCTCGAGCTGAAGAAAGTCCGTTACATCCGCAGTCTGAGTTTCATTCAGGGCACCGCGGTCAACGCCCTGCGGACGAGCATCCTGTTCCTGATGCTCTATCTCATCTACACGCGTGCCATCACGGTCGGCCAGTTCTTTTCGCTGTTCATCTACTCGTTCTTCATCTTCGGTCCGCTGCAGGAACTCGGCAATGTCATCAACGTCTACCGCGAGGCGGAGGTCTCGCTGAAGAACTTCAGCGACATTCTCCAGATGCCGCGCGAGCCGCGCCCGGTGCATCCACGGCCGTTCACCGAACTGCGGCGGCTCGCCTTCGACCATGTGACGTTCATGCACCAGTCCGCGTCGGCGCCGGCGGTGTCCGACATTTCGTTCTCGGCGCAGAGGGGCGACACGATTGCCTTCGTCGGGCCGTCCGGGGCCGGCAAGACGACTCTGGTGAAGCTGTTGGTGGGACTGTATCCGCCCCAGTCGGGCGAGATTCTCTACAATGACGACCCGGCGACGACGATCGACCTCGACCGGCTGCGCGAGCGCATCGGATTCGTGACGCAGGACACGCAGCTATTTTCCGGCACGATTCGCGAGAACCTGTTGTTCGTCAACCCCGGCGCGACCGACGAGCAGTGTCTGGACGTGCTTCGCAAAGCGGCGTGCGACGGTTTGCTCGCGCGCGCGGATCGTGGCCTGGACACGGTCATCGGCGAAGGCGGCGTGAAGGTCTCGGGCGGTGAGAAACAGCGGCTGTCGATCGCCCGTGCGTTGCTTCGCCGGCCGCACCTGCTCGTCTTCGACGAGGCGACATCGTCGCTCGACTCGCTGACCGAGGAGGAGATCAGCGAGACGATTCGCGATGTCGCCGCCAGCCAGGACGTCATCACTATTCTCATCGCGCACCGGCTCTCCACGGTGATGCATGCCGATCGCATTTTTGTACTCGAGCAAGGTCGCATCGTCGAAGCGGGCACGCATGCGGCGCTGCTGGAGCAAAAGGGCCTGTATTACGCGATGTGGCGGCAGCAGATCGGCGAGCGCCGCGCAGCGCCTACGCGAGAGCTTCGTGTGCCAGCGCCAGCAGCGCTACGGTAGCCGTATCGCTCCGGAGCGACCGCGGGCCCATCGAGACGCGCACGAAGCCGCGTGTCTCGAGCAGCCCGATCTCGAAGTCGTTCCAACCGCCTTCAGGACCAATCGCGATGAGAACACGGCCTGCCGCGCTGGCGGCCGCATCTGCCATTGACCGTTCTGCGCCTGGATGCGCGACGAGACGCACGGCCGCGTCAGATAGGCCCGCAAGCTCGTCCTCGACGAGCTTGCGGAACTGTCGGTGAATGGACACAAGGGGCAGCCGTGTATCGCGGGCCTGTTGCAGGCCCTCTATGAGGAGCGGCCGGTAACACGCCTCGCCCAGCACGTGCGTGTCGAAGTAGTGCCGCTCGACCCGTTCGGCGTTCGTCAGGATGATACGGCCCACGCCAAGCGCCGCGAGTTGCGCCCACAGACGCCGCATCACCTTCGGGCGCGGCAGCGCCAGCATGAGATCCACCGGCGGCCGGCCCGGCGCGCGTCCGCCAAGCGCGCACTTCAACGAGACACGATCATCTACCACCGCCACGACCGAGGCCTCGCCAACCGGGCCGTCGAGAAGTCCCACGCGCACCCGTGAGCCGGACCTGACTTTGAGGACTTCAGTGAGATGAAGGGCTCGCGCGCCGGACACCGTGACATCACCGTCCGCGCCAATCTCGGTGGCCTCGAAGAGCAGGAGATTCACGGCCGCGACGTCAGGGCGTTTCGGCGAGGCGGGCTACCGTCCGGCCGCTGACACAACCACTGACGCCACGACGTCGGCGGCACCGGTCGACCGGATCATCCGCAGACCTACGGGCCGCACCGACGGGATCAGGGCCGCGTCGCCGTCGGTCAGCCCCTTCTGCACCGCGGCTTGAACCTGATCGACATACGCCGGACTCGTGTACCACTGATAATTGTGCGCCGTGTAGATTGAGTCGTACTTGCCGTCGGTGGCCGCCCGCCACGCGGCAAGCGCGCGCGCAAAGTCTGCCAGGCTGTCCTGCAGCACCAGCCCCCCGTCGCCACTCTGCGTGCCCAGCGCATCACCGGTGAGCAGCAGGCGATCGCTCACGTCGAGCAATGTGAGGCCACTCGCCGCGTGTCCTGAGAGTGAATAAACCTCGATCTCGAGCAACTGGCCGGCACGGTCGTTGCCGAGCGCAATGCGGTCGCCCTGCTTCACGCGAGTCACGGTCCCAAGCCCGGTCGTCGCCATCGTGGACGCCGCCGGCAGATAGACGTGGTTCTTCTGGAATTGCGACAGTCCTCCCACCTGGTCGGCGTCATCACTGGTGACAATGACCTCGAGCGGCAGGGTGCCCGCGAGCCGCGCCGCATACGCGGCAATGCCTGGCGTGCCGGAGCCGGTTCCGACGAGCAGCGCCTTGGTCGATCCTTTGATCAAATACATCGAGGTGTTGGCGTAGTCACGGATCAGGTAGAACTCGGACTTGATGTTTCGGAGCGCGTTCGAGATCGGATCGGTGCCGCTCGTCACGCCATACCGTCCCGGAATCGCAATGGCGTGGTACATCGTCTTGTCACCGGCGCCGCCGAAGATCCCGCCGTCGTACAGGCGCTCGAGCGTGTAGCACACCTGGCCGCTGTTGACTTGCGCCCACACGTTGTTGCGGCCGAGCACACGATAAGGCTCGCCGACCACGTTGCCGCTCATGATGCCGTCCGCCACAGCAAGTTCGTCGTAGATGTACGGCTTGTCGACGGGCCGGCCGTTCAGCGGCGGCTTGCGACGCTCGCCCTGCGCGTTCTGAAAGAAGTGAGCGGGCAACACGGCCAGCCGATCGTAGGGCGCGACGACTTCGGTGAGATGGCGAACAGCCTTCGCATATTGCTGGATGGTGCCGAAGTGCGCCCAGACGTAGGCGGATCCGATCGCGTCGCCGGTCGCGATCATCTGATTGTCGCGATCGAGGTAACCCGTCGAGCCAGGCGTGTGCTGATGGATGTCCACCGCCACGATGGTCCGGTTGCCCAGCGCGATTTCGCCCACCGCCGTGCCGTTACCGCGAGTCGAAGGCCCGCCGCCTTCCTTGATCGGCACGTAGTTGGCCGGCGCGTTATTGGCCGGAAAGTCGAGCTCGGGGTAGTAGACGGCGCGGTCGGTCATCACTCGATTCTTCCCGGTGTGATCGCCGTGACTGTGGGTGTTGGCAACAACAAAGTCCACCGGCTGTGTCTTGACGCTCCCGTCGTTCTGGTGACCGAGCAGGTGTTTGACAACCGACTTCAAGTCGCCCTGCGGGGCAACGTCCACCGTGTTCTGCGCCGTGTCAACGAGCAACGCGCGTTCGCTCCCCTCGAACAGGTACATGCTCGACCCCTGCGAGGTTTGACCGCCCTGATTCGGAAGATAGTTTTCGATGCGCCACGTGCGTTGCCCTCTCGCGTTGGTCGAGAGCAAATACGCGGTGTACTGGCCCCACGGGTTTGGCGTCGAGCCAAATCCATTGCCGAGCGCACGGCCGTCCGCATCGTAGGCCTCACCGACAAAACCGGGGACGAGTTTGTAGTGCTCGACGGGCGCGGGCGCCTGTGATGGCGGATGGGCCTGGACCGACAGGACTATGGCCGCACAGCTCGCAAACGTCAGCAGCCAGCTGATCGATCGACGCATGACTTACTCCACTCTCCAGAATCTGACAACGACGTCGTTCGGGAATCGTTCGCCCGTGCCGATGATGACGGCGCGCGTCAGCCATTGGAGCTCGGGCGCGGCGGTCTCGAACGTCGCCACCGTGCGGAAATAAACGAGCGCCGGATCAACGACCTGACCCGTGTTGAGGCGCGCCATGACATCGGGGGCGGCATGGCGCATGCCGGCATTCTGCACATAGATGATCTGGCCCGCGTCGGTCTCGAGCGTGTAGCGCGTGTCGAGCTCGGCAAAGCCGTCCGCGCGGATGATCTGCCAGTCGGCGCCGCCTGGCAGGACCCGGCCTTTGAGACCATTCGGACCTGAGAATGTGCCGCCGTTGATGGGGACGATGCGCCGGCGACCCCGCGGAACCGCACCGACCTCAAATGGTGTGCCGACCTGCACATGCGCTTCGAGCGCAAGCGTCAAGCCCGGCGGCTTGGGTGGACCGGCCGTGGTCTGCCCGGCGCCTGCGACTGCCGGGGGGCCGCCGTTCGCCACCCATCCCGTACCCACAAGAGCCACGATTCCCACCGCGATCCGCTGCGTTGTCGTCATTCTTGGAGGTTATACCGCGATCGGACCGCCCAGCGCAGTTTCGCCACTGAGGCTCGCGGGTTCGCACGGCATTCTTCCGGAGTGGCGCGACCCACCTCATCCGCCACCTCCGAGAAGACACGCTCCCGATACCCCGCCTGGAATGCCTTCTTCACACGCCGATCTTCGCCGGAGTGAAAGGTCAACACCGCGACCCGCCCGCCGGGCCACAAGCACAGGGGCAACGATCTCAGCAGCGCATCCAGCACAGAGAACTCATCATTGACCGCGATACGTAGCGCCTGAAACGTCCGTCGAACTGATAGCGTCGTTTCCGCTGCGGATAAATGAGGGAGCGCTGCGGCCAATCCCTCGCGCAGAAGGGCGTCAACCTCATCGGTCGTGGGCGGCGATGTATCGGCCGATGACAGCCAATGCCCTTTCAGCCGCTCGGCGATGAGGTCGGCAAAGGGCTCATCGGCGTTTTCAACGAGCATGGCCGCAAGCTTCTCTTCGCTCGAGCCCGCAATCAATTGCGACGCCGTCATGCCACGCGAGGGATTCATGCGCATATCGAGCGGGCCCGAGGCCTTATGACTGAAGCCGCGATCGGGATTGTCGAGCTGCATCGATGACACGCCAAGGTCCGCCAGGATTACGTCGGCGCCTGTGAGTCCCTCCGCGGCCAATGCTTTCGGCAAGCCTGCGAAATTACCCGGTCGCGCAACAAACAGCTCGGGGCCAAACCCCAGAGCGCGAAGACGCTGCTCGGTGCGCGGCAACTCGAGCGGATCGACGTCCAGGCCGATAAGTCTTCCGCCCGGACCGAGGCGTGACAGCAACGCCTGTGCGTGACCGCCGCCGCCGAGCGTACAGTCAACAGCGACCTCGCCGGCCTGGGGTCGGAGGCAGCGCAGCACCTCGTCCACCATGATCGGTCGATGCGTGCCCGCGGGCGTCTTGCCAGACGCGAGCACTTTTTCCACCTCGGCCGGATACCGCTCGGGGTTCAGTTCCTTGTACTTCTGGTGGAATCCGCGCGGGTTCCTGCCGGAATAGCGCGGGCGCCTCTTGTGCACTCTGGGATTATCGAGGACAACGGGCTTGTATGATCGCGGCGGACAATGGCCATGGCCAAGGCGAGCCGTTTCGTGCAGATTCCCGCGGGGCGGTTCCTCATGGGAAGCAGTTCCGGCCAGCAAGACGAGGCGCCGGTGCATGACGTGGACGTGGCTGCCTTTGAGTGCGCGGTGTACGCCGTGACGCAGGTGCAGTACGCGGAATTCCTCCACGCCACCGGTCATGAGGCTCCGCGCGAGTGGCCTGATCGCATCACGTTGCCGGATCTTCCCGTTACAGGAGTGAGCTGGGTGGATGCGCAGACATTTTGCCGATGGCGGACGGGTGCTGGCGACCACATGCGTCTTCCGACTGAGGCCGAGTGGGAGTTCGCGGCGCGAGGCGGCCTTAGCGGTGCGCTCTATCCCTGGGGCGATGAAATACCTCCGTGGGTACCAAACGCCGGACGCGGGCCGCTTGACGGTCCATGGCCAGTCATGCTCGGCGAACCGAACGGGTTCGGCATCCACGGCATCGGCGCGAACATCCACGAATGGTGTGCGGATTGGTACGCCGCCGACTATTACGCGCAGTCACCGGTGCAGAACCCCTCCGGACCTGCCACCGGCCTGCGGCGCGCATCGCGCGGTGGCGCCTGGCGTCACGCCATCACCGTCAGTCGCTGCGCACAGCGGAGCCGGATCGATCCGACGTTCCGCTACACCGATTACGGATTCAGAGTCGTGCGATAGAAAACGCGAGTCACCGTGGGTTGCGTGTCCTCAGGTGCGCGCCCGCTCGAACATGACAGTTTGCGCGCCGAGGTTGGGTGTGGCCGTCCGGCTCGCCGCGGTCCACACCCGGGACTGGGGAGAGACCTGTCCGGAATCTGCCGTTTCCCACCACTCCGATTGCAGATGCGCTGGCGCCGGCAGTTTCGAGCCGAGCAGATCTTCAATCTCAATGAGCCGCAGGACGATGATGTCCGCAGGCCGGTCGCGCAGGTACTTGTGCCAGGCTCGATACTCAACGGGCACATCGGAGGGGAAGGTCATATATGGGCGCTCCTCACTGCACTGTACGCCCTGGACCGGCACGCGGACTGTGCAAGATGAGACAGCGGTTCGGAGCCACCTCAGGCACGCTTCGGCATGGCCCAGAGGTCCGTTCTGATCGAGGTCCCACCAGCACGGCTGGCTCTCGCCCTGCCGTGGCAGAACGCACTGGACGTCCCTCGCACGGACCGGCAGCGGTCCGAGACGCGACCGGGACTCGTGCGCCGTGCCGCGGCCGGCGCCGAGAATGCGGTGCTCCTCGTGCTGGTCGTACTGCTGATTCCGGTCGTAATCCTGCTTGTCGGCGCTCCTGTGGCGATCGTCCTGCGGCTCATGGTCGAGGCCGCTAGACGCTGGTAACCTGTTTCGCCGCAGGTGTGCTGTCTGGAACAGCGCCAGGTGCCACCGGTCTCTAGACTTGAGACCATGGACTTCACTCCCCTTAAAACAGCTCTCGCCGCGCTGTGGCTCGTGGCCGTTGGCGCACTCGGTGTTCTGCTGCCCGTGAATACGATCACCGGCTGGATCGCCGTCGTCGGCTTCGGGCTCGTGCCCTCTGTCTTCATCCTGCGGGCGGGTCGTCAGCCCGAGCAAACGATGTCGGAAAGCATCCGAGCGGTCACCCGCAAGCAGTTGTGAACGCTCGCTGGCGACCAAGCCGCGAGACTCACTGGCTCACACGTACCATCGACGCTTCCCCCGACGTGCGACATGATCAACTGTACTCCGCAGATCGCAAATCTCTATTTACCCCCGACAACGAGTCTCGCGAAGGCGACCTCCGCCGACGCGTTCTCCGGCGAGCCGGGCCTTCCGCATGACGCAAGGTTTGAGCTTGTGCTCAGGGAAGGGACCGCGATTCGACGTGCGGAAGAGGCACTTGCCCTCGAACGCGCGAGACGACAGGCCTTCGTCTCGACACTCGCCCACGAGCTCCGTCAACCCCTGTCGACGCTGCTGATGGCGGTCGAAACTGTGCGCCTGGCCCCCGAACGTGCCGCAGAGGTCATGAAGCGGCAGATCGGGCAGATGAGCCGCATGGTGGAGGACCTGATGGATTCGACCAGGTGGGCGCTGGGCCGGATGGCGCTCAAGACGGAACGCGTGGACCTCCGCGACATCGTCAACTTCGCTGGGCTTGACGCCCGACCGGACGTCGAGGCGCACGGGCATCAGTTGGTGGTCACTAGTGGTTCAGACCCACTCTGGATAGATGCCGATCCGCAGCGTCTTCATCAGGTGTTGTCGAATCTGCTCGTGAACGCCACGAGGTACACCGATGTGGGGGGCCGCATCTCCCTCTCAACAAGTCGGCGGGCCGGGACGGTCACGCTTCGCGTGACTGACACGGGCCGCGGCATCGCCCCGGACGTTCTGCCGCATCTCTTTGACCCGTTTGCCCGGACGCGGGCATTCGACAGCCCGGGCCTGGGACTCGGGCTCAGCATCGTTCGCGAAATCGTCACGCTCCACGGCGGCCACATCGAGGTTCGCAGTCCCGGCCTCGGGCAAGGCAGCGAGTTCATCGTCACGCTGCCGCACGCCTCGTCAGTCACGCAGCGCCTGGCCTGAGCTGTCCTAAGTTGCACAGCGGCCCCCGCGGCAATCGGTCACAGTCACCTCTCACGCACCCCCACTCGAGCGACGAAGATAACCAACGGTGCGAAGCGAAAGGCCTGATCCCATGACTGACGTGACGCAACGGCATGCGAAGCTGCGGCTCATCCTGACGACGCGCCGGCGGGAGATACAGACCGATCTCGACGCGCGCATCCGGAAAGATCGGGCCGCCGGCTCAAAGCAGGGGTTCGACGAGATGGAACATTCCGAAGCGGCCACCCAGGCCGACATCACGCTGGCGCTGATCCAGATGAAG
>Ga0190274_10002658_pt1 | contig 10566 bp, 9 predicted proteins | sample Popmic531T_FD_133002 | JGI IMG/M metagenome (GOLD analysis project Ga0190274, IMG submission 133002) | Populus adjacent soil microbial communities from riparian zone of Yellowstone River, Montana, USA - 531 T | ecosystem: Environmental > Terrestrial > Soil > Riparian zone | place: USA: Montana...
CGTCATCTCAGTGAACACTGCGAGTGACAAGCCGGAAACGCCTTCGTAGAGCAGCGCGCCCAGGATCAGCACCAGCCAGCCGAGCCCCAGCAACGTTGCGCCAAGCGACAGCACCATGGTGATGGTGTTGCGGCGGCGGCGGGTGGCGTATAGCGAGTTCATGTGGTGTCCCCTAACCGATCCGCCGCTCGATGCGCATCAACAGATAGCGCGCGATCGCGAGCACGATGAAGGTGATGACGAACAGAATGAGCCCGAGTGCGATCAGCGAGGCGGTGTAGAGATCGCCGACCGCTTCGGTGAACTCGTTGGCGATGGTGGCCGAGATCGTCGTGCCGGGAGCGAGCAGCGACGCGGAAATCTTGTGCGCGTTGCCGATTACGAAAGTGACGGCCATGGTCTCGCCGAGAGCCCGTCCCAGTCCCAGCATCACGCCGCCGATCACGCCGACGCGCGTATAGGGCAGCACCACGTAACGCACGACTTCCCAGGTGGTGCAGCCCAAGCCGTAGGCCGCCTCCTTGAGAACCGGCGGCACCGCCTCGAACACGTCACGCGAGATCGACGTAATGAAAGGCAGCACCATGATCGCGAGGATCAGGCTCGCCGTCAGCATTCCGATGCCGTAAGGCGGGCCCGCGAACAGCGAGGACAGCACCGGTATATCGCCGAACACCGTGATCAGGAACGGCTGCAGCGTGTCCTGCAGGAATGGCGCGAAGACAAATAGGCCCCAGATTCCGTAAATGATGCTTGGAATACCGGCCAGAAGTTCGATCGCGATGCCGATCGGCCGGCGCAGCCATTGCGGGCAAAGCTCGGTAAGAAACATCGCGATGAACAGGCCGATCGGCACGGCGATCAGCATTGCGATGAGCGACGTGACGACGGTTCCGTAAATCGGAGCCAGTGCACCGAATTTCTCGGTAACCGGATTCCAGCTTTGCGAAGTCAGGAATCCCAGGCCGAATTCCTGCAATGCGGGCGCCGCGCCGATAATCAGGGATACTATAACGCCGCTCAGCAGAAGCAGAACAACCAGCGCGGCAGCACGTGTCAGATTGCGAAATATGCTGTCGTTCAATCTCAGACGGGCGAGAACTTTACTTCGCGAAACAGCCTCCGTGTCCCGCAATCCCTCGCCGTGCATTGTAATATCAACCACGTCGCGCCTCCCGGCGGGCTGCATTTCCGGCTCCCATCAATCGTCTGAGGGAGCAGTCAAGCCGCACTCGCACTGCCTCGCAAGCCATTTACTGATCTCAAGAGTGGACAGGGAAGGCGGCGCAGAAGCCGGCGCCTTCCCTGAATTGCCAAATAGATCAGAAGATCGGCTTTCCAGCCGGATCCTTGACTTCCTTCCATTTCGACTCGATCAGCGAAACCACGTTGTCCGGCATCGGGATATAGTCGAGTTCCTCAGCCATCTTGTCGCCGTTCTTGTAGGCCCAGGCGAAGAATTTCAGCGCCGCGGCGGCGGCCGCCGGATCCTTCGGCTCCTTCGGCAGAAGGATGAAGGTGGCACCCGCTATCGGCCAGGACTTGGCACCGGAGGAGTCGGTCAGGATCATGAAGAAGCCCGGCGCATTGGCCCAGTCGGCGGTGGCCGCAGAAGCCATGATGGTCTCCGAGGTCGGGGCAACCGCCTGGCCGTCCTTGTTGACCATCTTGGTGGTGGTCAGATTGTTCTGCTTGGCATAGGCGGTCTCGACATAACCGATCGAGCCCTTGGTGTTCATCACGTTGTTGGCCACACCTTCATTGCCCTTGGCGCCGATGCCGACAGGCCATTCGACCGCGGAGTTGTTGCCGACCTTGGCCTTCCAGTCTGCGCTCACTTTGGACAGGTAGTTGGTGAAGATGAAGGTGGTGCCGGAACCGTCCGAACGGCGGATCACAGCGATCGCCTGCTTCGGCAGCTTGACGTTCGGATTGAGCTTGGCGATCGCCGGATCGTCCCAGGTCTTTACCTCGCCCATGAAGATCCTGGCGAGCGTAGTACCGTCGAGCGTGACGTCGCCGCTCTTGATGCCTTCGAGGTTGATAACCGGGACGACGCCGCCGAGCACGGTCGGGAATTGAATGACGCCGATCTTGTCGAGTTCGGCCTGTTGCAGCGGCTGATCGGAGGCGCCGAAGGTCACGGTACGCGCAGTGACCTGCTTGATGCCGCCGCCGGAGCCGATCGACTGATAGTTCAGGTTGAGGCCCGAATCCTTCTTATAGGCATCCGCCCACTTGGCGTAGATCGGATACGGGAAAGTCGCGCCGGCGCCGGAGATGTCGAGGGCCATGGCCGGGAATGCGATGGCGGCAGCGACGATGCCCGCCGCTATGGATGTCGGTGAATGTTTCACTGTTCTCTCCTGTCCTACGGACCCAAATTCGCGGCCGCGCCGCGGATGCACTCCCCGAAGCGTTTTCCACCCAGCTTCCATAAAAAGCCGCGGAGGTTTTTTTGGCGCTTCGACGCCGTTACAGGGACGCTATGCCGGTCGCATGTAAGCGGTTTATGACGACTGGATGACGGGTTGATGACAGCGCAAGTCCCTGATCAGGCTTGCAAACATCGTCTTGCCCTGTGAATTTCCGGCCGCGGCCGTCATCTTTGCGGCAGCCCGGACTGAACGACCGGCATTGCGCCGCAATCCTTCAATGACAGGACGGCACTGATTATTGATCGCTTTTGCGCAGAGTCGCCGGATAATCGCGAATCGGAATCATTTCACGTGGAGCCCAGGACCATGCGTCTCGCACTTGCCTTTGTGTTGACGACGGCACTTGCCGCCTTCAGCCTTCAGCCCGCCGGTGCGCAGGCGCCCGCTCCGAAACCGAAATCGCCGGGTGAAATCGCGGCAGCGAGCCGTGTGCTTGCCGAAAAATCCGCAAAATGCCGAAGCGAGGCGAAGGCGAAAAAGCTGCACTTTGGCAAGCGGCGCGCATTCCTGCGCGAGTGCATGAAATAGAAGTTCGCCGACTTCGAAGATCAGGTTGTTTCCGGTGTCGCGGACGGCAACCGCATGGTGAAGGTCGCGCCTTCGCCGGGACGGCTTTCGATCGTGAGCCTGCCGCGATGCCGGTTCATGATATGCTTGACGAGCGCGAGTCCCAGCCCGGTGCCGCCCTGCTCCCGGCTTTCGGCCACATCCACCCGGTAGAAGCGTTCCGTAAGCCGCGGCAGGTGCTCGGCCGCAATGCCGGGACCAAAGTCGCGCACAGCGACCAGAGACTCCTCGCCGCCACCGACATGAAAAGCGCGCGAGAGCGTGATCTCTAAACGCTTGCCGGAGGCTCCGTATTTCAATGCATTCTCGATCAGATTCTCGAGTCCTCGTGTCAGTTCGTCGCGATCGCCGGAGACGATCAACGGCTGTTTCGGCGCATCGATGGTGACGGTGACGCCACGGTCGCGCGCCAGCATCTGCAGCGCATCAACCACCTGGCGCACAATCGGCACAAGTTCGACCGGCGTTTGCGGGCGAACATGAGCGGCAAGTTCGATCCGCGACAACGACAATAAATCGTCGATCAGTCGCGCCATGCGCTTGGCCTGCGCCTCCATGATGTCGAGAAAACGCTCGCGCGCGGCGGTGTCATTGCGTGCCGGTCCCTTCAGCGTCTCGATAAAACCGGACAAGGCCGCGAGCGGCGTGCGCAATTCGTGGCTCGCATTGGCAACGAAATCGACGCGCATTTCCTCGACCCGCCGGATTGGCGTGAGGTCACGGAACGTAAGCAGAAGCGAAGGTGTCATCCGTCCGCTGCGGCCCTCGCGCGCTGGCACCGGTGTCACGAAAACCTCGAACCAGCGCTCGGGCGGAACGCGCTCGGCGAATTCGGCGCGTTCCGGCTTGCGGCTCACCGCCGCACGACGCACCGCTTCCAGCACTTCTGGAATCCGCAATGCCAGGGTTGCCGGCTCACCCCGCTTCAGTGCCGGCGCGATAGAGACGGCCGCCGAATTGAGCGTCACGACACGTCCTTCGGCATCCAGCAGCATGGTCGGGTCCGGAAGTGAAGCCACGATATCGGCGATCGCGTGATCGTCCGGCCGATTGGCCGAAGGCGCAACTCGCGCCGAACCTTCGCGTCCAATTCCCGCGCGACGGCTCAGATACCAGGCCATGGCAAGTAGGATGACGATGACGCCAATCGCGAAGGAAAGTCCGAACCCGCCCTGAACGACGAGTATGATTCCAAGGCACGCAGCGAACGCGACCACCCACGCATCATAGCTGCCGGCCGGTTTGGCCGGCTCTATTTGCCGCTGGCCTTGATCACTGCTTGGGTCCATCGACGCCGGGCGGCATTGGGTTTGAACTGACGTTCCGGGCAGACGCTCGCTCGTCGCGCCCGACCAACGCGTCCCCGGTCATGGTGGGGAGCGAGGGCACCCTCGTCGTGAGCACGCCCTTCAAGACCTCGCGTCCGCCCAGGATCGCGACCGCGATTATGAACGGGATTATATAATAAAGCAGGCGGAACAGCAGCAGGCCGGCAAGCAGGTCCTCGCGATCGAATTGCCAGAGCGCGACCAGCATGGCGGCATCGAAAACGCCAAGGCCGCCCGGCGAATGGCTCGCAAATCCAAGCAGCGTCGCCGAAACGAAGATGACTGAAAGCGTAATGAAGCCGATATGCGGTTCGTCCGGCAGCAAAAGATACATTGCCGCCGCGCAGAACGCGAGATCGACGATTCCGATCGCGATCTGCAGCAATGTCAGCGGGCCGCCCGGTAGCGTCACCTGCCAGTTGTTGCGCCCTATCACGCGCGGACGACGCCACACCCAGATGACATAGCAGACCAGAACGAGGACCACGGCGGCGCCGAGCAGCCGATTGAACCAGGCCGGAAGCTGATCGATCGAGCTTGCCGCTTCCGGCGCGTAGAAAATTCCGAGGCCCAGCACGGTCGCGTTGCCGAGCCAGAAGGTAAGCCCGGCGACGAAGCAGATCTTGGCGACCTCGATCGCGCTGACGCCGTGCGTGGAATACACGCGATAGCGGACGGCGCCGCCGGTCACGGCGCTTGCACCGATATTGTGGCCGACCGAGTAGCTGGTGAAGCCTGCGAGCGCGGCGGTCGCATAGGACACGTCGTCGCGACCGATCGTGCGCAGCGCGAACAGATCGTAAAATGTCAGCGTAAAATATCCGGCCGCGACGAAGAGACTTGCCAGGATGACGTCTCGAGCCTCGGTCGCCTTCAATGCCTGGATTAGTTCGTGGATCTCGATCGTCCGCAGCATGCGGAATAGAACGACGCCGGCCGTTACGATAATGACCAGGCTCAGCGCAAAACCGATCCGGTGCCAACCGATCCTTTCGCTGACAAAGCGCGCAGCCGCGCGCAGCATTTCAAGCATCCACTACCCCGCTGCAGCCCGGCAATTCTGCCCCTCGCACCGGGTTCGTGTGCGAGGTTCTAGCAGATGTCGCTCACCGCAAGCAAAAGCAGCATCCGAAAAAATTTTTCGGCCGTTCCGGGCCCAAAAATGCCGTCGATGCCTTAGCGTGGCGGAATCTGGATCAATTCGCCCAATTGATCCTTTGTCAACTCAGTGGCCGTGAATTTAAGCAGAACTGCGTCTTTCACGATCTCGTTAAGTCCGGTGATGCGATCGGGATCGACAGATTCCTTGGGGAAAAAGTCGTCACGCGTCCGCCGCGCCTTGGCTTCGGGGATATTGAGCCAGTCGGCATAAACCTTCAGGCCGGCGTCGGTGTACATGAAGTCCAAAGTCTCTCGGTAGGCTTTCATATAGCGATCGATGGCGTCTTTCTTAGCCTGCAGCACCGGCGCCGTGGTCATCAGCAGCCGCACGGTCTGTCCCCTGAACGCCGAAGCATCATTGCCGCTGGCCAGAACGCGGATCTGCTTCTGATCGAGCTGGTCGAGCCCGAAGGGCGGCGCCGCCCAGCCGACATCAATCTGGCCGGACATCACCTGCGTCAACGTGCCGGGAGGCCCGCCGGTCGCGGTCGGCTTCGCGCTCAGGCCATATTGCTTCATGAAAGCGGTGACGATGCCGTGGGTCGATGACCCATTCGTCGAATAGGCGAGCGTCTTGCCGTCGGTGTCCTTCAGCGACTTGATCGGCGAATCCGACTTCACATACCAATACAGATCGGCGGCACCGGTTGTCTCGGCACCAATCACACGCACCGGTGCGCCCTTCGAATAGGCGCCAAGCACGCCCATGATGCCGGCAGCAACGCCGATATCTACGCCGCCGGAAATCGCGGCCTGCTGGGTCTCGCCTGCACCCTGGGTATAGACGATCTCGAGTTCGAGGCCGTGCTTTTTGAAAATGCCGGCGAGCTGCCCGACTTCGGAGACTGAGGTGTCCCAGTTTCCGCGCTGCCCCACCGCAAGCTTCAGCTTGTCCTGCGAATAAGCCGGCTGCGCGGCGGCCAACATTCCGGCTGCCAAAAAACCGGCGGCCGCAAATCGTCCGAGCGCCGGACTGAATGTCCTTCGAAACATCAATTCCTCCCTGTTTTACGCCGTCTACTGGCGAGACGGTTGAAAAACGCCGAAACCTGCTCAGGCCACCTTTTCTTCGGCAGACTGGCTGCTGGCGACGGTAAACGTACGCCAATTGGTTGATTTTGGAACCACACCCTCCGAGGAGCGTATTGCCGCATGCGGGATATGCGGGGATGTGCGTCCGATGGCGATGCCCTTCTCGCGCATCTCGCGCGCGGCATCGACCATCAATTTGCGGAACTCGACGACTGCAAGGTCGCTGGCGCCCAGCCGCTCCTTGGTGCGATCGGCGATCGGGCCCATCGTTTCCCACATGGCGATATCCTGGCTGGGAATCCCCTTGATGCCGGTGAAATCACCGAGCTTCATCGCATTGCGATCCTGCCCGTAATCATTCGCACGCGTGCGCAGGTTGTTGAAGCCTGCGTCGAGATCGATCCCGGGCTGCGCGACGTTGAATTTCCGCCAGGCCTCCTGACCGATGCCGCCGGTCTCGCTCCAGGCGATGAAATGGAACACGGTATTGTTGTCGTCGGTAGGCTGCAGCAAGGTCGCGACATTATACTCGTTGTTCGGCGGTATCAGCGCGGTGAAAGGCGCGATATAGACCGTGACCCGCACGTAGTCGTTCAAATTGGCATTCGCGATCGGCCGGCGGATCGCGGCATAGTGGAAGCCATAGCTCGTGCGCTCGACCTGCAGGCGCGGTGCCTTGTCGGTCGAGGGCCTCAGCCAATGGGTATCGACCGCTTTCGCCGCATCGATCTTGGCCGGCTTCATATCGGAGGAATGCAGGCTCGAGGAATGCGCCGAATCGATCTGGCCTTCCAGGATTTGCGCCCAATTGCAGCCGACGTGAATCTTGACGATCGAGACCTTGGAATTTTCGGTTGGCGCGAAAGCCGGCGGCTCGAATTCGGTTATCGTTTCCGCCGGTCCCATATAGGTCCAGACGAAGCCGCCCCATTCGCGTGCCGGATAGGCTTTTACCCTCACCTTTTCGGCGAAGCCGCTTTCCGGCGGCTCGGACGCCATCTCGACCACGTTGCCATGCACGTCCATCTTCCAGCCGTGGTAAAGGCAGCGCAGACCGCATTCTTCGTTGCGGCCATAAGCCAGTGACACTCGCCGATGCGGGCAATATTCGTCGATGATGCCAAGCTGGCCGTCGCTGTCGCGGAACACCACAAGGTCTTCGCCGAGCAGCCGAACCTTCAGCGGCTTGCCGTCGGGCTCCGCCACTTCCTCGATCAGACAGGCGGGCATCCAGTGGCGCCGCATGATCTGCCCCATCGGCGCATCGCCCTCGACGCGGCACAAAAGTTCGTTCTCTTCGCGGGTCATCATCAGCGCCTCCCGAAATCTTTTCGGAGCCATCACTAATTATATTAGCTCTCTAAGTATTTAGAGTATAATGGTTCCAATGCGCTTGTCGAGACGAAAAAGCTAAGCGATTGTGCGCCGCTTTGGAATTTGCGACCACCACCCGACCGAAAAGCCAGCAGCCCGGCCATAAGCAGCGTCATGAGCAGCGTTCCGCAGACCGATATTCCCGTCATCGTCACCCGCGCCGACAAGATCGCGGACGGCATCCATTTGTTCGAGCTGAAGAAGCGCGATGGCGGCGAATTGCCGGCCTTCACCGCCGGTTCGCATATAAACCTGCGCGTGCCCAACGGCCTGATGCGGAAATACTCGCTGTGCAGCGACCCGGCGCAGCGCGACAGCTACGCCGTCGCCATCAAGCGCGAAGACAATGGTCGTGGTGGCTCCATCTATCTTGTGGACAACACCAAGGCCGGCGACGAATGGATGATCTCGGCGCCCGACAATGCCTTCGCGCTGCCGCAGCGTGGCGATCATTTCATCTTCATCGCCGGCGGCATCGGTATCACGCCCTTTATCGCGATGATCCATGCGCTGAAGCACGACCCGGCCAAGAAATACAAACTCTATTATTGCTCGCGCACGGCCGAGATGACGGCATTTCGTGAGGAATTGAGCGCGCCGGAATTCAAGGGCAAGGTGATCATCCATTATGACGGCGGCGATCCCGCAAAGGCGCTCGATCTGTGGCCGATCGTCGAGGAGCGCAGGAACCGCGAACACCTCTATTGCTGCGGGCCGCGCGGCCTGATGCAGGCGGTGCGCGACTCGACCGACCACTGGTCTTCGGCCGCGATCCATTTCGAGGCTTTCAGCGATGCCGATGCGCGGCGGCCCGACGACACACCGTTCAACGTCAGGCTTTCCTCCACCGGCGAAGTGATCGAGGTGCCGGTCGGTACCACCATCCTCGAAGCGATGCGGGCGAAAGGTCTTGACGTGCCAAGCTCCTGCGAAAGCGGCACCTGCGGCACCTGCCGGACAAAACTTCTGGCCGGCGAAGCCGATCATCGCGATCTGGTGCTGACCGAGAGCGAGCGCGGCAGCCAGATCATGATCTGCGTCTCGCGCGCGAAATCGCCGGAACTGACGATCGAACGCTGAGCGCAAATGTCTGGCCGCAGCATCCGTTTGGGCGTCGCCGGTCTCGGCCGCGCATTCACCTTGATGCTGCCGACCTTCGCCGCCGACCCACGCATTGCACTTTGCGCCGCGACCGACCTTCGGCCGGAAGCGCGCGCGCAATTCGAGAAGGATTTCGACGCGCGCACCTACGATACGATCGAGGAATTATGCGCCGACCCGGGGATCGACGCGATCTATGTCGCAACGCCGCACCAGATACATGCCAGGCACGTCACCGTCGCGGCCGCCAACGGCAAGCATGTGCTGGTCGAAAAGCCGATCGCGATCACGCTCGACGAATGCCGCGCGATGATCGCGGCGGTGCGCAAGGCGGGCGTGCAGCTCGTCGTCGGTCACAGTCACAGCTTCGATGCTCCGATTTTGCGCACGCGCGAATTGATCGACCGCGGCGAATTCGGTGCGGTGCGAATGATCCATGCGCTGAATTACACCGACTACATGATCCGTCCGCGCCGCCCCGAGGAGCTGGACACCGCACAAGGCGGCGGCGTCCTGTTCAGCCAGGCGGCGCATCAGATCGACATCGTGCGGCTTCTGGGCGGCGGCAAGGTTCGCTCGGTGCGCGCGCAGGCTGGCAATTGGGACAGCACGCGCCCGACCGAAGGCGCCTATTCCGCGCTTCTCACCTTCGACGACGGTGCCTTCGCGTCCTGCACCTATAGCGGCTACGCGCATTTCGATTCGGATGAATTCCAGGGCTGGATCGGCGAAATGGGATCGCCGAAGGACGGCACTCGCTACGGCGCCGGACGCAAGGCATTGCTGGGCGCTGCAAATGCCGAGGAGGAAGCCGCGCTGAAGGCTGCGCGCAATTATGGCGGAGCGAATTACACGCAACCTGCCGCTTTATCCGAGCGGCATCACCAGCATTTCGGCACCTTTATCGTCTCCTGCGAGCGCGCCGACCTGCGCCCGGTAGCAGACGGCGTGATGATCTACGGCGATCACGAGGCACGGCTCGAGCCGGTGCCCGTGCCGAGCGTGCCGCGCGCGGAGGTAATCGACGAATTCTACAATGCGGTGGTGCGCGGCATTCCTCCTTTACATGACGGCGAGTGGTCGCGCGCCACGCTCGAAGTGTGCCTGGCCATTCTCGATTCATCGCAGAACCAGGCCGAGATGATGCTGCGGCATCAGACGGGATCGCGAAAGTGAAAAGCCCGAAGGCCAATCGCGGCGATACCCTGGCGATCTTGAGCCATTGGCGCGAGGCGGTGCCGAACGATCGGCTTGCGCATCTGGTCAAGGACGCAACGCGCGCATTGTTGCGAGCGCTGCAGATGCGGCTGACGGCGCACGACGTATCGCTCGGTCACTGGACCTTTCTACGCATACTTTGGGAGAAAGACGGAATTACGCAACGCGAATTGAGCGACGAGGCCGGAGTGATGGAACCGACCACCTTCTCCGCGATCAACGCGATGGAGAAGCTCGGCTATGTGGTGCGGCGGCAGGTGCCGGAAAACCGCAAGAAAATTTTCGTCCATCTCACGTCGAAAGGCCGGCTCCTGAAGGAAAGGCTTGTTCCGCTGGCGGAAGAGGTA
>Ga0190274_10002659_pt1 | contig 10566 bp, 8 predicted proteins | sample Popmic531T_FD_133002 | JGI IMG/M metagenome (GOLD analysis project Ga0190274, IMG submission 133002) | Populus adjacent soil microbial communities from riparian zone of Yellowstone River, Montana, USA - 531 T | ecosystem: Environmental > Terrestrial > Soil > Riparian zone | place: USA: Montana...
CGAAGGCGCCGGCCAGACATCAGATGCCGGCACGGTCTGCGCGGATGTTCCGGTTTCCCCTGCGGGCCCTCAGGCCGGGGTACAGCGAGCACGACAAGAATAGCCATCCTGAACAATGACATGGGAATCTCCGAATGAGTCAGGACGCCCTTCGCGGTGCAGCTCCTCCTCCCGCCCGGCAGCCTGCCGGGAATCATTGCTGCAAATGTCGCCTACCGCAAGAACACCCGACGTTCTAATGTGTGAAACACCTCAAAGGGGAATTCTCATCTGCGGCCGATTCCTGCATGATTCGCTTCGCGCTGACGTGAACTTGCCCGTCCGCCGTATAAGTCCTTAAAACAAAACTGGAACCAGGTGGAGGCCGCATGCAGGACGCCGCGTACTACGAAGCCAGATACAACAACCGGGCAGCGGTCCCGGAGTTCCAGAGCCATTTCGACCGTTGGGGGCAGGCGTCAGCCCAGGCCCGGCGCGATCTGGATGTGGAACTGGACGTGCCTTACGGCGACGACCGGATGGAAACCATGGACATCTTCCGTCCGGAGGGCGACGCCCGGGCATTGCTCATGTTCATCCACGGCGGTTACTGGCGCTCCCTGGACAAGAAAGACCACTCCTTCGTCGCCGCACCTTTCGTGAAGGCGGGCGCGGCCGTCGCTGCAATCAACTACTCGCTGTGCCCGGCCGTGAAAGTGGAGGACATCGTGATCCAGTGCCTGAAGGCGGGGGCATGGCTGTACCGGAACGCCGCCGAAGTGGGCGCGCCCCGGAACCGGATTTTCGTCGCCGGCCATTCCGCAGGCGGCCATCTCGCCGCGATGTGCCTGGCCGCGCAATGGCCGCGCTATTCGAGGGGGCTGCCCGAAAAAGTGATGCAGGGCGGCATGCCGATCAGCGGCATCTACGACCTCACCGAGATCTCGCTCACACCTTCGGTCAATGCCGACATCCGCCTCAACGAACCCGGCGCAATCAAGGTGAGCCCGGCCTTCATGCCGCCGGCCACCAAGGCGCCCGTGCACCTGGTTGTGGGCGGCAATGAAATCGACGGTTTCCGCTATCAGCAGGACTTGCTCGCGCAGAAGTGGTCGAATGTGGTCGCGGACAATATCGTCAGCCCGGGGGACAACCATTTCACCATCCTCGATTCATTTTCGAATCCCGGCAACAACGTGTGCAAGGCGGCGTTGAGAATGATGGGGCTCGAAGGGTGATCGGGAGTCCCGGCTCAACCTGAACCAGGTTCGGGTGAAGCAAGAGGCCGCGACCAGCGGCCTTTTTTTATGGCTTCACAGAACCCGGTAATACTGGTTAAATAACCAGTATGCCACTCAGGACCGTCATAGGCGATCACGGCTCCGCCCACAAAGGCCGCGGGGCGACACTCAATCCGGAGGGGCGGTTCGAGAAGGGCTTGCGCGTACCCGTTGACGACGGCTGGGAGACGCCGCTCGACGAGGAGTCCGGCAGGCCGAAGACAATCGTCACGGCAGAGCGGGTGAAGAGCATCATCTCCCGCAACGAGTCGCCCGACATTCCCTTCACTTGCAGTATCAATCCGTACCGCGGTTGCGAACACGGCTGTATTTATTGTTATGCGCGACCCAGCCACGCCTACCTGAATCTTTCGCCGGGCCTGGATTTTGAAACCCGGCTGTTCGCCAAGGTCAATGCCGCGGAAAAACTGCGCGAGGAGCTGGCCAGACCGGCCTACGCCTGCAGCACCATCACGATTGGCGCCAACACCGATCCATATCAACCGGTCGAGCGCGAATGGAAAATAACGCGCTCGATCCTCGAGGTGGCCGCCGAATGCAACCAGCCGGTCGGCATCATTACCAAGAATGCGCTGGTGGAGCGCGATCTGGACATCCTCGGGCCGATGGCGCAGAAAGGACTGGTCAGCGTATTCGTGTCGGTTACGACTCTCGACCATGACCTCGCACGACGGATGGAACCCCGGGCGTCCGCGCCCGCGCGCCGCATCCAGGCGATCCGCACGCTTTCCCAAGCCGGCGTGCGCGTCGGCGTGATGGTGGCGCCTATCGTGCCGCTGCTGACGGATTCGGCAACCGAACAGATCCTTGAGGCGGCGGCCGAAGCCGGTGCAAAATCCGCGGGCTATGTCCTGATGCGCCTGCCGTATGAAGTGAAAGACCTGTTCAGGGACTGGCTGATGCATCACTATCCGCTCAAGGCCGAACATGTGATGAGCCGGGTGCGCCAGATGCGGGATGGCAAAGAGAACGATCCCAACTTCGGGTCGCGCATGCGGGGCAGCGGCGAATTCGCGGACCTGCTTGCGATTCGTTTCAACAAGGCCTGCAAGCGACTGGGGCTCAACGAACACATGCGCCAGCTCGACGTGTCGCAGTTCAGGCGCCCGCGCCTGGACGGCCAGATGGACCTGTTCGGCTGAGGCGTTCGCGAGGAGGCGGCCCGGCGATGAAAAAAATCTACTCGGCGGCGACGCTGCCGGATGCCCATCTGGTCAGGGGTTTGCTGGGACAGGCGGGCATCGAAGCAAAGGTGTTCAATGAGAACGCTCAAGGTGGCATGGGCGAGATCCCGTTCACCCATGCCTATCCGGAAATCTGGATCATCGACGAACGCGACAGCGAGCGTGCGCACGAAGTGATCAGGCAATACGAGCGGCCCGGCCCGCATGTTTCGATCGTGCGCTGTCCGGCCTGCTCGGAAGACAATCCGGGAAACTTTCAGTTGTGCTGGAATTGTGGCGAAGCCCTGTGAATCCCGCCGGGCGTTGCTGGGCGGCCTTGCGGCGGGAGCGCTGCTTGCGGGCGTTCCCGGCATGCTGATCGCCCGCGATCAGGTCAGGAATTTTCCGGCGGTACTTTATGCGGACGATGCCCTGTCCGGTTACGGATTCCCGGCGGGCCATCCGCTCGGCGTGGACCGCCAGGGGAGTTTCCTCAAGGAGGCGGCAGCTCAAGGATTGCTCGGCCGCGTTTCGCGGGGGGCATCGCGTGCCGCGACCCGGGAAGAGATCGAGCGGTTTCACACCGCACGCCACGTGGACAAGGTGCTGACCGCGGAGCGCAATGGACTGGAATTTCTGGACAAGGGAGATACGCCGGTCTTTCCCGGCATCTACGAAGCGTCGGCGCTGGTGGTGGGCGCAGCGCTGGACGGCCTGTCGCGCGTGATGAGCGGGGAATTCAAGCGTTCATTGCAGCCCGTGGGCGGCCTTCATCACGCCGGTCGTGATCATTCCGCGGGATTCTGCGTGTTCAACGATCTCGGCGTCGTCATCGAGACGTTGCGTTCGACGTATGGCGTAAAGCGCGTGGCCTACATCGATATCGACGTGCATCACGGCGACGGCATCTTTTATGCATTCGAGGAGGATCCCGACCTGATCTTTGCCGACGTTCACGAAGATGGCCGTTCCCTGTATCCGGGTACGGGGAGCGAGGACGAAACCGGAAAGGGCGGGGCAAAGGGCACCAAGCTGAACGTTGCGCTGAAGGCGGGTTCCGGCGACGCCGAGTTCGCGCAGGCATGGCCCCGGGTGGTGGCGCATCTGGTGAAATACGAACCGGAGTTCGTGGTTTTCCAGTGCGGTGCAGACGGACTGAAGGGCGATCCACTCGCACATCTGCAATACTCCGCCGCGACTCACGGCCTCGCGGCAAAGGATTTGCGGCGCATCGCCGACAGGTTTGCGCAAGGCCGGCTGATGGCATTCGGCGGCGGCGGTTATGACCGCGGCAACCTTGCGAAAGCGTGGAGTGCGGTATTGCGGGAAATCTCCGCCTAGTCGCCGGTGGGGGACAGGCGGAATTCGGTTACGGCATCCAGCTTGCTCAGCGACTGCGAAAGCAAACTCGCGTTGGTGGACCGATTCGAGCGGATCACCATCCTGTATTCGAAGTAGCTGGCGGCAGCATCCAGGCGGTAACTCAGGTTCGCAATGGTGAATCCGTGGGACTCGACCATGCCGCGCATTTCGTCCTCGGGCACCACGGCGTCGCGGGCAAATCGCACGTAGAAGTGGGCGTAGAACTGCGCTGGAATTCGCGCCTCGATCCAGCGGAAAGCCGAAAGTGTACCCAGGGTCAGCGCGGTGGCTATGGCGGCGGGATAGTAGAAACCGATGCCGATCAGAATGCCGATGGCGGCGGTGATCCAGATCGACGCCGCCGTGGTCAGCCCGCGTACCGAGAGGCCCTCCTTCATGATCGCGCCGGCACCGAGGAAGCCGATGCCGGTCATGATGCCCTGGGACATGCGCGTCGGATCGATCGCGGCACGCACGTGTTCGGAGGATTCGAACCAGCGCGCTTCGTACACGGTGACGAGCATGAGCAGGCTGGTGGAGAGGCAGACCAGGGCATGGGTGCGGAACCCGGCGGGCCGGCCGTGATAGCTGCGTTCCAGTCCTATCAGCCCGCCGGTGACCAGGGCCGCAAGCAGGCGCGCCAGGATCTCGGTGTATACGGGATCGAAGTCCAACATGGTTCAAGCATCGGACCAGCGCCGCATGGCGTCAAGTGCCGCGACGGCTACGATGCGGCGGCGTTGCGCCAGCCCAGCACCTTGTCCATCGCGATGTTGGCGCCGCACAGGACCACGACCACATTGTCCGCGGGCTTGCACGGGATCTTGCCCTCGAGCAGCGCCGCGACCGAGCAGGAAGCAGCCGGTTCTGTCAGGAGTTTTTCGAGATCGAGGATCTCGAGCAAAGCATGAATGGCGGATGTATCGGATACCGTGACAAGGTCGGCGGCATAACGCGTAACGGTTTCAAACTGGAATTTTTCCGTCTTGCGCGCCCCCAGTGTCTCCGCGATCGAAGTAATGGCGGGCAACTCGACTATCTTGCCGGCCTTGCGGCTCTGGTACATCGAATCCGCGCCTTCGGTCTCGACGCCATATACCCGGGTTGCGGGCGAGAAATGCTGGACCGCGGAAAGTATCCCGGAAATGAGTCCGCCGCCGCCGATCGAGGCGACGATCGTATCCGGATTCAGGTGCTGCAGCGTTTCCGCGACCAGTGTGCCCTGGCCCGCCATCACGCTTGCATTGTCGAACGGATGGACATAGGTTCTCCCGGACTCGCGGGCGATTTTCATCGCCAGAATGTTCGCGTCGTCCCACGCCGCGCCGTGAATGATGACTTCAGGATCGAGCCTGCGGATCGCCGCCAGTTTCGCCTCGGTTGCGGACTCCGGAAGGAAAATGCAGGCAGGGATGTCGAGATGCGCGGCGGCATAGGCCACGGCAAGCCCGTGATTGCCGCCTGATGCCGTGACGACGCCGAGCTTGCGTTGGTCCGGCGAAAGCCTGGTCAGCGCACTGAATGCCCCGCGTACCTTGAAGGAATGCGTCGGCTGCAGGACTTCCAGCTTGAAGTACACATTGGCGCGCAGCCTGCGGCTGAATTCCTCGGATCGAACCAGGGGTGTCGGTGCGAGGTGCGGGCGTATGCGCGCCGCGGCCGCCTCGATGTCGAGTCTCGGGATCAGCATGGGACCGCCGGTTGGATCGACGTCTTACGGCGACTGCCAGGTCGAGGCCGGCGCAGCCACTGTTCAGCCGCGGGAGCCGGTCCTGCGGCGGCGTTCGCTCGGTGGCGCCACGTCGCTGGTGCGGCGATCGGCAATGCCGGCGCGCCTGATCAGGTCGTTCCAGAACGAGTCGCTCTTTTCCGATTTGAAAGATACGTACAGGGCGACCTGCTCGGGATAGGCGTCGTTCGACCCCAGGCGCGGAAGGTGCCGCACCGGCGACTTCTTCGCAAAATTCTGCCGGTCCGCCTCCCACGCATGCAGGATCGTGTGCCATAGCGACCGCTCGAACGGATCGTCCTCCTCCTCGAATCCGTACTGCCACTTGAGGAAGGATGTCTCCACCGGGGTCAGGTTCTTGCCGTTGAACTCAATGCTCATACTTGCCTCGTAGCCCCCCATTGTCGTCCCTTATGACGCGAATAATAGGGGAAAATTCACCGGGGTGGCCAGATTCCGGGGGTAATGCCGCAATCGCCGGATGGCTTGAGCGCGGTCGATGCAAGGAAAAAAGGGAAAGGGGGGGGCACGCTCATGCTCAATACCTTCCCCTTTGGAGCTAGTTCGCCTTTGCCGCCTTCTCGGGCGCGACTTCCGGTTGCCATCCCCCGCCCAGTGCCTTGAACAGATCGGCGGTTGCGCTCAACTGCGCGCGCTGGGCCTCGACGCGATTGAGTTCTGCATCGAGCAGGGCGCGTTCCGCGATGAGTACTTCAAGCAGGCTCGAGATACCGTTGTCGTAGCGCAGTTGTGCCAGATCGAGCGTGCTTTTCAAGGCGTCGCGCCGCGCGGTTTCCGCATCCAGCGATTCCCGGGCCTTGCGCTGGATTACCAGCGCGTCGAGGGCATCCTTGAAGGCACGCTGGATCGACGACTGATACTGGGTGAGTACCTGCTGCTCGCGCGCCTGCGCCACCGCGACCTGCGACTCGGTGCGGCCGGCATCGAACACAGTCTGGGCTGCGGATGCCGAGAACTGCCAGACGCGCGACGGCCCGTTGAACAGCTCGCCCAGCGAATTGCTTTCAACGCCGAACAGTCCGGTCAGCGATATCGAGGGATAGTAGGCGGCCTTGGCCTGGCCGATGCGTGCGTTCGCGGCGACCAGCGACTGCTCCGCGGCGCGAATGTCGGGACGGCGTTCCAGCACATCCGACGGCAGGCCGGACGGCACCGGTGGCGGTGCGATGAGTGCGTCGATCGCGGTACCGCGGTCCACCGGCTTGGTGACGATGTCGCGGGGGCTGCGGCCGGTCAGCACGGCCAGCGCCGTTTCCTGCTGCGCGAGCTGGCTTTCGATGGTCGGCAGCAACGCCTGGGCCTGGGCGGACTCGGCTTCGCTCTGCCTCAGGTCGAATTCGGATGCCACGCCCGCTTCGAAGCGCTTGCGGGTCAGCGCCGTTGACGCCAGCCGGGAAGAAATCGTCCGTTTCGTGACTTCGACCTGCGCATCCAGCGCGCGCAGGCTGAAGTAACTGCGCGCGACGTCGGTTACCAGTGTCAGACGCACCGCGTCGCGGTTGAACTGCGATCCCAGCAATTCGGCGCGCGCGGCCTCGGTCGCGCGTCGGTATTTGCCCCAGAAATCGATCTCGTAGGCGGCATTGAGTGTTGCGCGATAACTGCTGAACTCCGGATCAACGCCGGGCGGGATGCCGATCACGCTGTTCTGGCTGGCGCGATTGCGTGCCGCGGAGGCGTTGGCGGTTACGCCCGGATACTGGTCGGCACGCGCGATGCCGAGCCCGGCCCGGGCTTCCGCGACACGGGCGATGGCCTGCCGAAGATCGAGGTTCTGCAGCAGCGCTTCGTCCACCAAAGTGTCGAGCACCGGGTCGTTGTAGGTTTTCCACCAGGTCGCGGAGACCGGCTCGGCGGTGGTGGCGCCCGGCCATTGCTCCGGCATGTCCGATTGCGGACGCTTGTAGTCGGGCCCCACGGTCATGCAGCCGGCCAGCGCGGCGGCCATCAATGCTGCGGCAAACAGGCGATGGCACTTCATGACGATGCTCCTTCTTCTGCTGGACCCATTCCCTGTTGCGTGCCATGGCGATGCGGCGTCCTCGCCGCCCGCTCGGCGGTTGCGCGATGGTGTTCGATCTCGGCGCGGATCTGCGCGGTCGAGCGCTTCTCGGTCAGGTGGCGGTCGGTGATCAGCTTGAAGAACAGCGGTACGAAGAAAATCGCCAGGAAGGTCGCGGCGACCATCCCGCCCATCACGCCCGTTCCGACAGCAACCCGTGCCCCCGCGCCTGCGCCAGTGGAGAAGGCGAGCGGCATCACGCCGAGAATGAATGCGAGCGAGGTCATCAGGATCGGGCGAAAGCGCAGGCGTGCCGCTTCGATAGCCGCGCCGGACGGCGAGAGCCCCTCCTGGTGCTTGAGCGATGCATATTCCACGATCAGGATCGCGTTCTTCGCCGCAAGGCCCAGCAGGGTCACCAGCCCGATCTGGAAGTACACATCGTTGGTCAGGTGGCGCATGTAGACCGCGGCAAGCGCGCCGAAGGTGCCGAACGGCAGTGCCATCATCACCGACAGCGGCAACGACCATTTCTCGTACTGGGCTGACAGGATCAGGAACACCATGATGGCGGCGAGTCCCAGCGCCAGGGTCGAAGTGCCGCTCGATTTCTTTTCCTGGAACGATGCGCCGCCCCAGTCGTAGCTGAAGTCGGCCGGCAGCACTTCGCCGGCGATGCGCTCGACCACCTGGATGGCCTGTCCCGACGAAATGCCCTTCGCGCCCTGGCCCAGCAGTTTCACGGAAGGCAGGTTGTTGAAGCGATCGAGCGAATCCGGGCCCGAGGTGTAGGCAACTTTTGCCAGCGCCTTGATCGGGATCATCTGCCCGCTGTCCGAACGGACGTAGAGTTCGCCCACCGAATCCGGCCGGTTGCGATAGCCCGGCTCCGCGGACATCAGCACCTGCCAGGTGCGGCCGAATTTGTTGAAGTCGTTGACATAGTAGTAGCCGAGCGTCGCCGACAATGTGCCGAAGATTTCGTTGAGCGGGACGCCGAGTGCCTTGGCTTTTTCGCGGTCGACGTCCACGCTCAGTTGTGGCACGCCGGAACGCCACAGCGTCTGCACGCCCGCGAGTTGCGGGTCCTTGTTGGCGGCCGCCAGGAACTTGCCCATTTCCTGGGCCAGGCGCTGTGGCCCGCCTTCGCCGCGATTCTGGATGTAGAACTCGAAACCGCCGGCGTTGCCCAGGCCGAATATCGGCGGCGGCGCAAAGGCCAGGACCAGGCCTTCCTTGATGTGCGCCGTCTTCATGAAATAGTCCTGCAGCAGTTGCTGCGTGCCGATGCCCGGCCGGTCGTCCCAGTGCTTCTGCGTGACAAAAATGGTGGCCGCGTTGTTGCGGAAGCCGCCGCCGATGAAATCCAGGCCCGTGAAGCCGATCGCGTAGTCGTTGGCCGGATTCGACTTGATCGCCTGGAGCACTTCGTTGACGACCTTGTCCGTGCGCTGCAGGGTTGCGCCGTCCGGCAGGAACACGGCGCCGATGTAGTAGCCCTGGTCTTCGTCGGGGACCAGGCTGCCCGGGGTGATGCGCCACAGGAAAGCGGTAATCGCGACCATGCCGGCGAACAGCAGCAGGCCGATGATGCCGCGGCGGATCATCCACGCGGCGCCGCTGGTGTAGCGGGTGGTGACGCGCGCGAACCAGTTGTTGAACCAGGTGAAGAAACGGCCCGGCGGCCGGTGAGCGCGCTTGAGAAGCAGCACGCAAAGGCTGGGAGTGAGCGTCAGCGCGATGATGCCGGACAGCACCACGGCGATGGCGATGGTGACCGCGAACTGCCGGTACAACTCGCCGGTGAGTCCGCCAAGGAAGGCTATCGGCACGAAAACCGCGCACAGCGTCAGCACGATGGCAATGACCGGGCCCGAGACTTCGCGCATCGCCTTGATCGCCGCCTCGCGCGCGTCCAGGTGCTCCTCGTGCATGATCCGCTCGACATTCTCCAGCACCACGATGGCATCATCGACGACGATGCCGATCGCCAGCACCATGCCGAACAGCGTGAGCGTGTTGATCGAATAGCCGAGCATGAACAGCCCGGCAAAGGTGCCGATCAGCGACACCGGAACGGCGGCGAACGGAATTAGCGTCGCGCGCCAGTTCTGCAGGAACAGGTAGACCACCAGGAACACCAGCGCCATCGCTTCCAGCAGCGTCTTCACCACTTCGCGGATGGAGACTTCCACGAAGCGCGTGGTGTCGTACACGTTCTGGTATTCCATTCCCGCCGGGAATCGCTTGCTGATTTCCTTCATCACGTTGTCGACGTTTTCGGCGACATCCAGCGCATTGGCGCCTGGCTGCAGGAAAATACCGAGCAGTGCGGATTGCCGGCCATTGACGCGGCCGATGAAGTCGTAGTCCTTGGAGGCGAGCTCTATGCGCGCCACATCCCTCAGGCGCAGCGCGGAGCCATCCGAGTTCGAGCGAATGATGATGTCCTCGAACTCGCGCGGTTCGGAAAGCCGCCCCTTCGTCGTGATGGTGTACACCAACTCCTGCGGGCCGCCGGTCGGCGCCTGTCCGACCTTGCCCGCGGCGAATTGCGCATTCTGTTCGTTCAGCGCGCGCACCAGATCCGTCGTGGTGACCTTCAGCTGGGTCATGCGGTCCGGCCGCAGCCAGATGCGCATTGCGTAATCCTTGGCGCCGAATATCTGCACGTTCGTCGTGCCCGGCACGCGCTTGATGGTGTCGAGAACGTTCAGCGTGACGAAGTTGCTCACGTACAGGTCGTCGTAGGTCCCATCCGGGGAGTTAAACGCCAGAACCTGCAGGAACGAGGTTGAATTCTTCTCCGCCGTCACGCCCTGGCGCCGTACTTCCTCAGGCAGCCGGGCTTCCGCCTGCTTGACGCGGTTGTTGACGTTGAGCGCGGCCTGGTCGATGTTGGTGCCGATTTCGAACGTGACGTTGATTTCGACGACGCCGTTCGACGACGAATTCGAGGCCATGTAGAGCATGTTCTCGACGCCGTTGATCTGGTTTTCCAGCGGCGCG
>Ga0190274_10002660_pt1 | contig 10564 bp, 5 predicted proteins | sample Popmic531T_FD_133002 | JGI IMG/M metagenome (GOLD analysis project Ga0190274, IMG submission 133002) | Populus adjacent soil microbial communities from riparian zone of Yellowstone River, Montana, USA - 531 T | ecosystem: Environmental > Terrestrial > Soil > Riparian zone | place: USA: Montana...
CTGCCTCCTGCCTCCTGCCTCCTAATTAATCATGGGAACACTCAACATAGACCGTTATCACGCCGCGATGGGCGACGCTTCTTACAAAGACGTGACGCGGCTCCATGACCGTCCACTCAGCGACGCCGAGGCGACGTTTTACGTAACTCAGCGTAAGTTGCGATTTGCGCCGTGTCTGGGTCACGCTCGCCTCGTCCGACTCCTCGTTGACAGCCAAATCGATCGCCCGCGGCTGAGGTTTCTCGAGCAGGACCGTGGCGGCCTACAGCGTTTTGCCAAGGCAATAGAAGACATCCAATTCGTCGGCACGATCCGGGCAGTGCGTCCGGGCACAATCGTGTTTGCGCAACAACCCTTTGCTGACATCACCGGATCCTTCGGACTTACGCAGGCCCAGGAGATTAAGTTTGAGCACGCGTTTGACTTGCCCATGACCACTGCCAGCACCGCCATGCAGTTTCGTATGGCCGCGGGCGATCGTTGGCTGTCTGATTTTTCACTACGACGAAACGGAGACATCGAGCGCGCCGTTGATATCGCCGTGTATGCCTTCATCGGCGGCTTCAACGACACTTCAAACATGGAAGCGGCTCACCGTCTGGATATTCCCGCCGTGGGTACGGAAGCTCATTACTGGCAACAGTCGTTCATCGAGTACATGTATCAGCCCGAGATTGAGCCGCGCACCGGCAAGCCAAAACATTTCGAGCAGGTGGCCTTTGAACGCTGGCTCGATGCGAACCCAAACGGCACCACACTTCTTCTGGATACGATTGATGTGTACATGGGCGCGGTGCACGCAGCGATGGCTGCCACGTCCACTGAAGCCCGCCGTCGGGCATTCAAAGGTTTTAGGGTTGACTCTGGTGATCTAGCCGAGTTGGGCGAGTGGTGTCTGCGCTTTTTTGAGTCGAATGGACTTTATGACCTGAGGCCCAACCTTACCGGTGATCTTGACGTTGAAAAGGTCCGGCGGATCGTAAAAGCGTTTCCGCGGGCCGCCGGGTTCGGTATCGGAACGAAACTATCGAGCGAAGTTCCCGCCGTGGCCGGAGTCATCTTCAAGCAATGCATGATCGAAGGTAAGCCGACCTTGAAAGCGTCTAACTCCGAGGAGAAGACAACTCTGCCGGGTCGCCTGCAACTCTTCCGCGGCATCGACGCGTTGGGTAACCACGTCGGCGATGTGACCGGACTGGACGATGAAGAGATTGAGATTCCCGGCGCCGCGCGAGTGGAGCGTTTGCTCAATCCCTTCTGGGAGAATGGGCAGCACGCGGCGATTCCATCAATCGAGAAACAGAAGCTAATCGTCGAGGAACAACGAAAACGCTTTCCGGATATCGACAACTACCCGTGCGTGTTGAGCGACAAGCTACGTAAACTGCGCGAGGATCTCACCGCTCAAATGCGCGGGGACATTTCCGGCTGGAAGGAAGTAGTAAAGATGCCCGAGGAAGTGCTCGATAAGGTCCCCTTACCAAAGTAACCAGACCTGAACTAACCGAGTCTGTTCGTGTCGTTGAAGGAAGACGATCCACTAAATCACACGAAACAGCACGAAAACCAATTTCACCAAAGGATCCGTTGGTGTTCATTCGTGTGATTTCGTGGATCGGTCTCTTGTGGTTAGTGAGCAGACTGGATCAGGACACTACGAACTGAAACTTGTCGGACGACGTCTGGCAATTACCGATAAGAAGCCTCAGACCTGGCAAATCGTTCGCCAGGTCGCACAACCCGAGTTAAGCCACCGGCAAACTTTACTATCTGGGTACCATCCGGAGCACGGAAGAACCTTGGACTGGGGCCTGAGGGGTTATACCTGCGGATGGTCGGATCAACCGACGGCCCACGGGCTGCACCAGAGGAGGTGTAGGTTCGAAAGCGCGATTCTGGCGTAGGCTCGGCGCTGTTATTTCTAAATTCGGGATTTGGTAAGCGTATGTTGGGTGCGCCAATGCGGTTCCGGCCTCGACCCGTAGGTTTGCTTCGCAAGACACGGGGCACTACTTCGGCCGACGTCGATTCCGCAACCACGGGCTTTCTTACCGAAAGTCGTTCAGCGGTGTCCACATTGTTAGTGGTTCTGGTCTTTGAAACGGTCACGCTGGTGTTATCAGTAGTGCGCTGAGCCTCAGGTTTGGCCGCCGCTGCTGGCTGACGCTTTGCTCCCATACTGTTCTCGACAGGGAATGATGCTGACTTTGGGGTCCCGTCCAACCAGTGTTTCGAACCATACAAAACGCCTGCGCTTAGAGTAAGTATTATCAAGAAGACTGCTGTGATAGCTCCCGGGCCAAACCGTCGAGCGGATTCCACCATTGCCATCCGGAGCACCATTTCATCGGTACCACTGAAGCCAGACTGCGCGTCCGGGGATGCCGGGCCATCATCGCGTTTTGTCGAGCCCTTTTTGTCAGAACCACCTGCGTAAGCGGGTGGATCCTGCTTGCGATTGCGGCCGAGAACAGTCGGCGCCAAATGATTTACCCCGAAAATTACTGACGGTTCGTTGCTACGTCCCATGCGCCTGAATGCTTCGCGAAATTCGTCTGCACTGGCAAAACGATTTTCGGGTTTCTGGGCCATTGCCTTGGTCAGGATGGCGGCGAGTTCCGGTCCAACTGCCTCGTGAATCTCGTTAGCGCGTTTCAACGGATCAGGCTCGGCGTTTATTAGCGCAGTCGCTCGATTCATTGCATCCGGGGGTTTAATTCCCGTTAACAAATGATAGAGCGTTGCCCCAAGTGCATAGATGTCGGTGCGAGGGTCTGTTCGTTGATCCTGGATTTGTTCGAGCGGCGCGTAATGCCGCGTGTAACCGAAGAAAGCCTTCGAAGCTGTGAGCGAGATATCCGAGGCCTGCGCAGACTGTGCGCGCGCCAGACCAAAATCCAGCAAGGCTATCTGTCCTGTGGCCGTCAGCTTGAGATTATGTGGCTTGATGTCCCGGTGAATGACCTGACGATCGCGTGAGTGAAGATAGATGAGCGCGTCGAGCAACTGGTCAGCCCAGGCGATTACTTGTTCCCGCGGGAGCGGACCGGGCTGCTGCGCAATGATTCTCGCCAGATCAACACCGCCAATGAATTGCATCACCAGAAACGCCCGATCACCTTCAACAAAGTGATCGCTGACGCGAGGCAGCGCCGGGTGCTGCATGCTTGCCAGCAGTCGCGCCTCGTGCTCAAACTGTTTTCGCATTGACGCTTCTGAAGAAAGCGTTTCCTTCAGTGCGACGGAGATGCCGAGACGCTGGTCAACGGCTTCGTAAACCGCGCCCATACCGCCTCGGCCCAATTGCCGAACAATGCAGTATCGGTTTTGTAACACTGTGTCCGGAGTAAGCGCGGGCTGGGCCCCTGACCCGAGTTCGTGGGATGCCGTCAAGTGGTTTGCTCCATTCCAGTATTCAAACTTAGGAAATAGAAAACGTATACCGATCGAAAGACTGAGTAAGGGGCAAATTGCCAGACGCAAACTAACTTCGGGGCTGAGATATTTTAGGAGAGTACTAAGTGGGGCAGCGGCTAATGACAACCGGCGCGTAAGAGTATATGACAGTCAGGAAGATGCCACAACAGAGAAGATCAAAGCACAGTAAGAATTGCTTAGGCACGTGAGCGAATGTTTCTAATCCCAATTTCGTTTGGTGGATTCTGGGCGTGCAAAAAGGCGCAGCCTGTAGACTTCCACCCGTGCTGAACGCCTCATTGAGAGCCGCCAGAGGCAATCAGAGCTTGCCCAACCACGCTATTCGCACTTTGCGTGCCCGTGTAGCCTACAGGCGACAAATAACGCTGAAAGCTTCAGCCAGGTCGCGGCAACTCTGGGCTGACTAACTAAACTGTTACCGCGAGAAGATGAGGTCAGTACCACCTCGCGGTAGCGGGTGGGTTCGATGGCAGCTCAGAAGGCCGAGATCACCAGTTCTGTCTAGCGATCTTGTTCGGCAAGTGGGACCCACCCGCTACCGCGAGGTGGTACTGACTTCATTGCATTCCAGGTGTACCTGCTTTTAGCAAACTACTGGCGGAGCACCACCCCCAGCCTGGCGTGCTTTGAAGATGTAAAGTCATCCAATGTATACTGCGTTCATTCCCCAACAAAATTTTGGTCGATCTGGAGTATTTAAGAAGATGAAGATTCTTGTACTGATGTCGCTTGTCGTCTGTCTGCCGATGCTGGTTCTTGCCCAGTCAAACTCATCTAAATCGCGCAAGCTTTTTCCTTATGATTACACCATCGATGACCTTCCCAATGGATTGCGTCTGGTAACTGTGCCGACGGATTATCCGAACCTGGTGGCTCTGTACATTGTGGTTCAGGCGGGTTCGCGAAACGAGGTGGAGGCAGGCAAAACCGGGTTTGCGCATTTCTTCGAACACATAATGTTTCGCGGCAGTGAAAACTATACTGCCGACCAGCGCGAGGCCATTTTCAAGCGGGCCGGCGCCGAGACTAATGCCAACACCTCGGATGATCGAACGGTCTACCATGCTACTTTCTCGAAGGATGATCTGGACGAGATCATGAAGATGGAAGCGGACCGCTTCCAGCGGCTGAAGTATGCGCTGCCGGAATTTCAGACTGAATCATTGGCCGTCAAAGGTGAGTATGACAAGAACAGTGCCAACCCCTTCCGTCAGCTGTTCGAACGCCTGCGGGAGACTGCTTTCAAGAAACACACTTATTCACACACGACGATGGGCTTCATCAAAGACATCGAGGCCATGCCAACGCAATACGAATACAGTCTCGAGTTCTTCAGGCGGTTCTATCGACCTGAATACACCACCGTGGTTCTCGTTGGCGATGTGACCCGGGCACACGCGCTTGATCTAACCAGGAAGTATCTCGGCGAGTGGAAGCGTGGTAACTACGTTGCCAACATTCCGGCTGAACCCGCACAGACCGGCCCGCTCACTTCGCACATCGATTGGCCGTCGCCAACCCTGCCGATCGTGGCGATTGCGTTTCGCGGTCCCGCTTATTCAGATGTTGCAAAAGACAAGATGGCCCTCGATCTCCTCGCCCAGGTCGCTTTCGGTCAGAATTCCGAGCTTTACCAGAAATTGGTGCTCAAGGAACAGAAGGTTGATACGTTGGGGACCAGCTTTTCCGACCAGGTCGATCCGGAACTATTCACAGTTATTGCCCGGATCAAAGATCCGAAAGATGTTGACTACGTACGCCAGCAAATTCTGGCCACCTACAAGCGCTACACCACGGAGCTGATTCCGCAGGCAAAACTTGACGCGACTCGATCGCGCCTGCGCTATGGCTTCGCAATGACAATGGACAGTTCCGCTGCCATTGCTACCACCCTGGCGCAGTTCATTGCCCTGCGACGCACCCCGGAGACAATCGATAAGCTGGCGTCAGTAATGGATGCGATCACAGCTGAGGACGTCAGAGCTATGGCGAAAAAATACTTCCGCGACGAGAGCCGCACCATAGTTACCCTGGCGACAAAAGCGTCCGAGGCGACTGACGCCACCGAGGAAGGAAAACAATGAGACGTCTAATTATTTCGCTACTCTTTACTTTCGCCTTGCTTTCGCCGATAGCGGCACTCGCAATTACACCAAAACCCATGACTACAAAGATCCAGAGTACCCTGCTTCCCAATCGTTCGCCGCTGGTCACTTTTCGCATCATCTTTATGACTGGAGCAGCTTCTGATCCTGCCGGCAAGGAGGGGGTCGCCGCATTGACTTCGGCGATGCTTTCTCAAGGCGGGACGAAGACTATGACCTATGAACAGATCGTTGAAGCTATGTATCCGATAGCCACGTCCTTCGACTCGCAAATCGACAAGGAGATGACCGTCTTCACCGGGACCACCCACTCCGACAATCTCGACAAGTACTACGGACTCGTCAACCAGATGTTGCTTGATCCTGGTTTTCGCACCGACGACTTCACTCGGTTGAAAACGGACGCTATCAACTTTCTCAAAGTCTCCCTGCGGCAGAGCAACGACGAAGAGCTTGGTAAAGAAGTTCTGTACAACGTTATCTACAATGGCCACGCTTACGGCCATCACAACATTGGCACGATTAGCTCCCTCGAGAAGCTAACACTTGATGATGTGCGCAATTTCTATAAAGCAAACTACACGCAAACCAACATGGTGCTGGGACTGGCGGGTGGTTATCCAAAAGAGCTTCCGGACAAAGTGAAAGCCGACTTTGCTAAGTTACCGGCGGGTCAGCCGGCCAAAGGAAAATACGAGACTCCGAAGTTGGCTCCAGGTATGCAGGTTTCGATCGTTAAGCGAGAAACGCGCGCCACAGCCCTCTCTCTCGGTTTCCCGATCAACGTAACTCGCGCTGATAAAGACTGGCCGGCCTTGGCAGTTGTGGCTTCCTGGTTTGGTCAACATCGATCGAGCAACAGCTACCTTTACCAGCAACTACGGGAAGCCCGCGGTCTTAATTACGGCGATTACGCTTACATCGAGTATTTCCCGCGCGGCATGTTTCAGTTCACGCCCGATCCGAATCAGGGGCGCACGTCACAGATTTTCCAAATTTGGATTCGACCTGTGGTTCCCGAAAACGGGCACTTCACGCTGCGGGCAGCGCTTTACGAATACGACAAGCTCGTCCGAGATGGAATGTCGAAGGAGGCCTTCGAGGCGACCCGGGAATTCCTGACCAAATACAACAACATTTTGACGCAGACGCAGGATGCCCAGCTTGGTTACGCGCTCGACAGCCTGTATTACAACATTCCTGACTACGTGCCCTACATGCGGACGCAGCTGGCGAAGCTAACCCTGGACGATGTCAATAACGCCATTCGCAAACACCTTAAATCTGACGCGATGCGCATTGCGATCATTACCAAGGATGCCGAAGGACTGCGGAACGCAATCCTCAACAACAAGCCATCCCCAATCACTTACAATTCGCCGAAGCCGAAAGCAATCACCGACGAAGACAAAGTGATTGAAAACTATAAGCTCACGGTTAAGCCGGACGCGGTGGTGATTGTGCCGGTGGAGAAGCTGTTTGAGTAAGAGAATATAGGTCCTATATGACCTATAGGACCTATTCTTCCAACTGAAGCCTTTGACTTAATCCCCGCTGGCGCCGGCGCTGACATGCTCGCGCTTGTCTTCAACCAGCGTTTCGGTTTCAACTTCGGCAGGAGCCACAGGCGGCCGGCGCCGCGGCGGGAGTCTCTTGCGAATACCGGTAAACGAACTTGTCAACGTCCGCCAGCGCGCAGTGTGGCGCAAGTCATCAAGCAAGGAATAAACAACCGGCGTGGCAATCAGGGTCAGCAACAGGGACAGCGTTTGCCCGCCGATCACCACAACCGCAATCGAGCGCCTTTCTTCTGCTCCAGGCCCCGTTCCCAGAGCCAGCGGCAACATGGCTCCGACCAGAGCCAACGTAGTCATTAGTATAGGACGCAGACGATCGCGGTTACCTTGCATCACCGCCTCAGCGCGGTCCATTCCCTTCGACCGCAAACTGTTCATGTGATCGATCTGCAAAATCGAGTTTTTCTTCACCACTCCAAAGAGCACCAGGATTCCCAGTGCCGAATACAGATTGAGAGTGTCGCCAGTTAACCACAACGCCATCAGGGCAAAGGGCACAGACAGTGGCAAACTCAAAAGAATAGTCACCGGGTGCACAGTGCTCTCAAACTGCGAGGCCAGAATCATGTACATGAAAATGATCGAAAGCAGGAAGGCCCAGATAAACTCCGTGAAGGTTCTCTCCAGTTCGCGGGCCTTGCCCGACACGGCGGTGGTGTACGCAGCCGGAAGGTTCATTGCGGCCGCCGCCCCGCGCAGTGCTTCGATGCGGTCCGCGAGGGCATAACCTGGGGCGACTGAAGCGCGCACCGACACTTGCCGTTCTCGATCGAGGCGATCAATTCGAGAAGGACTGGTTCCTCGTTTGATCTTCACCAGATTATCAAGCCGCACCAGGCCGCCGCGAGAAGACGGCACATACAACCGGCTAATCGACCCCACATCACTGCGATCACCTTCGATCAGACGTAACTGCACATCGTAGTCTTCATTTACTGAGGGATCTCTAAAACGGGACGCCTCTTCGTCACCACCAACCATCACGCGCAGGCTCGTAGCAATGTCGGAAGTATCGACGCCCAGGTCCGCCGCCCGGGCGCGGTCGATTTCTACCTGTAGCTCCGGCTTGTTAAGTTTCAAGGTCGTGTCGCCGTCGACGATGCCTCCCAGGCTTTGCGAACGTTTGAGCAGGTCTTCCGCATAACCGGCCAGACCCTCGAGGTCCGGACCACGTAAAACAAAATCGATGTCGAAGCGGCCGCCTGCGCCAAAGTTAAACGACTGTGCATTACGTACGCCCGTCCTCAATGGTGAATATTTTTGTAGACGGCGGCGCACCTCCTGCATTACGTCCTGCTGTGAATAATTGCCCTTAAACGCATTGAGCGGATTTCCCTTTTTAGTTTCGCTCCAGATTCGGCTGAGCGAGACCGTTCTCTCCTCGTGCGGTGCGATACGGATGTAGGCACTCCCCTGATTTACACCCCCGATGAAGCCGCCGCCCACTGATGAAAGCACCAGCTTCACGCCGGGTACGGCGAGAATCTCCTTTTCAATCGCCAGCATGCCATCATTCATTGCCGGGAGATTAGTTCCTTCGGGGGCGTTGATATTTACTTCAAACTCGGCCTCGTCAACGTTGCTGGGAATGAACTCCTGCTTCACTGCCCGGTAGAGCGGAACTGATGACAGGATCACCACGACGGCTACGAACGTCACTGCCAACCGGTGTCTCATCGCAAAGCCAAGCAAGCGCGCATAGCCGCTATCGATGAAGCGATAGAAGCCACGCCGGGAAGATGGCGCTCCATGGCCGCCTGCGTCATTCACGCGAATCAGACGCGAGCTCATCATCGGCGTCAGCGTAAAGCACACCAACAAACTAACCAGGATCGCGACCGCGGCCGTTATGCCGAATTGGTAAAGGAAACGTCCCGAGATCGACGACATGAAGGAAACCGGTAGAAAGATAACCACCAGGGAAAACGTGGTAGCCATCACGGCCAGACCAATGTCTCTGGTTGCCTCCTTCGCGGCCTCTCTCGGATTCATCCGCTTTTCTTCGATGAAGCGAAAGATGTTTTCCAGCACGACAATGGCGTCATCGATCACTACCCCAACCATCAAGACCAGGGCCAGCATGGTCACGCTATTGAGCGTGAAGTTGAGAGCCCGCATCATCCCGAAGGTGGAGATCACGGAACAAGGAATGGCCACCGCCGCAATAACCGTGGAACGCCACGAACGCATAAAGAAGAAGACCACCAGGCTGGCCAGGATACTGCCGAGGATCAGGTGGACTTCAATTTCGTGTAGGGCGGATTCGATGTAGCGAGATTGGTCTCGAATTACCTCGAGCTTGACATCGCCAGGCAACTGGGCCGCGACCCGAGGCAATTGATTCTTGATACCTTTAATGACTTCGATGGTATTGGCGCCGGATTGCCGCCGTATTTCAAGCGAAACGGTGGGAACGCCATTGAGGCGAGACAGCGAGCGCTGTTCCTTGGTGCCGTCTTCGACCCGGCCAACGTCACGAAGCCGGATCGGCGCGCCGTCTTTGTTGGCAATAACCAAATCCTCAAACGCGCGGGCATCCTGGTAGCGGCCAAGCGTTCGCAGCACCAGTTCCTCATGACCGGTGTCTACATTGCCACCGGGCACATCGGCATTCTGCCGTGATAAAGCCTGTCGAATTGCGGTAATCGGGATCTGATAGGCAGCCAGGCGGTCGGCGTCAATCCAAATGTTTATGGCCCGTTCCAGGCCGCCCACAACCTGCACTTCGCCGACGCCACCTGTGCGCTCAAGCTGGACGCGCACAGTCTTGTCAGCAAGTTCGGTGAGTTCTCTAAGCGACCGATCGCCGGAAAGCGAGATGGTGATTACGGGCGTGCTGTCGTTGTCAAACTTTTGTACGACCGGCGGGGTCGCATCCTCAGGCAGATTACGCACAACCGTGGCGACGCGATCGCGTACGTCCTGGGCCGCAGTGTCGAGGTCCCGGTCGAGTTTGAAAGTTGCGATGACAAATGAGGTGCCCTGGGCAGATATCGATCGAAGTTCGTCGATTCCGTCTACGGTATTAACTACTTCTTCGATTTGCTGAGTGACCAGCGATTCCATTTCCTCAGGCGCAGCGCCGGGAAGGCTGGTTCGCACACTTACGGTGGGCAGATCGACGGAGGGAAAGCGATCGACTCCAAGACGGAAAAAGCTGGCTGCACCCACTACGACGAGCGAAAGCACGATCATGGTGGCGAAGACCGGTCGCCGGATACATATTTCGGCTAGCTTTTGCATCTCTAAAAAAGTGATGAGTCATGAGTCATGAGTGATGAGTAGCCGGAGGCACAAGCTCTTACACACTCAGGACTCAGCACTCAGCAGTCAGCACCAAAACTCATCACTCATCACTCATCACTCATCACTCATCACTCATCACTCATCACTCATCACTCATCACTCATCACTCATCACTCATCACTCATCACTCATCACTCA